>ERZ773049.558-NODE-558-length-22882-cov-10.226486_pt1 | contig 22882 bp, 22 predicted proteins | sample MGYA00580633_ERZ773049 | MGnify/ENA primary metagenome ERZ773049 (study PRJEB29015, sample SAMEA2737991) | human oral metagenome | biome: human oral; feature: human-associated habitat; material: dental | place: China | collected 2066 ...
GAAGGCCTCGTCCCTCGCCATCACCCGAAACATCAGGTCGTCTATGGGCCTCAGCCCGCCCATGTCCCGCCTCGCCGCAACATGTGCCTCTCCCCTCGCCGTCGCCTTCTCCTGCCCTCATCATAGCACAGGACGGCATTGATTAGAACGTATGTTTTTCTTATTTCGGAATCTTCGGTCGGGGAGGCGCAGAAAGACCCATCCCACAACCCGTGGGCAATGCCTATACCGACCGGACCACGCAGCCATTCGAGGACTCCCACAACCGGGCTACCGCTCCTGAAGAATGACAGATGTGCCGCGAGGGTACACACAGGAAGTGTTTCGTCATGTACCGGGAAGACCTCGTTCAGGCCAGGTGGAGCCACAGGCCAAGGGAGCCCCACAATGGCTTGAGAACCGAATTTCAACAAGTCATTGGTTGGTTCCGCGTCTCTAATGACCAATTTGCGCCATTAGAGACCATGAACATACTGTAACGACTACTTTTTGACTTAAAAAGTTGCTAGAGTATATTTCCGTGTTCTGATCATTGGAAGTCACATAAGGAAAAGCCATGAGGTGGAAAGACAATGGGCAGGGGTTTCTGAGGAAGAACCTCAGGGGTAAGCTCGCATACGAGTCTTTCGTGCCAAGTCCACTTGACACGATCATCCCACTCAAACTCGACGACGAGACTATCCGCAACCTTACCGCCTGCTCAAGAATGCTCGGCAAGCTTGAGGGCATGTTGCGCTTCATACCGAACGCACCCATGTACTTGGCCATGTACGTGCGAAAAGAGGCGCTGCTTTCTGCACAGATAGAAGGTACGCAGTGCACCTTTGACGACATCCTGGATCCCGATAACGTCCCTCTCGCCAAGAGTGAGGTCGCCGACGTCGTCAGCTACGTACGGGCCACCAAGCTAGCTGTCGAGGAAATGCGAAACATGCCCCTGTGTTTGCGCCTGCTCCGCAAAGTCCATGCAACCCTGCTTGAGGGAACACGCGGGGCGAAGAGGGACCCCGGGATGGTAAGATCATCCCAGAATTGGATAGGCCCTGTGGGCTGCACCCTCAGAGAGGCCGCCTACATCCCCCCAAATGTCGATGACATGAACGTCGCGCTCGGAGGGTTGGATCGGTTTCTTAACGAGAGTCACAACGTCGACCCCATCGTGAAGGCCGCCCTCGCACATTACCAGTTCGAGACGATTCACCCGTTCCTCGACGGAAACGGGCGACTTGGCAGGCTCCTCATCACACTTTCGCTCCTCAATGACAACGTGATGAGCGGAGCCGTCTTCTACCCCTCATACCAACTCAAACTACGCAGATCAGAGTATTATGAGCGACTCATGGACGTGAGGCAGAACGGCAGCTATGCTAAGTGGGTCGCATTCTTCTGCGAGTGCCTGCTTGCAAGCGCCACTGATGCCGATGACGCCCTCACCCACATCGTCATGCTGCATAACGACAACGCTAATCTGGTCAACGATCGGCTTGGTAGATCAGCCTCAAATGGTCAGCGCCTCCTCGAGCTGCTCGAAGGCAATCCCATCGTTGACATTGGCTTCGTATGTGAACATCTTGGCATTTCAAGAACCACTGCAGCTCGGCTTGTACATGACTTCGAGAAACTTGGCATTCTGCAAAGAAGAGATGCTGGTAAGCAGCGCTATCGCGTATATCTGTACGAGGCATACCTGACCATCCTTCGCCAAGGTAGCGACCCACTGTAGGGATACACAACGACAAGGGGCCATGGGCCATCGGTAGTCCCCTTCAAATCTTGGAGGAAGAGACCCCAAGCAGACTCCTCTGGGATAGTGCCCCTCAGATTCTGGGGCACGCTGATTAGTTCCTCAGCGCTTGCGCCAGGCATCGAGGCGTCTTCCGCCCTAGCGCGACCATCTCTTAAGCCGGGGCAGAAGCCCCTCCATGTAGTCACGTGCCTCGGCCTCCGTGAAGCCTGAGCCCGGGGCGGCCAGGTGGCTCACGCAGACGTCGGCCATCTCCTCCATCGTGATGTCGGGGGCGGTGTAGCCACCACCCTCGTAGCACCACTTGCAGTAGCGCGTGGCAGGCGAGCCGTCCGCCTCGGTGCCGAGAAGGCTTGGATCCGCGAGGGGCATGCCGCAGCTCTCACAACGATTGTCCCCCGGAAGCTCGAGGATTTGGTCGACTCGCACGTCAAACGCCTCGGCGATCAGCCTGAGCGTATCGATCCCCGGCACGGTCTCGCCCCTCTCCCAGCGGGAAACCGCCTGGCGGGTGACAAAGAGCCTATCCGCCATCTCCTGCTGCGTCAGTCCCGCCCTCGAGCGTATCTCCAGGATCCTCTCATCGATCGACATGGTCGCCTCCCTCGCCGACACCTCCCCTGCCTTCCTCCGTTTTCTCATTGTATGGACAGACAAGGCTTATGTCACGCAACCCTCTGTTGCCCGGCGCGGGGGAGACATCCCAGCACCAGAGGGCGCCCGGGACACCCGACGGCCTCACCGATCAGCGACAGTCGATGTCACGTGCGGCCTCGTGAGCATCTGGGCATGATGTGCCCAGACCTCCAGGTACTCGCTCGTCTCCCCTGACTCCCGATGGTCAAAGAAGGTCGCAAAGACGAACCCGAACACCCCCGGATAGGCTTGGGTGCGGGTAAGCTTGCAGCGATGGTCATCGATCCTCTCGACGGAGCAGGTCAGCAGCGACTTGAGGATAGAGTGACTCGCGTGGATCTCTACCTTCTTTTCCGCCTCATCCACAAGGTAGATCTCGCTATCCATCGTGACGCCCTCCCTGGTCACGACCTCATACGTTCTGCCTTGATAAAAGAAGTCGCCAGACCTATCGTAATTGACTGCCCGGTTGGTTGACAGCGTGGGCAACCATAGGTTCATCTCCTTGAGCGCCGCCCATGCCTGGCTGGCACTTGTGGGACAGGTCAATGTCTCGACATACATCTTCATATGGGGCTCCTATCACCTGGCGGCCGGCCGAAACGTCAGCACATCAAAGTTTACCCAGTGATTCGATATCTACGACATTCTATATATGTATGCGCAGGGCTACCGTTAGAAGTGGTGTTAATGGCAGCTGACTCATGATACGGATGAGTGACGAGCATACATGACACACTGTTGTCATGTACGCTCGCGTATGATGCTCTCAGTCGCAACACCCCAAGCCGAAGGGAAGCAACCATGGCACTCGACTTCAAGAAAGAATACAAGGGTCTTTACCTTCCACCTCGAAAGCCTAGCATCGTCACGGTGCCGCCGGCGAGCTACCTGGCAGTGCGCGGGCACGGTGACCCCAACGCCGAGGGCGGCGCGTACCACCGGGCCATCGAGCTGCTCTATGGGGTCGCGTACACCATCAAGATGTCCAAGAAGGGAAACCACCGCATTGACGGCTACTTCGACTTCGTGGTGCCGCCCCTGGAAGGTCTCTGGTGGCAGGAGGGCTTACACGGCGTGGACTACACTCGCAAGGAGGACTTCGACTGGATCTCCCTCATCCGTCTGCCCGACTTCGCGGGGCCAGACGAGGTGGAGTGGGCGAAGGGCGAGGCATCCGCCAAGAAGGGGCGCGACTTTGGCGAGGTGGAGTTCCTTGCGTATGACGAGGGTCTCTGCGTGCAATGCATGCACGTGGGCCCATACGACGACGAGCCCGCGACGATTAAGACCATGCACGCCCACATGGAGGCCCAGGGCTACGCGCTCGACATCACCGACGAGCGCCACCACCACGAGATATACCTCTCTGACACCCGCAGGGTCGCGCCCGAGAAGCTCAGGACCGTCGTGCGCCACCCGATCCGCATCGCCTGAGGATCCGCATCGCCTAAGCCATACAGAGTCCTTTATACTCGGCAAGTCCCGTCAAAGTGTACGTTTTCGCCATATCGCTTGAACCCACCCAGCGCGACGTCCTTCTCTACGAGGACACCGCCACATCGGCAAGAGCGAACTCATCACGCAAGCGCTTGTCAGGCGGGGCGGATCCTCGATCTACTACGAGTGCCACCAGATCCACAAGTGCCACCAGATCCCCGAGGCCGACAACGTGGCGAGCCTCTCGGCGCTCGTCTTCGAGGAGCTCGGCTTCCCCACTCGCCTTCTCGGAGATCCGCGAGGTCATCGAGTTCCTGTTTACCCAAGCAGAGAGGTGCAATATCGTGCTCGTCTTAGATGGAAGTATAAGCTGGAGGTGTAAGTGGCAGGAACGTGGCCGAAGCCGTCGTCGGTCGTGTGACGAGGCTGCGATGCGGCGATGCGGCGATGCGGCGATGCGGCGCACAATATGCGTAGGAGTCATGCAGGGTTGCCAGCGAAGTCGAGAATAGTGCTCGATACGATAAAATACTCATAAATTTTATTACAGCACCTCGTGCGAGAAGGGCACCCTCCAATGGATGGCCAGAAGCTGAAAAAACACGTGCTTGGGTCAAAGAAGACCGAGCGGATCATATTCGCCGCCACGCCAGAGATGAAAGAAGCGTTGGAGACGATAGCGCAGGAGAAATGCGTGAGCCTCTCCGCCCTTCTCACGTCGCTCGCCGTGGAGGAGATCCTAGCAAACAAGGGGCTATTCGCACACATCGCCACCGCGAAGTGAGCGATTGTCTCGCCCAATTTGGCGCATGAGCAATGATCGAAATCTTACATGCGTAGGTGATGGTAGAGAGCTGCCCCGTGGCGACACCTCGGCTACAAGCACCAGCCCATGTAGAGTGGAAGGCGCACGCGATCTCCCTCAACCTGCATCTGCTTGGGGTGCAGCACGTACTGCGTGCCGACGCGCCCTCCAAACGTTTCCTTGAACCTGTCAAGCGACGTCGTGCCGTACTGCCTCGGAGACTTCACCTCGATCGGACTCACTCGAGGCTTGCACGCCGCATTCGCGTAGGGACGCGTGACGAGGAAGTCGATCTCCATGCGCTTCTCCTTCTTCGCCTTGCCCGATTGCGAGTAGAAAAAGAGCCGATGCCCGGCGGCCACAAGCATCTGGGCAACGACGTTCTCTACCAGCATGCCCTCGTTAATCCCAATATTCCCGCGCAAGATCGACCGATACACGCCCTCATCCGTAACGTCCCCGTCCGCGAACGCAAGTGTCACGAGAAGACCGGTATCTGCCATGTAGCACTTCAGTGACGAGCACTCCATGTTCAGCGAGAGTCCCACACCAGGGTCGTTAGAGGCATAGCAGACGTTCGCGATGCGAGCGTCAGAGAGCCAGAAGAATGCCTCCTCGTACCCCCGCATGCGTGCGTTCTTCCCCATCGACGCCAATGTGAACTTCTTCTCGCGCTTGGACAGCTGCCCCGCGACGTTGTCAAGCACCGAGACGACCTTATACTCATAACCCTTGGCAAATCTGGCGACATCGTTGCGGTAGAGTTCGAGTATCCGCCTCTTCTCCTCGTCTACAGGCGCGAACTTTCGCTGCTCGACGTACGTGGCAGCAGGTCGTGGCATACCACCGACCAACAGATACTCTCGCAGGAGCCCTGCCGCCCGACGGTGCAGACCGTCGGGAAGTGGTTGCAGGGCCTCAAATTGCCTGCGGATGAGGGTCGCGAGCTTCTCCTCACCCATGGCCCAGAGAAATTCCTCGAAGTCAAGGGGACCAAGACTAACCGCCTCCTCCTCCGAGGGGATGATAATGCCCTCGACGTTCTGCCGTATCGAGAGCAAAGAGCCAGTCTCTATGTAGTCGTAGCGACCATCGGCAACCAGATACTTGATAAGGCCGCGCGCCTGGGGAAACATCTGGACCTCATCAAACACCACGAGCGACTTGCGCTTCACCAGATCGACCCCATAGAATGCCTGAAGGTACAAAAAGAGGGTGTCAAAGTCCGTGCGATAGTCCTCGAAGTAGGCCTTTACCTCAGCTGAAGCTTGAAAAAAGTCTATAATGATGCAGGAAGCATACTCGTTTTTTCCAAAGGCCTCGACGAGGGTACTCTTACCCACACGACGAGCCCCCTTCAGAAGCACGGCCGTCTTACCTTGCCTCTCGCTCTTCCACCTGAGCAGTCGGTCATACACCTTCCGCCTGAGCATGATGAACTCCTCCCTCTGCACGTCCGCCACTACTTCGTAGCCCTTTCAACGCACGTCGCGCAAACCTATGATGGCATAGAATTGCACGATACGCAAAATTCTACCACCGCGCCTCTTACCTCGACGCTAAGGGACACAGGGAGCATGGCACGGAGGCAAGAAAGCGGCGATGAGAGGGACGTGTGTAGCTGCCCGCCGCCACACCACGTCAACAGGCAACGGGCTTTGCTACACCCCTGATTATGTGGGACTCGACGATCTCAACGATCCTACTGAGGTGCAGGTGTATCTTTCCGCGCGTCCAAGGAGTACAAGGAGTACCGAAGATTCAAGATGTCCGTATCTTGGTGTTGTCGCTCCATTAGCGTAAGGCTGAGTAACCGATGGCTGCGGCAAACGCCTCGCCAGAGTGCGTCTTTCCGTGAGACGTCGGGCCAGAGTGGGTAAGGAGGTGACCCAGAATGCGCTTTTCCGTGAGACCGTCTGCGCAGAGTGCGCTTTTGCGTGAGGCATCTCGACATTTGCCCAGGTGAGAAAAGACGCATTCTACGGAAAAGCGCACTCTGGCTGCAGACCCTCACGGAAAGGCGCACTCTGGGTGGCTGCCCGCACGCGGAATGCGCTTTTGCGTGAGGGCCAACGAACAGAGTGCGCCTTTCCATCGCGTCGCCCACACAGAGTGCACTTTTCCGTGAGTGGCCAGCGCCAAAATGTGCTTTTCCGTGAGGTCATCTACACAGAATGTGCTTTTCCGTGAGGCGGCGGGCTCAGAATGCGCCTTTCCGTCACGCTGCGGCGCCCGGGATGTGCGGGGCAACCGCCCGCCAGGCTGCGGGGCACTATGGAAAATGGCCCAACTGGGCAAATGCGCTCGAGCAACCCCCCGCCAGCCTGCGGGGCGGGTTGTGCCAGGGTCCGCAGATCTCGGTTTGAGTTTGACCTCACGGAAAAGCGCATTCTGCCCAACCTGCGGACTGCAGACTGCGCCTTTTGGTGACGCCGCGACCGCAGACTGCGCTTTTCCGTTATGTTCCACATGCAGACTGCGCTTTTTCGTGAGGCGGCGCCACGTTTGCCCAGGTGAGGAAAAGTGCATTCTACGGAAAGACGCATTCTGGCGTTGGGCCCTCACGGAAAAGCGCATCCTGCATGCGAACCGGTGACCTAAGTCCCCCAATCACCCCACCACGTGCACAAGATTTACCACCGCCTGACATGAGCTGAGGCACCAGCCCCGTCTCTGCGATAGGATAGGCCCTTGGAAGCACAGCAAGGGAACGAGAGGGAGCGTCAAAGGCATGCCTGCGCACGACATCACACCGAGCACCACCAAGCCAGGGGTCCCCACCATTTTCAGGACCTCGTGGGGAACCCTGCTGCTGAGCGTCGTCTGCTGTCTGCTTTGGGGCAGTGCCTTTCCTTGCATCAAGCTTGGCTACCAGCTGTTCTCCATCAGCGCATCTGACACGGGCTCCAAGCTCCTCTTTGCCGGCGTAAGGTTCTTCTTTGCCGGCGCCATGGTCGTGGCCTTTGCCAGTCTGCGCGCCCATCGCCTCGTGCGCCCGCATAGGGGTGAGCTGGCAGCGGTCGCGCTGCTTTCAACCTTCCAGACTGTGCTGCAGTACCTCTTCTTCTACCTGGGGCTCTCTCATGCACTCGGCACCACGAGCTCTGTCATCAACGCGAGCTCAACCTTTCTCTCCATCCTCTTGGCGGCGCGCGTGTTCAGACAGGAAAGGCTCGGCGCACGCAAGGTCCTAGGCTGCGCGCTGGGCTTCGGAGGGGTCGCACTCATCAACCTCAGCTCCCTCGCTGCGGGAACGGGCCTCGCGCTCAACGGCGAGGGGCTCATCTTCCTCTCGGCGCTCTGCGGCGCCATCGTGACCTGCCTCTTGCGTGTCCTCACGCAACGCCATGACCCCGTGATGCTCAGCGGCTGGCAGTTCATGCTGGGTGGCGTGACGCTCGCCTGCGTGGGCGTGGCTCTGGGCGGAAGACTTTGGGCCACGGGGCCGCAGGGAGCCGCCCTCATCACGTACATGGGCCTCATCTCGGCGGTAGCCTACTCGCTCTCGAGCGTCCTGCTCTCTGTAAACCCCGTCTCGCGCATCGCGATATACCGCTTCATGACGCCGGTCTTCGGCTTTCTGCTCTCGGCGCTGCTGCTGGGAGAGACACAGAGCATCGAGCCCATCCGCGCAACGCTGGCGCTCGCGTTGGTCGCGGCAGGCATCATCACCGTGAACTGGAGCACCCCAGATCCGCCCCAGGCAGCGCATGACGCACGGCCATGGGGCAAGATCAAGACAGCGACCCCTAGAACATCTGCGGCCTTCCCGCCAGATAACACCGACCCCGGACAGGGCAAGGCTAGGCGCTAAACTTAACCACCACTTCCCCCGCCCTCACGTCGCCCTCGTGAACAAGCTCGACGGAGGCGAGGTCATCGGTGTTGGTAAGCGCCATGATGACGACGGTGTCGTGACCCGCAGCGGCAATCTTCTGCTTGGAGAAGGAAAGCAGCGGCTCGCCGGCGCTCACGTGCGCTCCCTTGGTCGCATACACGGTAAATCCCTCGCCCGCCATCTCGACCGTATCGACACCAACGTGGATGAGGACCTCCGCGCCATCATCGCCCGTGATACCGACGGCATGGTAGTTGGGAGCACCAGCCGCCGTCAGCGTACCCGAGACGGGCGCGTAGACGACCTCCTCAGATGGCTCGATGCCGCATCCCTTGCCCATCGCCCCGCTGTTGAAGACCATGTCGCTGACCTTCTCCAGGGCGATGGCCTTTCCCGCAACCGGCGCGAGAATGCTGCCGGCCGGGCAGCTGACCGAAAGCGCCTCGGGCTTCTGGGGCGCGGCGGCCTTCTTGAATATGTCGAACAGACCCATTCCCCCATCCTTTCTGGGCGCTGGCACGCCCACTCTCACTGGACGCTGGTGCGCCCATCTACCACTTCCTTACATACCTACTCATATCATGGACACCATTGTAGACCAAAGGGATGGCGCCACCATGGGACAGATACAGAGTCCGAGCACGCAGGATTCCAGAAGACTCTCGCGAAGGTTGGTGACTGCAAGCCTCACAAGAAGGGCCACACTCCTGGGACGATCTGGGCAGGGGCTCGCAGTGGAGGACGAAAGCCAGACCAGTACGCACAGCCGCAGGCGCTTACCACAGAATGTGCGCAGCCAAAATGCGCTTTTCCGTCGTCCCCCGCGCGCAGAATGCGCTTTTTCGTGAGGGTCTGCAGCCAGAATGCGTCTTTCCGTAGAATGCGTCTTTTCTTACCTGGGCAAACGTGGCGCCGCCTTACGGAAAAGCGCATTCTGTATTCATCGTCTCACGCAAAAGCGCATTCTAGCCCCGGCGGCGTCACCAAAAACCGCATTCTGGACGAGCTGCGCGAGAAGCATGACCTGCATATGCGCGTGCACCGCTACGCCGATCTCGAAGAGACCGAAGGCGACAAGAGCTTCATCCGCCGATAGGGGTAGGCTGAGGCAGCCGGAAGACAATCCGCACGGTCCGCTGCCGCTCACCAAGGCGCCGCCCTCACCCCCTCTCGTCCCTCATTCTCTCCACGTAGTCTCTCAGGTACGGCAGCTCGAAGCCCAGCCTGCCAGCACCGCGCTCGCCTATCACCCCCTGCTCGAGAAGACGGGACTTGTAGGTCGAGGCATAGTTGGAGCCAACTCCCATGCGCCTCGCGATGTCAGCCAGACGAGAGGGACCACGATCGGGAAGCATGGACTCAAGAAAGCGGATATCCTTCTCGGAGAAGTCCCGATAGGTCGCGGCAAGCACCTGACGCTCAAAGTCCAAGCGAGCGAGGCGGACCCCATCCTCTGCGTCATGTTTGGATATCTCGCCCGAGCGTACATCGACTGCCCACATGCGAAAGCCAATGAGCTGCATGAGGTAGGGATAGCCGCCGCTGCACCGTGCGGCAAGTCTCAAGGCCTCCTCGCTGATACCCCTACCGGCATCCTCCACCGTGCGTCGCAAGGCCAGCTCTGCATCGGCAAGAGAGACGTTTGTAAGCACATGCTGTACCGACCTGCGCAAAAAGGACACGTCATCATTACCAAGAAGGGCCGAGACGTCATAGGGAAGTCCCGCCATCAGAAGACCGACCCTGCGATTCTTCCCGACGAAATGCTGGTAGATGCTTGCAAGCTGCACCATGTCAGGAAGCGTCGCCTTCACCTCATCGACGGTGATGAGTAGCCCGAGTTCTCGCTCAGACAGCTGATCCAACAGCCTGTTCATTCTCGTACGCCAGTTGGGCTCGAACCCAGGGGTGTAGTTCCAGCTCACGTTCATGGGGCCAAGGCCGAAAGAGCTAAGCCTTGTTGCCGACAAGCTTAGATCCGCGCTCTCCAATGCCCTCTGGAAGAGATCCTCAAGCATGCCAGGAACCGCAGAGACGCTCGAGGAGACCCACCCATAGCCCACAGCCTCACTCGCAACGTAGTTCATAAGAGCCGTCTTCCCCGTTCCCCGCGCACCAGAGATGAGCATGGAGAGGTTGGGGTCACCCGGACCGTTCGCAAGAGCACCAAAGAGATCGCTCAGAAGTAGGTCGCGGCCGACGAGCTGAGCTAGAATCCTCCCGAAAGTTGGCGTAAAGGGGTTCTTTGCTGATGCGTACATGAGCCTCCTTCCCTCATCGATATGCTACGTCACCTTTTGCACGCTTTGCGAGATTTGCATGTTTTGCATGCTTTGCGAGATTTGCAGCAGGTAGTCTGCGAAGGGGGAGGTCGTATGAAGCCCATGACACTCCTGTTATCGCTCCTATCAGAGAGAGCATCGCTAAGAAGCACGCGCGTCTTCGAGACGTCCGCATCGCTGAACAGTGTGTCGAAGCTGAGGCCCACCGCACCCACCGCAGTCCCAGATGGCTACGCTAACCTTGGCCCTAACGGCGAGAGTCCGGCAACGACACGCCCACACGAGCCAGTGACCGAATTCCCCGATAGCGTTTCCTGAGTGGACATCGCCTGGAACACCGCGCACAGTCCCTTCTGAGGCAGATGGCCACGCCAAGGCACCCAACGAGACATGCGGACAGGGAGATCGGACACCAACGTGACCGACACATGCCAAAGAGGGCAGCGGCAAGGAGGTGCGGCTTATTGTGAGCCATCATTATCCTTTTAGCATGATACATTTTGACGAGCACAAGCCGTTGTAGGCTATTTCCTTTTTCCATGTCAAATGTATAGTAAATACGCTATACTTTTGACATGGCAAAAATTGATGACATCTACGATGCGGTCGACGACTTCGGGATGATAACCTCCGCAGAGGCAGCGGAGCTCGGAATGTCTAAGACAGAGATGGTGCAGCAGGAAAGGCTGGGCAAGCTCGTGCGGGTCGCGCGCGGCGTGTACCGTATGCCCATCTGGCCGTCGCAGCCGCAGGCGCCCTACGCGATCGCCGTGAGGGCTGCCGGAGAGGGCGCGTTCCTCTACGGCGAGTCCGTCGTGGCACTGCTGGAGCTTGCCCCCACCGACCCCGCAAAGATGCGACTCGCGTCGTCGAAACGATGTCGGCGCAACCTCGGCCCCGGCGTGACCGTGAAGCGCTTAAGCGGGGTCAAGCCCGTGATTCTCAAAGGGGTTGCGTGCCAACCAGTCCCGGACGCAATTGCGGCTGCGGCGCAGACCATAGGGGCAAGACGCGCAGGCGACGCCGCACGCGAGGCGCTCGCCCAGGGCTACATCACGCAAACGGACGCCGATCGAATAGAAAGGGAGCTGTCGCCATGAAGAGGCCGAACAGCATGCGCCACCTCGATGACGCGGTAAGGAGGCTCAGCGGCGGTACGCCCTAGGGCTTTGTGAGGGCGCGCACGATAATGGCAAACGCCATAGTCGCGAGCATGCTCCCAGACGGGGTCATCAAGGGCGGCAACGCGCTTAAGATGCGTTTCGGCGACGCCTCGACCAGATTCACCACCGATCTCGACACGGCCACCGCCACGGACCCCGCACTCTACGCCGCGAAGCTTAACTCGAACCTCAAGATCGGCTGGGAAGGCTTCTCTGGACGCGTGGTCCCGAGGGAACCTGCTTCCCCCGAAGGCGTCCTGGCGCAATCCTAGTCCAGGTCCTCCCCGTTACTGGCGATGACCTTCTGGTAGTAGAAGAAGGAGTCCTTGCGAGCGCGGTGCAGGTCGCCCGTGCCGTCATCGTGCTTGTCCACATAGATGAAGCCATAGCGCTTGCGCATCTCACCGGTACCGGCAGAGACCACGTCGATGGGTCCCCACCAGGTGTAGCCCATGAGGTCAACGCCGTCGGCCACGGCCTCGCGCATGGCCTTGACGTGAGCACGCAGGTAGTCGATGCGATAGGGATCGTGGATGGAGCCGTCAGGCTCCACCTCGTCATGGGCTCCCATGCCGTTCTCGACCACCATCAAGGGGATCTGATAGCGGTCGTAGATCTCGTTCAGCGAGAAGCGCAGACCGTCCGGGTCAATCTGCCAGCCCCAGTCGGTCTCCTTGAGGTAGGGGTTCCTGCCGCCAAAGCTCATGTTGCTGGAGCCCTGTTTCACGTCTCCGTGTGTGCCGATGATGTTGCTCATGTAGTAGGAGAAGGTATAGAAGTCCACCCTGCCCTCACGCAGCAGCTCCTCATCGCCTGGCTCCATCCTGATGTCGATGTTGTGCTCGTCCCAGAAGCGCCTCGCATAGCTGGGGTAGTGGCCACGCACCTGAACGTCTGAGCAGTACCAGTTCATGCGGCGCATCTCGGCCTGGTTGGCAAGCTCGTCCTTCGGGTCGCAGGTCGCGGGATAAGTTAGGATGAAGCAGTCCATGTTGCCCATCTTGATCTCGGGGTAGTTCTCGTGCGCATACTTGACAAGCCCTGCCGAGGCCACGAACTGGTGGTGCAGGGCGTTGTAGCGCTCGTTGATGTCATCCTTGACCTTGTCCATGGTGCCCGTGAAGCCCTTGAGCGTGCCGAGCGAGAGCGTCACGCCCATCGTCATGGTGCCTGCGTTTATCTCATTGAAGGTGAGCCAGTACTTGACCTTCTCATGCCAACGATCGAGGATACACCTCCCATACCTGAGGAAGAGGTCAACGAGCCTGCGGTCAGCCCAGCCGTTATACGTGGCCGCCAGGTTGTAGGGCAGCTCGTAGTGGCTGATGGTCACAAGCGGCTCGATGCCGTGGGAGCGCAGGCAGTCGAAGACCCTATCGTAGAACTCGAGACCAGCCTGGTTGGGCCTCTCTTCCTCACCCGTCGGAAAGAGGCGCGACCAGTTTATGGACAGGCGATACACATTCCAGCCCATCTCAGCAAAGAGCGCGATGTCCTCCTCGTAGTGGTGGTAGAAATCCGTAGCCTCCCAGCTGGGATAGAGCGCGTTCGGGTCAAACGTCGCGTCAATCTGTCGCGGGGTATTGACGTCTCCGCCGCGCATGTGATCGGGTACCGAGTCTCCCTTGCCGTCCACGTCCCAAGCGCCCTCATACTGGTTCGCGGCCGTGGCCCCACCCCACAGGAAGCCTTCCCTCATCTTCATGCTACTCCCCCTCTTTGATCGCGTGCCTACCGTCAGCGTCATTCTAGGCGAGAGCCACAGGCGTTGGGCAGGCGCATCGGCCGACCGGTGCGCGAGACGGCGTACCGGCGAGTGGTACGCGAGGCAGCGTGTCGGCCAACCGGCGCGCACGGCCATCAAAAACCCATGTGCCTCCTAAAGCCCGGCCTCCCCTATCGCCGCCACGGCCTCACGAATCCTCTCGACATCCATGACCAGGGCAAAGCGCACGTAGCCCTCACCATGGGGTCCAAAGCTCACGCCTGGGGTCACGATGACGCCACTCTTCTCCATCAGCTCCATCGCGAAGGCAGCGGAGTCGCGACGCCCATGCGGCAGCTTGGCCCACACGAAGAGCGTGCCGTGGCAGTTGGGGCGCTGCCAGCCCAAGGCCTCGAGTCCGTCGCAGAGGGCGTCCCTACGCTCTTGGTAGGCGAGCCTCTGGCGCTCAACGCCATCGAGGGGGCCCGTCAGGCAGGCGATGGCCACGTCCTGCTCGACGAAGAACTTGCCAAAGTCCACCTGGCCCCTGAGCTTGCGGGTGGCCGCCACGATATCGGGGTGCCCCACGACGAAGGACAGGCGCACGCCCGTCACGTCAAAGGACTTCGAGAGCGAGAGGAACTCCACGCCCACGTCGAGGGCGCCCGGGTAGTCAAGGAAGGAGCCGCCACGCGGACCGTCGAAGACGACGTCTGAGTAGGCGTTGTCATGGATGACCACGATGTCATGGGCCTTGGCGAAGGCGATGATCTCGCTGTAGATCTTGGGAGTGCCCACCGATCCCACCGGGTTCGCAGGCAGCGAGACGATCATGTACTTCGCGCGATCCGCGACGTCATCGGGGATGTCCGCCACGTGTGGGAGAAAGTCGTGATCTTCCGTAAGCGGATAGTAGTGGGGAGTTGCGCCCGCAAGCAGCGTGCTTGCCCTGAAGACCGGGTAGCAGGGATCGGGTATGAGCGCGACGTCACCCGGGTCGGCGATGGCGGCACACACGTACTGCATGCCCTCCTGGGTGCCGGCGCAGCTCATGACCATGTCCGGCGTGATGCCCAAGACGCCGTAGCGACGCTGGTAGTAGTCGCAGACAGCCTGAAGGAGCTCGTCCTTGTCGTGCAGGGAGTACTTCCAGTTGGCGTCGTCTGCCGCAGAGTCCACGAGCGCCCGCTTGATGTAGTCGGGCGTTGCGAAGTCGGGCGTGCCGACGGAGAGGTCAAACACCCGCCGCCCCTCGGACTCCAGCTCACGGCGCTTCTGATTGAAGTAGGCAAAGACCTCGTCGCCGAACAGGTCGAGTCTCTTCGAGAGCTGCATGGTATCGTCTCCTCTCACAGGGCCGCAGGCGCTTGCGCGCCGGGCGCGGGTCGTGTCATCTTTCGTATTCTGGATCATCCCCGGGCGACATTGTGCCACGTAAGTTTTTCTGACGTGTGACAAAGAGTGGTAAGACTGCGTTTTGCCATGGCATCCGGACAGGCGCCCTGGGCGGGACATAGGCTGTACGGGGGGTCCGCAACGGCCCAGCGCGGGGACCTGCAACGGCCCCTCAGCCTGGCGGGTACCGACTTTAATCCGCCAACTGGGCAAACGTCTTGGGGAAGGTACCCGCCAGATTGGCGGGCACTAAGCGCCGGGCAGTGAGCACTGCGGCAGGTCCTGGGGGGCACTGCGACAAGTCCTGGGAGCGAGACGGTGGGTCTTGGAGGCGAGGGGCGGGACGACCAGCTGGGTACACTCGTCTGGTGGACAGCCAACCAGCAAAGTCCTATGCTGGCGTGGAGGCCAGGCGATGCCCGCGATCCTCGCCCCACCTGCCCGAGTCGGCACATCGCACGTATCAGAGAGACCCCGGACACGTATCAGAGAGACCCCGGAGAAGACCCTGAGGCAAGGAGGGCGTGACATGGCAACCATAGACGTGGACGCGCTGCGAGACTACATGAGGGACTACCTGGGAACGGCCATGTCCAACGGGTTTCCCGCTGCGATGGCCGAGTTGCCAGAGATCGACGGCATGGGTCCTCGCGAGCTGTGCGAGAGGGCCAAGAGGATGGGAGTCGATCTGGGAAGGTTCACGACCCGGGAAGATGTGGGGTAACTCAACACCTTGCAGCCTTGTGCCGCGAGGGGTTGCTCCGTTGACGTGACCCGCCGATCAGACCGAGCGCCGGTCGCAAGGCTCCTCATGCGGTTGGCGCCCAGCTGCTCATCCCCCCTCGTTTGCCCCTCGCCTCATGGCCACGTCATTGGCCAGACATCCCACCGCGTAGAGCGGAATGCTCTCCACATCTCCCGTACCGAAGTTACGCGCAGAAACGCGCACCACACGGTCGGGCTCGTACTTGTCCCTATACACGCCGAGACTCCTGGAGCGCACGTTCTTGGTGGACTTGATCTCGATGGGCACGGCCTTGGCGGAGCCGTCTTCGACGACAAGATCAATCTCTGCCCTATTGCCGCTCGTCCAATAGCGCGGCTCGATGCCTCGGGCAACCATCTGCTGCACCACATAGTTCTCTGTAAGCCCACCTGTGTCGAGCAGCGAACGCCCGCGCTCGTCGAAGAGTGCGCTAGCCGGTATGCCTGACATCGTGGAAAGCAGGCCGACGTCGTTCGCGTAAATCTTGAAGGAACCTCTATCCTCCTGAAGTCGCAGAGGCACCTGACCGGAAGACACTCGCATACACTTGTCGATGAGCCCTGCCGAGAGAAGCCACGAAATTGCACCTTCGTACTCGCTCGACCTGCCCCCGCTGCGCACCTGCCTGTACTGAAACTTGTGATTCTCCTTAGCAAGCTGCCCGGGCACGCTGTTCCACACGTCGCGAGCACGTGCGACGTCAGTGGGGCTTGGTGCGTACTTGGCCATATCCGCCAAGTAGAGATTGAGGACGTCACGATGCACCCGCACGGCATCGCGGACGTCACCAGTGCGCGCATAGGCTGCCACGGCCTCTGGCATGCCACCTACGAGAAGGTAGGTGCGGTAGAGATCCATCGCCTGATCGTGGAGCTGGTAGGCACGTCTATCGAAGTATGCCTCGCGTATGCCCTCAAGCATGAGGGCATGCCCTGTCGCCCCCATAAACTCGTCGAAGGTCATGGGATGCAACACCATGGTGTTGACCTTGCCCACTGGCAAGGAGTAGTACCTCTGGTTGACCGCGACGCCAAGCAGGCTCCCCGCCGCGATGACGGGATGCGAAAAGTTCGCCTCTTGGAAGTACTTGAGCGCAGTTAGCGCTCGATTGGATACCTGTGCCTCGTCGAAGACATAGAGCATGTTTTCTGTATCGAGGGTGTGACCTGTGATCTGACTAAGATTCGATATGACAGTGCAGGGATCGAGGTTGCCATCGAAGGCACGTGCGAGCCTCGGATCCTCTTCCAGGTTGAACAGGGCGTACTTCTCGTAGTTCTCCCTCGCAAATTGCTCGATGAGGTAGCTTTTACCAACCTGACGAGCACCAAAGAGGAGGAGCGGCTTACGCTGGGGGCTACTCTTCCAATCGAGGAGCCGTCGCATCTCGGCACGTTCCATGTGCTACTCCAATCTATCGATAAATGGAGAGTATCACATTTTTACGCGCTTAAAAATGTCGTTTTCCACATGTAGGGAGTTGGGAAACCCATGCTGAGGGCGCGGCTGCCACTCAAGCACACAGACGTGCTTGAACGTACACTCACTGCCCCACGTTGATGATCCCACGGCAGTAGGGATACTCGCTGCACCCCCAGAACTTCTTGCCCGCCCGCGCACCCCTCTTGGCTGTGCGCAGCACCATCGTGGAGCCGCATACGGGACAGCGCGGGGCATCGGGATCCGGGCTATCGCCAATCGCCTGGCTCTTTGCGCGGGCAGGCGTCGTGGAGACTTGGCTCGCCGCGCTGGCGGGGACCGCAGGACCCTGGGTCGCAGCAGGCCACTGGGCCGACGCGCCGACGGGCGTCGAGGGAGTCTGAGCCGCCGCGCTGACGGGGGCTGAAGAGGACTTGGACCACTGGGCTACCGCGCTGGCGGGGACCGCAGGACCTTGGGTCGCAGCAGGCCACTGGGCCGACGCGCTGGCGGGCATCGAGCCAACGGCTGACTCGAACCTCGTGGCATCAACGCCAACATCCTCCGCATCCGTGAGCTTAGCCACAAGGGCGTCCCAGCTCGAATCGCCATCAGGAAACGCGCTCACCTGACCGGTGCCCGAGGCGCCTGCGGGTCTGGCCTCCATAGACCCGACATCCCCTTGGGCCTGTGATGGCGAATCTGGCCCGCCGGCCGCCACGCCGATCCCGCCGATCCCGCCGACCAGCGAGCCTGCCCTACCAGCCGATGAGCTCTCTCCCTCAAAGTATCTGGCAGTATAGTCGGTCCTCACGGGCGTATCCATGGAGAGCCACCGCTCGGCCCTCTCCATCACGTCCTTGAAGGGGATCTTCCCATCTGCGGGCCCCCGCATCGAGTTGATCGACTCGATGGTGGCCACAAGCTGATCGCCACGCACCAGCTGCTGCTTGACCTCCTTCTTGGCGTTGCGGTCATGCAGGATGGTCTTTGGGTTGGCAAGGACGACAAGCCCCCTATACAGGTCATCGAAGCGCGGAGAGAGAAGGGCGCTCATGATCGCCCCTTTCGTGCTCAGGTTGATCCGCTTCATCAGGCCAAGGTGTCGTTGGTTCTGCGTGATGGGCAAGTAGATCCCCTCGCGTCTCCTTCCCCCAAAGGAGCGCACGAAGTCCCCGCGCGCGTTGACAGAGATGTCACCATAGAGGTTCTTGCACTCGAGCACAAAGTTGCGTCGTCTCGTGAGCACCAGAAAGTCAATCTGGGCGGTGAGCCCCTCGAATTCCAGGTGGAGGTCATGGATCACCACAAGGGGCAGGTGGCTGTTTCTCAGTTCAAAAAGAATGCGATCCTCCCCAACGATGCCTGCCTTGAGGGCACGGATATCGGAGTCAAGCCGCCTCCTCTGACCGCGAGGAACTGTCTCGCGCAGTGACTCGAGCGTGGCAAGCTGCTCCTTCGCATCGCTGCCCTCCTTGAGGATCACTGGTTCCTGCGCACGGAAGAACGCCATGGTCACACCCCTTAGACATCAACCTCACTCATTTGGTCCATAAAGGGCGAGCTGTCCGAAAGCCTTCACCTGCTCACCCCGTCTGCCCAAGGGACAGCAGGCCGGGCGAGGCCAACGGCCAGCCGAGCCCTCGTGTCAGCCCGCATGCACTGGAGTTGCCTGATATATTAGATATCCAGCACTTCCACTATTTCTCCATTTTCCTCTTTTAGCATGATCTTCTTGATAATCTCTTCACCTAAGTATTTTGTAAACCTTTTCAATTCTGTTGATACTTCAAATACTATATTACGCTTTATGTCGTTTGAATCAAAGCTTGAGTCATATTTTGATTTGTCTGACCAGTAGTTCCAATTTACATCTGTTCGTTCATAGTATACATAGTTATGCTTTTTTGTGACAAATACTCTTTTGTTTGTTAATTTCTTACCGTCTTTTGATTTAGTTGTTTCAGAATATAGCTTCATTCCTTCAAATATTTTGTAATCGCTGATGCTATCGTTCGATATGTTTACCTTAATCTCTTCATATTTCATGAGATACCTTCATAACGCATAATTTCAAGGTGCCGTCCTTGCGCCCCAGACAAAAACATCCAGCACAGGACGGCACCGCCTTCTTCGGGCACGCGGCCTAACGGCCCCACGACCCAACGACGTTGCAAGGGATCCATCATCCAGCGGGTCGTGACCCCGGCGGGGCAGCACCCCGCCGGGCGACGGTTGTGACCCCGCCGGGTGACCTCAGAGGAGGCCGTCGAGGATGGACCCACCGCCGGTGCCGTGCAGGTCCGTGTTATTGGCGCCCTCGATGCGCGCGTTGCGCAGGCCCTCCCTGTGCTCGATGAACTCGTCTGCGGCGAGCACGTTGGACAGGCTCCGCTCCGTCTCCTTCTCATAGGTGTGCCGTGCCCCGCTGTTTCGATACCGCATGTACATGATCGCAAAGAACACGACTCCGAGAAGGAGGAGCAGCCATCTTTCCTTCTTATCCCAACCGACCATGCTACTGCCCAGGAACAGCGCCAGAATCAAGCCAAAGAACTCGATGGCGATCGAGACGATCCAGAGCTTGGTCATGTCGATGGGAACACTGCCCATCGTCTCTTTGGTCCGGGCATTCACCGCCACGTAGTGCAGCAGCTTCTTGTTTCCCTTGACCTGTAGGTAGCTGTACAGCCAGACGGGAAGGTACGCCGCCAGCCAAGACTCCCCCTTTATGTCGAAGGCCTCGCCTGCCCACGCGATCCCGCGATCGTACCTCGCGAGCGTCTCGTTTGCGGCGATCCTGGCAATGTCCTGCGCCTGGGTCGCGACCAAGGGGCGCACGTTGTTGACGTCGACGTCGCGCTTTTCCGAGGTATAGCCTCTCAGGTAGTTTGCGTTGTACCTCACGCAGTTCTTCGTGTCGAAGGGCATGATGGAGTTGATGATGTTGGTGGTCTTCTCGCTTGAGCTGACGTTAAGCTTGTCGACGCTCGCCTCCACGGTCAGGTCGTTGATGGCGATGTCAAAGTCACGCTCAACATGGTAGGCATCCGCGTCGTAGCGAGTCTCGCTGCTGTCTCCCCTCTTGACGCTGTATTTCCTGATAAGCACCTCCCCCGTGCCAGAGAGATGATCGTGTGCGTTTATGTCCACGATCATGTAGGGGAAATACACGCCGCAGATGTTTCTGGTCGTGAACTCCCTGGTGAAGGTGGGGTGTGCAAAGAACTTGCGCTTCCCGACAAAGCGCTCTATCTCTGCCCGCGCGTCATCCTTGGACACGCCGAAGGGCAGGACGGCGTCAGGAACGGCCCCGTTGGGCACCTGATGGTTGATGGACAGCATGTTCCTGCACCAGTGGCAGCGGGCCTGGTTGGCGGAGGCCGTGTCGATCACCACCTCTGCGCCGCAGCTCTCGCACTTGAGCGTGATGACGTCATTGGCATCTGCGGCCCTGTCCTGCGCGCCGGAGCCCATCCTGACCCCCTCGAGGGAGGAGACATCCTCCTCGGTCTCCAGCAGCTGGGGCTCGAACTCATGCCGGCAGAAGCTACAGCGTAGCTTGCCGGTCCTGCTGTTGGTTTGGATGTCTGTTGACCCGCACTTGGGGCATTTTATCTGGCCGTCCTTGGCGTCGGTGTCGGTCTGGACCACCGTGACGTCCGCTCCGGTCCACTGGCCCTCTCCCCCATCCATGGCTAGAACCCCAAAAGGTCATGCTTGAGCCTGTCAAACTCCTCCTGCGTGACCACGCCGGCATCCAGGAGCTTCTTCATGTTCAGGAGCTTGGTGGTCGGATCCTCCGCACCCTGCCCCTGGGGGGCGGGCTGCTGCTGTTGCGGCATCGCTCCCATTGTCTGTCCCTGGGGGGCGGGCTGCTGCTGTTGCGGCATCGCTCCCATCGTCTGCCCCTGGGGGGCGGGTTGCTGCTGCGGCTGAGGCTGCTGTTGCTGGCCATAGTTGGACTGGTAGGAGCCCTGCGTGTAGGGTTGCTGCTGCGGTGCCCCTCCCATCGTCTGTCCCTGCGCGTAGGGTTGTTGCTGCTGCGGCTGAGGCTGCTGGCCAAAGTTGGGCTGATAGGAGCCCTGCGTGTAAGGCTGCTGCATGCCCTGGGAGGCCGCCCCAACTGCCCCCATGCCCATGCCCATGAAGGCAAGGCCGCTACCTCCGCCGGACTCGCCCGCCGCCTGGATACCACGTGCGGCAGACTGCTGGAAGAACGAGTTGCCCCTCGCTCCCGCCAGAGCATCTGCCTTCTTGACGTCCTCCAGCAGCGCCTTGGTACCCTCGTCGTACTCGATCGCCAGGATGGCGGTCTTGATTATCTCCAGGCCCCGCGAGCTGCGCCATTGGTATGCGGACTCCACCGCCGCCGACAAAGACGTCGCAAAGCCGATCTGGTCGCCCTGGATGCGCGCCATGCGGTTGCCCTTGCTCGGGTCATTGGTGTAGTTGGAGAAGGCCGCAGACAGACTGCCGACGACCTCATTGAACAGCTGCTCGCCAGCGGGGTTATCCATATCGGCAAAGTCGAACTCGGGTGCCCCGGCGACCAGGTACGACACCGGGACGAAGTTCTTGATGAACAGGACGGGGTCAACGATACGCAGCGTGTACGTGCCGCGCGTGACTGCCCCGACCTGAGTGCCAAGATAGGCGTCGTCCCAGTATATCTCCGACTGGGTGCCAAACCTGTTGTTTGGTATCTCTCTGGTGTTCACATAGAAGAGGAGCTGCTGGCTCCCCGGGATGCCACCGAACTTGAATCGCTCCCACGACTGCTTGATCAGGGAATCCATGGGGCCGTCGCCCGAGAAGATGGACTTTGCGTTGGGATCGTCGCTGGTGTACTGGTATCCGCCCACCTCGGTGATAAGGCCCGTGATGGCGCCGTCCTGCATGGTGACGAGGACCGTACCCTCTGGCACTATCACCTTGCTCCCGTTGGTGATGATGTTGGCGCTGCCCCTCGTGTTGGACCCGCGCCCATTATTTGTTCCCATGGGAACCCCGGGAAAGACGCCTGCCGTGGGAGACACATCCTGCCCAGGACCGTAGAAGTCTCTCCACTGGTCGCCCAACGTAGACCCCACAGCCCCCCTGAATGCTTGGATGAAACCCATAGGACACCTCCATTTGATTTGGATGTTTGACTTGAACGCCAAACACAATGATGTTCAGATTCTACCATAGGCCCCCCATAAGAAAACTGGATATGTGCTGGGCGTGAGGGGCGGCGACAGGGCTTGGGCATGAAGGGTGTGCCGTCGTGGGCGTGCGGATCGAGAGTTGCTCCGTGACCCGAGAGTGGGGCAGGAGCCCGCTTTCGTCCCCTCGCGGGGTTGAGCTGCATAAACCTGCTATACCTCTTTATACCTTAACGCAAATCGAGCTTAAAAGTTTCCGTAAGCGGTTGGGATGGGGACGACAAAGTCGAATGCGATGGTTACGCTGGGCGCGAAGGAGTGCACCTTGAGAGCGTCGCACGTGCACCGCGCGGACCCAGGTCATCGCCAGAGCCCTGATACTGTTGCCGCATGACTCCGACAAGACACCGGGCTCCATCGGCGGAAAGACGGGGCTATCGACCGGCTGCATGCGCCTGTGCGTGACGAGGCGCCTCAAGAGCATTCTGGTCCAAGATTCCCACCGCAGTCCCGAAATCGCATTGATTTTTGAGCAACGTACT
>ERZ773049.569-NODE-569-length-22566-cov-4.463907_pt1 | contig 22566 bp, 19 predicted proteins | sample MGYA00580633_ERZ773049 | MGnify/ENA primary metagenome ERZ773049 (study PRJEB29015, sample SAMEA2737991) | human oral metagenome | biome: human oral; feature: human-associated habitat; material: dental | place: China | collected 2066 ...
TAGTATGCAACAGTAATACCAATGCAAACTCAAATCAATGGGGAGTCGTGTGGAACGAGGAATTCAAAGGGACTTCAGTACCTAGTGGATGGGATGTCTTGCAGCAGAATCGAGACAATTATGGCGGTAATCACTTAGCCTATAACCCAAGTAATGTAAAAGTTGTTGACAACGACTATCTAGAGATAAAAACGCAGCGTCACTGTGTTGCAAATCTTGACGAGCCACTAAATGATTCTAACGTCAGCGAAGCACCATGCCCAAGCGGCAAAATGACGCGATACCTCAGTGGTCGCGTGACAAATAAGACCAAGGTTGTTGATGGCACAAAACCATTCCGGGCCGAGATTCGCGCTAAATTTAACTGGAACGGAAAAAATGGAACGCGGCCATCACTATGGATGGTTAACGGCAATTCATTGCAAAATTGTCATCATAACCCTAACGCTAATGACCCATATGGTGAGCTAGACATCATCGAATGGTATTCGTATACACCAGCGTATACGTGGTCAAGCACTCACGCAACATGTTACCACCATGGTGTTTCTGGCAACTGGAAGAATGGTTGGCGAACACGAAGGATTATTCATAGCGACGAACACAAGGCGGGTTCTAAGTCGGGTTCGCTTGCCTATGAGTGGCACACGTGGGCAGTTGAGTATGATGGTGAGACAGTTAAGTACTTCATTGATGACAAGCCGATCACAGCGTATAACTACCACGCGAGCCCAACGAATCACAAAGACATTGAGCGTACGCCATCGGTAAAACTGACAACATTAGCTGATAAGGAGTTGATCAAGCAAACATTTGACGCTGGTTGGCGCTTTATCTTGAATGATTATGTGGAGAAAGACGAGGAGCAGAAGCCAATATCTCCTTCGGATACTTTTCCAAAACAAACGATGCTCATCGACTACGTTCGTGTCTTCCAAAGGGGTGCAGGCACACAGCCAGCCGAAATACCAGCAGCAGGGACAGGTGCAGAATGGTCGAAGCGTGAGGCTGCTGGCTCTCGGATGTGGACGTCGATTGCTAGCTCATCTGACGGTAATAAATTAGCCGCAACGGCATGGGGTGGTAAGATCTACACCTCATCTGATGCTGGCGCAACCTGGGCCGAGCGCTCTGGGTCGGGGGATCGTAACTGGATAGCAGTCGCTAGCTCGGCTGACGGCAATAAATTAGCCGCAGTGTATGATTGGGGTGGCTATATCTACACGTCATCCAACGCTGGTGCAACTTGGACGGCACGTGGAGTACCTGGGTCGTATAACTGGACTGCAGTCGCTAGTTCTGCTGACGGCAACAAGCTAGTAGCGACAGCTAAAGACCATTCCATCTACACCTCTACCGACGCTGGCGCAACCTGGACAGAACGAAAAAGCTCTGGATCCCGAAAATGGTCTTCAGTTGCTAGCTCAGCCGATGGTAATAAATTAGTCGCCATAGTTGATGGTGGTGCCATCTACACCTCTACCGACGCTGGCGCAACCTGGACAGAACGAAAAAGCTCTGGATCCCGAAAATGGTCTTCAGTTGCTATCTCATCTGACGGCAATAAATTGGTAGCAACGGCAACAGGCGGTAATATCTATACCTCATCTGATGCTGGTGCAACCTGGACAGAGCACGCGGCCGATGGAGTGCACAACTGGACGTCAGCCACCATTTCTGACGATGGGAGTAAGATCTCGGCGACTGCTGGCGGCGGTGGATATATCTTTAGCTCAAGTGATGCTGGTGCAACATGGGTCGCGCAGGCATCTGCAGGTGTGCCAAACTGGTCAGCGATCACAGGTTCAACTGATGGTACAAAACTAGCTGCGGTATCTTACGGTGGGAATATCTACACAACCACTCGTGCATATGAGCAAGGGAAGCATGTTAACCCGAGCAACCCGAACCCGCGCAACCCTGGCAGTTCTAGCAGCTCCAGTAACTCGAGTGCCAGTAGCAGTAATAACAAAGCACAGGCAGCAAACAATGGTGGCCAACTGGCAGATACGGGCGCGAGTATCGTTGCCGTCACATTGGTCGCAGTATTGGCTGTTGGTACTGGAGCCGGAGCTTGGCTGATTCGCAAGAAAATGTAGCAAAGACTGAAATAAATTTAATTAGCACTCTTGACACGAGAGTGCTAATTATTTATACTGAAATAGTTGGCACTCGGTACAAAAGAGTGCTAGAATGGATACAAGCATAACACCAGATATGATCATAAGAGAAAGGGGAATCATTATGGGTAAAACTATCGGTATCGACCTTGGCACGACCAACAGCGCCTTCGCGTACTTGCTCGCGGGCAAGCCGGAGGTTATCGCCAATGCTGAAGGTAATCGCACGACGCCATCAGTGGTAGCAATCAACAAAAAAGGTGAGCGCCTTGTAGGGCAGGTGGCGCAGCGCCAGCGTGTGACCAACCCGAAGAACACAATCTATGGCGTCAAGCGCTTGATTGGCCGCAAATTCACCGACAAAGAAGTCCAGAAAGATCTCGACATCATGCCATACGAGATCGTCAAGAAAGGCAATGCCGTTGCCGTCAAACTAGGCGATAAAGAATACACACCAGAAGAAGTGAGCGCTATGATTCTGAGTAAGATCAAGGCTGATGCTGAAGCCTTCTTGGGCGAAAAGGTGACGAAAGCGGTTATTACTGTACCGGCTTACTTCGACGATTCGCAGCGCCAAGCTACCAAGGATGCGGGTAAGATTGCTGGCCTGGAAGTCGAGCGTATCATCAATGAGCCAACAGCGGCCGCTCTTGCCTATGGTTTAGATAAGGAGAAAGACGAAAAGATCGTTGTTTTCGACCTTGGTGGTGGTACCTTCGACGTGTCAGTGCTAGAAATCACCGGTGAGATTTTCCAGGTGCAGTCAACCAATGGCGACACCCACCTTGGTGGTGAGGACTTCGACAACGCCATCGTCAACTACTTCCTCGATGACTTCAAGGCCAAAGAAGGTATTGATCTGCGCAAAGACAACGCTGCTATGCAGCGCCTCAAGGACGAAGCCGAGAAAGCAAAGAAAGAGCTCTCGACTGTTACTGAGTATGATGTCAATATTCCATTCATCACAGCTGATGCTGATGGGCCAAAGCACTTTGAGATGAGCCTGACGCGAGCTAAGCTCGAGGACTTGGTGAAGGATCTACTCGACCGCCTCGATGGGCCAGTAGAAAAAGCGCTCAAAGATGCAAAGCTGAGCAAGTCTGATATCAGCAACATCGTCATGGTTGGTGGTATGACCCGCATGCCAGCAGTGGTTGAGCGGGTGAAGAAGCTGTTTGGCAAAGACCCGATGCAAGGCGTCAACCCAGACGAAGTAGTGGCTGTTGGTGCGGCCATCCAGGGCGGTGTGCTAGCTGGTGATGTTAAGAGTGTGCTACTGCTGGATGTAACACCGCTAAGCCTCGGCATTGAGACAATGGGCGGCGTATCAACCAAGCTAATTGAGCGCAATACCACTGTGCCAACCAGCAAGAGTGAAGTATTCTCAACCGCAGCAGACAACCAGCCACAAGTGGAGATCCATGTTTTGCAGGGCGAGCGCGAGTTTGCCAACGACAACAAGAGCCTGGGCCGTTTCGTGCTTGACGGTATTGCACCAGCACCACGCGGTGTGCCACAGATTGAAGTGACCTTTAACATTGACGCCAATGGTATCCTCAGTGTCACCGCTAAGGACAAAGGCACAGGCAAAGAGCAGTCGATCACCATCCAAAACTCTGGCAACATGAGCAAGGAAGATATTGAGAAGGCACAGAAGGAAGCTGAGCTCCACGCCGATGAAGATAAGAAGAAGCGTGAAGCAATCGACGCCAAGAACCACCTCGAGAATGCCATCTACCAGGCAAAGAAAATGCCCGATGAGTTTAAGGACAAGATCTCGAGCGACGACAAGAAGACGCTGGAAGATGCCATTGCCGAAGCTGAGAAGCACAAGAACGTAGAAGACAAAGACGAGCTCGAGGCTGCCACCAAGGCGCTGGGCGACGTGACAATGTCTATCGGTGCTAAGCTCTATCAGCAGCAAGCTGAGGACAAAAAAGCTGAAGAAGAGGCTGACGTCAAAGCGAAAGCTACCGACAAGAAGCCTGGCAAAGACGAACCCGTCGAAGGCGAAGTTGTCGACGACAAAAGCAGCGACAAGAAGTAACATCGCGTTATAGCTACAGCTGCATTGCGAATGGCCATCTGGAAAGGGTGGCTATTTGTATTTTTAGAGGTATATAATAGAGACTGTGAGTAAACAAAAGAAGCCTATTAAGTATAGCAAGACCCAGATAGATAAGGCGGGTAATATTCTCCGTTCTCACAAAACAAATACTCTTGAATATGCAGAGGCACGTGCATTTGTCGACCAGTGGCGTATGAGCCACGAGCGTCCAATGCAAAGGTTTAATGTCACATTGCGTAAAAAACGAAAAATGATTTATCAAGATGCAGTGGTAGCGCGCCGACTCAAGAGGTTACAGACAATCATTGATAAGATTAGTAATCGTCAACAGGATATGAATCTGAGTCGCATGCAAGACGTCGGTGGTGTCCGAATAGTTATGCAGAATATAGAACAAGTTTATCGAATGAAAAGAGTATACCAAGAGAGATCTTTTTCTTATAAACTCAAAAATAAGTTAACTAGAGATTACATAGAAAAACCACAAAAAAGTGGTTACAGAGGTATACACTTAGTATTTGAGTTTTATAACGTACCAGTAAGTAACGAAAACGATCAGTATTGGAAGAGTCTTCAGATCGAGATGCAGATTCGCACAGAGTTACAACACGCATGGGCAACTGGTGTTGAGATCGTAAGTGTTATGAGAGGAGAGAATTTGAAGGCTGGGCAGGGTGACAAGGGATGGTTGGAGCTCTTTCGATACATATCGTCTATTATTGCACTCGTTGAGAATAAGCCGCCTACTCTATTGCAGCACCGAAATTTGAATCCTCAAGATCTGTTTAAGCAAACGACAGAGCTTGCAAAGAGACTCGAAGCTGTCGATAAGATCAGTGCATGGGTCAGCACAATAAGTCAAGTTGAAGGCTTGGAACAGAGTAAGAGGCGAAAGTTTCACTATACCATCTTAGCTATAGACACGAAAGAGAAAAAGATACTTTTGTTTGGTTTTGCAAAAAATAAATTCACTGAAGCAACAAAAAAACTAAAGGAACTTGAAAATGAACACCCTGAGTATTATCCTGTGCTTGTTGCAGCTGGGGATATAAATAATCTGAGACATGCATATCCGAATTATTTACCCAGTGCAATTCGGCTAGTAGAGATTATTCAGCGTATTGAAAAATCTCAACAATAAGCTATAATAGTTAATATTATGGATAACGACGAACTCCTCAAACGCCTCAAGCAAATCTACAAAGAAAACAAAAAGCTTACCTAGTAAGAGCTTCTTGTTGCGCGCTGACCTTTTGTTATTTAATGTCCATCAACTCAATGTCAAACACGAGATCACTATTGGGTGGAATATTAGCGGCAGCGCGAACGGAGCCGTAGGCCATGTCGCTTGGGATGATAAGCCGGCGCATGCCACCGACCTTCATGCCAGGCACGCCCTCTGTCCAACCGCGGATGACTTGGTCGAGGCCGAAGGTGACGGGCTGACCAAAGTCATGGCTGCTCTGGAAGATGATGCCATTTTTACACAGTGCACCAGTGTAGTGTGCGGTGATAGTCGCGCCGGCTGGCACTTCGGCACCAGTGCCAGGGATGATGTCGATGATTTGCAGTGCGTCGACCTTGGCGATAGGTGTAAAGTCGGCGAGTTTGGTTCCTTCGTATTGTGTCATGGCTCTATTATACCATTATGTGTACTCCGCGCGCGACACAGTTGAGTGGTGGGATGGTTGTGCTGGGTGGGGTGCGATCGACAACCATGACCTGATGCAGCTGTGGATAGTGTGCAAAGAGATTGCTGAGTGTGTGCGTCATGGCGCTGGTGTAGCGTTCTTCATCTGGCGCTGCGGCATAGTGAGCTCCTTCCTCGAGCGGTGTCGCCCAGCAGCAACTGGCGTGGATGGCACAAGTGTCTTGGGGAAGCTCGGGGTATTGCACGCCATAGCCCACTAAATCGGCACACACAGCAGATAACGTGCGAGTATACCGTTGCTGCAATGTGTTGCTTGCGGTGAATGTCCCTCGCTCGGCTGAGCTAAAAATCGTGCGTTTGCGCTCAAGCACGCGTCGTATACCATTGGTAATAATCATCAGTGAATTGTAGATACCGTGTGGTTGGTATTCTGGTGCACCCACCACAAGCTCCGCTGTGGGCATAGAGGTAGAGAGTTCCTGTAGCTCGGCGAGGCGATCATTTATACCACTGCATGTTGGTCTGGGATTTCAGCCAGCTCCATGTCTGCCGTCGTCATGAGTTCGGGGCTGATGAAGCGATGGGCGGGTTATCGGCAGCTGCTTGGCGTATCAGATTTATGTACTCGCGCCAGGTATTGGCAGAAACACCAACTGTTGGTGTTTCTGATGATAGTTGCTCAGGGTGAAACACACCTGTTTGGCGGTGCCACTGGATATCGTAATGACAGGATTGTCTGCGCGGTAGCGTATCATGCATACGTATATTATACGATGTAAAGCAGCTGAGTGCAAATACGCTCGTACTGCACCAACCCTAATACCGCCACTGCGCCATATCACGGTTATAGACATCGATGATCCGCGGTGTCAGTAGGGTAGAGATGCCCGCTGGGGGTAGGCTAGCGGGGCGCTGGCGCAGGGCGTAGTCGAGCAGTTTGGTATCGGTGTAGCTGAGCCCAGGCGGCAGCGGCTGGCTCAGCAGGCTAGCTTTATCTTTTGTCGACAGCACAAAGCCCCACTCGCCAAAGGAAGGCACATTAATACTAAAAGGCGTGATATGTCGCTGGGGCTGGGCAGATGTGATAGTACTGGCTACCGTTGCGAAGGCGTTTGGCGAAAAGTATGACGATGTTGCTTGGGTGATCATTACGCCAGTGGAGCTGAGAATACGCTCAGCCTGGCGGTAGAATTGCTGCGAGTAGAGCTTGGCTAGGCGGTCGTTAGACGGGTCGACGAGGTCGATTAGAATGGCATCATACGCCTGGTGCGTATTGAAGGCAAATAAAAAAGCGTCCTCATTTACGACGCGCACTTTGGGGCTAGCAAGCGAGCGCTTGTTTTGCTCGGCGAGCAGGGGACTAGTGCGCGCCAGCTGCGTCATGGCTGGGTCGATATCCACCAGAGTGATATGCTCCACACTCGGGTACTTCAGGATCTCGCGCGCCAGCAGCCCGTCGCCACCGCCCATAATCAGCACGTTTTTGGGCTGCTTGACCGCCGTCATCGCCGCACCAGCCAGCGTTTCGTGGTAGCGGGCTTCGTCCAGGCTCGAAAACTGCAGGTTGTTATTCAGATACAGCCGCAAATCCTGCTTGTACTTGGTGAGGACGATCTTTTGGTAAGCCGACTGCTGGTAGAGGATAACCGGGTCTTTGTAGGCCTTGGTATCGATGCGGTGCTCCAGCCAGCTGGCGCCAAAGAACAGCCCCAGCAGCAGAATGGTCGCTACTACACTGGCGGCCAGGAGCCTGCGTGAAGTCTTCAGCTGCAGCAGAATCAGGACTGCCACGGCGATATTGAGCGTGGCGATCAAGTAGGTGCTGCGCATCAGGCCCAGGCTGGGTAGCAAGAAGAGCGGGAAGATCAGTGAGGCCACCAGCGCGCCAAAGTAGTCGATCGCCAGCACCTTGCTGAGGAGTTCCACCGAAGACGGCCGGCCGTAGCGGGTAAACATCTTGACGAGTAGCGGGATCTCCAGGCCGATCAGCACACCAATCACCAGGCTAATCAGCGCAAACACCGGCCAGTGCAGCTTGCTCAAGCTAAAGGCGCTGTAGAGCAGCAGCACCGAATTACCACCCACTAGCCCCAGCAGGATTTCATTAACGGCGAAGCTTGTGGCGGGGTGCCAGCGAATATGCCGCACCAGTAGCGACCCCACCCCCATGCCAAAGAGGGTAATACCGGTCGCCAGGCTAAAGCTCAGGATTGAATCACCTACCAGGTACGAGGCAGCTGTGCCCAGGATGAGCTCGTAGATAAGCCCGCCAATTGCCACGAGGAGCGCCGCCGCAAACAGCGCGATATTTTCCTTGCTGGTGATGTGCTTGGTGCCCGGTGGCGTGACGCGAGTATGTGCCATAGTGTCTTTCGTCTACCTTTCGCGCCTAGGTTACTTGCCTACGCCGCCACTGCCACCGCCATAGACGCTACGCCCGTGGTAGGTGCCGGTGCTGTGCGAATTATCATGGCTAAAGAACTCATCATAGATGGCAAACAATAGTGAACCAACAAAGGCAATAATTCCTACCCAGCGCCAAAATAGCGGCCAGTTGCGCGGACGGATGAGCCGGCCAAATAGTTCCTTTTGCTGCGCATCGGATAAGGGTGTTTTGCGGTAAATATCGTACTCACGCTGGTTGTATTTTTCTACCGTGTAGGTGGTGGTAGCGCCGGTCTCGGTGTCGGTGTAGTGCAGGCTGGCGTAGGCCATTGGTTCACCTTCGAAGACCTGGTAGGCATTCTTGCCGTGGATGGCCATAATGATACCTTCGCCAGCCTCTGCAACGGTAATGGTTTGCACCGTGCCATCCTCGAGTGTAATGGTAAACTCATTGCCAGCAGCTAGGTGCTCTGGCTCAAGCCGCTGGGCAAACCGCACTGGCTCATAGAGCGACACAACCTTACTATCGTGGTCGTACTCTACCCAGCTATCGTAATTTTCGAGGCCCGTCAGCTCCCATTCTTCCCAGTAGGAGGTTTGTTTGGTCTCGGGGTTTTCTTCTTTAAATAGCAAGCAGCCCACTGCGCGGAAGTTGGTTCGCTTGCCGCGCAGGACATCATTAATCTTGAGGCGAGCTTTGGTGCGTTTGGTCATAATACAGCGCTTTCGATCGTTATAGTGTTGGTATAAAATGCGTCTGCAATGGCTTGGCGAAGAGTCTCGATTGTATCCTCGCTTAAGGGCCGACAGGTGGCAATACTAAGGTATGCTCCGCGGTTCTCGGGCCAGGTGTGGATGGTGGCGTGCGACTCCGCGAGCAGCAACGACACACTCACGCCCTGCGGTGAGAACTGATGCGAGACAGACTCGAGCGCGTGCAGGCCAGCCACCTCGGCAAGCGTGCGCACTGTTTTCTCGGCATATGCGAGATCATTGAGCCGCGAGGCATCTGCCTGGCGAATCGTAAAAATCAGTGCCTGTACCTGCTCCATTTGCATCGTCTACGCTATTATATCACTCTTGATGCGAGAGAGCGAACTGGCATGCTCATACCAAAAAACCAGCCAGAATGACTGGCTGGTCTGCTGTAGCGTGCGAATCATTATGGCTCGAGAGTGGGCCGTGATACACTTGCGCTTGACTCGGGCGAGTTGACTGTTAGCGGTACAACAAAACCCTGGTATTGCGCGAGTGTCACGATGTCGCCAGGCTGTAGCTCGTAGCGGGTGTCACCATCGGTCAGGTAGAGCTCAGCAACGCGGGCCGATGCAGCATTAGTCACGCCGTCTTGCTTGGGCTTAGTATGGAATGCATCTGCTTCGGCGAGTGTGGCGATGTGCCGGTCTACCACAGTACCGATGCTGTCGCCAGCCTCAACTGCTAGAGTAGTAATACCATCCAGGTTGGCTGGTAGTTGCGGCTCTTCTGTGATTTGGCCTGCCTCGTAGGCGTGGCGCTGGCTGAGGTAGTCGCTATACGCATCGACTAGCTGGGTGGCTTGCTCTTCGGGGGTGGGTTGGTGCTCGGCGGCAGAAGAGTGCTGATCGTGGTTGTTTTTTGACCGCAAAGCGATGAACCCTGTCGCTAGTCCCAGGACTGCAGCGGCTCCAAGAAAACCTCGTCGTGAGACATCCTTGCCCTTTGAGTGTTGTGATTCAGGCTGCGCAGTAGGCTCTTCTACCAAGTGAGGGTACGTGCCATCACCATATTTTTTATAATTGGATGTTGATGAAGAATGTGGTGATCTTTCACCCCTGTTTGTTCTCTGTTGTGTATGCATAGTCCATTCACTATACAACAGAGGTCGCAAAAAGGGAAGAGGAAAATGGCAAAAATATGTGCAATATTGCATAATTTCCCCAAAAACAGAGGTAATAGCATATAATGTGCAATATTATAGATAAAAATACAAATAATACATTTCGTTGCAGATACCTGAGTGCCTGTATTTCATAGCCAAGCGGTTCACTTCGCCTGATTCCTGTTGCCAGCTTGGCTACATAAAAATGAATGCTTTTCTAGAATATTCACCCCTTTAGCGCGAGAGCGCGGCGCTTAGTATAGCGACGAATCATCATATCTCATCGAATAAAACGGCAGACATAAATGAGAGTATACCAGAGGTCATAAGCCAAAAAATAGAACAAATACCATAAATTTGCCGTTTTTGAGGTATTTCTGCCGCAGATGCCATGCTACAATAGAGGGTATGAGATCTACTCGAACCATCCAAATTGTGAATATTACTGGGCGAGAACTCGCCGGCAAATCATCAACAATTCGCGAGCTAATGCCGCGGCTGGGTGCCGGGGTTGTTTTGTTTCGCCCGAGCGATGTCTTGCGCGAATATGCCGCCAGCCATCATATTACACTGCGCAAGCGGAGCGATTATTTGCGCGTCCTGCAGATCATGACTGAGTCTGCACCGAGCTTACTGGCCGACCGGGCGCTGGAGCTGCTTGAGCGGCCTGGTGTGGAGCTCGTGGTGCTCGATGGCCTGCGTGACTACCGCAGTGCTTGCCGCTTGAAAGAGCGACTGGGTGATCGCTACCGGACGGTTGTGCTCACAGCGCCAGATGAACTCCGCTACGAGCGCTTTAAGGGAGTGGCCGAGGCGAGGCGGCGTGCTGGGCGCGATGCAGCGGTGATCCAGAGCTTCGAAGAATTTATGCGCGATGGCGAGGATGATATGGACAGCATGCAGCAGTTTCCAGCAGTACTTGCTAGCCACGACCTAACGCCTGGTGGCCCGATCGATACAAGCACCTATCCATCGGCCGTTGCGGTGGCAGATGAGATCATTAGCTACTTGGTGTAGGGTAATCCAAAGCAGGCAGCGAGTGCGCCATAATATGAAGAACGCTTCGTGTGTATCGACAAAATACGAGCAGCACTCTCTGTACACTCTATAACGCTTATGCTATCATGAAGGCATGAATAAGCGAGGGTTTACGCTGGTTGAGATTCTGGTTGTGGTGGCAGTGTTGGCTATCTTGGTATCGGCATCGGTCGTAGGGTATGGTGCGTGGCGTCAGCGTGCAGCCCAGACAGAGCTCGTGAGTGATCTGCGAGCTGCTGCCGCGGCAATGACAGCCTACAGGACGTTTTATAATGGTTATCCTACATCGCTACCAGCTGATTATAATAAGAGTGAGAATGTGACAGCGACACTCAAATACGTCGCATCGGCAACATACTGCATAGAGGCAACGACGCGCACCACCCGGGGGCTTGTCTATCATGTGAAGGGCTCAGAGAGCGAGCCCAAAGAGGGCGGGTGTGATACCTACCGTGCGCAATCTGGCGAGAATGAGTCGCGAGCGACCGATGGTGTGCTGCGCTACTGTCATGTAATCCGCGCCGTTGAGCCAACCCAACCGGCAGTGTGTGAGCCGGAGTTGCAGAGGTAAAATTAGCATCATAAAGATCTAAGCCCAGATGTTACTCTCCGCGAGCTATACACTCTGCCAGCTAAGATAGCAATAAATGGGGCGAGGCTAAGGTAATACGGACTCAAGCCTAGCCCTTTTCTATACTAGCCGCATTTTCCTCGCCGCCTTATGGAATTTCGTTGTGGTAACCGGTAGTTAGCTCTAGTGGTGCGAGATCGGTGCTTTCGAGATACCAGCCCTGAGTGTGTGACAGGGCAAAAAGCAACATATTTTGATAGATAAATATTGCAATCTATGCTACAGGTCGATCACCTTATCCCGGTCGATTGGTTTGTTGGCTGTGCGATGCCCATGCATACGACGGCGCACGGTGCGGCGCAGCTCGATAGCATTGGCAAGGAGAATGATGCCATTAACCAGTGCATAGCCACCAACGATTTGGACGAAAAGCTGAGCGCTGCCCACTGGGAAGAGCCAGAGGACGAAGCTCACGATCACACCGATCACGCCAGACATGAGCCAGAGCGCTCGCGTACGGCTCCTGGCAGGGAAGATGCGGCTCAGTATAAGGTCGATGAGGCTGCGTAGCATCACTACCCAGCCAAGCACAAAGCTGAGTGTTGCCACACTGACCCGAGGGTTGGCAAGCATCACCGCGCCAAGCAGAATAAGCAGCGCACCTGCCACCACGAGAAATGCCTTGGCTTGGCCGTCTGCCACCTGCAAGCCACGCACCAGCTGTGATAATCCCCAGACGATGATCAAAACTGCAAGCACTGTCATTAAAACAGTGAGTGTCACTGCTGGCATCACAAGCGACACTCCACCAAAAATAATCAATGACAGGCTTATGATAATAATTACCCACCACGCACCAATAAGCTGTCTTTTGAGTTGTTCGATCATATATGCCTCCTTGTCTTTCTAGTGTAGATGATGGCGGGGTAATCTGCAATTAATAGGTGAGGCTATGAACTATCCACCACTGTAGAGATGGTATAATGCTCGAGCACTAGTCGCGGGCAAACTGCATCAGCACCAGTGGGTCGCCGGTGACGGAGCGCAGTGTGTAGGCGCTGGGCAGTGTTGGGGTGGTGGTTGCGGTTGAGCTACTATAGTAGAGAACGTTGATTTTTTTGGCATCGGTAAAGGGCTGAGTAGTGTCGGCTACCTTGCGGTAGGTGGTGCTCCCTTCGAGTGGTGCGTAGCCGCCCATCAGTGGGCCACCCACATAGGCCATGTAGATGGGGCAATGTGACTGCGCTTGCTCGAGATAATAGCTTATCTCTATGGCGATGTACGGGTCGGCTGCAAGGATGACACTCCCATCGCGGCAGGTGCCGAGCTGGGTGGCAACTTGCTTTACATTGGGTCGCTCATCGCGCTGGAAGTTGAAATTACCCTGCAATGATAACTGCACCATACCATAAACCATAACCACTGGCAGAAGTACCAAGAGAGCGGTTGACACAGCCTTGTGCCAGCGCAATGGCGAACGATGCAGGGCTACGCAGGCTGTATAGAGGACAACACTTGCAATAGTGATACCACTAATTACCACATGAGCAAGATAGCGCTCGACATACATTGGGGCGGATAGCGACACGACGACTAGTGCTGCGACTGGCACGCCCATATGAGCAAGCAATAGCCAGGCAAGCTCGGGATGCGGCAACGAACGCATGGCACGAGGCCACGCCCACGCAACGGCACAGATAATAATAAGGACAAGTTGCGACGACACAACGCCTAGCAACCAAGAGGGCTTATAAATCATATTGAAGGATGCGATGCCAAGCAAATTCTGCAGATTCATCGGCTGGCCAATCTCGGCCAAAGCACCATTGCCAATCTGCCCCAAGAAGGTCGGTAGCCACGGCAAGAACAACATAAAGCTCACGACATATGCCCAGAGCCACGGCAACTTCCACCACTGTTGTAAGCCTTGGCGGCGATAGGTCATAACCATCAACCAGAGCAGCTGAGCCAGCCAGAGTAGGGCGCTATAATACAACGTCCCCATGCCGAAAGCGACAAGCACCGCATAGAGCATCCAGTCGCGCCAACGGTCGTCGTGCCAGGCGCGTGCCAGTACGGCGGTTGCACTTACACCAATCAACGACCCCAGCGCATACATTCGTATCTCGAAGCCATAGCGCATGAGTAGGGGTGTGCCAATCAGTGTGAGGAGTGTATACCCCGCGGCGCGCTTACCAAACCAGCGCCGCACGAAACACCCCATACCAACCATCGCGCCGCCATAGCAGAGGATACTAAAGGCACGCAGGGCTGGCTCACTATAACCCCATACGCTGGCCCAGAGCTTAAGGATAAGATAGTAGAGCGGTGGGTGCGTATCGATACTGGTGAGGCGAATGAGTTCACTGATTGGCTGCTTGGCGAGCCACACCGAATATGCCTCATCAAACCACACACTTTGCTGGCTGCCAATCCACCAGCACAGTGCCATCGCCACCAGTGGCGCTACCACAATGACGATGCGAAACCAATGGCGTCGTACTTTGCAGGCAAGAGGAGATAGTCGATTAACGAAAATAAAGGCGGGCTTCTTGACCCAAGCGGCAGATTGTTGCCGCGCTAGTTGCTTACTCATATCTTTTATAGTACCGATTTGTTGGCAAAAAATCCACTAGCAAAGCCATAATCATCCGTGGTACAATACCACTATACGTACCCGTAGCTCAGCTGGATAGAGCGTTGGTTTCCGGAACCAAAGGTCGCAGGTTCGAACCCTGCCGGGTATACCATAGATAATTGAGGCTCGCGCGGCCTCTGTTTTTTATGGATATGTATAGTAAGACGTACTAATTGATGGGATAGACCAATTAAACAAAAGGAGGTCTATCTCTCTAGCTGATCCCTGTTAGCGTGGAATAATCTTCATCAAAAACTTTGTCTTGACGGCAAGGTAGATAAGCGCAAGTGCACTGACAGATAAGGCGAAATTGGCCGGGATCTCGTAGAAACGATCGACCGACGTAAAATAAAAGTCGCTAATATAATAATCTGGTGCCACAAAGAGATGTATGATGAGAATAACGAACGCATGCACCGTATACACATAGAGCGAATTATGGCCAAACGGCAGCAAAATCCAGCCTAGCCACCGCTTGATGCGATCCTCGAATCGCCGAAACAGCATAAAGAACCCAGCGAACCAGAGCCATGATAGGGTAAGGCGAGGCAGTGGTAGGTCGAGCTTGAGGAACTGATTGTCGAGTGCGGTATCGACTGCGGCAAGCGCTTGATGGAAGCCGTCACCCAGCCCATGTGCCACAAAGGTGACGTATGCGTCGGTAAAGAGTGTGAGGACGAAGAGCGTTGCAATACTGCGCTTGATGATGCGTCGACGACGCAGTGGCCACGATTGCCAGCGTGCAGTAATCTCTGGTAGGTAGTAGCCCAGGGCAAAGGCCATGAAAAATAGCACCTGCCAGGTGAGCGGTTGGTATAGTTCACTGACTGGCCGTGGTGTTAGCGCCCACACCAGTAGGCTGAGTCCTAGCACGATATACCACTTGCCGCGCCGCAGTAGCCAGAGCGCGCCTGGTGCTACCGCAATAAACAGTGCATACAGGCGCAAATAGTCCGCCCAGCCGTAGAATTGCTGTAAGGTAATAATATCCCACGCCAGGCCAAGCCAATTACCGTCGGGCAGCGGTAGTGGCAACTTGACACCTTTATTATCAATAAAAAACCAACTAATCAGGAGCGATAGTATCGTCACGATAATGCTCGTGAGGTAGAGCATACCAGCCCGTTTCCAGAGCAAGCGCGTCGCTGTCATGAGGGGCTGTGTGCGGAGCTTGGCACCACGCACAATGCCCAAGACAAGGCCGGATATAATGAAGAACCCTTCGGCTGCCGAGACAGCGAGACGACTGTCGCCGGTGAGGAAAGTGAGACCATTGGGGAAGTAGGTGAGATGGTCAAGAATGATGATAACCAAAAACCACCCGCGCATGAGGTCGAGACTAACGATGCGCCCAACAGAGGACGCGCTGGCTTTTGGTTGGGTTGTCACAATGATCTAGTATAGCAGATTTGCTAAAAGTACGCTTAAGATTGTCTAATGTTGTGGTGAGAAAATATGGACCCGAGGTCTGGATATCCAATACTGATGACTCTATGGTCTAAAAAACTGAGGGGCATAGCGACACGCTAGCGTGGTCGCTTGCTCGCAACAGTGCGTGCCTTGGTGGCAAAGGTGTCATCGATGAGGACAGAGGGCGCAAATTCACCATAGCGCCGCGATACTGCTTGCTCGATCAGGAAGTCGGCAATGCGTGGATTCTTAGGTAGAATTGAGCCATGGAGGTAGGTGCCGATCACATTGCGGTAGCGCGCACCTTCGGTTTGGTCGGTACCATTGTTGCCCGCCCCGCGCGATACGATACCTAGGGGTGGCACGCTGTGCCCAAGGGTTGTGAGGCCGCTGTGGTTCTCATAGCCAATGACTTCGCCAAAGTCGCTGCTGGCAGTGACGATATTGCCAATCAGGCGCTGCTCGCCAGCGACTGTCTCGATATCAAAGAGACCAATTCCACGAATGATCGCTCCCTGAGTGGTCTTAAAGAATCGCCCAAATAGCTGGTAGAGCCCACACACTACCAGCATTGGCACACCATCATCAGCGAGGCGCTGCAGAGTGGGGCCAATCGCGAGTAAATCATCCTGAATGGTGGCTTGGCCAGAGTCTTGGCCGCCGCCGCCTACGATGATATCGACATCAGCTGGGAAGGTGTCGCCTGGGTTGTATTCAACGAGCCGCACGCTGTAGCCATACCATTCAAGCCGTCGCTTGAGTGTGAGGGTGTTACCCCAGTCGCCATAGATATTCATGGCGTGAGGGTAGAGTTGGAGGATGGTGATAGTGTTGTCTTTCATACAGCATTTACCTCTGTGTAATGAGCTAATTCGCGCCGCAAGGCAAGCATGGCGGTATAGGTGCAGTAGATGCGCAAGGGGGTGCCGCGGTTGGCCTGGACAAACTCTGCCAGAGCTTGCTTAAGGCCAGGTACAACGCGCCGAGCTTCTACTTCATCATACTGGAGGCGCAGCGCCATATCGTAGGCGCGCACACCACTCACCATTGCCACGCCAGTGGGCCGAAGCGTGTCGAAGTCGACATCCCATAGCCAACTCATATCGCGGCCATCGGCGTACTGGTCGTTGATGGCAATCATTGTAGCAGTCTTATGAGGGTCAAACGATGCCAGGCTCAGACGGAAACCGCTCGGGTTCTTGACGAGGACAAGCTCGCAGGGCTGGCCATTGACGGTCAGAGCTTCGCCGCGGCCAAAGGCTGGCTCGACCTGAGCTAGGGCAGCGAGCATGGCGGGCGTATCGAGTTTATCTTGCAGAATAGTACGGACGAGGGTAAGTGCTCCTGCAGCGTTTTGGGCATTGTAGCTGCCTTTGAGCTTTAGTGAGACAGGGTGGTCTGCGTCGTCGAAGCGGAAAGTTGCAGCTTGGTCAGATAAGTGGCATAGTGTCACATCAGTATCGGTGGTGGCTGTAGCCTGACCTGGGGCGCTCCGCATGGTATCGTCGCTTGGGAAGAGGTGGGCAAGTGATGGATCGACGCCATAGCGGCTTATTGGTGCTGTGAGATCAGCGGTAAATTCTTGCCGCGTCAGCCGTGGGTCGTCGCCATTGAGAACAATGCCATTTGTGGTGCGCATGGCAATGGTGTGAAGCAGCTGCGCCGTGTAGTCAATCTCACCAAAGCGATCGAGTTGGTCACGCAGGACGTTGAGTAGTAAACAATAGCGTGGGGCAACTTGCTTGACGAAGTGCACCGCATGCGCTTCGTCAAGCTCGAGCACGGCAATATCCGCTGGCAAAACACCATGGGTATCAACCGCCTCAAGCAGTGCTGCTGCCACGCCGCGGGTAAAGTTGCTCCCCGTGCGATTAGTAAAGACGCGGAGGCCTTGGCTTTCCAGTAGAGCTACAACCATCTTGGTAGTGGTTGTCTTGCCGTTAGTGCCACTTACTACCACCACACCATGCGGTAGAGCATCAAGCGTACGGGCAAGAAAGTGCCGATCGAGTTTCTCGACGACGAGGCCTGGCAATGCTGAGCCACCACCGCGCAACCGAGCTGCGCGCTGCACCCCTTTGCCCACAAGAGTTGTAATACGAATCATGGTGTTTATTATAGCATGAATCACCCTTTATTTATGGCGCGATATATAGCACAAATTACGCTAGTGCGCTACAATGCATAGTATGATAGTGGTTGGATTTTTTGCGTGGTGGTATGGCGCTGGGTGGTGGCAGCGGATCACGATGGTATGGGGGAAGCTGGTGAGTGTATTTGACTATTTTTCAATTGATCTCTTGGTGCGAACATGGTTTGCGCCGTTTCGACAGATATCGGCAGGAGCGGTGGATGGGCCGATTGGCGTGCAAATTCGGGCTTTTTTTGACCGCCTCATCTCGCGGACGATTGGCGGCATTGTGCGGAGCTTTATGATTATTTTTGGCATTGTCGCGCTCGCAGTAACCGCTGCGGCGGGGCTTGTCTTTATTATTGCTTGGGCGCTTGTGCCCGTGTTACCACTGCTGGGGGTAGGGCTTGCGATAGTGGGGTGGCTGCCATGGTAAGTGACTTTCACTATGATAGCTTGCGTGCTAAGAAGGCTCGCTTGGGTGTGCAGGTGGGCCGCTTCGACCACTGGTGGTGGGTGCCATTTTTGCTATTCTTAGCAGGGGCAGGAGCATTGCTGGCGATTGAGCTGCCTCTGGGGTGGTTTATCGCGAGCCTGGCTGTGGTGCCGTATGGGCTCCACCGGTGGTATCAGGGTGAGATTGCCCATTTGCCCACTGGTGGTGGCACAGCTGATGGGTTGCTTGCGGGTGACGTCCTGGGCCGATTACCCGCTACGCCAACACCACGCGATATTGCATGGGCATTGCGCTCAGTTAATGATGGGCTGTTTATGGCATTGCGACTCGGTCTCAGCCCGGCGCTTATACAGGATCTCGTAAGTGACGACCCGAGCATTATGCCCGAGTTTTGGCAATTTGCTGATCGCATCCGCCAGTACAATCAGCTCGAGCAAATCACGGGTAGTGTGCTTATGGTGGCTTTAGTGCGCAGTGTGCCTGGCTACCAAAATATCTTGGCGGAGCTCCAGCTTGACGACGAAGATCTCGATGGCGCTGTGCAGTGGCAGCACCACTTGCGCCAGTTGGTGGCACAGATTCATCAGCCGCGGCGCACTGGTGGGGTGGCACGCGATTGGTCGTTTGGTTATATCCCACTATTGCGCCGCTTTGGGCAGAATATTAGTGAGCAAATTAGTCGTGGTGGTGGGATGTTCTCTGTTGATGTGGCGTCGCACACCAAGGCGATTGATCAGCTCATCGACATCTTCGGTACCCGTGGGCGGCAGAATGCCGTGCTGGTAGGGCAGGCTGGCACGGGCAAGACGACCATCATCCACGCCTTTGCCGAGCGGCTCCTCGATGCCTCGGCGCATTTGCCGAGTAGTCTCAAGTTTCGACAGGTATTTATTCTCGACTCATCGTCGCTCATCGCTGCGGCGCCAGGCCGGGGCGAGCTCGAGAACCTCGTCATGCGCGTCCTTGGTGAGGCGTATACTGCCAAGAATATCATCATTTGCCTGGATAATGCTCAGCTGTTCTTTGAGGAAGGGATTGGCGCGGTGGATCTTACCAATGTATTACTGCCTATTCTCGAGGCAGGGCGCCTGAGGGTTATTCTGAGTATGGACGAGCAGCGGTTTTTGCAGATTGGCCAGCGCAACCCATCGCTTGCTAATGCGCTCAATCGCATCTCCATAGCACCCACAGACGAAACTGAGACGCTGCGCGTCCTGCAAGAGCAAGCTGTCATCACTGAGGGGCAGCGCCATGTGGCTTACCGTTATCAAGCGCTACGCGAGGCGTATCGGCTCAGTGCGCGCTATATTCATGACCTTGCTATGCCGGGCCAGGCCATCAAGCTGCTCGAGTCGGCCGCGAGCTACCACGAGGATGGTATTGTGACAAAGCAATCGGTGCAGCAAGCTATTGAGCAGACGATGGATGTGAAAATAAGTGTGGCGAGTACTGCTGATGATCGTGAGCGGCTACTCAATATGGAGGCGCTCATCCACCAGCGAATGGTCAACCAAACGCGAGCGGTCAGCGTGGTAAGCGACGCCTTGCGCCGAGCACGAGCCGGTGTGCGCAACCAAAATCGGCCAATTGGCACCTTCCTCTTCCTTGGGCCAACAGGGGTGGGTAAGACGGAGCTGAGTAAGGCTTTGGCTGATGTGTACTTTGGTGGCGAGGGCAAGATTGTCCGGATCGACCTCAACGAGTATGTCCGGCCGGAGGATGTATCGCGCCTAATTGCCGATGGTGCTGATGACCCAGCCAGCTTAACTGCCCAGGTGATGAAACAGCCCTTTAGCGTGGTGCTGCTTGATGAAATTGAGAAGGCCGCGCCAGAGGTATTGGCAACCTTGCTGCAGCTGTTGGATGAGGGGATCCTACGCGATATTAAGAACCGTGAGGTGAGCTTCCGTGATGCGATTGTCATTGCTACGAGTAACGCTGGGGCCGACCGCATCCGCGAATATATCGAGCATGGTTATAAGCTTGAGCAATTCGAACAGCAGTTTACCGACGAGCTCATTAACAGTGGTCAGTTCCGTCCTGAGTTCCTCAACCGTTTTGACGAAATCGTCCTCTTCCGGCCGTTTACTAAGGAAGAGCTGGTGCAAGTGCTTGACCTTATCCTCGAGGGGGTCAACGCCACGCTCGCCCAGCAAAAGGTTTCGGTCGCGGTAGAGTATGATGCTAAGCTCTTTCTCGTCGAACGTGGCTATGATCCACGGCTTGGTGCTCGCCCGATGCGCCGCGTGGTGCAAAAAGCGGTGGAGAATACTGTGGCGCGCCAGATGCTCAGCGGTAGTGTGGCGCCTGGCAGCACCATTACCGTTACGCTTGAGCAAGCCCGTCAAGCTTTCCAGACCGATGGCGCACCAGAGGTTGTGACAGCAGATGAAATTATCCCACCAGAGTATAAACGGTAAAAGTGTGGCACTTTTGAGTAATTAGCTTTAGCTCTACAAAGAAATGATATTGAGAAAAGTGCCCATTCTATTACGCACACATTAGATAAGAAGAGCGAAGGTATGAAGGGCTTCTCAAGTAGACTTGAAAGCACAAATTTTCTACCCTTGAAAGAATGTAAGAGTGAGAAATAATACCTCTTTTTGTGACGTATACTTCTAGTGGTACAAGCCAAAGCCGCGTGATTGCTGACCTTGGTTTGGTTGCATAAATCCTGGGCGGAAGCTTGGCTTCGTGGCTGGTTTACTATAGGCTGGTTGTGATTGTCGCGGCGTGTGTACTGTATTATCACGCCGGCGGGCGTAGGTGGCAGTGCCTGGTCGCGAGCCTGATGGGTCGCGTGGCCCCTCGCCACTGCCACGGAGACGCTCGTTGTTCATATAAGGTGCTTCGTCATCAATACGGCTGCTATCGGCGGCGACTGGCCGGCAGCCCATCATAGTGTGCGAGCTTTGGTAGCGCAAGTGGTTAGTGCGGCGTTCTTGGATAGATTGATGTTGGCGCTGGTCAACACGTAGCGACGACGTCTTAGCACCGTTGACGATGGTGCGGGTATTGCGCGCGACGCCATTGGTGTGTATGTTCGATCCGCGCAAGCGATGGAGTCCTCGGGTCATACCTTTATTATACACAAAAAAGTGATATAATGGATAGCGCATGCGGGTGTCGTACAGCGGCTAGTATACAAGTTTTCCAAACTTGGGATCGGAGTTCGATTCTCCGCACCCGCACCACAGATGCAAGGAAATGAGCATTGCTCCGCAAATGGAGCGATGTTTTTGTTGAGAGCATAGCGCGCCAGGCTGGATGAGAAGAGGTCTCACCCTCTTCTTTAGTTTGGCACACCTGTAAAAGATGCAATATTTTACAATAATCAAATCAGCTAGAGAAGGAAGGAATAAGCACGATACTGTTGACAAATATGCAACATTGTGCTACCATCGAACAGATGTCGCAAAAAACGAGAACAAAATACGGTGAAGATTATAACAAAAGTAATGAGAAGCGCTGGTTTGACCAGATGGTGGCAGCACCGCTACTGCTTGGTATGGGCTCGGCTGCTCTCGTCGCTGCTGTAGCGATGCATAAAGAGCTCGGCGATGGCCCAACACTCTTTGTGCAGGAGCGCTATGGCAGTGATCTTGATAACCTCGTTAAGGTGCCAAAGCTGCGGACACTCCGTGGTGCAGTGCGTAACACTGCCTCGGCCAATGGCTATAACCATAGTAGCGCAGGGCCAATTGGCAAGCTCGTACGCAAGGCGCATGTGGACGAAGCACCTCAGTTATTGCAAGTATTGCGCGGGAACATGGCAATCGTAGGGCCAAGGCCATTAACGACAGGTGAAGTGTATAATGATATCTTTGCCAACTCCAATATTCCTGAAGGCCTTAAGCAGCAGTGGGTCGACGCACGCAAGACGGCTCGCCCAGGCATTATGGCACCCTATAGCGGAATGCAACACAAGCCTGGCTATGAGCTAGATACGATCCATATGATGGAGCAGGATGTTGTGTATGCCGAGATGGCCTCACTAAAGAAGGATATCAAAGTAGTCGCTGCGACACTTGGCATGGTTGCGACCGACCTTGTGCAAAAGCTTATGCCGCGGTCTGCCCGCACATGGCTGCAGACTAAAACAGGGCTAGCGCCGCATTCAGCAGGCCAAGAGCGTGAGGAGAGTGATGTTGTGGTGGCACTGCAACAAGCGCACACTCAGTCTGCACGGCGCGCTGCGTAACGTGAACCCAAAAGCCTTCACTTTCTCTGGCAGAA
>ERZ773049.575-NODE-575-length-22475-cov-22.247279_pt1 | contig 22475 bp, 23 predicted proteins | sample MGYA00580633_ERZ773049 | MGnify/ENA primary metagenome ERZ773049 (study PRJEB29015, sample SAMEA2737991) | human oral metagenome | biome: human oral; feature: human-associated habitat; material: dental | place: China | collected 2066 ...
GTTCACCAGACAGTTAAGCTACAAAGCAAAGTGGCATGGCAAAGAAGTAGTAAAAATCGACAAATTCTTTCCGTCGAGCCAAACTTGTCATGTATGCGGACATAGGAATAAGGGCACGAAGCATTTAGGTGTCAGAACATGGATATGCCCCAACTGCCACACGGAACATGACAGAGACATAAACGCCGCTGTCAATATTCTGCATGAAGGATTGCGCATTCTAAAAATAGCTTAAATAACATAGGAAAGAACCGTAGGAACTACGGGGATAGCCTAGGAAATGAGTTTTCGTTAGAGAACTGTCACTAGGAACCCTGCGGCTTTAGTCGTAGGAGGTTCAGGAGGAACCAGTACCCTGATTCGGGGGAGTGGTTTAAAAAGGAGGTCGTGAATTGCGACGCCCTTAAATTAACTCAAACCATAGCAGCTTTCTTTTCGTAGAGCGTGGTGAGCGCCTGTTGCAAGACTTTAGAGACATTGAGCTTTTCGGTTTCGGCAAAGGTGTTGAGCCAAGCGGGAATAGTGAGATTCTTTCGGACGGATTTGTTACCGTATTTTGCGGCGTAGGCGTCCATATCGAGAGAAAGCAGGCTGACAAAGCCATCGCCTATTTCTGGATCGGGGTGAATCGCGGAGATATTGCTTGCCGGAGGGACGGTGTTCCCGTCTTCGAGTTCGCCGAGAATCCAACCGGAAGCGGCGTCTTCTCCCATGGCGATAGCATTAGCAAGCGAGTTTCCTTCACTTATGCAGCCGGGGAGATCGGGGACGACAACTGTAAAGCCGGGGTTGACTTCACAAGGATAAAATACAGCAGGATATACCAAGTACATAATCGTTTTCTCCTTTCGAGAACAAAAATTATTTTAAGCCCGTCATTCGTAAGACAGATTTAACCGTTTGGGGGTCAAGGTCACCGGGATGCTTGGGTATTGTGACTTTTCCTCGTTTCTCTGGATGTTTGTAGTGCATGTGAGAGCCGTTAGAGCTGTCAAGATACCAACCATCTTTCTTGATGATCCGTTCAAGTTCTTTGAATCTCATTCTTCCCCTCCTTTCACCTATATTATACGTACTATATGTATAATTGTCAATCGATCTTGTGATTGACAGGGTGGCGGGTATTTCAAGGGATTAGATACCTGTTTTGGGAATCTGATATTATCTAAGGTCGCAAAACGCGACTTTAGGAAGATAGGACTAAAGGCATGGAGTACCGTTTTGGTACCCCATCTTTTGGAAAAGCTCCACTAGTGAGGAAGATAGGACTAACATCATGGAGCGTCGAAACAACGCCCCATCTCGGGACGGTTTTGCTGGCGCGGAGGATAGGACTAAAGGCATGCCCCGTCGAAACGACGGGTTATCGATGGCAAGTGGGCGAGCTGAGATTCAAAAAGACAAAAAGCAAAAAGTCAAAGTCGAGACAGCAAAATACCGTAACGATTCGTGACGGTATTATCCAATGCAGAAAGATAGGACTAAAGGCATGGATGGGCGTTTTGCCTCCCCATCCATCGAGGAGGTTCAGCATGAAAGAAAGATGCTTTCGGTATATGCCGCTGCTTTGCATTGTGGTTTGTGCCGTGGTCTTCCTTGCAGTGTTTGCCGTGATGGGGCGCGTGGTTGGTATTCCATATTTTGTCGGCGGTGGTATCTTCGGCTGGTATGTACGAAAGTGGATGCGGGCGGAAAGGAAGTAAAAAAGCCTCCCCTCATGCTTGCTAAATACACAAAAACAGTGTATAATAAAGCCATGAAGGGAGGTGAATTGTATGGAATTTTTTGAGGTAGCTGAAAAGGTTATAGCTATCATTCTCGGCTTGCTTGCTATCTATGATCGCTTGAAGCGGAAGAAGAAATAAAGCGATAACCTTTTCACAAAACTAAGGGGAGCCCGTAAGGGCTTCCTGCTACCTCGATTATACCATGCAGCAAGCTGATGGTAAAGAAAAACTTTTCGCTATATGTGACCTTTCTGTTAAGCGTAGATGTCATTGTGAATATGCATATGGATGCGCTGACGGCACTCGATGTTGGTGTTCTTGCGACAACTGCGGGGCTGTGTTCTGTGCTGCTGTATCATAAATGGCAGGATTGGCGAGGGGTACATGGAGCATAACAAAGAGAATCTTATTCGGGAAGCACGGCTAAAGGCGGGGTTATCCATCAAAGAGTTAGCCGATATGCTCGGTGCGCCTTATCGCACAGTGCAAGAATGGAATGCAGGCAGAAGCAAGCCAGTAGATTGGGCAGAACGGTTAATTCTTGAGAAATTGAAACGTGGAACAAAATAGAGAAAGGCAGCTAGCCCGGCGGGCGGCTGCTTTTTTGATGCTGTTAAAGGGGGTGACGTGGTGAGGCTGACGCTTAAGCAAGAGGCTTTCTGTTTGGCGTATACGGGGGTATGTGCGGGAAACGCGACGGCGGCATATAAGATGGCGGGGTATCATGTAAGCTCGGATAATGTCGCCGGGGTGAATGGCAACAATTGCCTGAAGAAGCCGGCAATACAGGCGCGGATCCGTGCGATACAGCAGGAGGTGGCGAAGAATTCAAAGGTGATGACGCCGCAGCAGATGCAGGAGCGCTTATCGCGTATCGCCCGGCGCGAGGTGGAGGCGGCAGACGGAAAGGCGCCGTCTCTTCATGCCGCCCTCAAGGCGCTGGAGCTCACCTCCTGCCGCTGCAGGGACTTTTCCTGCAGCGGCAGGAGGTGAGTTTTACGCAGGCGGTGCCGGTGGTGATTCAAGATGATATTAAGGAGGGGGCACCTTGATAGCGAGGGTTTCGACGCGGGCGGTGGTTGGCGGCGGCTATAACGAATTCTGGTGCAGCAAGAAGAGCACGACGGCGGCGCTGAAGCTGATTGTGCGGCTCATGGAGATGCCGCTCAGCAATGCGCTGGTGGTGCGGCGCACGGGGGCGAACCTGAAAGATTCGTGCTGGGCGCAGCTGCGGTGGGCGATTGAGCGGCTGGGGGTGGCCCCCTGGTGGCGCGCGCGGGTGTCGCCGCTGGAGCTTGAATACCTGCCGACGGGGCAGAAGATTTTATTTCGCGGCCTGGATGACCCGCCAAAGGTGACGTCCATCACGGTGAAGCGCGGGGTGCTCTGCTTTGGCTGGCTAGAAGAGGCCTACGAGGTCAGTGAAGAGGCGTTTAACCGCGTGGATGAATCGCTGCGCGGCCGGCTACCGGCGGGGTACTACATCCAGTGGCTGATTACGTTCAACCCGTGGGATGCAGGCAGCTGGTTAAAGCGGCGTTTTTTTGATGCGCCTTCGCCCTTGGTGTATGCGACAACGACGACGTTCAAGCAGAACGAGTGGCTGAGTGCGGCGGATCTGGCGATGTTCGAGGAAATGGAGCGAACGGACCCGGCGCGGTTTAAGGTGGCGGGGCTCGGCGATTGGGGCCTGGCGGGCGGCCAGTATTTCAAGCAGTGGCGCAGCGATCTACATATGGTGGAGCCCTTTGCGGTACCGGAGGCGTGGGTGAAGTTCCGCGCGATGGATTGGGGCAGTTCGGCCCCGTATGCGTGCCTCTGGCTGACGGCAGACTATGATAATACGCTGTGCATGTATCGGGAGCTGTACGGCTGGGGCGGCCGGCCGAATGTCGGCACGGAGGAGACAGCGCGGGAGGTCGGTGAGCGGATTGTGGCCCTGGAGCCCCGCAAGGAAGGCGTGCGCTACGGAGTACTGGATTCGGCCTGCTGGGCAAGGCCGGGCATCACGGGCCCGACGGTGGCGGAGGAGCTCAACCGGGTGCTTATCGCCCACGGGCTGGTGACGTTTGGCAAGTGCAGCAAGGGACGCACGGCGATGGCGAATCAAATCAAACAGCGGCTGATAGGAAAGCCGGACAAAGAGGGGCGGCAGGTGCCGGCGCTGAAGGTGTTCGCCAGCTGCACGCATCTCCTCCGCACGCTGCCAATGCTGGGGTATGACCGGCACAACCCCGAGGACTATGACACGCAGGGCGAAGATCACGCCTGTTTGGCGGCAGGAACAAAGATTATAACGGAAGCCGGCCATATCCCGATTGAGCGCGTTCAGGTGGGCGATAGGGTGCTGACCCCGAAAGGATACCGAAAGGTGACAGGAGCGGCACGGACGGCAGTCGGGGCCCGGGTATATCAGGTGTCTATGGATAATGGCGCCTCCCTCGTCGGGACGGGAAATCATCCGATTTTTGTTATAGGAAAAGGTTTCACCGCCATAACAGATTTAAGGGCAGGCGCGAGATTGCTTGCCTATCGAGGAAAAGAACGAGGCCAAGAGATGCCGCGCGTGGTGTCGGTAGAAAGCGCGGGGCGAGCGGATGTGTATAATTTGTCGGTGGACGGCGTCCATGCGTATGTGGCCAATGGGGTGCTCGTGCATAATTGCGATGCTTTGGGCTACGGGCTGATGAGCCGGCCCTATGCCCCGGCAAAGCCGCGCGCGGTGCAGGATTATGACCGGTACCGGCGGCGCCGGCAGAGGAAGCCGAGCGCGTGGACAACCTAAGGGGGTATTTTTATGGGGGATATCGGAACGTACCGCGAGCAGTTCCGCGCGGCAGTGGATGCGGCGAGCGACTGGCGCGAAGCGGCACGCCGGGATTACGAGTTTGTGGCAGGCAAGCAGTGGGAGGAAGCGGAGGTGCGGGCGTTTCATCAGTCGGGCCGTCCGGCCATTACGATCAACCGCATCAAGCCGCTGATTAATGTGTTGAGCGGGCATCAGCGCTTAAACCGGTACGACATCGATTTTCTGCCGCGCACGAATGACGACATGGAAATCTGCCAGGTGCGCAAGGGTATGACGAAATACATCTTAGACCGCTGCGGCTATGACCGCGAAGAATCGCAGGTGTTTTTAGATGCAGTCATCGGCGGCATCGGCTGGTTTGAGGTGGGCTATCGGTTCAACGAGGCGGCGACGGACGGGGAAGCGTATGTGCGGCGGGAGGATCCGTTTGGGATGTACGTAGACCCGGAGGCGCACGCGCTGGATTTTTCGGATGCCAAATACATCTGCCGGGCGAAGTGGGCCGGCAAGGACGAACTCGCGCTTCTGTATCCGGAGCACGCGGAGGCCATCCGCGCGGCCTATGCGGTGTATGACCGGGCAGAGCACACCTCAGGGGCGAATGTAGACCCGCTCTGGTACAAGCGGGAGACGAATAAGGCGCGCCTGGTTGAGTGCTGGTACAAGGTGCGCGAGCCGGTGACGCTGTATTATCTGACGGACGGGCGGGTCATCCCACAGGAAGCGATGCAGCTGGATTTCTTCTTGGCGGGCTTGGTGGCCGGGGAGCGGACGATTGCCCCGGAACGCGTGCGGGTGGCGGCTTTCCTGGAAGATGTGCTGCTGGAGGACATGGCGAGCCCGTACCAGCACGGAGATTTTCCGTTTGTGCCGCTGACGTGCTACCATTTCGGGGCGAATGACCTCCCGGCGGGCTTTGTGCGGGACCTCATCGACCCGCAGCGGGAAATCAACAAACGCCGCATCCAGGCCCTGCATATCTTGAACACGACGGGCAACGGCGGCGGCTGGATGGAAGAGGACGCGATGACGGACCGCCAGAAGGAAGATTTTAAGAAGAACGGGAACATCCCGGGGCATTACAGCGAAGTTTTGCCGGGCGCGATTTCGCAGGGGAAGATCATGGAGCGCGCGGTTGGCACCCTGCCGCAGGGCGTGATACAGGCGGAAGAGCAGGCAGGCCAGGATTTGGTAGAAATCTCGGGCATCAATGAAGCGCTGATGGGGGTGGATATCCCGAACAATGCGAGCGGGCGCGCGATTGAGCTCAAGCAGAAGCAGGCGATTACGCACATCGCGCCGATGTTCGACCACCTGCGAACGGCGAAGGAGAAGATTGCGCAGCTGCTGTGGGGCGAGGAAGACAGCCCGGGCGTCGTGCCGCAGTTCTATACGGAAGATAAGGTGTACCGCGTGGAGGGGGTCAACGGACAGCAGTTCGTGCGGGTGAATCAACAGGTCATTGAGCGGGACCCGCTGGGGAACGCGGTTCACAAGGTGCTGAATGATCTAAGCGTGGGCACGTTTGATATTGTGGTGAGCGATGTGGAGGCGTCGACGACGCAGCGGCAGGCGCAGATGTGGTCTCTGGTGGATGCGGTTGCCCGGCTCGGGGTGCCGGGGGAACTGGTGTTTGACCTGATCATTGACCTGAGCGACATCCCACACAAGGAGGAAATCAAACAGCGCTATGCAGAGCGGCTGGCCGAGCAGCAGCAGCAGGCACAGGCGCAGAACGACCTGCAGACACAGCAGCTTCAGGCGACGCTGCAGCTGGCGCAGATTCAGGCGACGCGGCAGAGTCAAAGCATTTCGTTTAAAGATGCCCCGCTGCCGCTGCAGTTTGCGATGGCGGCACAGCAGGGGGTTATTGACCCGCAGGTGGGCCAATATGCGGTAGATTTGATGGTGGAACAGCTATTCCCACAGCTGGCGGCACAGATGGCGAAAGAGCGGCAGGCCGCGCAGGGCGAGGCGCAGCAGGCGCAGGCCCTGCAGCTCCTGCAGTTGCTGCAGCAGAAAGCAAAGCCGCAGCAGGACGGACAGCAGCCGCAGGGCGGCGGCGCACTGACGAAGGCAGCGGTGCAGTCGCTCACGGCAGGCAGTGCGCCGGCACTGTAAGGGCAAATGAAAAGAGACCGCGACGGGAATGTCTGCAGTCTCTTTTTTGTTTGCGCCTCGTTATTTCTCTTTGAAGGTCAACAGTTTGTCACGATAGTATTCGTATTGCTGCTGCCGCGCGGCGATTTCGGCAGGGAGCCCCTCGGTGATGTCAAAAATGGAATCCATCGTTTTCTGTTTAACAGTATTATCGCTGTCTTTGTAATATTCGTACTGCTGTTTCCTTGCGGCAAGTTCTGCGGCAAGCTCTGCCGTAAGCGCTGTAAACTGATCGAGGATGTGGACAATCTCGCGTTGGATGTCAATGGGCGGAACGGGGATTTTGACAGTCTCCATTTTCTTTTTTGGTATACTAAAACGAGTTGCTCCATTCGCGGCTTTGATAATTTGATATCGAAGTTTAGCACTTCTGAACAAGTGTTTAGAAAAATCCGGCAGAAACATTGAAACATCATTAAAACGATAGCCAAGGCAAAAGCTATTTAGATATAGTTTTTGCTCAGTATGTTTTGTTAAAACGGAAGACACCCCGCATTTATCAAGAGTTTTTGCCGAACGGGTAAAAAGTATATCCCCATACTGTACCGTGTTTTGTTTTTCTTTTTCACGAATACGGACTCGATTATCAACGTCAATGTTAATTGTGCTATTAGAGCGGACATTTATATAACTGATAAAAATAGCGTTCCCATCGATAAAATCCTCTTTCTTTTTCCCGTTCAGTCCATAATAAAATTTACCGATTTCACCCAAAGTGTGGTACTCCACTCCATCGGGGCAAAGCTCCTTTATCCATTCATCTAGGTTGCGCATGGTGTTTACACTTCCTGAAGATGTTCCCTGATCGAACAGGCAATTTCGTAAGCAAGATTGACAGGGACGGCATTACCAATCATTTTATAAGCATCGTTCGTACTTGTATATATAAACTGAAAATCATCCGGAAATCCTTGAATACGGGCAACTTCCCTAATGGTCATGCGGCGATACAGATCCTCTTTCCCTTCTACAAAACGACAATCATTCTTTCCAACCTTTATCATTTTAGGAGCTTGTGGATGAAGTTGGCATTGCCGCCCCGATGCCTGCACAGTAAATGCCTGCTCATCCCACGATTTCGTCCTATTTCTGCTCATAAAAATAGGAGAATACGCACCGACGAAATATTCATTGTTATTCACTGCGTCTGGATTGTGCTTGTTTTTAGCAGCTGCGGGAACTGCTGTTTTTTGCAAATCCCAAATGACATCACGTAACGTAATTTTATTTTCGTCATTTTGGGTTGACCCCTGCGGAAAGGAAAAAGAAATATGTAAATCTTTTCTAAACCCTATATAAAATACGCGTTTCCGTTCTTGTGCTACGCCGTAGTCCTTGGCATTCACCAACGTCAAGGAAACATCGAAACCACATTTTTCAAAAAGAGATACTATGTTTTTTACGGCTTCTGAGTTCCTATTTGCAAGCATTCCACTAACATTTTCTGCCAGAAAAAATTTAGGTTGTTTATCACGTAGAATGCGAATATAGTCATAAAACAATTTACCACGTTCATCGTTAATACCGCGCAGTGCACCAGCTTCTGACCATGACTGACACGGTGGTCCGCCAATAATACCATCAATGTCATCCGGAAAATCCGTCTCTTTTATATTGCGAATATCTCCTTTGATCAAATATGTTTTAGGATGGTTGACGATAAAGGTTTCCCAAATCGAGCAATCAAATTCATTCGCCACAGGAATTTCAAATCCTGCTTTTTCAAATCCCAAATCCAACCCGCCGCAACCACTAAAAAGACTTATTACTTTCATGGTATCTCCCTATTGATAAAATGTTATGAGTTTCGCTTGTTTCAGTCTTGCCGGATTATCCGGGTCTTTGATCTTTACATCCTGTATCATTAGAGCAGGTATTTCTTTGGCGAGTAAAATCAATTCGTTTTTATTTGGCAATATTCCCCATTTAACGGAATTTATTAAGCACATAAAAGTCAAGCTCTTACTCATGTCCCTATGATAAATATAACTAAATACCCTCCATGGATTTTCTATTCCCCACATTCCTCTGACACGCATATACGTTATCCCCAGAGGATCGAGACGGTTAATGTGTCCCAACTCTCTGCTCTCAGCAAATTCGACTCCCGGAATAGATTCTACTCCCGCTTTGATTGTGCTTTTTATGCGGCGATAACATTCATCTGAAGCACAATAATCAAGTCCATAAACCATAGATAAATGTTTCAGCATATTTGCTTTTACAACGCCTACAACATAAATTAAGTCCTTCTCCGTCCAGTCCTCAGCCATTTTGCAAGCTGTTGAAATCATCGGATTTGAGGAGCGCAATGTATGTTTTGGATAGCTGCTGTTTAAGGCTAAAGCGGCATTATCCGTTTCTATCTTTTTTACTTCAATCGCATCGCCGCCACTTAACATGGCATCGGGCGGATTCGAGTTATTCCCCAAATAAGAGAAAATCCTACTAATGCGTTCCATGCGCTCCGTCTCGCTCAGATTGAAAGAGTTCGCAAACATATCTTTGACATATTCTTCCAAGGCGTCACCTGCATTATTCGCACGATTTTTCCCCTGATAGCAGGAAACAAGCTCTGTTACAGGATTTTGAACAAAGTTCATGATCGCATCTATGATGTCAGCCCTCATCGTAAAATCCACCTTTTTGTTGCAAGCGAAATACTACATACTCCATTATGTTTTTGATCATCTTATTTTTCAGGCGGGCATGTTGTTTTCTCCTTAAGATAGCACGGGGCGGCTCTGCGGTCAATCTTTCTTTTTCTTCTGGTTAGTCTGAAGAGGTTTTTATTTTGTGGTATGCTGAGGGAGTCAAGGGGTTACTCTTGGCGGCTGGTTTCCTCCGTTTCCAATTCCATAGAAAGAGTCCTGCACATTTGGCGGGGCTCTCTCTCTATCGGGCCGGAGCGAGGCAGCTTTCGTGGCACCGACGTTACAGGGGTTTTCGCCGGGCGGGCGTTAAACGCGAGAAGGATCATAACGTGAAGAATTTGTTTGATTTGCAGCGATTCGCTGCAGAGGCCGAGACTGCGGAGAACGCGGAGGCAGAGAATACCGAGGCGATCCCTGCCGAACTGGCGGGCGTGAGCGAGGCGATCGCGCGCGAAGCGATGCAGGAGGCAAAGGCACAGGCCGAGCCTATCGAACCGACGGATGCGGGCGAACCTGCCGAACCTGCCGAGGTGACTGAGCCGGCCGAGCCTGCCGCGCCTGCTGAGAGCGCGGAGGACGGGAATGCTGTGGGGGCCGCTGAAGCTGACAGCGAGAACAAACAGTACGCCCCGCAGCAGAAAATCCCGTATGTGCGTTTTAAGCAGGAACTCGACAAGAAAAAGGAGCTTGAGGCGCAGGTGAAGGCGCTCTCGGCGCAGATGGAGGCGCTGAAGGCAGGGGGCCAGCAGCCGGCCCCGCCGCCGATGCAGCCGGCACAGGCGGGGATGCAGCAGCCGCGCATTACCCCGGAGGCGACGAAACAGCTGAACGCGCTGGTGCGGGCGCAGGCGCTGCAGCTGACGGGGTTCAGCAAAGAGGACGTAGACGCCCTGAGCTACATGGATGAGGACGATCCACGCCGAGAGCAATGGCGCACGGCGCTGGATGTGGCCCGCACGCAGGTGATCGACGGCGTGTATAAGATGCAGCAGCAGCGTGCGGCGTATGCCAAGCATTTCATGCAGGTGCACAACGCCTCGGTAGCGGACTACAACGCGTTCGCGGCCAAGGAGATGCAGGAGCCGGATTATCCGCAGGTGCTGCAGTATGCGATTAACGATTATTTCACGAACGGCATCAGCAAGGCGGAACAGCCGGCCATAGCGGCGGCGTACCAGCGCATTGAGCGCAACCTAGCCTCACCGGGCGATATCGCTTTGGTGAAGCGCTATTTCAGCGACGCAAAGGCGGCGTGGAAGGCGGCGAACGAGGCAGCCGCCAGCAAGGCGCAGCCGCTGAAGAAAGCCGCACAGGCACAGCAGTTCCCCCGCGCAGGCAAGGTGCAGGGGGCCGCGGACACCGGCGGGAACATCTCGGCGGCGACGCTGGATAAGATGCTTGCCGAAAAGAACTGGGAGGATATTCCCGACAAGTATAAACGAATGCTGCTCTCGGGGGAGCTCGGGAGCTGAGACGATAGGGGGCAACACCGATGGCAACGACGAAAATACCAGATACGCTGGTGATGAAGGCCTGGGCAAAAGATACCTGGGCCAGCGGCCTGCATAAGAGTTATTTCGAGAAGTTCACGGGCATGGGCGCAGACAGCATCGTACAGATTAAAACGGAGCTGCAGAAGGGCAAGGGGGACACGGTGACAATCCCGCTCCTCATGCCGCTGACCGGTGCCGGTGTGACGGGCGATAATATGCTTGAGGGGCATGAAGAGAATCTCATCTACAAAGATTTCGCGGTGACCATCAACCAGCTGCGCAACGCGGTCCGCCTCGAGGGGCGTTTTGAGGAGCAGAAAACGCAGCTGAACATGCGCACGGATGCAAAGAATGCGCTTTCGGACTGGCTGGCGACGAAGATTGACAAGACGATTTTCTCGGTGCTTTCCACGAATCCGAGCGAAGACCGCGTGATCTATGCGGGCGGGGCGGCGAATGCCGGGGCCCTGACGGCAACGCAGACCTTTTCCGCGGACCTGATCGGCATGGCGAAGCGCAAGGCGACGGCGGATGAAAATACGATGGTCAAGCCGATTAAGATTGACGGCGCGGACACCTATGTCATGGTGATCGACCAGTGGCAGGCGCGCGACTTGATGAAAGACAAAACCTTCCTGGAGGCGCAGCAGTACGCCGGCATCCGCGGCAAGGACAACCCGATTTTCACGGGCGCGCTCGGCATGTATGACGGGGTGGTCATCCACCAGAGCAACCGCGTATTTCGCGATACGACGACGAACACGAAGACGCCGGTTTCTAACGCGCTGTTCCTCGGCGCGCAGGCCGCGGTGATGGCGGTTGGCAATGAGCCGGAGTGGAATGAGGACACGTTTGACTATAAGAATCAAACGGGGTTTGAGTTCGGGCGCATCTTCGGCATCGCCAAATCCGCGTTCGATTACGACGGGAACGGCAAGAAGACCGATTTCGGCGTGGTCAATGTCATTACGGCAAGTCCAAACGATAAATAAGAGGGTTTTAGTGGAGGGGCATGGAGAGTGTCCCTTTTTGCTTAACGCGCGGCGGAGGGGGTCGATGGGATGGCGATGACGGTGGAGGAGTTAATTCGCCGGGTGCGGGCGGCCGTGCATGACGAGCAGGAGACGGGCTACAGCGATGAGACGCTGACGGGCTACATCAACGACGGCATCCGCTTTTTGCGGCGCACGGTGTTTGCCATCAACCCGCTCCTTTTGACCGATGTAGACGTTTCGGGCACGCTTGCACCCGGTGAAAGCCGCATTGCAGCCGGGGCGCGGCTTTCGCATGTTTCGGCGGTGCGGGTCGGCGGGCGTCTGCTGACGCAGGTCAACCCGAACGAGATAGAGGATCTAAGCGAGGCCGGGGAGCCGCGCTATTACTATCTGACGGGGCTCAGCGCGGTGCGGGTGTATCCGGTGCCGCAGGAAGCGGCGTCCTATCATTTGGTCGGTACGCGGGACATGGAGTTTTTGACGAAGGGCTCGGATGTCTCCCCGTTTCTGCATGATATGGATGATTGGCTGCTGGAGTACGTGAACATTCGCGCGCTGATGAGCAATGAATTTGAGACCAGTCAAGAAAACGCTGTCATGAGCGACATCATCGCGCAGATGGAGGCGATGCTCCACAGCCTCGCCCCGCACGGCATCCAAACCCGCGGGTACTGGGATGAGGGGGCGAAGTTGTGAAGCTGCGGAACAAGCACACGCGCTATGCGCCGCCCGTACAGACGGTGGGGTTCTCGGATTTTTCCGGCGGGCTGAACACGTCACAGGTGCCGGAGCTCATCAAGGAAAACGAGCTTTCAGCGGCGGTGAATGTGGAGCTCTACAAGGGTCAGCTGCGGGTGATCGCCGGCACGATGCCGGTGGTGCCGGCGGCCGCGGTGGAGCTGACTGACCTTATCTTTGACGCGGTGGGCATGGCGCTCCTCGTGGCCAGCCAGAAGACGGGGAAGCTCTACCGGGTGAACTCCGGCACACTCGCGGAGATCGGCGCCCTGCAGCTTGACGGCGCCTATATCAGCTATACGACATGGGAGGACGGGGTGATTATCGCCGCGGGCGGACACCTTCAGTATTATCACGGGGGCCTATTGGAGACCATCGAGGAGAGCCCAGTAAGCTGCCGCGGGGTGTTCGTCAAGGAAGGGCGCGTTTGGACGTTCTACGGGGACGAACTGCACGCCTCGGGCATCGGCGATGAGCACGCCTGGAAGAACGACAGCAATAACGAGAGTTCAGCGCAGTGGCTCCAGGTGGGCTACAAGGACGGCGGCAAAATTGTCGGGGTGACGACGCTCTCGGCAGACACGATCATCTTCAAGGACAATCTGCATGCCTACCATCTGTCGGGGAGTTATCCGAACTGGAAGGTGTCGGAAATCGGGCGCCAGATTGAATGCAAGTGCTACCATGCCTGCGCGGCGCTGGCCTCCTCTACGGTGGTCTTAGGGCGCGACATGGTGCAGGTGATTAACGTTACGGACGAGTATGGCGACATGCGCGCGACGAACATCAGCGATAAGGTCTACCGCGAGGTGGCGGGCATCGGGGCCAGCGTAAAGCTCCGATATTTCCCCTCGCTCGGGCAGGTGTGGTTCATCGACGGGGCGCAGACGTTTTTATTTTTGGACGTGGCGGCCGCGGCGTATTTTCGGCGGGCGTATCACGCGCCGCTGGTGGATGCGGTGGAGGCGGACGGGCGGATCTATCTGCTGAAGCCTCACGGGCTCTATGTGGTGGATACGAAGACGAGCAAGGACGAGGGGAAATATCTGGCGTGGCGGTTTGCGCTGAAAACGCTGGTGGCAGACAATGCGTACCTGATCAAGCGGGTGCGCGTGGACACGACGCAGTTTTTGGAGAACGATACGGAAGAAACCTACATGGTGGGCAATGTGCGGCTGCACGGCGGGCATCCGTCGAGCGCCTATGCGCTGTGGCATAATGACCGCTATATCTATCACAACGAGACGGAAATCTACCAGGTGAAATATTACCCGCTCTACGGCGGAAACCCGACCTTTGACGGGGCGGATTACGGCAAGCCCGGCACGGAGATGTACCGCGCGGAGGTGCGCTGTGTCGACCGCCAGCGCGCGATTGTGACGCGGGCGAAGGGCGAGGGCGGCATTACGATTTTCAACAGCATCAGCTTTGATGTGGCGGAGGTGTGAGCATGGCGAGACTGACGGAGCAAAACCCGCTGGATTATCGTTCCGGCGGCGACACGATCGACGATTTCGCGCAGAAGTACATGAAGGAAATGAAGCGGCTCTACGACATCTTAAACGACCTGCGCGAGCACAAAGAAAGCGACCTGCCGGAGGCGTACGCCGTCAAAGTGGAGGGGGATAAGCTCTACATCCGCAACGGGGCGAACAGTACATGGCTGGAGCTCTGCGCAGTTGCCCCGTTCGGCGGGCTGAAGACGGCGACGGTCGGAATGCTGGCCTCTGGTGCCGAGAGCGCGCGGCCAGCGGCCGGCGGGGCGTATGATGTATATTTCACGCTCGACACGAAGCGCCTCTTCATCTGGACAGGCGGCGCGTGGCAGCTGCTGTACAGCCTGAATGCAGGGGATCTAACGGGAGCGGAAGACCTCGTGCGAAAAAGCGCGGACGTCATCGCGCCTTCGGGAGTCGATGTGGTGACGGCGGGCGGGAAACTCGTCCGCACGAATGAGGTGGGCGTCCTGCCGGTGAACATCTCGGGCACGGCGAACAAGGTCGGCGGGCAGGCGTTTACGTTTACGCAGTTGGTTGATGGGCAGATCCCCGTGTACCGCGAAAGCCTCGGGCGGTTCGTGAATGAGAACAAGGAGGCCATCGGCAGTGCGAAGGCGCTGACGATCCGGCAGGGCGAAACGGTGCTGGCGGTCTATGACGGCAACCAGGCCGTCACGGCGGATCTTGCGCGCACGTACGGCGGTTATTGGACGGCCGAAACGGACATTGTGCAGGGGGAGTGTGTCCGGCTCATCACAAAGCCCCAGTTTTATCTGGAGTGCCAGACGGCAGGAACGACGGGCACGCGCTCGCCGGAAAACGAGGTAACCGACGAGAAACTGGCGCAGGCCGGCACGATTGTGGACGGCTCGGTTGTCTGGCGCATCTGGCGCCTGCAGCTGAAAAACGATGTGGCGGGCGAGAGTGCCCGCGCGGCAGAGGCAGACCACGCGGCAAACGCAGACCATGCGACAGAGGCAGATCATGCGGCAGAGGCAGCCCATGCAACAAACGCAGACCATGCGGCGAGCGCGGACACGGCCCAGCAGGCACAGAGCGCGGCGAGTGCGGCAAAGCTGGTGGCGGCGCGGCAGGTGACGCTTGCGGGCGATGTGACGGGGTCAGCGAGTTTCGACGGGTCGGCGGATGTGACCATTCAAACGACGGCGAAAAAACAGGAACTCCCGTTTATCCTACAGCGAAATCATGCCTACCTTTTGGGCGATATCGTGCGCTCGGAGGATATCCCGTCTTATCTGCACCTGGAGTGTCTCCAGGCGGGCATTACGGGCAGCGGGAGCCTCGGGACGCATAAGACGCCAAACGAGCAGTTCACCGACGGTACGGTAAAGTGGCTGACGGTGGACGACCGCGCGAGTGTGCGGCTCAATACGTTTCAGGGCATCGCTGACCTGATCTATCCGGTGGGCAGTATTTACATGAGCTTAAACGCCACGAATCCCAACCTGCTGTTTGGCGGGACGTGGCAGCTGCTCTCCAACCGGTTTTTGGTCGGCGCGGGGCCGGAGTTCCCGCCGGGGTCGACGGGCGGCGAGAGCACGCACCGGCTGACGGTGGACGAGATGCCGAGCCACACGCACAGCGGCTCAACGAACAGCGCGGGGCGGCACAGTCATAAGATCGCCTCCCTCGGCACGCACTCGGGCGGCCAGAAGGTGGCAGACGCCACGACGAGCACGCGCACGATGTACGCCGGCTATATCTCGGAGGAGGGCGAGCATTCGCATGGCCTCTCCATCTATGCGGCCGGCGGCAATTCCGCGCACAACAACCTGCCGCCGTATCTGGCGGTCTACATGTGGGAAAGGACGGCTTGACGATGGAGTACAGGAATCCAAAGACGCTGAAGCATGCGGCGAAGGGCTATATTACGGTGGTAACCATCGGAGACAGCTCGGCGGCAGCCAACCCGGCCTATGGCGTCTATGCGGAGACGGACGACGGGCGAATGACGCCGTGGCCGCAGGTGCTGGCCGGCAGCCTGCAGGGCAAGAAACACGCGTGGCTTTTCTACAACCGCGCGGTGAACGGGGATACGCTGGAGCTGATGCGCGAACGCTTCGACCGCGACGCGCTGAGCCTCGACCCGGACATTATCATCATCGCGGGCGGCGGCAACAACTGCTGGGACACGACGCAGGAGGTGACGGGGCTGGCTGCGGTGGATATGGCGAACGCGGCAATGCAGCGGGGCATCTATGTGATTGCCGCGCCGTACTGCGGCATCTCGCGCGCGTGGGTGGAGCGCATGCAGATGACGGCGGGACTGCCTGCGGCAGAGAAGGAGCAGATCTACAACAATTTTCGCATCATGCAGGACGCCTTTGAGTCGTGGGGCAGTGCGCACGGCATCCCTATTGTGGACGCTTCAAGGGTGATCGCGCTGACGGACAGCGGCCTGCGCAGTGACCGGCTGCGCAGCGACTTTGTGCATCCGAACCAGAGCGGCTATAACCAAATCGCGGTACTGGCAGAGGGAACAATTTACCGCATGCTGGCGCTGATGGGGCTTGAGGCATGACGGACAGCAGCCTTGCGGCGTGGATAGAACGCTATGACGCAAAGGCCCCGGAGCCCTTTCAGCGGGATGCGCGGTTTGCGCTTTACTACCTGCCGGCGCGGGGCTTTGCGGAAGTCGGCAGCGTGGGGGACATGCTCGTCATCTGGCAGCTGGCAGGCGACGCGCGTTTCTGGAAGGAAAAGGTGAGTGTAGCCGCGCGCGGGGCAGGGTATCCGCGGTGCGGGACGCTCTGCATACGGCCGGCAATCCGCGCGTATATCCGCCTGTTCGGCTACAGCATCGAGCGGACGGAGCAGACGAAGGACGGGCGGGCGCGCTATCACTGCCGGCACAAGAAGACGGGGAAGGCCGGGCTTGTCTCGCCCGCCTTCACGTATAAGCGCACGGGGCAGCCTGCTTATTTTGTGACGTGGGAGCCCTAGGGAGAAGGTGGGATACGATGAGAATGGGAAAAGTCGGCAGTCTGCGGCTGGATGAAACGATGATCAGCCCGGACGGGACGCGTCTTTCCGCTGCGGTGCGACGGCAGTTTTTCCGCGGGGCGCATTTTAAAGGGGCGTCAACGACGGTGACGAACACATCAACCTATACGCCGAGTGTGTATGAACTGGAGCTGCAAAACCTCCAGCAGCAATACGCCAACGCCATCGCGCCGAACAGTCTGTATTTGAATCGGACGGCGAAAAACCTCTTAGAAAACAGCCTGGGCACGGTGCAGGTGGATTATAACGGGCTGACACAGCAGGCGCTTGGCTCGATGCGGCAGGCACAGGATCAGCTTAGGCGCATCGATGCGAGCAACACGGCCGCGACGGAGGCGGCGAACGCGGATCTTCTGCGCCTGCGCAACGAATACATGCCCGCGGCCCAGAAGGCAAACAACGAGAACGAGGGGTACAAGCGGGATTATCAGTTTGCGGCAGAGCAGGCGAATACGGCGAACAACGGCTATATCCGCGATTACGGCAACGCGGCGGAGAAGGCGAACACCGTGCTGTCTTGGCTCAGCCCGCAGTACACACAGTCGAGCAACCAGGCGAACACGCAGCTGTACGCACTGATGAACGGGAAACTGCCCGCGGCGTATCAGCAGAGCATGGAGAACAGCATCGCCCGCGCGCTCGATAACACGATGGGCCGAACGCTGACGAATATGAGCGGGCGCGGGGTGCTGAACAGCTCGATGACGAATGAATCACTCAACGACATTCAGACGAACGCGGCGAACACGGTGGCTCAGCAGTATCAGAACAACATCAGCCAGGTAGCGAACCTGGCCAACCAGCAGAACGCGAACACCTACAACGCGCTGAATGCGCAAAAGAACATCTATGATACCCAGCTCGGCAATACGAATAACGCGCTCGGGCATCAGGCGGCGCTGACGGCGGCCAATCTGGCCAACCGGAACTATGTCACAAACCAGAAGGCGGCACTGACGGCGGCCAACCTGGCGAATACGAATCACGCGCTGAACAATCAGGCGACGCTGACGCAGAACGCGCTGAACAACGGATTGACCAACAGCGCGGCGAATGCAGCCATTCAGAACAATATCATCCATTCCGCAGCGCAGGGCATCACGGCGGCGGCCGCGGCACAGGAGGCGGCACAGCAGCCGGCACTGAATCTGTGGAATGCGTCCCTGGGCCTGAACGGCGCGACAACGGGCGCACTGGCTGCGGCGGCCGGCAAGGGAACGACGACGAGCAGCAACACGCAGCGGCAGCGCGGGGGCGGCTTGCTCTCGGGGCTCCTCGGCGGGCTGCTGTAAGGGAGGGGCACCATGTTTAACGAGGATACGGATAACATGCTGCTGCAGCTGCAGCGCCTGACGCAGGGCGGCGCGAACACGGCGGGACAGATGGCGGCACAGGCCCCCGCACCCGCACCGGCCATGGCCAACATCCAGGGCCGCCAGCAGGCAGGCGCCGCGCAGGCACAGGCTGCGGTACAGGCAGCGGCACAGCAGTACGCACAGCAGCAGGCGGCGCTGATGAAACTCGCGATGCACTTTTTCGGGGCTTAGGAGGGCAGAGTATGTCAAGCTATATGATGGAGCGGAGGAGCAACCCCGCGCTGAGGAAGGACGAGAAGAAGGACGGGACGGACTGGCAGCAGATGCTGGGGCTGATGGCGCTGGACCAGGGGGCGAATGCGCAGACAATGCTGGGCTTTGCGCTCGGTAAGCTGCTGCGCGAGATGTGGGACCACCACCTTGCGGCCCGCAGGGCCAAGCAGGCTCAGCCGACCGCCGAGCAGATCAGCAAGATCGAGCACCCGGGCGGCCCGGCGGCACAAACCCCGGGAGCCCCACAGGCACAAACCCCGCAGCCGACCCGGGGGCTGCTCGGGCAGACCTCGGCAGGCCTGGAGCGCGCGGCGGAAAATATGGTGCGCGAGGCAGGCGCCCGCACCGGCAGCCCGACTTTTTCGCAGTTCCTGAACAATGACGTAATGGGCGGCTACACGCCGCAGCCCGGGGCAGGCGATGCCTGGGATGCGCTGGTTGGCCGGCAGACCGCGGGCGCGGTGGCGGGCTTGCCGTTCGGTGCGGCGCGGACGGCGCTGATGCAGGCGGCCCCGGGCTCGGTCTGGAATTTCGGCGTGAATACGGAGCGCTATTTAACGAATCCGCAGGGCACGGCCGCGGCAGAGAGTACGGCCAGCCAGCAGGGCGCGACAGACGCGAGCGGGCAGACGACGGCCACGCCGGTCAGCGGCGGGACGATCGTGGCGGCGACCCCGGTTGGCAGCGGGGCGCCTTCGGCGGATGCGGTGATCCAGCAGGCGGCGGGGAGCGCGCTGGCAAGTGCCGCTGCGGGTCTGCCGCAGGAGGGTGTCACGTTCGGCCTTATGCCGCCGGCGTGGAAGAAAAACCCGTTTAGTTTCGGGGGGTGAGCGATATGGCAACAGATATGACGGGGTTTAACTGGGACAACCGCGCCTTCTTCAGTCCGCAGGCGGGCATTGTGCCGGCTTCGACCGATGCGGCGACGGGGGCGGATACGGTGACCGCGGCGATGCAGCAGGGCGCAGCGCAGGCAAAGGCGGACCATGCGGCGGAAAAGCAGGCACAGGCACAGGCGGCGGCTCAGCAGCAAGCACAGGCACAGGCGGCAGCTGTGCAGCAGGCGAGGGCGGTCAGCGCAGCGCAGAATGTCGCGGCCGGCCTGCAGCAGGGGCTGCTCGGGCAGGTGCCGGGGGATCCTGTGACGATGGCGCAGCAGACGCTGGCGCACCGCTATAAAAAGGGGCTCCTTGGCGCAACACAAAACTATATGGACGCGCAGGCGGCAGGCAATGCGGCCGGCATGCAGGCGGCCCACGAACAGGCGGAGGTCATCCGCCGAGATGCGAAGGCGCACGGGATCGACTTAGATGGGGACTACGGCGCGGACCGGACGTTTGCCCAGAAACAGGCGGCGCTGGCCGATGACGCCAACGACATGTACAGTCGGCTCGTGGCGAGCGGCACCAGCAGCGGGCAATATTACCGTCAGCTGTATGATAAGGGGCTCAGTGTCGGGATGTCGCCCGCACAGGCGGACACGTACGCGGCAGGGAAGGCGGCGGCGTATCAGACGCAGCGCCTCGCGGACCTGCGCGCGGCTTTCTATCAGTACGGCATCGACGGGCGCAACGCGATGACGCAGGATGGCGCGATGCTCCTGAATCAGATGTATGACGAGGACCCGAGCAGCATCATGTACCCCTCGCTGAACTTCGCAAGTCCGATTACGGAATATCGCCGCATGGCGGGCGAGGAAAGCGCCAATAACGCGCTCGGGCGAACGCTGAAATACGGCGACGCGCAGCATAACTGGGACATTGGCACGATTCGGGAGAAGGGCGATCAAACGCGCCAGAGCATGCAGACGCAGGGCGCGGAGACCCGCGCGAACATCCAGACGCAGGGCAAGGTGCAAGAGGCCGTTCACACAAGCGCAACGAACGACCAGATGCAAGCGGACGACAACGCCGCCAAAAACAAGGTCTATGTTCTAGCGCACACGCCGCAGCCGGTACAGAGCGGCGGCTCTGGAGGCGGGACGAACAAGCTGAGCAAGACCGACGAGGAGCGCGCGAACGCATGGCAAACGAAATATGACGCGCTGGTGCAGGCGACGGAGGGCGACCCGCTGGAAGCCTGGGACAAGCTCGGCGATATGACGGATATGTTGAACGACTACACGGATAAGGGCTATTTCACGAGCGCAGAGGCACAGATGTGGTTTGGCAGAATTAAGGATATTGCCGACAGGCTGGAGCCACTGGTGAAGAAGGCTAAAGCAGAACAAGAGTAAGAAAGGGGCACAGGATGAGCGCGCTGGGCGATGAGCTGGAGAAGCGGTTTACCTCGGACTATGGTTCTATTGAAAATGTAGACGCGCATGTGGGACGCGCGGTTGATGCGAAAATGGCGCAGACAAACGACGCCTCGACATGGCTTGACGCACTGCGCAGCGTCAAGAACAATTTTGTCGGCGGGTTAGAAAATGTACTCGGCGGCGCGCTAAATTTCATCGGTGCGCAGATAGCGCCGGATGCCGAGTTTGCTTCTTCCGACCCCATGAACAGCCACTTGGCTAATGGCGGCTGGGGGCTTTGGAACGATCCGAGCCAGAAGGCGCCGAGCTGGGGGTCAGAGGCCTTACTCGGGGCAGGACAGGGATTGATGCAGGACGCGCAGGAGCGCGCGCTGCAGGACGGCAACCTCTATTATCAGGGCGGCCTGACGGACAGGCTCACGAATCCGGACTATTGGACGGATCGCCGCGGTTTGCTGGCGGATTTTTCAAACGTCCTCGGCTCGGCGGCGCCGTTCCTCGCGGCAACGTTTCTGACGCGCGGGGCGAATTTGCCGTTCATGGGCGATCTGCTCGGCGGGCTCGGGCGCGGGGCGGCGGCGATGGCAGAGCGCGGCGGGGTGCAGGGGCTGCTTGGCAATGCGGCAGAACTCGGCGTGAACGCACTCAACGCAGGCGCACGCTACGCCGCTTTTTCTGCCCCTATGACGGCCATATCCAACGCGGGCAGTATTTACAGCGACTTACTCGACCAAGGCTATAGCCCGAACGAGATCGCCGCACAGATGCGCGCCATGGCGTGGGAGGAGTTCCCGCAGGACATCGCCACGGGCATCATGGACGGCGTTTTATTAGATGGCGGCGTTGGGCGTCTGCTGAAGGGCGGCGGACTGCTCTCCCGCGCGGGCAAGGGGCTGGCGAGTGTCGGGCTCGGCGGGGCAGGGGAGTATTACGATGAGCTGAACCAACAGATCATTCAGGACAAATACACCAACAAGCCCTACGGGACGTGGCTTAATCCAACGGAGGAGGAGGCGGCTGCGGCGGCTTCGGCGGCGCTTGGCGGCGGACTGTTCGGCTTGGGCGGCGGCCTGCTTTCCCGCAGTGCCAAGGGGCTGCGCGGTACGAACGCGGCGGAGGAAAACACGGGCACGGTGACGCCGGGCAGTGCGGCGGATCCTGTGGCGAATGGGCTCATCGCAAGCCAGATCGCGGCGACGAATGCCGCCGTCGAGGGCGCACAGCGGCAGGCACTGGCCCGCGCACTGGCGGGGCTGCAGGCACGGCCGGCAGATACCAACCTGGATATTCCAGAAATGCAGGAGCCTTCGGCGAAAGCGAGCGCAGGCGCGGGCGGCAGCGGCGCGACGGGGCAGGCAGTCGCGGTGCAGGGTGCCGCCAGCGGGGCGGCTTCGGACGCGACAAATGCGAAAGAACGCCTATGGAACGCCATTTTGCCGTATGCGAAAAAATACAATGTCGACCCGCGGCTCGTCTTGGCGCAGCTGTCGCATGAGAGCGCGAATTTTGACAGTGACCTGGCGCGTT
>ERZ773049.576-NODE-576-length-22462-cov-3.659258_pt1 | contig 22462 bp, 16 predicted proteins | sample MGYA00580633_ERZ773049 | MGnify/ENA primary metagenome ERZ773049 (study PRJEB29015, sample SAMEA2737991) | human oral metagenome | biome: human oral; feature: human-associated habitat; material: dental | place: China | collected 2066 ...
TCTGCTCATCCGACTCCTTCACCCTCGTCTTCCGACACCCACCCTTCCTACCCAACAAAACCTACCCCTTCCTAACTCCCCCAAAACGACCTACCGTAGATCGCCTAAAAAACCTACTGTAGGTCGTCAAGACGATCCACGGTAGGTCGCATCGACGACCTACCGTGCATCCCTTTTTCACCCTCCCAAGAGTGGGGCCGGAGAGACGGGAGGAGAAACAGAAAAACCACGAGGCTGCATCTCAAAGGAATGCAGCCTCGTAATTCTACTATATATAGGGTGGTCTACCAGTCTGTGCTGGAGGAGTAGCCGTGCTTGTCCCACTTGACGTCGTGGAGGAGCGAACTCTTTACGCCGATGGTGATGCTATAGCTACGATAAGGACCGAAGGGGATGGCATTAGCCGAAAGACTCCAGCAGTGCATATCACGACTGATCCCGATGGTCATGTTCGCCACCTTCTTGGCGATGAAGTCATAGCTGGCATTGAAGTTCAGCGACCAGTACTTGGTGGGCTGGATGCTTCCCGAGAACATCAGGCTGTGCATGAGCCCATAGTTGTACTCGTCACGCTTGGGGTCGAAGGTCGTACGCTGTAGGTTGACCCCGTAGCTAAGCGACAGGCTCCAGGGGATGGATACCTTGAGGTAGCCGTCGGCGTCGTACTCTGCGTCATCGCCACCGGTATCGAAGAGGCTCTTCTTCGGCCCTTGGGTCTTAGCCGCCATATCCGCCAGCGAGGTATCACGCCCATCGGTCGGTGCTGTCGGCTCATTGGGATTGGAGCTAGACTCCTTATTCTCCTGCCCCTTCTCCTTCTTCTTACCACCGAAGAACTCTCGGATCTTCTTGAAGGTCTCGTTGCTCAGCGTATAGTTGAAGGACGTCCCCGTCCCACGGAGGCTACCGAAGCCCTTACCGTTGAAGACACGGAGCTTATTGACACGATGCTCGATGACTCGCCCGTCGGACGTCGTGGTATGCCCGTAGAGGTAGGGGTCGAAAGAACCGCTGAGCGAAAGCTGAAGCGACTGCGAGAGACGGAGGGTAATACCGGCGTTGATGTCTGCGAGCTGGAAGGAGTCGGCAGCCAGATTATAGCTAGAGCTGAGGGAGAAGTTGTCGATGAGACTGATCTTCTTGAATGTCTCCGTGCTGTCGGTCTTCGTGCGCACCTTCATCTCCAGGTTGTTGTCGATACCGAAGTTGATCGAGGCAGACTTCCCTCGGCCAGGAGCGCCGAAGATGTGGCCATCCGAATAGAGGGAATATTCCTCGACACGGGGCGTACCATTCTTGTCGGTATAGCTCAGGCGATCGTAGTAGCCCCACATAGGCGCCCCGAAGTCAGGGGTGAAGCTCACCCCGACACGAGGGGTCATGCGGTGACGGATCATCTGCACCTTGTCGCCAAAGATACGCCAGGGCTTGAAGAAGCCATAGAGCGTCGTGTTGAGGCTCGCCGAGGTGGAGAAGTCAAAGACACGATTGAAGCCATAGACCCGCTTCGTCTCGGTGCGATCAGTCGTAGCATCATACTCTCGGCGGGACTTATAGGTGTACCAGCGCTCATTATAGTTAGCGCTCAGGGTCAGATCCACGTAGCCAAAGAGCTTGTACGACGCTGAGATCGGGATATTATGTGAGAAACCGTTGCGCCAATCTCGTATAAGGTTGGACTTGAAGAGGAGGTTCTCCTTCGTCGAGATGCTATTACGGAACTGCCCCGAGTAGCTGATGCTGATCTTCTCATACCAGCGCTCCGCCCCGACACGCTTCTTGCGCTTGAAGGGATAGAGGCGGTTCATGCTGATGGAGACATTCGGCAGGCTCATCGTGACCATCGAGTCTGCAGAGTTCTGGGTAGCATCGATCGAAGCGGAGATGCGGAAGGGTGTACCGGCGAAGCTTCGGCTATAGTTGATGGAGGAGTTCTTCGTGTTCTGCCCTGCTACACGGGGATTGTAGAGGGTATTGAGCGAATTGTGATTGTAGGAGCTGGTCGAGAAGTTGACACTGGCCGAGAAGGTCTCATTGGGGCTCGCCTTGCTGTCCTGCGAGTGTGACCAGTTGATACGGAAGTCACGGCTCTCGGAGAAGTCCCCTGCGACGTCTCGCTCCCCTGTCTTGGTAGAGAGGTAGCTCAGGTTGATGTTCCCAGCGTAGCGGTAGCGCTTCTTATAGTTGGATCGAGCGTTGACTCCCCACGAGCCGAGACTATACCAGTCGCCCGTGACCGCTAGGTCGACGTAGTCGCTGAAGGCAAAGTAATACCCCCCTTCACGTAGGTAGAATCCCCTCTGGGTCTCCTCGCCGTACTTGGGCATGATGATCCCTGAGGAATAGCTCTTATTGAAGGGGAAGAAGCCAAAGGGTAGACCGATGGGCATCGGCACGTCTGCTATCACTAGGTACGAAGGACCTGCGACGACGTTCTTCTGCGGACGAGCCTTCCCCTTGGTCAGCATGAAGTAGAAGTGCGGGTGGTCATGATTGTCACAGGTGCTGTAGCGACCATTCTCCATAAAGAGGCAGTTGTTGCTCACCATCTTGGTGCGCTCTGCCGTGATATAGCCTTCGCCTTGCTGGGTGACCGCCCCTGTGATGAAGCCTTTACTTGTCTTGAAGTTATAGTTAAGGCTCTTCGATTCGTAGCTCTCACCTCCGTCTCTGAACTTCGGATAGGCCGTCCCCTTCCCTACGCTATCGAGCACGTAATGGGCATAGACCTGATTGCTGTCGAGGTTGAGGCGCATGAAGTTTGCATCCAGTCCCTTGTCCTTGTAGTCCACCTTACTGGGGCCGAAGAGATAGGCCATGCTCTGGCCGATGAGGACGAGGGAGTCCTGCGCCTGATAAGCGATGATGTCGTCGAAGCCCTCCGCTGCTCTACGACGACGCTCCTGCCGTGCGAGCTCCTCAGCGCTGAGGCTGTCGGGAGGGAGGCTGTCCCTAGGGGTATCCAGCTTGAGGAAGAGGCTATCCTTCCCCGCCGTGCTGTCGAGCGAGCGAAGACCTCTGCGCCCAGTCGAATCAAGGGCCAGCGAATCTAATAATGAAGAATCAGGGAGGAAGGAGCTCAGCTGAGCCAGTGTGCTCATCGTATCACGCTCTAGGGACGAAGAGTCCTTCGCCAAGGCGCCCTGAGGAGCTCTGACCTGTCGCGAGGGAGTCTTATGCTTGGTGCCACAGGCAGCGAGGATCAGGAGGGTGATCACCACTAGAGCTGCTACTTGGCTGTGCTTCGTCTGTCTACGCATCGATGAGATAACGCCTAAAAGGCCTCGTACAGGTATCCTAGTACCCACAAGATCAGCCTCTAGGCGCCTGCAAAGATAGCTAAGAATTAGATAAGGGGACGCTAGGCTACGTCGCCCCGGAGACGGATGATTCGGAGGGATCTCCCCGCTCGGCGAAGACGCCCGTCGAAGAGAGCTAAAAATGGGGGCAGAATCGGGGTAATTTTGAGGGGGAAGGCACAGGCCTTCGACAGGGGCCCTCCCTAGCCTAAAAACCTAGGAATATTTGCCCCTTCGGAAGAGAGTCTACGGAAGGGGTAAAAAACGACCTACGGTAGGTCACCGAAAAGACCTACAGTAGGTCGTCAAGACGATGCACGGTAGGTCGCCAAGACGACCTACCGTGCATCCCTTTTTGGGAGAGCCAAGACTTCGCGTCCGAGGGCAAGGGCGATCTGCTGGGCAGCGTTCTCTCCGTCGATGGCTGCCGAGACGATTCCCCCGGCGAAACCAGCACCTTCGCCTCCGGGGTAGAGCCCCGTGACGACGGGATGGCAATACGTCTCACGATCCCGAGGAATACGTACGGGCGAAGAGGTGCGGGACTCCACACCGATGAGTTGGGCTTCCTCGGTCAAGAAGCCCCGGGTCGATCGATCGAAGGCACGGAAGCCTTCGGCAAGGCGCTGAGCGACGAAGTGAGGCATCCACTCATGGAGGGCACTTGGGGTCAGCCCCATCGAATAGGAGGAAGAGGGTAGCGACTGAGAGAAGCGCCCCTTCACGAAGTCCGTCATCCTCTGAGCGGGCGCCCTCAGGCTACACTCGGCGGCGATATAGCTCCTTCGCTCGAACTCCTGACACCAGTGCATCAGGGCAAGTGGGGAAGTAGGATCTTCGACCGCAATACCCGTCTCGGGGATATCCTCAGGGTGAAGCTCGACGACCATCCCGGAGTTCGCCCAGCGGGAACCACGGTTGGCAGGCGACATACCATTCACTACCGTCTCCTCTGGACCCGTCGAAGCGGGCACGACGAAGCCCCCGGGGCACATACAGAAGCTATAGACACCTCGGCCTCCGACCTGCGCCTTGTAGACATATTCGGCGGCAGGTAGGTAAGCACCCCTACCCTCAGGGCTGTGGTAGCGGATCTGGTCGATGAGCTGCTGGGGATGCTCTAGGCGCACCCCGACGGCGATGGGCTTAGCTTCGATGAGGACACCTGCCCCATGTAGGTAGCGGTAGACATCACGGGCCGAATGCCCCGTAGCCAGTAGGACGGGTCCCGTGAAGCTACGGCCGTCAGCGGTGACGATCCCTCGCACTTCACCCCGCTCCAGCAGTAGCTCCTCCATACGACAGCCGAAGTGTACCTCTCCGCCTGAGGCGAGGATCTGCTCACGCATGCGCCGTATGATGATGGGGAGCTTGTCCGTACCGATATGGGGGTGGGCATCGACGAGGATCTTAGGATCTGCCCCGAAGCGACAGAAGACCCGAAGGATCTTCTCCACACTCCCCCGCTTACGGCTACGGGTGTAGAGCTTGCCGTCGGAGAAGGCTCCTGCACCGCCCTCCCCGAAGCTGTAGTTCGACTCGGGATCGACCCGACCTGACTTCTCTAGCTGGACGAGATCCTTGCGGCGCTGCATCACATCCTGCCCTCGCTCCACGACGATGGGACGCACACCGAGCTCGATGAGCCTTAGGGCCGCAAAGAGTCCACACGGCCCTGCTCCGACGACAATCGCTTGGGGCGAAGAGGAGACATCGGGATACACCAAGTCCGAGAAGTCATCCACGGCGGGCGCTTCCCCCTCGAGGTAGACATCCAGCGTGAGGTTCACGAGGATACGACGCTGACGCGCGTCGATATTGCGCCGACGCACCTGGATCGAATGGATCATCTCGGGCTCAAGGCTGAGCTCACGAGCTGCGAGGCGACGGAGCTCCGCATCCGAGGCAGCTTGCTGGGGACTTAGCGTAAGGGTGAGGGTAGTCACAAAGGGAGGATTTGGTAGAATGAATACAGAAAAGACCTCTAGGGAAGACGGGGCTTAACCGAGCCTTCCCTAGAGGTCTACAGAGGGCAAGCCACTAGGCGTGCTTGGTGCGACGCTTGTAGAGCCAGTAGAGGAGGCCACCCACGACGAGGATGCCGAGGATAGCGAGTCCGATGGCCGAGCTATAGCGCTGGATCGTCTCGGCGAAGAGTTCGGGTGGGACGGTCTTACCGATGAACCACCCGAGGAGTGCCAGCACGACATTCCACGCTCCAGCACCGAGGGTCGTATAGAGGAGGAACTTACCCAACGGCATGCCCGACAGGCCTGCAGGGATCGAGATGAGCTGGCGGATACCAGGCACTAAGCGCCCGACGAGCGTCGAGGTCACCCCGTTCTTCACGAAGTAAGCTTCAGCCTTCTCGACCTTCTCCCGACTGAGGAGACAGAGGTGCCCCAGACGTGAGTCTGCGAAGCGATATACCAGCGGACGACCCAGATACTTAGCTAGGTAATAGTTCACCAGCGCCCCGATATCCGAGCCCAGCGTAGCGAAGAAGATGACGAGGAAGAGGTTCATCTCTCCCGTGGCAGCCTTATAGGCCGCTGGGGGGACAACTACCTCCGAAGGGAAGGGGATGAACGACGATTCGATCGCCATAAGTAGCGTCACCCAGAAGTAGCTGAGGTGATGCAGGATATCTTGGACGAAGCCTAGTGATTCGATCATTGGACTAGGGGAAAAAGATGACTATTTATTGACCTTCTTCCACGTATCCTTGAGAGAGACGGTGCGGTTGAAGACCAGGTGATCAGGACGGCTGTCTGGGTCTAAGCAGAAGTAGCCCACACGCTGGAACTGATAGTATTCGCCCTGCTTGGCCTCCGCTAGGAAGGGCTCTACCCGTGCATGAGTGACGATACGTAGCGAGTCAGGGTTGAGGAGCTCCGAGAGGGACTTCTCCTTGCCTGCCTCGGCAGGATTCTCATCGACGAAGAGGCGGTCATAGAGGCGCACTTCGGCCTCGACGCTATCGGTAGCGGAGACCCAGTGGATCGTGCCCTTGACCTTGCGGTTACTTTCGGGTCGACCGCTGAGCGTCTCGGGATCATACTCGGCATACACTTCTACCACTCTACCGTCAGCATCCTTCTTGCATCCCGTGCAGCGGACGATGTAGGCACTCTTCAGACGGACTTCCTGCCCAGGAGTCATGCGGAAGTACTTCTTAGGCGCATCCTCCATGAAGTCCTCGGCTTCGATGAAGAGTTCACGGGAGAAGCGGATGATATGACTGTCCGACTCTGGGTCTTCGGGGTTGTTGAGGAAACTCATTTCCTCGGTCTGCCCCTCGGGGTAATTGGTGATCACCAGGCGTATCGGGTCGAGGACGGCAGAGCCACGTAGAGCACGGCGGTTGAGGTCCTCACGCACGGCATGCTCTAGGAGCGCCATGTCGATGATACCATCATACTTGGTATAGCCGATCTTGTCTATGAAGCCACGGATAGACTCGGGAGTGTAGCCACGGCGACGAAGGCCACAGACGGTAGGCATACGTGGGTCATCCCAGCCGGCGACATGCCCTTCCTGCACGAGCTGCAGTAGCTTACGCTTGCTCATCATCGTGTAGGTGAGGTTGAGGCGATTGAACTCAATCTGTCGAGGCCTATAGTTCGCCTCATGGTCGGGCTCGACCTTCTTCAGCAGGTCGACAAAGTAGTCGTAGAGCGGACGATGCACTTCGAACTCCAACGTACAGATAGAGTGCGTCACCCCCTCGAAGAAGTCACTCTGCCCATGGGCGAAGTCGTACATGGGATAGACACCCCACTTCGTACCCGTCCGATGGTGCGGTACCTTGATGATGCGGTAGATGATGGGGTCACGGAAGTGCATGTTGGGCGAAGCCATATCGATCTTCGCTCGTAGGATCATCGCACCTTCCTCGAACTCGCCTGCATTCATCCGGTGGAAGAGGTCTAGACTCTCCTCTGCAGGGCGATCACGGAAGGGGCTTGCCACCCCAGGGGTAGTGGGCGTACCCTTCTGCGCTGCTATCTCTTCGGCCGTCTGCTCATCGACGTAAGCGTGACCGGAGAGGATTAGCTCCTCGGCGAAGCGATACAGGCGATCGAAGTAGTCCGAAGCATAGTAGATATCCCCCCAGTGGAAGCCTAACCATTCGATATCTTCACGGATAGCGTCGACGTATTCCGTGTCTTCCTTCGTGGGGTTGGTATCGTCAAAGCGGAGGTTACAGACACCGCCGTACTTCTGGGCGATACCGAAGTCCATGCAAATAGCCTTTGCGTGTCCTATATGGAGGTAGCCATTGGGCTCGGGAGGGAAGCGGGTCTGGATACGTCCATTATTCTTCCCTTGGCGAAGATCCCCTTCGACGATCTGCTCGACGAAGTTGAGACTCTTCTTCTCTTCCCCTCCTTCCATGAGGGGCTCTACGCTATGAGGCATATCTGACATAGTGAATGTACTTTGAGATCGATGTATACGGATTTATGCTATTACGGACAAAGATACGGAAAAGCCGTTTTAGTCCGCCTTAGTGGGCTGGGAGGGAGGGGGCGAAGCTAGCTCCATAGAGGTAGCAGTAGTGCCTCTTCGGAGGCGACAGTAGCGCTTCGAGAGAGGGAGCAGTAGCGCCTCCCTCGGCTGAAAAAGGGAAGTCCTCGGGCACATCCCTTGGGGAGGCCCGAGGACGGAGATGGAGGAAGGGGAAGGGGCTAGCGTCCTCGGCGGAAGCTGAGGACACTGTTGGCGACGACACTGAGACTACTGAGCATCATCAGAGCTCCTGCGATCATGGGATTGAGGAGATAGCCGGTGAAGGGATAGAGAAGGCCTGCTGCCACGGGGATGGCAATGAGGTTGTAGATGAAGGCCCAGAAGAGGTTCTGATGGATCGTACGTAGGGTGCGGTGCGCCAGATCAAAGAGCTTCACCACCGACCCCAGCTCCGAGGTACGGATCGTCACCATCGCTGTCTCCATCGCTAGATCACTTCCGCTACCCATGGCGATGGAGAGGTCGGCACGGGCTAGTGCGGCTGCGTCATTGATACCGTCGCCGACCATAGCCACACGGCGCCCCTGAAGCTGGAGCTCCTCGACAAAGGACGCTTTCCCCTCGGGCAGGACGCTATCGACAACCCGATCGACGCCCACAGCTTCGCCCACGGCACGTGCTGCGCCTGGCCCGTCGCCAGTAAGCATGATGACTTCGAGGCCTCGAGCCTGCAATTCGGCGATCGCATCACGGGACGAAGGACGGAGGGTATCGGCGATCCAGATGACGGCGAGCACTTCCCGCTCATCGGCGAAGAGACTACAGGTAGCTCCGGCTCGCTGTCCTTCCTCCAGAGAGGTAAGAGCCTCCTCGCTGAGCACCGCCCCGCCTTCTTCGACGAAGGCTCGCTGACCGACACGATAGGTCTTCCCCGAGATCGTGCCTTGGAGCCCTCGGCCTGCCTCTTCGGAGAAGACAGTGACGGGAGCTTCGCCTTCGTGTGCTCCCTCGAGGTAGCGAACGATCGCCCCTGCCAAGGGGTGCGTAGAGAGCTCCTCCAGCTCGGCAAGGTGCGTGGCGGAACTATCGGTAGCGGAGGCCGTCCAACGGATGGACTTCACTTCGGGGCGACCTTCGGTGATCGTCCCGGTCTTGTCCAGGAGGATAGTGTCTATATGTTCCGCTGCTTCGAGGCTCTCGGCATTGCGGACAAGGATCCCTTCCTCTGCGCCTCGTCCGATGCCGACCATAATCGCCGTCGGAGTGGCAAGCCCTAGGGCACAGGGGCAAGCGATGACCAGCACCGTCACAGCGGCGACGAGCCCCATCTGCCAGCCTCCCTCAGGGACGAGGAAGCCCCACACCACGAGCGTCAGGAGGGCGACCACGACGATGACGGGAACGAAGACACGTGCTACCCGATCGACGACCTTCTGGATAGGAGCACGGGAAGACTGAGCCTCCTGCACTAGACGGATGATGCGGGAGAGGATGGTAGCACGCCCGACTTCACGAGCCTCGTAGAGGAGCGATCCCGAGCCATTGAGCGTACCGGCATAGACACGGGCGCCCGCTACCTTCGCCACGGGAATAGGTTCGCCACTGATGAGCTGCTCGTCGGCATAGGATTCACCCGAGAGGACTACCCCATCCACGGCGAAGAGCTCATGGGGAAGGACACGCAAGGTCATCCCCGGCTCTACCTCTGCTATAGGCAGGGTGACGATATCACCCGAAGGCAAGACTTGCTGTACTGTCTTCGGCTGGCTACCCATGAGCTGACGGAGAGCCGTCGACGTGCGTCGCTGGGCACGAGCTTCGATGACCTTCCCCACGAGGACGAAGGCTACCGTCATCGAGGCAGCTTCGAAGTAAAGATGATGAAGGGCGTGCTCCGATGCTCCCCCGAGGAGGTATTCCCCGAGGTGAACGAGACTGTAGGCGAAGGCGACGGAGGTACTGAGCACCACCAGTAGATCCATACCTGCAGCGCCCGAGCGGAGCTGGCGCCAACCTCGGACAAAGAAGCCCGAGCCCGCCCAGCCTAAGGTGATAGCCGAGAGGAGCGCCGAGAGTAACGCCTTGGGAAGAGTCATAGGTGGCCACATCATCAGCCCCATGACAAGGAGGGAGAGCACTACCGAGACGAACATCTTCGTCTGCTGGCTCTTCTCCTCCCTTAGACGGAGGGCCTCGATCTCATCGACATCGGGCTCGTCGATCCGAAGGTCATAGCCCATGGAGGCAACTGCCGAGCGGAGATCCTCTCGGGAGCACTTCGTCTCGTCATAGACGACAAAGGCTGAAGCCGAGGCAAGATTGACGCTAGCAGAGGAGACTCCAGGCGTCTCCTCCAGTGCCCGAGTAGCGTGGGCCGCACAGCCCGCACAGTGTAGCCCCAGGAGGGGGAAAGATTGCTTAGTCATAGCGATATAAAGAGGGAGGGAAGCGTCTCCTGAGGCGCTTCCCTCCTGATAATTAAGAGACTTCGTACTACGAACAGCAGAAGGAAGCCTTTCGTTTAGCCCATGGGGAAAGCCTCCACCCTACGAGAGGAAGGCGACCGACTGAGAGCTAGAGCAAGGGGGCAAGGCGATCTAGTAGCTCCTGCCCCAGAGCACTCTTGTCCTCGATATGCTTGAGTATGGAGCTGACATAGGGATTACTGTCGAAGGCACCCCGCACCTCCTCGAAGTCCCGTGCCTGCTGTACTTCGTCACCGTCGGCACCGAAGCCAGTCATCGCCGAGAGGGAGAACTCCTTCTTGGCATCGGCGTACACTTCTCTGTCGAGCTCAACTACGGAGCTTCGCCAGCGCTCCACTAATTGGGCGATCTCCGAGGCAGTAGCGCCTTCGAGATCCAGCCCATAGTAGGTCTTGATCTTGTCGTACGCCCAAGTCCACTCGTACTCATAGTAGTGGTGGTGCAGGTCGGAGAGTGTCTCGTGGATCTCACCTACCTCATGGATCGCCCCCGACTCTATTGCTTCCACAAGACGAAGGACCTCGGCCTTCGGAGCGATCAAGCCCGAGAGATCCACCCAATCCCCTAGGCCTATCGTGGTCGTAGGTCTGAGGGCAGAGCGGACAGCGTCGATACTGGTACAGGCAAGACCCTCTAGGCGCTTGATCAGGGAGTTCCCGAGGAACTTATGGATCGCTAGATCGTAGTAGTGGATCCCCTTCCTCAGGGACGAAGCCTTGATCTTAGCACTCTGATAGGAATAGATCTCCGAGGTCATCCCCGCTACCCACTGCAGTTGCTCTAGGATCTGGCGCCCGTTGATCATCTTCTGGATGGTATAGGGGCTCAGGAGGTTGTAGTTTATCTGATCAAGGCGGTGAGGATCGGTGCGAGCATCTCGGCGAGGCCACTTCTGCGCATCTCGGATCGTCCCTACACTCTTGAGGTTCACCCCGGGGATGAGGAAGGTCTTGTCACAGGACTCGATGAGGTAGGAGAAGGGTAGGTTCGCCAGATCGGGATGGGTGGTATGGCGTCCCATCACTAGGGAGAAGGCGCCGATACGAGCAGGCCAGAGGATGTAGGAGTCCGAAGAGGTCTTCGCCCCACGCTCCATGATCCCCTGATGGATAGGACCGAGCTTGTACATATGGTTGCTCTGATTCGACCCCGACCCTGCATTCATGAAGGAGAACTGGCTAGCGATAAGGAGGGTCGACTTGTGGTGCGTGACGGTGAAGGGTCCTGCGAAGATAGCACACGCCTCGCCGTTCTCTCCGTGGCAGTTGCTGAAGAAGAGGGAGTCCGACGCCGAATAGCCATGCGCCAGGGTACAGGCCTGCCCAACGAAGCAACGAGAGAGCGCCGTGCCACTCTCCACCCGAGAGCCGGAGGAGATGATGAAGTCGGTACAGATGACGCTATAGCCCAGCGTGACGGGCGCCTCTCGGACGCTATTGACACTACCGTTGTAGAGGCGACGTGTCCCGACGATCTCTGCATAGTCGCCGATCTTGACGTTGGTGATATTCCCCACGTCCGTGATGTGGGCATGGGAGCCGATCGTCCCATGCGAGGATCGAAGACCGTCGATATAGCTCATGATGAGCTGACGGAGGCGCTGAATGAGCTCGGGACGATGCCGGTACATCGCCATGAAGTAGGCTTCGTGTGCCGAGAGCTGATCATAGCTGAGCACCTCACGTCCACCGGTCTCATTGAGGACAGAGACCTCTACCCCGTTGCCAAAGGTAGTCTCCCCTTGGACGAGGATGGTATCTACGTTGCTGATGAAGGTCTCCTCGCCGATCGTATAATTAGCGATATAGTTATTGACATGCTCGATACAGCAGTTGTCCCCCACCTCTACATTGTGCAGGTAGGTATAGTAGAGGCCCGAATGCTTGGAGATCCCCCCAGGGAGGTCGAAGGTCTTCTCGAAGAGCCCCAGACGCACCCAGCCTGAGAAGTGGGTATTGAGTATGTACTTGGGCACGAAGTCTTCCTTGACCCAGACCTGAGCCCAGTCATCGGCCGAATTGGCATGATCCTTCAGTGCTGCGATCTCCGCCTCTGTGAGCGGACGATAGCCTTGTTTTACTACGTTTGGCATAGACATTTATCTAAGAAACTGACTTCACAAATGTATACACTTTTGGAGAATACCTACCCCCTCCTATTTGATGCTCTCTGTAGCACCCGAAATGCGACCTACGGTAGATCGCCTCGACGACCTACGGTAGATCACCTCGACGACCCACGGTAGGTCGCAAGTGCGACCTACTGTAGGTTTTTTCGACGACCTACCGTAGGTTCCTTTTTGCCCCCTCCCAAGGCCTCTGTTTATGCGCTCTGTCGGCCTCCTCGAAAATAGACAGCGCTCCCTCCATCCGCTCTAGGGGAGCGATGGAGGGAGCGCTATGGGAGGGAGGCGGGCTAAAGTAAGCCTCGCTCTCGGGCGTCAGCTATGGTCGCCTCGAGGCCTTGCTCCAGCGTCATCGAGGGGCGGAAGCCAAGGGCAAAGAGCGGGGAGGGGTCACACCGCCAGTTGCGCTGTGCTAGGATGGGGTACTTATCTCTATTGAGGGGTGAGACCCGACCCGTCAGGCGTGCCGAGAGCGAACCCATGGAGCAGGTCAGTCGCACCAGCGGGAGCGGTATGCGGATATGCAGGACATGCTTGCGTCCGAGGAGACGCTGGACCATCCGCCCGAACTCTAGATCCGTGTAGGTCGCCCCATCAGCTACGACATAGCGCTCGCCACGTGCCTCCTCTCGAGTGAGGACGAAGAGTGCTGCCCGAGCGACATCGCCCCCGTAGACGAAGGTCAGATACTGCGTCTGACAGCCCGACATGGCATTGATGCCTCGGGCGATCCCTTGGAGCGCCATCAGGTAGTCCTTGTCCCCAGGGCCGTAGACGCCCGTGGGCAGAAGGATCGTGAACGGCAGTCCTGAGCGCTCGGTATAGTGCTCCGCTAGACACTTACTACGGCCGTAGAGCGTGTGGGGCTCCTGTGGGTGGGTGGCACGAAGAGGCTCGGTAGCCCCTGCCACAGCGCCGTAGCTACTGAGGCTACTCATCAGCACAAAGCGAAGGGGTGGCTGAGGGAGGCGGGAGAGGGCTCCTAGGAGGCGACGGGTATGCTCGGCATTGACCTCGGCGAACTCCTCCGGGTGGGCGGTCTTCGTGATCCCAGCGTTGTGGATGACGTAGTGCCACCGAGGAGCGCCCTCCTCGAGCGGGGCGACCGACGAGAGTGCGGTGAAGAGCTGATCTTCGTCGAAGTAGTCTACCTCGAGGAGGTGGACGCCCTGAGCGGTGAGGCGCCTTCTGTCGCTGTCCTTGCGTACAGCTGCCCAGACTTCGTAGCCTAGAGCGAGGGCCTCAGAGATGAGGTGCGAACCGATGAAGCCCGAGGCTCCCGTGATGAGTATGCGCTCCATAGATAGGGAGGAATGGATGGAGCGGGACTAGAAGATCGAGAGGCGCACGTAGCGCTTGGGGTTCTCCTTCAGATCACGCATCAGATGATCGGCGCTACGTACGAGGCTGTCGAGACGGATGTAGAGCGCAGGGTCGTTGAGCAGTAGGCCAGCGGTATTGTCCTTGCTACGGAGCTGCTGGGATACCTGCTGGAGCTGAGCCGTCGTCGACTGTAGGCTCAGCATGAGCGAGTCGAGATGCATCGAGGAGAGTTGTCCGGAGAAGGTGGCGAGGTTAGACGTCACCTGCCCGACGTTGGAGATCACAGGGTCGAGTCGGTGTGTCGTCTGGTTCAGCCCGGCGACCATGCCGTGGAGCTGCTGGCTGGCATGATTGAGCCCAAGGAGGGTGCTATCAATGTTCCTGTCGTTCAGAAGGGCATTGAGGCGCTCCAGCGTGGCGTTGATGGTAGGCATCATGTTCGCCACCTCCGGGAGGATCTTGTCCGTAGCCACAGAGAGCAGATCACCCTGGGGACTAATGCTGGGGATCGTATCCCCTTCGGCCAGGGCCTGCGTGCCCTTGGGGTCGATCTGAAGGATCAGCTCCGAGCCACTCAAGGGATTCATCTTGATGCGCACCTGACTCTGGGGCGTGATGCGCACATGTGGGTCGAGGGAGAGCTCTACCGTCGCCCCATAGCCACGAGCATAGTCGAAGCTCACGGAGCGTACCGTACCTACCTTGAAGCCACTCACCAGGACGGGCGTAGCGACGGTGACACTATTAAGGTTGTCGAAGTGCGCATAGTAGGTCGTGCTCTTCTTGAATATCTCGATACCCTTGAGGAAGTTGATCCCGACGTAGGCGAGTGCTATCGCCAGGATGGCCAGTAGGCCGATCTGTACCTCTTTCTTTCGTTTCATAAATATCTATAGCTCTGTATGGATGTCTCTATTGATCGGGGTGGGGAGCGCTAGAGGCGCTTGGTGCCTCGGTAGCGGGCGATGTAGGCATCTCGGTAGATGCGGGGCAGGGAGGAGAGTTGCTGCTGTGCCTTAGCCTTGGAGGGCGTGGGGCTGAGGAGGTAGATGTAGGCCTTCCCGACCTTCACCCGCTCCACAGGCGTGGGGAGCTTGCGGAAGCGAGCATCCTTGACATCGATCTTCTCCGGTGAGGAGAGGAATTGCACTCGGTAGGTGATCCCCTGCTCCGAAGCGCTGTCGCTGGAGTTCGCCACACTTGCCTTTGTCTTCCCTTCGGCAGTAGAAGTCTTGCCCTGCTTAGAGGAGGACTTCTCTCTACCCTTATTTAGTGCCCGCTCGACCTGCTCTCTGGGGCTAGTCTGCTGGGTCTCTTCTTGACTCGAAGTATCTGCTGTGGAGTCCTGATGTGTCGTATCCGTCTCGGACTCGGTCTTGAACTTAGTGTCGGTCGAGTCGCTCTGCTTCTTGTCTCCCGAGCTCTTGCCTCGGTAGGCTCGGTAGTACGAGGTGAAGCCTAGAGCGATGGCCGAGGCGATGGCCTGCTGTCCCTCTTCGCTGAGCATGAAGGCTGCCTCCCCTTGGTTGGAGAGGAAGCCGATCTCGGTGAGGATGCTGGGCATAGCTGACTGGCTGAGCACCCAGAGGATATCCTGACGGACGCCACGACTGTAGCGTCCAGCAGCTCGGTACTGACGCTGGATCTTGTTCGCCAGATCGATGCTCTTATTGAAGTACGCATCCTGCATCAAGTCAAACATGATGTAGCTCTCCGTCGACGTCGGGTCGAAGCCTCGGTAGGTCGTCTTGTAGTCGCTCTCCAGAAGCATCGCCTTATTCTCCCGCATGGCTACGCTGAGGTTGTTGGCGAACTTCGCTATCCCCAGCACGTAGGTCTCCGTGCCGTGCACCTCCTTCGAAGGGGCGCTATTGACATGGATGCTCAGCATGAGCGAAGCCTTCTGCTTATTGGCGTAGTCGGCACGTGCCTGTAGACCGACGAAGACATCCGCGCTACGGGTGTAGAGGACGTTCACCTCGGGGTGGGTCCTACGGATCTTCGCACCGACGAGCTTCGCCACCGCTAGGGTGATATCCTTCTCCTTCCCTCCGTTGCCCACGGTCCCAGAGTCCTTCCCGCCATGCCCCGCATCGATGACGACGGTGAAGAGGCGCTGTGCCTCAGCGGTGAAGGGGAGGAAGAGGACGAGACAGAGGAGCCCCCGGAGGACCATGCGGACCATGAGACGACTGGGGGCGAACTCGAGTGAGGTCATAGGGCTTAGCGTAGCAGGATTACTCGGATGTTGAATTACTTGACGTTTAATGGGACAAAGATACAACGCTTTTCGTTAAAAGGCTGTTTACAAATCACCCGCTACCGCCCGTCGAAGCGCCCTCCCTCTACCCCACTCCTAGTAGGGCTACCCTCCAGCACGCTGGGGGATAGATAGCAGGGGGGCTACCCTCCGCCTATAAGGTCGGATGGGTAGCCCCTCAAAGAACTAGAGTGAGGTCTTGTGACCCAGACTTACCACTCAGTATCGTCCTCGGCAATATCCTCAATACTTCCCTCTAGGGAAAAGGAGATGAGTATACTCTGCCCTTGGTCTAGAGACTCACAGGCGATACGAGGGGCCACATAGAGCTCCTTTGTCTTTTCCTTATTCATGATTCAGTGCTGGTAAGAGGTTAGTTCCCTGGGATCGTAGCAGACGGAGAAGCAATGTCAGAGAAGAGACAGAGTGGGAAGGAGAAGTAGCGCGTCCCATCCTGGGGGAGATCCTTGATGTACGCTGGGGTCGTAGAGCCTGTCTTGTAGACATAGCTGAAGACCTTCTCACTAGCTCCATAGTTCTCCTTAGTGCGGACGATCCAGTGACCCACCAGGGAATTGTCCGTACTCGACTTACGGCATAGAAGACCCGAAGGACCAGTAATGGCTACCGCAGTCTGGTCATACTCTGCAGGAAGAGAGGCAGAGGGATAAGCGCCCTTAAGAGGCTTAGAATACCTCAGCTCAGCTGATCGCTTGATGACAGGGAACTGTGGCTTGCCCCCTCCCACATTGGGGTCCGTATAGGTAGGACCATAGAGGAGGAAGAAGCGCCCAACCACCTTATGACCATTGAACTTGAGCTGATCATCTCCTGATGCATTACGGAAGACCTGCTTCGTTTCGAGATCCTGCGCTGTATTGATCTCACTATTCTCACCTATATAGCAAGAGTGGATACGGAGTCGCCCTAACTCAAAGACATACATATAGGCCACTCGGCTCTTATTGTCCTTGACCAATAGAGACTCATCTCCTCCTGCAGCCTTATAGGCCTGCACTTCAGCGGTCGTAGGCTTCCCGAAGCGAAGAGCATAGATCGGGTGACGACGAGATAGGTTACCTTGCCCTACGAGGATATTCAAAAGGTCTTCAGGGAGGGTTCCATTGATAGAGCTTCTCCAGAAGGAACTCTTGCCAGCAAAGCGCTGACCTGCGACCTCGACGGTCTCAGTCCTCTCTGCTGAATAGGGAGCCGTACTCCGATAGTAGACTGGATGATTATTGGCAGCTATGAGGTCTGGAGGGAAGATACCTGCCACCTCTTCGATCGTCGGGATATGGAGGTTTAGTTTCTTACCATTGAGTTCAAGATTCTTAATCTGATCGTGGGAGACATCATTAGCTCGGAAGAACAACCCTACTGAATCGCGGACAAATGCCGTCGGTACATTATTCCAGAAAGGTTTGTAGAGCTCCCCTTCGAGTAAGGGGAACTTGATCCCTGGACGGACTGTGCCAGTGATGACCGAAGCAGAGCCTCCCTGGGGCTTGTAGTACATACTGTAGTTCCAGTACTGCAGAGGGATAGCATTGGGACGGATGGGGCTCGTGCTCTTTCGGATCAGGATCGTAGTCAGAGCGAGCTTGCCTGCCTTATCCTGGGGGAATACCTTGGAGGTCTCCTCAGCTAGATACTTCGCCTGAAGAGTAGGGTCACTGAAGACAGGACGGATATACCCTTCATAGTCCTGGTCTCTACCATCCTCCTTGGAGACCAATGGAGCATAGACGATATAGGATCCGGCACTAGCTTTGTTCTGCAGAGTCAGTGCTGACGGAAGCATATAGGTACGAATAGAGAACTCTGGGCTGGTATCATCACTCGTAGCGAAGAACTCCCTGCTATCCTTAGGGTGAGCGAGCTTAAGACCCGTCGCACCGAGACCATGGAGTTCGAGTCCGGTGATCGTCAGAGACTGCTCTGTATCATTGGTAATCTTACAGCGGATGAGGCTCCCGATAATGCGGAACTTCATAGCCTTCTCCTTGCAAAACTTCTTGTTATCGCTTGTCTCGACAGACACCTCTGCCTTCGCCTGGAGAGCGATCGGGAAGTCTTTGATTGCCGTACGAGGCCCTGTCTCAGCATAGTGAGGTGCCGTAGTAGGATAAGCCTCTAGAGTCTTTGGCCAACCATCCGTACTGAAGCCGATGAAGACAGAGAGGCGAACCTGAGGGTTAGCAACAACCGAGGCTCGGACTAAGACATCCCCCTTGAAAGAGAGCTTCTTACCTCCTCCGCTCACCTTCAGCTTAATCGGGGTGAGGTCTGAGCCTCTAGTCCCATCCTGCGAGGAGACAGCAAAGAGGGCATTGACCTCTTCACCATCGGTGAACTTGGGTGCAAGCGTAGAGCGCCCCCCAGAAGTACCAGGCTCGAGCTCTAGGGCCCGAGCAAACTCATCGAGGGGATCACTGACATCCCCCTCTAGGTCGAGCGCAACTTGGCGTGTCTCACCCGAAGCGTCGTCAGGCTCCGGAATGGATGGTTGAGCATCCCTCTGACACGCCGTGAATGCCAACATCGTGGCAAGAAGTAGTAAAATTTTCTTCATAGGCTTGTATTATGAAACAAACAATAATGTGAGATACTCAGTCCATATAGGAGTATACGGTCTCTCCTACATTAGGAAGATCTATATTTACCAAAATAGACCTACCTTTTAGAACAAAGTAATCCCACGTTTTTCCCGCAAATATAAGTAATATAAAATTAAATAGAGGGTATTTATCCACATACAGCATAAAACACAAGTTCACAGAATAACATTTATATACAATTCACCCCTACACTTCGTCAAGTCACATAGAATATCCGAATTAACAAGCAATATAGAGCATCTTTGAAATCTAACCGAGAGGAGAAGAGAAAAATATAAATCAGCTACCCCACCCCCTCCTATTTCAATTCTTCATCACCAAACACCTGGGGAGAAGACAAGCCTGCCATTGATCACAAAAGCGACCCATGCATGGATCACCTCAGTCACCCATTCATGGGTCGTCTCGGTGACCCATGAATGGGTCGCCAAAGGGGGCCATGATAGGGCTTCTTCGCTCCCCTACGTCTCCCCCCGCCTTCTCCCACCCTAAAGCCTTCTCTTCACTCGCCTTCATTCGCTATCCGTCCCCTCTTCATTCCGCCTTCCTTCCCCACCCAACTAAAAGGAGGGAAACATCAAAGCCTCCTCTACTCCCCACGGGCGAGCGCTTCCCACTACCACTACCTAGCCGAAGCACAGACGACAGAGGGGCTACCCTCCTCCCCGCAGGTCGGATGGGTAGCCCCTCTCGAGGAGAAGAAGATACACCAAGCTTACCACTCGGTAGTCCGCACAGATCTTCCTCAGGTAAGCGCCTTCAGCTAGCGCCGATGTCGATAGATGCGGATATCCCGCAAGAACTTATTATTGCGTAGGATCGAATCCACGGACTCCCGGCTAAGATGATTAGGGATGCGTACGCCCCGTAGGAACTTATTGTTGCGCAGGATCGAATCCACAGACTCCCAGTTGATATGGGGAAGCCGCCCGAGACGCACCATCGTATGGCGATCCAGCTGGTAGATACGCTCGACCTGCTGGGGGCTCAGGAAGCGACGGTACTCCTTGTAGTACTTCTTGCGGATGGCTAGGATCTGTTCGCTACGCTCGAAGCCTTCCCTGATCGCTCGGTCGACCTCAGCATCCGTGCGATCAGAGGGCTTCACACTCTCCTCGGGAGAGAGCGCCCAGATCTCTCGCTGCTGCATGAGGTAGAGGGATTCGAACTTGCGTGCCGTCTCTTCATCGAAGCCGAGCATCCTAGAGATATACATGGCTTGTGCCTCGCTGAGCTCTTGGCGTGATATACGGATCTTCTCACCCTGTGATTGGGCGTATAGGGCAGGACTCACGAGGAGCGTCAGGGTCACTAGGACCAGCTTCATTAGGTTTCTCATCATGATCTTATTGGATTAGTTTGTTGTGTAGGCTTCGTCTTCGTAGACGCTCAGGATGAAGGCCTGATCTGAGGGACTGAGCTTCTCGAAGGCGAGGGAGATATCTTCGGGAGAAGGGGGGGCAGGCGAAGGAGACTCTCGGAGAGGAGCAAAGCTGATGATCGCCCAGAGCACTACGGCGACCATCGCCACCGCTCCGCCTACCCACGGGAGGATATGCCGAGCTCGCATGCGGCGAACTGGTACCGCATCGGGGGGCGCAACGCTCGCCTCTCGCTCCCGAGCGATCGAGGCAAGCACCGCCTTCTCGATGGCGTCAAACGTCCCCTCGGGTACGGAGTAAGGCATTCGACGGGGGAGCTTATCTAGATCTAGTTCTTCCATAGGGCTAATCATTCTCTTTGAGGTACTTCATTATTCTCTCTTTCGCCAAGTGATAGTTGGCTTTGGCACTGCTAGGCGTGCCGTCGATGACTCGAGCGATCTCCTCGTAGCTCATCTCTTCGTAGTAGCGGAGGTTGAAGGCTAGCTGTTGCTTCTGCGGGAGTCTAAGGATCGCTTGCTGTAGGCGAAGGAGGATCTCCTCTTCGCTGACGGCTTGTCCGCTATCGCTGGGAGCATGGGGGAGCTGGCTGGGGAGTAAGTCCTCCAGAGCGGTCATCGGCTCACGTCGGCGCTCCAGAGAACGAAGGGCTTCCCCCGTGGCGATCGTATAGATCCAGCTCCTGAGACTCCCTGCCCTATCCCGCTTCGGGAGGGCACGATAGACACGGATCCAAGTCTCCTGAGCTGCATCCTCGGCATCTTCGTGTACGACGACTAGGCGACGTATATGCCAGTAGATACGCTCATTGTAAGCGCCCATCAGCAAGAGGAAGCCCCGCTCCAGCGACTCCTCCAGGGTGCGAGTCAGCTCTTCGTCTGTTAGTGGCAGTCTAGTCATTCGTTCTCGTTTTATCGGTCTCTATACCCCTAAGACCTGTCTAATGCCCCAAAGTCAAATCGAGGAGAATAATTCTTGGGGGGTAGAGCTACCGACGCTCCTACGATACGAATATAGTAAAGCCCCTCCTCAAGGCATCATCGGACGCCTTGAGGAGGGGCTTTAGGATAGGAGGCTTCATGAGGGTACTTAGCCCTTCAGCGCCTTGAGGTCTCGGTCGAGCTCACAGATACTCTCCAGACGCTCTACCTCACGCTCGTGCTCACGGAAGAGCGCATACTGCTCTTCAGCCTGATGGAGGGCGAGCTCATGAGTGATCTTGCCTGCATGGTCAAGGATGGTATATTCATTCATCGTCAGGATGAGGCCTAGGCGCTCGATCCAGTCCTTCATATACATCGGTCGCTACGCTCGAGCTTGGGCTTCGGCGAAGGCTAGATATTGCTCGACGATCAGCTTCAGCGCTTGGAGCTCCTCCTCGGTGAGGTAGTTCTTCCCAGTCGTCACATCAGTCTTCCGCACCTTCCCAGGCACCTTGGTCGTGGTCAGCCCCATCATCGGGAGTGAAGCATTCGCCCGGTAATAGATGAGTTCGGCTACCATCTGTCCACTGACGGCGAAGAGGAGCTTATTCTATACCTCCTTGTAGAAGGTCAGTGTCGCTTCACTCCAAGGGTCGTAGTCGATACTCGTAGCATAGATATCCTGGATCTGCTGGTAGAAGATCCGCTCGGAGAGCCGTATCTCACGGATACGATCAAGGAGCTCCTTGAAGTAGTTGTACGAAGAGCCAGTCTTCAGACGCTCATCATCCAGAGTAAAGCCCTTGATAAGGTACTCCCTCAGGCGCTGTGTCGCCCACTGACGAAACCTCGTGCCCTGCTGGGACTTCACCCGATAGCCGACGGAGATGATGACATCAAGATTGTAGAAGTTCGTGGGCTTAGTAGAAAAATCGGAAATCCCGATTTTTCTCTTCGTCTGCTCCTCTTGAAGCTCCCCCTCCTCATAGATATGGAGGACATGCTCATTGACCGTCGTGCGTGACTTCCCGAAGAGAGTAGCCATCTGGTCGAGCGAGAGCCATACGGTCTCGTCGTCCATACGGACGTCAAGCCGGATCGTCCCATCTTGGGACTCGTAGAGGAGGAGAGGTTCGGTAGAGGCGGGTAGTGTAGCCATAAGCCGAAATCATGAGATCTATAGCACAAAGGAACGGCAGATACACAAAAAGCCCCGCCCTAAGGTGTCAGACTACACCTTAGGGCGGGGCGGATAATTAGTGGAGGAAGGTACTAGCCAGCGACCTCGAACTGATCAGCGACTTCGTCCTCGAAGTCTGCCGAGGCAGCGAGTGCCTTCTCATGTTCGCTCACGGGCATGACCACAAGACGCTTGTACTCACGTAGACCCGTACCGGCAGGGATGAGGTGACCGCAGATGACGTTCTCCTTCAGCCCTTCGAGGGTATCGACCTTGCCGTTGATGGCAGCATCGTTGAGGACCTTGGTCGTCTCCTGGAAGGAAGCAGCGGACATGAAGCTCTTGGTCTGCAGTGCGGCGCGCGTGATCCCCTGAAGGATCTGACGAGCC
>ERZ773049.579-NODE-579-length-22387-cov-4.878112_pt1 | contig 22387 bp, 19 predicted proteins | sample MGYA00580633_ERZ773049 | MGnify/ENA primary metagenome ERZ773049 (study PRJEB29015, sample SAMEA2737991) | human oral metagenome | biome: human oral; feature: human-associated habitat; material: dental | place: China | collected 2066 ...
ATGTGTTTATCACACTCGGATTATGCCTGTATTCGTTTGGTCTGGTGGTGTTTATCATGCCCTACGAGATTGTAACAGGCGGAGTTACGGGTGCATCGCTCGTTGTTTTCTATGCCACGGGCTTTAAGATACAGTACACTTACGCCATTATCAACATCTCGCTCTTGGTTTTGGCACTGAAAGTGCTGGGCTGGCGCTTCCTGTTAAAGACCATTTATGCCACGGCAGCCTTGTATTTCTTGCTGGAATATGCGCAAGAGCTGATGCCAAAGATTGAGGGAACCGACCAGTTTGTACAGATACTTGGCCCTGGAAACAACTTCATGTCGCTGCTCATCGGCTGTACGTTAACGGGTTCGTCGTTGGCCATCGTGTTCCTTAACAATGGCAGTACGGGCGGAACCGACATCATTGCCGCCGTAGTAAACAAGTTTTTCAACCTGTCGTTAGGTCAGGTGTTGTTCCTTGTAGATATCTTTATCATCGGTAGCTGTTTCTTCTTCCCGCAGTTCGGAACGTATTACGAACGGGCGAGGATGATGGTTTTCGGTCTGTGTACGATGATTGTAGAGAACTTTATGCTTGACTATGTGATGAACGCGCGGCGTGAATCGGTGCAGTTCCTTATCTTTTCGCGCAAGTATCAAGAGATTGCCAACGCCATAGCCTTGCATACCGACCACGGCGTTACCATTCTCGATGGACACGGATGGTACACGGGTAAGGAAATGAAAGTGCTTTGTGTGCTGGCTAAGAAGAACGAGAGCCAAATGATTTTCCGACTGATTAAACTGATAGACCCCAACGCCTTTGTAAGTCAGAGTGCCGTTATCGGCGTGTACGGCGAAGGGTTCGACACGATTAAGGTTAAGGCTAAGGAGATGCCAAAGCCCCCTAAAAGAGTGAACGAAGAGGAAAAGAATTAGGCAAAAAAGCAAGCAACAATAGCTTGCTAAGGTCTAGAAACGATGATTTGCCCAGCCTTTCTGTTTTACAAGAAAGGCTGGGCAAATGCGTATTATTACGCGCCTAAGCACTCGCGTTGTGCCCAAAGGGCGATGGTTTTCATCCTAAAATAATCTTCCGACATAAACATAAAGCCCTTAAAGGCATTGTCTGTGCCCCACGAATTCTTCATAATGAAGTAGCGTTTGCCTTGCGCATCGCGCGCCAAGCCCACGATGGCCATGCAATGGTCGTCGGTTGTGCGAAACGTTTCAAACTCGCGTTGCCGCATTTGCTGTGTAGGGGCGGTGCTATGTTCGGGAATACGGGCAATGGCTTGGGCGAAATTGAACCCTGGTTCGGACGTATCGCCTTCCCAACAAAGGGGATGACCGGCGCGTAACGACCGCTCTGTAAGGCTTACTAAACTGTCGATGGGCAAGTTTAACAAGCAATCGCGGTTAACATTATCCGGTACTTCGAGGGCAAATGCCGTGTTAAAGGGGTGGTGGGTAAAGCTGGTAAGGCCCACATACTCGTCGTGTCGGCACACACTTCGGCCAAATTCGCCCAGCGTATACTCGGCTCCTAACATGAATTGTGCCCTTGGTAGCGCGCCAATTGATTGGTCGGCCAGGTTGTCATAACGTTGTACTAGCCTTACAAGGCCTTCTTGCTGCGCTACGGCCAGCTTGCAAAGGTTGGCTGCTTTCTTTGGGAACGCGCTGAACACGCTGTAATCTTCCACATAATATGTATCGTATGCCAACAAGCCTTGGTCGGCAATGGCCGAAAGAGTGTTCGAGGCCATACCGCGCAAATGTATCGGGCGCTTTCCTTTTGCAAGGTACGCGTCTTGTATGCGTTGGCGCAAAGCCATGCGCGCAACGTATGCCGTAGAGAGGTTTACCGAGTCGCCACGCATCAGGTGTTCGGTTTCAATTGTGGCTAACATGGCGAATATCCAGCACAGTTGACTTTGTCCTTGGTCCTTTACGGGCGTGGTTTTCAGCAATATCTCTATCTTAGGCAGCCTCGTGGTAGCCCTTGGCTCGCTTTTCGAGGTGCACGAGCATAGCGTGGCCAACGCCACTAGTATGAGAATAATTCTGTTCATGAGGGACAAAGATACCATTTTTTCGTAACTTTGCAAAAGCAAAGGATAATAAATGGATAATAACAAGATAAGAGAATTTGAAATAATGGCGCCGGTAGGCTCGCGAGAGAGCCTCGTTGCAGCAATACAAGCTGGTGCCGACTCGGTTTATTTCGGCATCGGCCAGTTGAACATGCGCTCGCATTCGGCCAATCAGTTCACAATAGACGACCTTCGCGACATTGCTGCTACTTGTCGCGAACATGGCATGAAGAGTTATTTAACGGTTAACACCGTTATCTATGGCGACGACCTTGGAACGATGCACACCATCGTAGATGCGGCCAAAGAAGCGCAAGTGTCTGCCGTTATCGCTAGCGACGTGGCCGTAATGATGTATTGTAGGCAAGTGGGCGTTGAGGTTCACCTTTCCACGCAACTGAACATATCCAACATCGAGGCGTTGAAGTTCTACGCCCAATTTGCGGATGTAGTTGTGTTGGCGCGCGAGTTGAACATGGAACAGGTGGCCGAAATATACAAGCAGATTAACGAACAACGTGTGCTGGGTCCTAATGGCGACCCCGTTCGTATCGAAATGTTTTGCCACGGCGCGCTGTGTATGGCCGTCAGTGGGAAGTGTTATTTAAGCTTGCACGATGCCAATAGGTCGGCCAACCGCGGCCAATGTGTGCAACTTTGTCGCCGTTCGTACACCGTTACCGACAAGGAAACGGGCACGCAGCTAGACATCGACAACGAATACATCATGAGTCCGAAGGACTTAAAGACCGTTCGCTTTATCGACCAGATGATGAATGCGGGCGTGCGTGTGTTCAAAATCGAGGGTAGGGCACGCGGTCCAGAGTATGTTTACACCGTGGTGAGGTGCTATAAGGAGGCCATCGCTAGCGTTCTCGACGGCTCGTTCACCGAAGAAAAGAAAGACGAGTGGGACGAGCGACTGAGCACTGTGTTTAATCGCGGCTTCTGGGATGGATATTATCAAGGCCAGACTATGGGCGAATGGACTAAACACTACGGAAACAAAGCCACCGAGAAAAAAGTGCTTGTGGGTAAAGTTGTTAAGCATTTCTCTAAGTTGGGCGTAGCCGAAATCGCTGTTGAGGCCAGCGAAGTGCAGCTTAACGACCATCTTTTGATAACGGGTCCAACAACGGGCGTGATGTTCTTCGATGCCAAAGAAATACGCTACGAGTTAGAACCAGTGCAAACAGCACAAAAAGGTACGCGCGTATCAATACCCGTTCCCGACAAGGTAAGGCCAAACGATAAACTGTTTAAACTGGTAAAGAACGAGGTAAATAAATAGATAAGTTCACGAGTTGACGGGTTAACGGGTTGACAAGTAAACAAGTTTACGGGTTGACAAGTCGACAAGTTGGCGAGTTAACAAGTTAACTTGTTGGCGGATAGACAAGGAGGTCTGCCTTGCAGGCATTGAGCATTGTTGCTCGTTTTGTACCAACCCATCAACTTATAAACCCCAAAACCCATAAACTCCCCAACTCAAAACCTCACCAACTCATTAACTTATAAACTCATAAACACCCCCTAACACATGTCAACATCAACCATAGACGCACTTCAAGAAGAAGTGATTGAAGAGTTTTCGGCATTCGACGATTGGATGGATAAGTACCAAATGCTCATTGATTTAGGCAACGCGCTACCGCCACTCGATGCCAAGTATAAAGTAGAAAGCAACCTTATCGAAGGCTGTCAAAGTCGTGTTTGGCTACAATGCGACCTTGTTGACGGTCGTTTAGTGTTCACTGCCGATAGCGATGCGCTTATCACCAAGGGCATTATCGCCTTGCTTATCAGGGTGATAAGCAACCACACGCCCGACGAGATAGCACATGCCGACCTGCATTTCATTGATGCCATCGGCCTAAAAGACCACCTTTCGCCCACCCGTTCCAACGGTTTGCTCTCGATGGTGAAGCAAATCAAGGCCTACGCCTTGGGCTATGCCGCAAAGCAATAAGGTGAAAGTCTACTCGAAATCGGGCTGAACGGCTGGCACAACCTCGGCACACTCCTTATATATAATAGGTGTGCATCTTGTGTTTGCCTTTCATCCAACCGATAACCCCCACTAAACGCACAAGGGAGAATGGACTTACAACCATTCTCCCTTGTGCGTTTTGGGCAGTGCAGTGCAGGCATTTACGCCCGCAACAGCCTATTTCTTCTTAAAGTTTTCTAGTCCTTGGTTCAGGAAATCCATGTAATGTGCGATGTCTTCGTCGTAGCTATACGACCTCGCCAGCGGCTTTCCAGCGTTGTCGATGGCCACATAGAAAGGCTGAGCGTTAGCCCCGAACTTGCTACGTTGCAGATAACTCCACTTGTCGCCGATGGTTCGAAGCGTTCGTTTCTGTCCGTTCTCGGTTACTTCTACTGGTTCGGGCAGCGGTTTCTTGTCGTCAACGTAGAGCGAAATCAGCACATACTCCTTCGTAAGCTTGTCTGCCACCTGCGGATCTGTCCACACGGCGGCCTCCATCTTACGGCAGTTTACGCAGCCAAAGCCCGTAAAGTCGATGAGCACTGGTTTGCCTTGGGCGGCAGCAGCAGCCATTCCTTCTTCGTAACTGTCGTATTGTGCGCGCACTTCGTTATGGTATAGGTTAAAGTCCTGCGTGTTCATAGGTGGCGCAAAGGCACTAACAGCCTTGCAAGGAGCACCCCAAAGGCCTGGTATCATGTAGACTGCGAAGGCGAACGACACCAATCCGAGCATCACACAAGGTACAGGCATGGCATCCGAACTGCCTTGGTCGCTGGCGAATTTCAAACGTCCGATGAGGTAAAGGCCAAGCATGAAGAACAGCGCAATCCATATCGAGAGGAACACTTCGCGGTCTAGCAGGTGCCATCCGTAAGCCAAGTCGGCCACAGAGAAGAACTTTAAGGCGAACGCCAGCTCGATAAAGCCCAGCACAACTTTGATGATGTTCATCCAACTACCCGACTTCGGCGCTTTTTTCAGCCACGTTGGGAAGAGGGCGAACAGCGTAAAAGGCAGGGCCAATGCCACTGCAAAGCCTAACATTCCTATGCCAGGACCCATGATGCTGCCCGATGTAGACACCTGAACGAGCAAGAAACCAATGATAGGACCCGTGCAAGAGAACGACACCAGCGAAAGGGTGAAGGCCATAAGGAAGATGCTGAGCACGCCACTGGTAGACGATGCTTTGCTGTCTACGGCGTTACCCCACTTGTCGGGCAGGCGTATTTCGAACCATCCGAAGAACGAAAGGGCGAAAACAACAAGCAACAAGCAGAAGAAGATGTTGAAAACGGCATTCGTCGACAACGAGTTGAGGGCCGAAGGACCAAAGGCGGCGGTGACCGCCAAGCCCAATGCCACGTAGATAACGATGATGCTCATGCCATAAGTGAGAGCATCGCGAATGCCCTTTGCCTTATTTTGTGAGCGTTTGAGAAAAAAACTTACCGTCATGGGGATAATGGGCCACACGCAAGGGGTGAAAAGTGCGAGCAGTCCGCCGATGAAACCCATAGCAAAGATATACAGCATAGAGTTGTCCTGTTTGCCTTGGTCGCCGTTATAGGCTTGCAATTCGGCCACAACGGGTGCCCAAAGTCCGCCTTGCCCCACGTTGTTTCCCCCATCGGCAACAGCTGCCACGGCAGCTGCTTTTGCCGTATCGCTCGTAGCGGGCGTGTTGGCGGCAGCCAGAGCGGCCAGCGAGTCGGCCTTTTCTTTGGCCAGTTGTGCAGGCGTTTTGGTTTCTTTCGCATCGGGAGCGTTGGCCGGACCATTGCCCTTAAAGTCGAATTCCACCTGTGTTGGCGGCAAGCAGTTTTGGTCGTTGCATGCTCCGTATTCCAGATAACCCTTAATGCGATAGGTTTTTCCGGTGATTTTGTATTTCTGCACAAAGGTAACAGCATTTTCAAAATAGCGCAACTTCATCTCAAACAGCTTGTCGTAGTTGCTAATCTCCTTGCCTTTGGCTTGCAGTTTGCCTGCTGCTTGTGCACCTTCGGCTTTCTCTGTGGTAACGGTGGCCGAAATCGGACCACCACTAGGCAGGCCTGTTGAGTAGACATGCCAGCCATTATCAATCTTTGCAGAGAAGATAACGTCCACCTCGGTGGGCGAAACCTGTTTCTGCTGTACGCTTACATGTACGGGGTTTTGCATCTGTGCCGATGCCCCCAACGCGAAGACGGCTAGTAAAGCCGTCAGTAAGGCCAATCTAATTTTCTTCATATTTGGTGGGGTTTTGGGTTTGTTGTTATTTTAGTTGACGAGTTTACAAGTTAACCAGTTGACCAGTTTCCAGTTGATGGGTTAACAAGTCTATGGGCAGCAAGCCGAGGGGTTAGGCCACTAACAGCCTTGCGCTGCCTGCTGTTTTCCTCGCCCAATGGGTTACATATTTTCTAGTTAACACGATTTGTGTGTCATAATGTCTAGCACATACTTATCTGTTTCGTCCATTCCTCGACTTCCAATGGCGGCCAGGTTTCGTATCGAAAGGTCCACATCGTCGTCGATAATGCCCTCAACAGATGTAACATACTTGTGTTGCATGGCCAACATCGCGCTCAACACGGCCGTACTAACGCCCGACGAGAGTTTCAATGCGCACGAAGGCTTTGCACCATCGCATATCATACCCGTTAGGTTGGCAATCATATTCTTTACCGAATAGCAAATCTGCTCGAACGTTCCGCCCATCAGGTAGGTTATTCCGCAGCTGCTTCCCGTGCTGGCCACCACGCATCCGCACAGAGCCGACAGCGTTCCGAGGTGCTGTTTGATGTATATGGCCGTCAGGTTGCTGATAATTAGCGCCCTGATAAGTTCCTCTTCGGTGTTGTGGTTCTCGCGTGCGAACGTTGTTACAGGCACCGTTGTGCAAATACCTTGGTTGCCGCTGCCGCTGTTGCTCATCACCGGAACCATCGCTCCTGCCATACGCGCATCGCATGCACCACCGGTTGCCGAGAGAATATGCGCAAACATGCTGTCGCCCAGCACGCCACGACCTAGTGGACTGCACATCGTTTTGCCCAACTGGTGGCCATAATTGTCCTCCAATCCGCAGCGCGAGGCATTCTCGTTCAGCTTTTTAGCTTCAAGAATAAAGCGCAAGTCGTCCAAAGGCGACTCCGTTGCAAACTCGTACACCTTGCGCATAGACAGTTCCACGTCTGTCTTAGCCACCGTTTCTGCGCTACAAGCGGCCTTGTCTAGCAGCACCTTGTCGTTCTTGCGCAGGTAAACAAAGTTGGTGTGCGAACCCTTGATGCGTGCCTCGGCCACATCGTCGCCGCAGGTGCAGGTAATGTTGATAAAGAGTTTGTCTTTGTCTTCCTCCTCCAACTTAATGTCGATGCGGTTTTCGGCAATCAGCTCCTTACCCTGTTTAACGCTCTCGGGCGTGCAGCCTTTAAGCACTTCCAGTTGTTTTTCGCTGTCGCCGATAAGCACGCCCAGGGCAATGGCGATAGGCAAGCCAATCATCCCCGTGCCGGGGATGCCCACGCCCATCGCGTTTTTAAGTACGTTGGCACTCAGTCGCACGTCAATTCTTTCGGGCGTTTGTGCCAAAAGTTCCTTAGCTTTCGCCGCGCATAGTGCAACAGCGATAGGTTCGGTACATCCAATGGCAGGCACCACCTGCCGATGTATAAGCTCAAGAATGGCTTTCCTGTCGTTTTCTGATAGCATGGTAAGTTTGTCGGTTGTTTTTGTTTATGGTGTTGTTAAGGCGTGTTCTAAAAATTCCCCGCAAAGGTTCAATTGTTGTTCCTCGTACTGCTCTTCACCGTCTTTTTGCTTTTATCTGTCATCTTTTGCTTTCACTTTCAGGCGCATAGTTCGCTATGCTCCTTCAAGCCGTAAGCAACATCTGCTCAGCTAAAAAGCTAAAAACACAGTAAAGGCATTTTTTAGAACATGCCTAGAATAATTTTATGCCTTTATTCGGCTGTGGACTAGTGTCTCACAGCCAACGATTTGTTCGCCATGCCCCTCTTTATTTTGTGCAAAACCTATGCCGAAACATACCGCTTGCACAAGAGGAACACTAACGCATGCAAAGTTAGCAGAATTTACTTAAAACAATCAACCAACCGAATATTTTTTTTATAGAAATGCAAAAGCAAGCCCTAAAAGGGCTGTTTTTTAACATTTCAACATATTTTAGCCCACTTCTCGCGGTCTTTTTAACTGGCGAAAACAGTCTAATGTTTTTCCGCTTACCATCCCATTCGTACCATCTCGTCTGCCGTGCGCACAAAACTTCGCCCCACGCCGCCGCCACTTGCCTATATAATAAGGTGTACCCTTTCTGCCCAATCGCCCCTTCGTTGTACCAAACTATTGCCTTTTTATTCATCCACAAACGTCCCATTTCTTTCCAATCTTTGCAAAATTGGAAAGAATTGCATAACTTTGTAATGACGTTTAAAGGCAAATAGACTATGGGCAAAATAGAATTACCACCGGAGGTGAGCATCGAAGACAGGTTAAGAGCTTTGTTCAAAAAGCAAGATAAAGACATTATCGCCCTTGTAGAGCAGATAAACGAAGGGTACGAATATTGGGACACGGTGAAGTATAAGCCGCTGCCCAAGGGCTGTACGCCCCAAAAGCTGTGGCTCTGCACCAAGGCATCGCGCATGCAAAACAGGATACTAATATGGCCTGGCCATACTATAACGCTGACTGTAACTAGCCACATGCAACGTATATGCCACGAGTTCGACATGAATTTTGGGGGTACGTGGATGGCCGACGACAAGCTACCGCCCGAAACAAACGAACGTTATTTGGTGAGTTCGCTCATGGAAGAGGCCATCTCGTCAAGTCAGATGGAGGGTGCCAACACCACGCGCCGTGTGGCAAAAGAAATGCTACGTAAGCAAACAAAGCCCAAAGACAAGGCGCAACAGATGATTGCCAACAACTATCAAACCATACAATTTATTGTGCAGAGCAAGGACAAGCCGCTTACCCCGGAGCTTTTGCAACATGTGCACAGGCTGATGACGGAGAAGACACTGAGCAACGATGAGTACGCGGGCAGGTTTAGAACCAACGATGAGGTGGTAGTGGCAGATGGTATAACGCACGAAGTGGTGCATCGGCCGCCAACTCACAAGGATATAGAACCATTCGTTGCCGACTTGTGTAGCTTTTTCAACGACGAAGAGCAGTCTGTTTTCATCCACCCGCTGATAAGGGGCATTGTTATTCATTTCATGTTGGCCTATGTTCACCCCTTTGTCGATGGCAATGGGCGCACGGCACGTGCCTTGTTTTATTGGTACTTGCTGAGGCGTGGCTATTGGCTAACGCAATATTTGTCTATTTCGCGCGTGATAGCACGTTCAAAAACGGCCTACGAAAAGGCCTTCCTTTACACCGAGGCCGATGAAAACGATATGGGCTACTTCGTTGCTTACAACATGCGTGTGTTGCAACAAGCGTTCCGCGAGTTGCAAACCTACATCAAACGAAAGCAGAAAGAGCACCTTGCCGCCAACACTTACCTGCGACTGGGCGACATCAACGAGCGGCAGGCGCAAATAATACAGCTGCTTGTAGATAATCCCAAAGCGGTGCTTACCATTAAAGAGTTGCAAAATAGGTTCTTGGTTACGCCTACAACCGCTAAAACCGACATCATGGCCCTTGTTAATCGTGGGCTTGTCAGCGAGTTTGCTTTTAACAAAGTGAAAAAGGGATATGTGCGAAGTGAGGGTTTTGAAGAGACGATTAAGCGGCAAAAAGGTTGACAAGCCCAGTTCTCCGCTGCTGCCCGTTATGCACAAATACCTGTGGCAGTATGTGTTTGGTCATGCTCAAAGTGCTTGTTTCGCCATCAAAAAAGGCTAAACCCAGATGCCTTTCGGTCATCAACAAACGCTCCAATTCTTTCCAATCCTTATAAAATTGGAAAGAATTGGAGCGTTTTTGTGTCGGAGTTACTGCCGCGCCTGTCCCTTCTTTGGGGTGCAAAACAAAGCATCTTGTTGGGGTTAGCCCATGTTAGACGGCAGAGATAGCTAAGTTCAGAAAGTTTCAGTGCCTTAAAAATATCAGTCTTTTCCCACCATATTATACTTCATTTAAAATGAGAAAACCTCACTAACTTGCCAAACCAAAAAGTTAAAAACGGTACGATTGTTTTACAAAACACGCCCTCGTCGTCGCCCCATTCTAGCGAAAATAAGGGGCGTTATGGTGCCCATTAGCCGCTATTTGCAGCCTTGCGGGTTTCTGTTTTAGTCCGTTTTTAAGAACATCACCTGCATTTTGCACCATTTTAGCTTTCTAATTGGTTGCCCACTCGCTATTTTTTCGCGCCCAAAAACCTGCTTTTTACTGCTAAAAAGCAGGTTTTTAACGCCCATTTTGCCCTTTCTAACCCTGTTTTTGATGGTTCTAAAAGGTTTTGAATATACCATTGTGGCGTATATTTATGCTTTTCTCCTCACATTTAGCGGCAAAAAACATTGCATTTAGCAGCATTTTACCTTGCGTTTAGCACCAAAACGCACTGCATTTAGCACCAAAACGCGTTGCATTTAGCGGCAAAACGCACTGCGTTTAGCACCAAAATGCACTACATTTAGCTGCAAATAGCCTAATGTATGGTGTAAATGGCGGTGTTATGAAATAAATATTCATTTTGTCTGCATTTACAACTAACCCCATTTTGAATGAAAACCAACCCTCGCGAGAATCGAATTTTTGCGACCGAGCGGGCAGTTGGTGAATAAAAAGACACTCATCGTGTTAAAATTCTTGCTGAAAAGCGGACAAAACTTCTTCTTCCCCCACTTTCTTTCTCAATCCTTTGGCGAAACCAAATAGTTGAACTATATTTGCAACGTGCTTACAGATTATTCCGAAGTGGCATCGGTAAGTAGGGCAAGTAAATCGCGATAAGACGATGCTCATAGGCGTGTTTGTGGCTCAATGTACAATAACTAAACTTTATACAACATGAAAAGTAATAAGCTAAGCAACCTTTTATCGCTGCTTTTTCTTGCCGCAACCTTGGGCGCAGCCGTTTATGCCGCATTCGTTAAAGACACCATTGTTGTGCATTGGGGGCCGCTTGGTGGTAGTGAACTCCAAGGCATGAGCTATCTTATCTTATTTCTTCCCCTTTTATCTGCCGCACTTTACTTGCTGTTGCGCAAGGGAAAGGAAAACCCTTTCGCCCTCGACCCAAAGCACGATATGCCCCAAACGCAGGGCAACACGCAACAATTGCGCCGATATGTCGATGTGCTTTCGTTGGGCGTTACGGGTTTGCTGTTGTACATCACGCTTTGTGCGGCAGGTTTCTTGCCCATGATACCCCTCGTGGTGATGCTTGTCGTGGCCTTTTTCATCATCTATTATGCGCGTTCGCGACGTAAGTTGAGAGGTGCGTAGGGCCACTTAATTTTCTTTCTCCATGTTTTGGCGGTGACATACTTTTGTCGTAACTTTGCAAAATAAAAGTGTTGTCGCCCATCATCGCACTTGTGCCTTGTTTGTAAAGGGTTTGTTGTGCAGTGCATCGCGGCAAATTGTTGGCAGAATGTAACCGATTATAAAGTACCAAAAGATGAAAAATTCTAGTTTAAAAAGCCTGTTGTCGCTACTTTTCTTAGTGGGCACCGTTAGCGTTGCTTTGTATTGCATCCTAACGAAAGACACGATAGACATGCGTTTTGATACGCCGGGCGGGGTTAACAATCCGTTTTCGCCTTTCTTCCTCTTAGTGCCCGTTCTGTTTGTTGCAGGCGCTTACTTCTTTATTCGTTCTCAGGCAGACAAGCCCATGCGTGTGAGAAGGGGCTTTAAGCGATACGTGATACCGGTGAATGAGCATAATGCCCCGTTGATACGTGATTTCCATGAGTCTATTTCGCTAGACATTACGTGCGTTGGGTTTTATAGCGTGCTCTTCTTGTCGGGTATAATTGTATTCGACCCCTTTGTTACGGTGGCGGTAACGATGTTGCCTTTGCTAGTGGTAGGGTGGTCGACGTATAAGTTGAATCGTGATAAGGAAATGCAAGGCAATGATAAAACATAACACATCAAACAACCGAATAGCTGTGGTTTTTCTCGCGGCAACCTTCGCTGTGGCTATCTACGCCACGGTGATGGATCTGTTTCCTGCCTTGCGAATTAGCTTCTTTGCTTCTGGCTATAGGAGGGGTTTTGGCCTCGCAAACTTTGTGTTTCCCGTGTTTTCGGCTGGCCTTTACCTGTGGTTGCGCTATGTATCGTTGCACCCGCTAAGCAATCCACAACCCGGCGGACCTGCAGATACAGAGGAAAACAAAAGGCTGATGAGCCGTTATGCCGACAAGTTGCTGCCCAACATCACGGGGATGATGCTACTTATGACCGTGGGGGAAGTCTTGCCTATACCTTATTTGGTGACGGTAGTGCTGTTATGGGGATTTTATTTGGTGGTGTTTACACTGCGAGTTTTCAGTAAGATGACATATAACAAACGCTAGAACCGATGCCCGCGCATCCCCATTTCACGTTATTTTGCAGCGTGACTTAGAGCCAGTTGCACATTTTTGCGTAACTTTGCAGTCGCTAACCGCCATGTACAGCCCACAAAATGCAAGAGGGGTGGCGCACGGCGTACGAGCATACAATTATTTATAGATACACAAATTCGTAGCATTATGGCATATCTTTTTTCTTCCGAGTCGGTTTCCGAAGGGCATCCCGACAAGGTGTCCGACCAAATATCAGATGCTTTGGTAGACCAATTTTTGGCCTACGACGACAAAGCGCATTGCGCCATCGAAACTTTCGTAACCACAGGACAGGTGGTTATCATGGGCGAGGTGCGCTCTAATTCGTACATCGACCTGCAAACCATCGCCCGAAACACCATCAAACACATTGGCTACACCAAATCGGAGTACCAATTCGACGGCGATTCGTGCGGCGTACTGACGGCCATTCACGAGCAAAGCGACGACATCAACCGTGGCGTTAGTCGCGAGGAGGCCGACGAACAAGGCGCTGGCGACCAAGGAATGATGTTCGGTTACGCCACCAATGAAACCGAAAACTACATGCCCCTGTCGCTAGACTTGGCCCACTTGCTGATGATTACCTTGGCCGAGATACGAAAAGAGGGCAAGGAAATGACTTATTTGCGCCCCGACTCGAAGAGTCAGGTGACGGTGGAGTATGCCGACGACGGCCAACCCGTGCGTATCGACACCATCGTTGTGAGCACACAACACGACGACTTCGGCCCCAACGACGAGCAAATGCTGGCCCAAATAAAGGCCGACGTGCTGAACGTGCTGATGCCTCGCGTTAAAGCGAAGATAACAAGTGCCAAGGTGCTGGCACTTTTCAACGACGACATTAAGTATTTCGTTAACCCCACGGGTAAGTTCGTTATCGGCGGTCCTCACGGCGATACGGGCTTAACGGGTCGTAAAATCATTGTAGACACCTATGGCGGTAAGGGCGCACACGGCGGCGGAGCGTTCTCTGGCAAAGACCCAAGTAAGGTTGACCGCTCGGCTGCATACGCCGCACGCCACATCGCTAAGAACATGGTGGCCGCAGGTGTTGCCGACGAAATGCTGGTGCAAGTGAGCTATGCTATCGGCGTGGCCGAACCGGTTAACATCTACGTTAACACCTACGGACGTAGCAAGGTGCAACTAACCGACGGAGAAATAGCCCAAAAGGTGGCGCAATTGTTCGACCTGCGCCCCAATGCCATCGAGCGTAACCTCAAACTTCGGCAGCCCATCTACGCCGAAACGGCCGCTTACGGACACATGGGGCGCAAGAACGAGGTGGTGAAGAAAACCTTTACCAGCCGTTATCACGAAACGAAGGTGATGGAAGTGGAGCTGTTCACTTGGGAAAAGCTCGACCGCGTAGACGACATAAAGAAGGCTTTCGGCCTTTAAACCTCACGGGCTGCATGCCCTGAAATCCCACGGAAAGGCGTTTGCCGCATGGGATTTCGGGGCATGCCCAGCTTGGTTTGTACCTCTCTTCTCCCCCGTGTCGTGCATCGAAAGCGGCCCCCTTTGCTAGCGTATTGCAAGGCGAAACGCTTTCTGTACGGCCATAACAACATACAACAAGCCCATTCAGAGCGTGCTAAAACCCATTAAAGAACAGTATTATATCGCCCCTGCCGACACAACGGCAGCCGAGGCCGCCTTTGCAGACAGTGCAAAAACGGCCAAGCCCAAGGTGCTAACGCCCAAAGAGGTGCTTAGTTGGCTGCCCTACGATGCTACGCCCGAACAGCAGGACTCGGCCATTCAGGCACATTTCAAGCCCGACTCCATCCGTTGGAGCACGCGCCCCGACACATTGCACCTGCCGTGCCACTCGGTAGGAAAGGATGTGCGCATTGTTGATTTGCCGCTTTATTATCGCGAGTCCTTCTTCTCGCAAAGTCCGTACTACCATCCAGAGATGCCAGCCGGACGGCCAGGAGTAGCAGGCGACCCCGTGCCTTATACCATCGCCAGCGACGACTTGCTTACCTCGTTGCTTTTGGGTTGTTTCATATTGGGCTGTGTGGCTTTCGCCCAATCGCGCGATTTCATCTTCCGTCAGGTAAAGCATTTCTTCCGCGTACGCAACGAAGGAACCTCCGAGATAGCCGAGACAACGGGCGAAATACGTTTCCAGATATTCCTTGCACTGCAAACCAGTTTGCTCTACGCCATTCTTTTCTTCCTTTACCTGCGGCACTTGCGCGTTGAAACCTTCATCGCCGAGCAGTTCGTTGTTATCGGCATACTCACGGGTTTGGTGGCAGGCTATTTCCTGTTAAAGGCCTTTGCCCAATGGTTTGTGGGGTGGGTGTTCTTCGGTAAGCGCAAAAACAGCCAGTGGCTTAAATCCTTTCTCTTCCTTGTTTCTTCGCAAGGCGTGTTGCTTTTGCCGCTGGTTATGCTGCAAGCCTACTTCCAGCTCACCATCAAGAGCAGCATTATCTATGTGGGCATCGTGCTTGGGGCAACCAAAATACTGTCGCTTTATAAGACCCACCTTATCTTTTTCCGCAAAAAAGGCCAGTTTCTGCAAAATTTTTTGTACTTTTGCGCTCTCGAAATTGTGCCTTTGTTCGCCCTGTGGGGCGTGTTGACAATTGCCTCCAATTATTTGAAAATCAATTTTTAAGCAAGTAGATGGTAAAAAAGATATTAATATCTCAACCCAAACCGACGAGTGATAAGTCGCCCTACTTCGACATAGAGAGAGAGTATGGCGTTAACTTGGTGTTCCGCCCTTTTGTACAGGTAGAAGGCATCACCTCGAAAGAGTTTCGCCAGCAAAAGGTAAGTATCCCCAATTATACAGCTATCGTATTTACGTCACGCCACGCCATCGACCACTTTTTCAAGCTGGCCAAAGAGTTACGCGTGCCCATTCCCGAAACGTTGAAGTATTTTTGCGTAACAGAGACCATTGCGCTCTACATCCAAAAATACGTGCAATACCGCAAACGTAAGGTGTTTTTCGGAACAACGGGCAAGATGGAAGACCTGCTGCCCACAATGGCGAAACACAAACAAGAGAAGTATTTGGTGCCGATGAGTGACAACCACAACGACGACATCGCCAAATTGCTCGACTCGAAGAAACTGAACCACACCGAGTGCGTGATGTATCGCACCATCACCAACGACTTTACGCCCGAGGAGATAAAGAACTTCGACTACGACATGCTCATCTTCGTGAGCCCAACGGGTGTCAAATCGTTCGTTAAAGACTTCCCCAACTTCGAGCAAGGCGACGTTCGTATCGGCACGTTCGGCCCTGCAACGTCGAAAGCCATCACCGATGAGGGCTTGCGATTGGACTTCCAAGCTCCATCGAAAGAATATCCCTCGATGTCGGGTGCATTGAAAGCCTATCTCGACGAACATAAGTAAGGCTCGCCACTTAGACCTCAAAGGCATGCAACACGCGGTGTTGGCGTGTGCATTTTTTACCTCATTGGTAAGCGCACATCACCCAGGAGCGGTGCGCACAACGGTCTAAATCATCCCTCAAACCCAGTAACAATGGCAGCAACGGTATCGCAAAAGCTAAGAAAAGAAGAGCGCGCCTGTGGCAAAAAACTCACCGAAGAGCTCTTTTGTGGTGCAGATAGCCGGTCGCTCGCTGCCTTTCCCTTGCGTGTGGTGTATTTGGCGCAGCCCTTTTCGGCCGAAGAACAGCAGGCCACGGCTCCTGTACAGATGATGATAAGTGTGCCTAAACGCAGATTTAAGCACGCCATCGACCGTAATAGGGTTAAACGGCAGGTGCGCGAAGCCTATCGCAAGAACAAGCATTTGCTTTATAACAAGTTGCCAAACGGCAAAAAAATAACCCTGGGTTTCCTTTGGTTGGATGCCAAACACCACACTTCGGCCGTGGTTGAAGACAAGGTGCAGAACCTGTTACGCCGTATAGGAGAAAGCTTATGAATGCGCTTCGTGCCCTTTTAGGTCTGTTGCGGCGTGTTGCAGTGTGGCTTTTGTTGCTGCCCATCCGCTTTTATCAGCTGGCCATTTCGCCTTATACGCCCCCCTCGTGCCGTTTTACGCCCTCTTGTTCAGAGTATGCTCGCCAAGCTATCATCAAGCATGGTCCCTTCAAGGGCTTGGCCTTGGCCGTTTGGCGTGTGTTGCGATGCAATCCGTGGGGCGGTAGCGGATACGACCCAGTGCCGTGATAAGCCTCACCCCCAGCGCAACCTTGCACACTCTCGGCCTCACCCCCGACCCCTCTCCAAGGGGAGAGGGGAGTGATATGACTTGTGAATTTACCACTTGCTAATGGATAATCACTCAGCTTGTTAACTTGTGAGCTTGTAAAATTGTAGACTAACACATTTGTCAACACGTTAACTTATCAACTTGTCAACTTGTTAACTCGACAACTAAAAAAAGCTCGTTAACTCGTCCACTCATAAACTAATAAACATCCTTTATATATCCCGATGAAGAAAAATTTTGTAGAAGAACTAAGATGGCGCGGCATGTTGGCGCAGATTATGCCTGGAACAGAAGAACTGTTGCAGAAGGAAACGGTTACGGCGTACCTTGGAACAGACCCCACAGCCGACTCTTTGCACATCGGGCATCTAGCCGGCATCATGATGTTACGCCACTTGCAGATGTGCGGACACAAGCCCATCATCCTCGTTGGAGGTGCAACGGGCATGATTGGCGACCCCTCGGGCAAGAGCATGGAACGTAACCTGCTCGACTCGAAAACGCTATATCACAACCAAGAGTGCATCAAAGCACAGGTGGCGAAGTTCCTCGACTTCGACGCCAAGGGCGACAACGCCGCCGAGATGGTGAACAACTACGATTGGATGAAGGACTTTTCGTTCCTCGACTTCGCACGAACGGTGGGCAAACACATCACCGTTAACTACATGATGGCCAAGGATAGCGTGAAGAAACGCCTCAACGGTGATGCTCGCGACGGCCTTTCGTTTACCGAGTTTACTTACCAATTGTTGCAGGGTTACGACTTTCTACACCTCTACGAAACCAAAGGTTGCAAGCTACAACTAGGCGGTAACGACCAATGGGGCAACATGACCACAGGCGCAGAGCTTATTCGCCGCACCCTAGGCGTAGAAAACGAGGCCTACGCGCTTACTTGTCCGCTCATCACTAAGGCCGACGGAACGAAGTTTGGCAAGACGGAGAGCGGCAATATATGGCTCGATGCCAAGCGTACTTCGCCCTACATGTTCTACCAATTCTGGCTGAACGTGAGCGACACCGATGCCGAACGCTACATCAAGATATTCACTTCGCTGGATAAAGAGACGATAGACGCGCTGGTGGCCGAACAAAACGAAGACCCAGGAAGGCGCCCTTTGCAAAAGCGATTGGCCGAAGAGGTTACCGTTATGGTTCATTCGCAAGCCGCACTCGATCAGGCTATGGAGGCCAGCAACATTCTTTTTGGCAAGGCCACAAAAGAAAATCTGCTTAAACTAGACGAGCAAACGCTGCTCGATGTGTTCGAGGGCGTGCCGCATTACGAACTGGATAAGGCACTGCTTGGCCAGCCTGCCATCGACCTTTTCACGCGCGAAGACGTGCCAGTGTTCGCCAGCAAGGGCGAAATGCGTAAGTTGGTGCAAGGTGGAGGCGTGTCGCTGAACAAAGAAAAGCTTGCCGCTGCCGACCGCCCCGTTACTGCCGACGACCTTATTGACGGCAAATACCTGCTTGTTCAGCGCGGAAAGAAAAACTATTATTTGCTTATCGTGAAATGATGCGTTGCGCTTTTGCGCATACCGCCATATAAAGTTTCGCCCCTTTATCTCGGTTGGGACATTCGCAAGGCTGAAAAGCCAAATGCGAAATTCTCAAAAAGAGATAAAGGGGCGAAACTGTTTTCTAGGGCTAAATGTTGGCGCTCTCGACACTTTCAGTAACCTTATCTTTGCCCGTTATGGCAAAATGGTTTGTTTTTTAGACGTTCGTCTGCCAACAAGTTGCCTGCAATATATCTGTACAAAGCCCTTTGTAGTGGGGCTACAAGCATCTTGTAGTGCCAGTACAAGCGGCTTGTAGTGCTAGTACAAGAGCCTTGTAGCCCTAGTACAAACGGCCTTGTACTGGTTCGTATGCACTTCCTGTTGCCACTAAAAGTAGCTTGTGCCGATGCACGTAGGCCGCAACGGCTGTTGGTCGCCTAATGGTTATGCTAACAAAGCTTAGCTTTTTTAGCCATAACCATCGCCATCACTCTTGCTTTAAGCCTCAACCCTGCGTGTACCCATGCGAGCCTCAACCACATTCACCACATAGTCGGCCAGTTTTTCGCATTCGTTAATGATGTCCATATACATCGTTCCCACATTATAGGTGTACTCGTGGTTGTTGATGTCGTTGATGTTTTGGTTACGAAGTTGTTTGCGATAGTTGTTAATCTCGGTTTCGATGTTAAACGAACGGGTCGTGTCCAAGTACTCCTTACGTCCGCGGATGATGATGTTCATCTGCGAAAGGCTATCGTCGGTAAGCTCGAACATCTGGTGGATACGTTCGTATTGCTTTTCGGTAAAGTCCTCCTTCGAGTTCACCAGTCGGCTAATCGTTCGCGCAAGGTTATAGCAGCTGTCGCCGATGCTTTCCAATTCGGTAATCTCGCGCATCATGTCGCGTATTTTTCCCTTCGTATCGTCACTCAGGTGCGCATCGCTCACCGCACTCAGATACTTGGCAATCTCTTGCTCCATGTTGTCGGATATGTTCTCATACTTTTCTATGCGCGAGTAAAGCTTGGCAAAATTCGAGTCGTCGCGTGTGCCGAGCAACTCGCGCACCATGCCGAACATGCGCTGCATACGTTCTGCAAAGCTGCTAATTTCCTTATGCGCTTCGAGTACCGAAAGTTCGGGCGTCTTCATAATGCCAGCTTGAATGAAACGCAGGCGGAACTCTTCTTCCTCGTCTTTCTTACCCGACTTGATGATGATGCACACCAATTTCTCTATCTGCGGTATGAACCAGATAAGTATGCCCGTGTTAAATAGGTTGAAACATGTGTGGAAAGCCGCCAGCACAACTGGCAATTTAACGGCCAATTCGGCTTGCGTTAGTTTCGGTCCTTCGGGATTATAGCCCACAATATCGCAAATCATGTTCACAAATGGGTAGAAAACAATGAGCACCCACACCACGCCAATGACGTTAAACACCAAGTGTGCCATTGCTGTTCGGCGCGCTTGCGTGTTGGCTCCCAAGGCAGCGAGGTTGGCTGTTGCAGTAGTTCCGATGTTTTCGCCCATCACCAAGGCGATACCCAAGTGGATGGGCAGCACGCCCGTTGAACACAAAAGGATGGTGATCGCCATCACTGCGGCCGACGATTGCACGAGGGTGGTGATAACCGTACCAATCAACAAGAATATCAATATCGTGAAATAGCTGTTCACGTCGAACGAGCTAAAGAAGTCGATAACGCTCTGGTTATGCTGCAAGTCTAGCTGTTTGCCCGTGTCGCTCAACAACACAAGACTGAAAAAGAGGAACGATATACCAAAAAGAAAATCGCCTTTGTAGCGGTGTTTGCGCGAGTAGATAAGCGCAATTCCTACTAGAAAGGCGGGGAAAACAAAGTCGGTAAGGTCTATCGAGTAGCCTAGCGACATAATCCAGGCCGTAAGTGTGGTGCCAATGTTGGCGCCCATAATTACCGATATGGCCTGAGCCAAGGTTAGTAAGCCTGCATTAACAAACGAAACGGTCATCACGGTGGTGGCCGAAGACGATTGAACGGCACAAGTAATGAACGCTCCCGTGAGCATTCCCGTAAAGCGGTTGGTGGTCATCGCTGCAAGCACGTGCCGCAATTGCGGACCAGCCATCTTCTGTAATGCCTCGCTCATAATCTTCATGCCATAGATGAGCAAGGCCAACGATCCTGCAATCTTAAAACCAAAAACCAGATAATTGCTTGTATCCATAAATTAACTTTATTGTGGTGCCTTATTGTTGTGACTTTGAAATATATTCTTTAACTTTACACTCGCTAAATTCTTAATGTCGCTGAGCATGAAACAATCCATACAAATACGATGCAAAAATAATAAAAAAACCGCAAAGGTAGAAATCGGTAGCACACTTTATGATGTTTTTCACGAATTAAAACTCGATATGCCTTACGGCCCAATTAATGCCAAGGTGAACAACAAGATTGAGGGAATGCACTATCGCCTGTATCATAACAAGGATGTAGAGTTTCTCGATTTGCATTCGCCCTCGGCTTTGCGGGCCTACACACGCACGCTTTTCTTCGTGTTGTGCAAGGCCGTCCACGACCTTTATCCGCACAGCAACGTGGTGATAGACATCCCCGTGAGCAACGGATATTATGTAGATCTCGACATTCAACGCCCCGTAACGCCGCAAGATGCCGACGATATTCGCCGCCGCATGCAAGAGATTATCGCCGCACGCTTGCCCATATCGCGGCACGAAACAACAACCGATGCCGCCATCGCCATGTTTAAGAAGGTGGGCGACGAATCGAAAGTGCGACTACTCGAAACCGTGGGTACGCTCTACACCACTTATTATGAGCTAGACCACTACGTGGACTACTATTATGGTTCGCTACTCACCAACACACGCGAGTTGCGCCTTTTCGGGCTTGAACCCTATTACGATGGGCTTTTGTTGCGCGTGCCCTCCATACAAAACCCCGCACAGCTAGGCGAACTGGTGCGCCAAGATAAGATGTTCGACATCTTTAAGGAACACCACCGTTGGCAACAGATATTAGGCATACGTACCGTGGGCGATTTCAACAAAGCTGTTGCCAATGGGCTCAGTGCCGACCTCGTACACGTGTCTGAAGCCTTGCAAGAGAAGAAGATAGCGCGCATTGCCGACGAGATTGCCGCACGCCCCGAAGTGCGCATGGTGCTGCTAGCCGGCCCGTCGTCGTCGGGAAAGACCACAACCTGCAAACGACTTTCGGTGCAACTGCTGGCAAATGGCATAAGGCCCGTGCAAATTTCGTTAGACGACTACTTCGTTAATCGCGAACATACGCCCAAGGATGCCAATGGAGAGTACGATTACGAGAGTCTTTACGCGTTAAACATACCGCTGCTTAACGAACACCTGGCTGCGTTGTTCCGCGGAGAAGAAGTTCAGATGCCCAAATACAACTTCGTTGAAGGGAGGAGCGAGCCAACAGGCAAACGGCTGCATCTGCCCAAAGACAGTATCTTGGTTGTTGAGGGCATTCATGCCCTTAACCCCGAACTAACGGCCCTCATCCCGGCCGAACAGAAGTATAAGGTGTATGCCTCGGCACTAACAACCATCTTGCTAGACAACCATAACTACATCCCCACCACCGACAATCGCCTACTTCGCCGCATCGTTCGCGACCACAAGTATCGCGGTGTGTCGGCTGCCGAAACCATTAAACGTTGGCCAAGCGTACGTGCCGGCGAAACAAAATGGATATTCCCCTATCAAGAAGAGGCCGATGCCGTGTTTAATACGGCCATGCTTTTCGAGTTGGCCATTATCAAAACGCAGGCCGAACCCTTGCTCGAACAAGTTGCAGAGAGCTGCGACGAGTATTCTGAGGCCTATCGCCTGCGCAAGTTCCTTCGCTATTTCGCGCCCATGCCCTTCCATCAGCTGCCGCCAACATCGCTGTTACGCGAGTTCTTGGGCGGTAGCTCGTTCAGTTATTGATAAAGACTCAGCCACAACTGGCCTCACCCCCAGCCCCTCTCCAAGGGGAGAGGGGAGTGAAATGTCTTG
>ERZ773049.583-NODE-583-length-22269-cov-16.049473_pt1 | contig 22269 bp, 20 predicted proteins | sample MGYA00580633_ERZ773049 | MGnify/ENA primary metagenome ERZ773049 (study PRJEB29015, sample SAMEA2737991) | human oral metagenome | biome: human oral; feature: human-associated habitat; material: dental | place: China | collected 2066 ...
GATTGACCTTGCAGCCAAGCGTCATAAAAGCAACCTTCAATCTTACCTCCGTGTTCTGCTATTCACCAGAAGAGCGGTTAAGTGTCGTATCGATATCAAAATCGATATGACATTCCTTGTTGAGTGCCTCTTTCATCCCTGCAAAAACACGCAGCAGATCAGGAAAGGCCGCCTCTTCCCGCACTTTCTGAATTGTCTTTGCCCATTGAATATACGGTTTCGTTATATTCAACCATTCTGCAATGGCCTTCTGACGCGTGTCTAAATCACAGAGGAATACATCACGTTCAATCGCCGCCCGAATAGCAAGAGCCCATCCGATGCGACACCATATATAAGACCTATGTGTTGATTGTTCATTTCCTTCATGCACACAAAACTTACTTAACGGTGTCGGAAGATATATTATATGACCATGACTGAGTAATCGAAGCCATATGGGAAAATCCGATATAAGATACTTACCTTCTTCTCCCGTAAATCCCAAATCATGACCGTTGAGTAAGAATTTTTTCTTGAGTAATGCTGTGGTCGGTTCTCCAATAAAATTTTGTTCGCTGAGTAGAAGTTCCCTCCCGACAGCTTCTCCATCAAATTTTGTTGACATAGAAACAGGCAATCGTGCAACTGGATAATCTGCTGGCATCTTGTTGCCATATGCATCTATAACTTCACGGCGTGTTGTAACAATACTGACATCTGGATTAGCGGAGAAGTAGTCTACCGTAACAGCGATTTTATCTGATAGGAACAAATCATCATCCATAAGCCAATTGACGTAAGGGGCATTAGGATTATCGTAGGCACGTGCACGTAACCAGTTTCCAGTTGCATCAAATTCTGGATGGTGTTCATAGTGAATGCGTGGATCATCTGAAAAGTCACGCTGCATCATATCCGCCGTCTCTTTATTGTGCGAATTATCCGTGATAAAAATATCCAGATTACGATACGTCTGCGCAAGCACGCTATCAAGTGCGAGGCGGAAGTAATGCGGTCGTTGATAAGTAGGAATGACGATTGACACCAGCGGATAAATATCCTTTGAGTATGTATCAAGAAAAATCTCAAGACTTGCCTCGTCATACGTTACTTCACTTTTGCTCACAAGCAACCATGCTTCTTCCTGCTTTGGCACCACAACACGATAGCCTTTGCGCTTAAATTCAATGCATTGTGCTTCCGCCCATAGGCAGTTCGTATGAAAAAGATCCTTGCGCCATGGAATGTCATACTGTGTAGCAATCAAGTAGCCGCCGACCACCATAACATCTTCTGACGTTTTCTCAATATTTACTCCATCAAAATGATTGCCATCAGAAAATAAGAACTTGCCTTTGAGAAAGGCTGAATTTTCGAGCATTCCTGTTGTCGAAAGTTGCTCTGTACCAACTAGCCCCATGACGCCTATTGAGGGATCCTGCACGAACAGCTGAAGCATGTCATGAAAAAAGCTTGGTCGCAGCAAGATACTTCCAGATGACAGGTATACCTTATATTTTGCATCACTCGTCTCCATGGCATGCTGATAGGTAGCCGCAACTGCTCCGCCAGACGGCACCTCGATGAGTTCCACCTCATAACCCTGCGGCACGTTAATTTCATCTAAGTGTGACCGTATAGCAGAGTGTTTCGCTTCTCCACACTGTGCAATGACAGCAATCTTTCTGTTGTCCATAAAACAGTCCCCTTTTTCTAAAAATTTTCTCGCTGAAAAAGTACCGCAATACGATATCTATAAAGTTATGTCTTAGATCGATATATCTTTTCCATGTTTCTTCAAAAACGCAATTGGATCATTCAACTCCTTCAGATTCGCATATATATGCTCCAAAGACCAGTCCCACCAACGCAGTTCTAAAAGTGCCCGAATGACAGGCTTTGGAAAACGATATTTTATTATCCGCGCAGGATTTCCTCCTACAATAGCATAAGGCGGTACATCCTTAACGACGACACTATCTGAAGCGATGACCACACCATCGCCAATTGTCAGGATGCCGCTGTCACCGGCCGCCTTTAGGCGGCTGCCACGTCCAACCCATACATCCGATCCGACATGTACACGCCCCCAGAACTTTTGTATCTTAAAGACAGCCATATATTTGTGTCAAAATCCATGCACCCTGGATCATACGTTGTCACACGATGATAATCATGTTGATTGTTCATGCCGGTCTCAAACACAACATGTCCGCCAAAAGACGTATAGTTTCCAATGCGAATTTCCTGTGCCGAGCCTCTATACCCCCATTCAATGTACCCACTAAAATAACTCTTCACCCCTACTGATACCTTTCGTTGTCCGTATGACCAGATACGCGGTATCTCGGATCGTGTCAAATCTGAAAAATTTTCTTCTCGATCAATCGGATTATCTGCAAGCGGTGCATACCCTATATTTTCTGCAAAAAGACGTGGCACGTCAAGCCCCGGCATACGGAAAATACGCCCATCGAGCATTGCCGTGCGTGGAATCTTTGGCACATAATGCTGCAAACCCTGCAACATGACAAAGAGTTTAGAACATGAAAGAAGCACGCGATTCACTTCGGCATGCCCCGTCATACCATCAATCGCAAGTCCATACTCGGTCAGCCTTGCATAACCTACAATAGAAAGCATGTCTGCTGCTTCCGCCTGCTGATATCGCGGCACAAGCTCTTCATCCAAATCACCGCGCCTAGGAGCACGAGTACTTTTATTGCCATAGCCACCATTCCTTTGTGATTCAAACGAGCGAAATGACACGACTCATTGCCCGCACGAGATCCATACCATCCCAGACGAGTGCAAAGTCCATCGTGCGTCCCATGGGCACGATGCGGTCGACGCCAACGGGGCGCATCGAAAGAACGGCCATCAATAGCGTCTCTTTCGGTACGCCGTAGTACGAAAGCGTCTGACAGGCGCGCGTACAGAGTGGGCGAATCGCCGCGAGATCCTCTGCCGCGTACTCGATGAAAAAGCCGCTGCCGACCTTGCAGGCGGGAAGCTCCTCCGTAAGCGCACGCACGCGCATGCGCGTGATGAGGTTGTCGGGCATCGCCACCTTGCGCGCCGCCGTGCGCGCGCCGAGCCGATAGAGTGCCGTGAGCTTTGTGACGGCCTGCACAGGCTGCAGCGTATAGCGCGCCGCAAGCTGCGCGTGCAGTGCGCCCCAGAATACCTCCTGCGACCGCTCCACGCGCGCCGCTGCGCCGAGCCATACGACGAAGTGCGGCGCACTGCACGCGTTTTGGTCATTCAGATATGTATCGTTGTAAAAATCCTGCGCGATGCGCGAATGATTCGTTGCCGCAAGGTAGGCGTCCGCATCGATCACGACGAGCGAATGGCGGTCGGCGAAGGGAATCTCACGCGCACGCGGCGCGAGCGGCGCACGGCGTACGGCTTCAATCGTCGCGTCGCCGCCCCATACGACGCGCGTCTGGCAGAGGCCGGAATAACGTGCATTGATCGCGTCCTCATGCCCATAACGTACAAAGAGAAAATACGGTACGAGGGCGGGATATTCCTGCAAGACTTCCGAAAAGAGACGACAGAGAACACGTACTTGCGGGAAATCCTTCGTGGGCAAGCGCACGATGCTCGCATTGCCCGCAAGAAGTGCGGCAAGACACGAGTACGCGAAATTCACCGCAACGTTCGACGGCGCGATGTGGAATACAACGCCGCACCCGAGCCGATTGCGCTCCCCCTGATAGGGTTCTTCCATCTGTCGCAGGGCAGCGGGGCGGCACCAGAAGCCAAGTGTCACGACGTCGGGGTATGCTCTTGCCTCCGCATCGGCCAGGATTTTCGCCGAGAGCGCCGCGAGAAAATCCTTCGCCTCCCTAGAGAAGATGGGAAGCGGATGCACGTCCGCCAACTGCGCTTCGGTCTCCTGCGTCCCCAGCGCGTAGGTCACGTCCGCTGCGTCCGTTCGATCATTTGAATGCTGCTGCATAGGTATCGCTGCACCCCCTTAGTTCCGCGTGCCTTAGCCGACCGAGCACCTTGAAATACTTCCCCTTGCGCCCGCACGAGCAGTCGTCCTCGCCGAGTACGACGCCCTCGTCCTCCGTCAAAAGCGCGTGTCCGGGGTACGACTTCGGCAGTAGGGACACGACCTCCAAAATGCCGCGCTCACCAAACGGCGCGGGCGAAAAGTCCGCCGCGCGGCGCACGATTATGTCGGAATACGTGCTCGCATGGAGGTGGCCCTGCTCGCATTCGAGGTAGATGCTGCCCGTCTGCTCAACCATGCCGTAGTAGTCCGCGACTTCAAGGGCGCCGCAAACCTCCTGCAGTGCCACGCAAAAGGCGGCAGGCGAGACGGCCTCAGCAGCGAGCTTCTTCCAGCCGCCGCCGTGTATGAGCACGGCATGGTCGAGATTCAGCTTCTCGCCTGCCGCCTTCAACGCCTTGTAGAAGTGCTGCCAGACCATGAAGGTAAAGCCAAAGAGCAGGATACGCTCGCCCGCGTGCTCGGCGAGGAACGCGCGGATCTCATCCAGCTGCAGCTCCATCGCGTCATTTAGGGCGTAGAGCTTCTTTCGCCCAAAGATCGAAAAGCCGAGTATGCCCGCGCCGCGCGCCGAGAACATTGCGCGGTTTTTGACAACGGAGGGGCAGTCGATGATGAGCATCGGCATACGGCTCTTGCCCGTCCACTCCGAGACAATGCGCACGAGGGTCTTCTGCTGATTCGTCGCCGTCTCATGGTCGAGGAAAATCTTCGATACCTGCTGCCCCGTCGTGCCCGACGAGGTCATGGTCTTGAACACTGCTTCCCTCGCGACGCTTCGCAGCTCCATCTCCTTGAACAGACGAACGGGCAAAAACGGGATGTCCTCGGCGCGCCCAATGTGCGCGGGCGAAAACCCGACCGTCTCCATCATGCGCGCGTAGGGCGTGCAGTGCGACCGGTGGTATTGCGTCAGGCGCAGGAGCTCCTCTTTCAGCATCGCCTGCTTTTTCTCACGCGCCACGCCGAACGGCGACAGGGCGAGGATTTCTTCATACATCATAATACTGCTCCAATTCCCGATAGACCGTCTTTCCGGAGGGATTCTTCGGAATCGCCGCGATGCACTTCACCACAAACGCCGAACGATGAACGCCGAGCTTCCCGCTCAGAAACGGTACGATTTCGGCAGCAAGTTCCCCATCCGTCACGAACACGTAGAGGTGATCGTCGGTGCCGGCACAGGCGACATCGATGTCGCCGAAGTGACGGCGCAGGATATGCTCGACTTCCTGCAGGTTCGTTCGCTTACCGAAAAGCTTCAGGAAGCGGCGCTTGCGCCCGACGACCGTGTAGCAGCCGTCCGCGTCGCGCTTCGCCAGATCGCCCGTTTCATACCGCCCACCGCGCGTATCGCCGAGCGCGAGATCAGCGCCGCTCGTCGCGTAGCCCATCGTGACATTCGCGCCGTAGTAGACGAGTTCCCCGACCGTGTCGGTTTCCGTGATTTCCCTGCCCGCTTCGTCAACGAGTTCAAAGCGCCCGCCCGGAATGGCAATGCCCATCGCACCCGTCTTGCGGACTGCGTCCGCCGCTGGCAGGTATCCCATGCGCGCCGTCGCCTCCGCCGCGCCGTACATCACAACAAACGACTTGCCCTCGCGCGCGGCAAATTCCGCGAATTCCGCGTGCAGCTCGGGGTCGAGCTTGCCGCCCGCCTGCGTCAAGGTATGAAGCGCGGGAAGATCCATGCGGAAGAAGCGAAGCCTCTTGAGCATCGCGTAGGTGTAGGGCACGCCGGCAAGGCTCGTGACGCCCTTTTCCTTGAAGAGAGTCCAAAATTCACGCTGAAGGATAGACGATTCCGTTACGACCAGCGATGCGCCTGCATAAAGATGGGTATGGATAATGGACAGTCCGTAAACATAATGCATTGGAAGATTGGTGATGGCCCGTTCCGCGGCACCAATGCACAAATAGTCAATAATCGAGTCGATATTCGACTTCAGATTCTCATAGCTCTGACGAACAAGCTTCGGACTTCCAGTCGATCCAGAGGTCGTCATCAAAAGCGCCAAGGACGCATAAAGAGGACATGGATTCGGATTTCTCGTATCGTAAAGGGCATGTCCATCCAAATGCAAAACCTGTGCAAAGCGCTCCCCTAGCCCAAGAAATGCCTCGCTTGCGAAAATATAGGCAGGCGCGTATTGCTCCAAAAGATGCCAAAATAGATCCGCATCCAAATCCGAATCAACCATTACAGGGACAATCCCATGATTGATGAAGCCCACATAGGCTGCAATCGATGCCGGCGTATTGCTGCATACAAGAAAAACCAAAGATCGCGATGGAATCTTCCCTGCTATCGTTTCCGATGCTTCAAGCAATTCGCAATACGTCCACACAGTATCTTCCATAAGAAGCGCAGGTCTCTTGCCAAAAGATTTCAAGTCAAAAAACACAGGCATAGCCTCTCCCTCAAATCGTCTGCACATCACGACAAACACGTTTCCATCACACGCATCATGTCCCTATGATGGCACTGGATGAAAAAATGCGAGCCTTCGTATTTGACGAATCTCACATCTCCCCTAAAATACTTTCCCCACTGCCGCATATCCTGCAATGGCGTATCGGTTTCAGAATAAAACGCTGTCATGGGAACATCACAGGAAAAAGAAATGCGCGCGAAATCATATGTGGAAATCATCTTATAATCCGCCGCATACATCGGCAGATACAGACGCCAAAAAGCATGATTATGAAGCAGCTCATTCGGAACTGCCCCAAACGCAACCGTCCGTTCTTTTACCCAAGCAAAAAGCGCATCGCCCTGCATATCCTGTATTTTTAAAAGCTGCTTCGGCGGATGCGCCGCCAAAAAAACATGGGCAGGCAGATAGCGTAAGCCGTCCTCGATTATTTTCTGAAGAACAGCAAAAACAGAGATGCACCCCATGCTATAGCCGAAAAACACAAATCTGCACCAGTTCCTGCTTGACAAGAGATCGCCGATCTGCGGATACAGATCGGCAACCAGCTCATCAAAGCTTGCATAGAGAGGCTCTCTCATCCTGCTCCCATGACCGGAATATTCCAGCTTGGCCAGTTCCATATAGGATGGCAGATCCGGCTCAAGAATATCAAAGAATTGTCCTGTGCCTCCAGCAAAAGGAAAACATAGCATCAGGGTCTTGCCTGCTGCATTCCCGCTCATTTTCTTATCGCTCTGCAAAAATCAAAACGATATGCTGTAATTTTTGGAAAGGATCTCCTTCCCCTTTTCAAATGAATTAAAATCGATGATGTCGTCGGTATCCATCATGATGTCAAATGCCTCTTCGATTGCAGCCACCAGCTCCATATGCCCGACTGAATCCCACTCGTCTATGGACTGATAGGTGAGCGTCTCGACCCCATCCCTTGGAATCCCAAGGCTATCGGAAAAGGCCTGCGTGTATTTCTCTAAGTTCGTCATGATATTTTCTCCTTTTTATAAGCTGTCATTGATTATTTATCTTTCGGGATAGCGTCAGCGGCATATCGCAGCCATCCCATACAAAGGACAGATCCAAGCTATGCCCCATGGGAACAATCCGATCCCCCCCCTTCAGTCCTTTCTGGACGATGAGAGCCTTGATTTCCCGATACAGATGCTTCCCTAGGTACGTAATGGTCTGGCACTGCTTGCGAAGGACGCCTGTCAGTTCGTCTAAGCTGCCTAAGTTGTATTCCATGAAGTACCCGCTATTTCCTTTATGATCCATCACATCCGCAAAGAGTTCCGGCAGTTCTATCCGCACCAAGGCATTGCCATGCCGAATTTCCCTTATTCCAGGATGTGCAGCAGCCAGTACGGCCGTCCGCAATAATTTTTCTGATCCGCTGATATTCGGAAGCGAATACGCTTGGCTCGCCTTTTCCAAAAGATGCGCCCAAAACGCCTTTTTTGCCTCGCCGATACGCTTTCCTGTCCACAAGACAAGACGTGTCGAGCTACAGGCATTTTGATCCGAATAATACGTATCGAGATAAAAATCTTTTGCTATGACTTGGGGATCCATCTGCAAATATGCGTCTGCATCAATAACGGAAATCGAATACCGATCAGCAAAGCCCAGTTCCACACATCGGGGCTGCGCAGGATTCTGCCGAATGCTTTCTACCGTCTTATCGCCTCCCCATATGATTCGGATATCGCATGCCGCTGACAGCGTTTGGCTAGCCTCATTGTCATGCGCATATCGTATCATGCAAATGTACGGGCGCAACGCCTGGAACTCATGCTGCAAAAGCGCATTGATTTTCCCGCATACGATATCGACCTGTCCAAATTCCTTATCGGATATGCGTATCACAGACGCATTGCCTGCAACCAGAGCATAAACAAGCGAAACGGCGAACTGGATGGGGATATTGGACGGCGTGATATGGAATGCCATCCCCCAGCCGATTCTGCTTTCCGAAATGCCATAATGGGCAGCTGCATGCTCCAAAGATACGGCCCGAATCCAAAAGGCAAACGCTATGACATCCCCATACGCCTTCGCATGCGAATCATGGAGCAATGCCTCGGACAGCCTTCCGAGAAATGATATTGCACTTTTAGAAAACATCGGCATGACTCGTGTGTGTTCCATATTGCGGAGAACATCTATATCCCCGACCAAAAAATCGATGTCCTTATATTCTCGCGTCATAGGTATCGCTGCACCCCCTTATTTCCGCCTGTTCCACTCTGCCTAGGATGCGAATGTATTTCCCCTTCCTGCCGCACGGGCAGTCATCTTCTCCCTCTATGAGTCCTTCATCTTCTGTGAGGATCGAATGCCCTGGATAAGAATGCGGCAAGGAGGACAAGAGCTGGATGAAGCCTCTCTCTCCTATTTCGCCTGGCGAGAAATCCGCATAGCGCCTGATGATCACATCCGAATAGATGCTTGCATGGAGATGCCCGTACTCGCACTCGGCATATATGCAGCCCGTCTGCTCCGCCATCCCATAATGATCGATGTAATGGGTGATGCCGCAGACCGTTTTGCCCGTCCCTTTGAAATCCGCATTGGAAATTTTCTGATGGACGAGTTTTTTCCATCCCCCCGCCGTAAGGAGATAGCCATTCGATAAATCAGCTGATCTGCCAAGCTGCCTTAATTTCTGAAAAAGATGCTGCCAAACCATAAAGGTGAAGCCAAAAATGATGAATTTTCCCTTCCCATATGTCTCAATGAATTCATCCAACACATCTTCCTTGAGTTCCATATGTTCATCCAGTGCAAAAACCATGCGCCTTGCGGCAAACTCCAGTCCCATGATGGTCGCGCCCCGCGTGGTGAAGCTCCTTCGATCCTTGAGGATTGCATCCGAATCGATCACGAGCATCGGAAGCCTGTGCATTCCCACGAAATTCCCAAGCAAGCGAAGCAAGACCTTCTGCTGAAGGACAGCCGTTTCCCGATCGAGATAAATCTGCGACTGCCTTTGCCCGCTCGTCCCCGAGGACTTCATCACCTTGAACACTTCCGCATCGGGAATGCTCTTCATGCGCAGTTCCTTGAATGCGCGAATCGGAAGAAACGGCACATCTTCCAGCGTTCTGACCTCCGATAGATTACAGCCGATTGCATCCAAGTACCTTTGGTAAGGCTCGCAATGCCTTTTATGCCATTCGGTCAATTCCTGCATCGCATGCAGCAAGAGCTTGCTTTTTTCTCCTTTCGACAACGCATACGGCTCCAGCTTATGAAAATCGTCTATCATACCCCTACCCCTATACTATTCCAAATCATTCGGCACGAGCATCGCCTCCGCCTCAATATCCCGTTTCAATCTTTTGCCGATCACATGAAGGACTTCATTCGGAGGCACCCCACCCCCTGGCCGTTTCGCATCTAGATCCTCCATCGAAAGGACATGCCCTGCCGGAAGATCCCTAGCGGCAATTAAGCTCCTGCGCATCTTCGCCCGCTGCTCCAGCTCCGCTTCCGTTACCGTCCGCTCATATGACCCAAGTGCTTTGGAAACATTGCGGCATCCCCGAACCAACTGCTCCATTGCCTCAGGCTCTGTCGCCATCTGATTGTCCCAACCGATCACGCTGCTGTCCAAGGTAAAATGCTTTTCGATCATCGCCGCGCCAAGCGCGGTCGCAGCGCATGCCGCCTCGCTCCCTATGGTATGGTCCGAATAGCCGATTCGATAGGCGGGAAACTCCTTTTGCAACATCACCATGTTGTTCAGATTGACATGCTCATGATCCACAGGATAGAGAGAAACGCAGTGAAGGATACATATCTGATGGTTTCCCTTGCCTTCTATCGCATGGATTGCCTCATGGATCTCGCCAAGCGTCGCCATTCCCGTGGACAATACGATAGGAACCATGCGCCCTGCGATAAATTCCAAAAAGGGAATATTATTGATGTCCATCGAGGCAACCTTGATATATGGAACATGGCATTGGTCAATCAAGAGATCGACTTCGCTTCGTGAGTAGGGGGTGGAGGCGAACGCAATCCCCATATCCCGGCAATATGCGGATAACTCCACCAGTGTCTCCGGGCGGAGCGCAAACCCTTTTACCATGCGCCTTGCAATCGGGTTCTTCGCATAATACGTCTTGCTGTACAACGATACATCGGTCCAAGACTGGAATTTTACCGCATCACAGCCGCACGCCCTTGCCGCATCAACCATCTTCTTTGCGATTTCTATCTTGCCCCTGTGGCTGGAATTCATTTCCGCCACAATATACGGATGAGACTGATCCAAATACATTCCCTTGACCTCCTTCACTGAAATCCATTTTTAGCGTTATCCCCCCCCCCATATGCTTCCGTCCACCATCCACGACTATATTCTGCCCCGTCACGAATGACGCCATATCCGATCCCAGGAACAAGATGACACTGGCAACCTCCTTTGGCAATCCCTGCCGCTTCAGCGGTGTCTCTTGAAGGATTTTCTCTCGGACTGTCTTGCCCCGCCCCTGCCACATATCCGTATCGATGAAGCCAGGCGAGACCGCATTTACCCGGATTCCATATTTCCCAAGCTCCAATGCCATCGTCTGCGTCGCAAAAAGCACTGCTGCCTTGCTGCTTCCATAGGCAAGGCCACCTTCCTCCGCTTCCATCCCCGCTACCGATGCCACATTGATAATCGCGCCCGCTTTATGCCGCATCATATACCTTGATGCGAGCTGTGCCAGATTGACCTGTGAAAGAAAGTTCGTCTGCATGGTATCTTCTAGCATCTTCACGGAAGTCATGTGGAAGAATCGTTCCACGGAAATCCCTGCATTATTGACCAAAATATCGATACGCTTATGCTGGCCGCCGATTGTCTTGATTGCTTTTTTCGCCGCGTCTGTGTCCGTCACATCGAAATACAGTGCATGAATCTCCGCCGAATATCGTTCCGACAGTTCCTTTATGTTTTGTTCAAACACCTGCGTCTGTGTCCTTGCACAGACCCAAACGCGGGCATGATGCTGGGCAAATTTCATTGCCGTCGCCCAACCAATGCCTCGATTCGCCCCCGTGATGACCGCAATTTTATCTTTCAGCATCTCACTCCACCTTCTTGGGGCGATATTGATTGAAAATGGCAGGTATAACGAACGTCACTTCCACCGCACAGGCAAGCTCGCCATCCACATAGCCCTTGGCAGCACCTTTCCCAATTCCTCTGTTATACGACTTTACTTCTGCTACGATGTCGAGCCTGTCTCCGGGGCGAATCTCCTTGATGAATTTTGCCTTCCAGTTCGCACCTTCCACATTGATATCGTCGATTCCATCCATTGTCGTAAACGCAATCGTGACCATCTGACTGAGCGCTTCCGTTTGGACAGCAGCCGGCATAATTGGATGGCTGGGATAATGCTTCGGGAAGAACCATTCATTATTGGTCAGATTCTTATACCCTTTTGCATATTTTCCAGGCACGCATTCCGTCACCCGATCAATGAAGAGAAACGGGTAGCGGTTCGGTTCATACTTCTGAAGCTCGTCCCCATCAAAGGACAAGACTTTTTCTTCTGGCATACTGGCATAACCTCACTTCTGTCTAGTTTCGAAAAACCTTGTGCTCATCATTTCCTTTTGTGACTCTAGCGGGATTCCCTAGGACCGTGCAACCGTCCTCCACTGTCCTGAAAACCATGGAACCCATTCCGACGACGACATCACGCCCTAGATTCACGTGCTCTTTCATCGACGAATTCAGACCGATGAACGTATTTTTTCTGACAGTCGACCCGCCGCCGACCGTTGCCATAGGGCAGACAACCACATTCTCCTTCAAATGCGCATCATGCCCGACGACCACGTGGAACCCCAAAAAACAATTTTTCTCCAGGACGGCGTTAGCGGATACGATGGACTGTGCATTGACGATGCAGCCAGGCATCACCTTTGCCGTAGGCGAGACTATGGCAGAAGGGTCGACGAGTGTCGTCAGCTTGTAGCCTTTCCCCTCTATGCGGCTTAGCAAAAAAGCACGAGCTGAAGGCTCGCCAACTGCAATGACAAACTCAAATTCTTCTTCTGCTGCAACCGCTTCGCATGAAGAAAAGTGTATGCGCTCCGTTCCATAGCACTGCGTTTCCTCTTCAAAATCATCCAGCAGATAAATCTTGGAATACCTGTGCGCTGCCACATTGACACGCTCCGCCAAATCGTATATCTCGATTGCCGCACCGCTTGCCCCATATATAAACAGTATCATTTCCGCATCACCTTCTGGTGGGAATCCCATACAATACCAATTCCGGAACGGTAACGCCATGATGCCTTAAGAACACCTCGTACCGAAAATCCGCATTTCCACAGCCAGCAATAAATCGTGGCAGCGTGATGAGGTCTTCTTGCTTATGGTACGCGGAAATCGCAAGCACAGGCATATCCCGCCGAATGACATGCGTGGCACCCTTCAAAGCCTCAAGCTCGCTGCCCTCGACATCCATCTTGATGAATGCGATCGTATGGTCACCCACCACATGATCGATCGTATCCGTTTTGATTTGGATTGCGCCTTCTGCTTGAATGCTAGATGCCGCATCCTTTCCCGAGGCGAAATGCAGTGTCGTCATAGAACTCCACGTGCCTGCGGAAACCGCTACCACATCCAGCCCCGCCGTATTCGCTAGAAGCTTGGAATAGTTCTTTTCATCGGGTTCAAACGCAAAGATTTTTCGATCCGTCCCATAGGTGTGCACAAAGGCTCGGATGGAATCGCCTGTGTACGCACCGCAGTCAACCATTCCCCCTTCATGCACATCCCGCGTCAAATCATTGAAATACGTTCCATCCTCCGCCATCGTGAGCGCATCAGATGGATCGCCATCATAAATCTTCAAATAGGCATCAAAAACCCTCTTGGAGCGTTCATCTGCCAACAGCTCGCGCGTCTCAGCAAATTCCGTCTCATGCTTATGGGCAAATGCCTTATCCTGCCACATCTGACACGCATCGTATGTCAGATAAACTTCCCCCAAATCACTGCACTTCAGTGCCGCATGCAATGCGGATGGTTTCGCTATCCCCCAGATCAGGTATCCGTCATCCTGTCTGACCCGTGCAAGACATTCCGAAAACCTGACCAGATCCGCCCTACCGTCATGATAATATTCGTCATCCACAGCATACGCACGAACCGCAACACCCTGTGATTCCAAAAAGAGATAAATGTCCCTTCCCAAATCGCCGGCTCCGTAAATATATACATACGAAGATTTTTTCATCTCATTCAAGACATGGCTGTTCCGATCAAATAATTTCAGCTTCATTTGCATGTTTCTCCATCCCTTTCATCAAAATACCTTTCCATTATCCTTCAAACCATCAAAAGGAACAACCGACTCACAGTTTACTTTCCCTGCACATCACATGACATTCCTCGATGGTACGCAATTTCAGTCAAAGAACCAATCTCTTCACGCATGGATTGTTGGATAAGACAAATCAAACTCGACGCAGCATGAAAATCCTGAAGGGATTGTATTGGAAAGGCAACCACCCCCCGATCCAATTTGACACGGATTTCCTTATTGGCTGCCTGCCCCCGATCGAATTGGATTCCCAGCGCCACGCCCTGATAATTTTCCAATAGGCAAGAGCATGGCGCGCCATATAGAACCCGTCGAAACGATTTCGTCAGATCTTTCCCATACAAAAAGGGCAGGCCGTGCATGCGCACCGTCCCTGCCACGTTTTCATTCTTGTCTAGCTCCTCGCGATAGCCCAGCGAAAGTCCAAGCGAGTCTCCTTCTGCAAGGTGGGATTTCACCCACCCAATATCAGAATCCCTCCCTCGAATCCTTATATCCGTTATACCTGCCAGCATAAAATACGAGAGCTGCAAGTAAACTGCCGGTTTATCGTATAAAAGGGTTGATGCTTCCACTCCTTGTGGATAATCCATTTCCAGTACGCCATTCCAACGTACATCAAAACTCGAGATATTTCCCTCTAAGATGCTCTCTATATCCGTATCCAAGATTATAGACAATTTACCCCAAAGTGAAACATCCGGTATCGCAAGTCCACGCTCCCATTTAGAAACCGCTTTGTCACTTATGTGAAGATAGCTTGCAAGCTGGCGCTGTGTCATATGATAGCGTTTTCGAAGAAAGGCAATACTGCGTCCGATCTTTAATGCATCCATCTGCTCCTACCTATCAAATACGAAGAATATTATATTGACAAACCGACTTACATCGACTTTACGAGTTTATATTGATTATGATATCACAAATTCGCTCTACATCTTCCTTCAATAATTCTGCATAAAGCGGCAATGCAAGCACGCGGTTTGCTATGTATCTTGCAACAGGCGTTTCATCAGTACTGTATTTTCCATGGAAGCAATCAAATGTGCTTGTAAGCGGGAAAAAATATTTCCGTGCCATGACACCGTTCTCAGCAAGCGTTGCAAATACTTCATTGCGCGATTTTCCGAAAACTTTTTCATCAACAACTATCGGAAAATAGGCATAATTCGGAGTGACATCTTTTTGTGGTTTGCAGAGACGTATGCCCTCCACGCCCTCCAGATACTTCCGATAATGCAAAACTATACGCTTTCGCTTTGCAATCTCCTCTTCCAGATGGCGCAGATTGCAAAGCCCCATTGCAGCGGCGAACTCGTTCAGCTTTGCATTCGCGCCGACTGCCTCGACATGCTCTGCATCATGTATGCCGAAGTTCTTTAAGTCAGAGAGCTTTTGTCCGAGTTCCATATCATGGTAAACGACAGCTCCCCCCTCGATGGTATGGAAAACTTTCGTTGCATGAAAACTCAGACAGGAAGCATCGCCGTAATCCGAAATGGCACGCCCCTTATATGTCTCGCCGAAAGTATGTGCAGCGTCATAAATAACCTTCAGACCATATTTATCTGCAATACGTTGAATTCCCTCCACAGCGCAAATGTTTCCGTAAACGTGTACAGGCAGAATGGCTGAGGTTCGATCTGTAATCAGTCGCTCGATTTTTTCTATGTCCATTGTATAGTCTTCTGCATTGATATCACAGAAAACAGGCATAAGTCCATTTCGCACAATGGCATGCGTTGTCGAAGCAAAAGTAAACGGTGTCGTGATGACTTCGCCTGTTAGGTTCATCGCCTGAAGAGTGAGTTCCAAAGCCATATGTCCGTTGACGAGGAGTTCAACGTTTTCTATTCGCATATAATCCTGAAGAGCTGCCTGCAGTGCCTGATGCTTTTGACCCATATTCGTCAGCCAACGCGACTGCCAAATATCTTTTATCTCTTCTATGTATTCTTCTATCGGCGGCATAGATGACCGCGTCACCATAATACTCATGCTTATCTACACTTTCATTCCTATTTTGCAACAATGTACACTGTTGCTGTTTCTGTCAGCGCGTTCTCATACATTGCCTGGGTACCAAAATATTCCTTTTGGTACTGAAGTACACGAAAGCCTGCTTCCTTTAATCGTTTAAGATAACCTTCTCGACTATACATCCTGACATGATCGTTCTGTCCAAAACGCCGCCACCGTTCACCAACATCCGTACAGTCAGGATCTTCATCAATTTCTAGCTGAGTCAAATCTATCGGTACAACAAGAATGCCACAGCCTGTTTTTTTCAATACCCGATGTAGTTCGCACATTGCCTTTCGGTCATCACGTACATGTTCCAAAACGTGTGAACAAATAAAGAAATCAATACTTTCATTCTCTAGGCAATTCATATCCATGATGTCCATGTGATAATCCACATCTTTCATATAGAGATCTGCCGTCTTATAATCGGCTTTTGGGAAATTCTCATGAATGAAACGCGACAGCGTTGGAGCAGGCGCGATATCGAGAATATTACCGGAGAATCCCGCCCCTAATTCGCGTTTCATCCAGATAGCATAAGCACGTTCACGATCAGCACTACCACACCATGGACAAGAGTAATCTGATATATTCACCATTTCGGGCTTCCCTGGCTTTCCACCATGTTTCAACAACTCATCCAAAAAATAATCTGGCAATGTAATGTAAGAAGAAACATAATTACCGCAGCAAGCACATTTTCGATACCTTTGTAAAATTCCCTTGGGGATATGTTCACTATAACGTCCCGCACGATGACCAATAACTTCATAATGTAGTAAAGGAGGTATCCCCCCCCAACGGACATCCGGATTCTCTAAGAAATATTCTTCCGTTGAAAAGTACTTAGATGGATTCCATCCTTTTTTGTATCCTTCCATTAGATAATGTTCTGCCGCATTTGTTTGCGTATCAAGTCGATACATCTTGCGATACCAATGTTCATCAAAAAGAATGGAACGTTCTATAATCGGCACAGCCATTTCAAGTGAAATCTGCATAAGTTTGTCCTTTCTTTATTTTATATAACTTACAAGATTGTTGACGAGACAGATATTTCGAGCTTATTTAGGTATTATCTTCATTCTTATATCTCCCCATTCTATGCAGCGTCGTATCAATATCAAAGACTATAGGTCCGTCTTCTCCTAATGCTTGTGTCATAGCAGAAATTACATCCAAAAAATCACGCAACTCCTGCGAATCACGCATATCCATATCAAAAAAGGAGCGCAGTCTCCGCGTTGCACGATTTAGCCAAAGGAGGATTGCTTTCTGGCGATCTTCCTTATTCTTTAGATAAACCTTTCGATTCACTGCCTCTTGAATCATCAACGCCCAACAGATGAAGCCAACCAATTCGCTAATCGGCTTCATCTGATCACTACCATCATGAAAGCGGAATAAACTCAGTGGATCAACCAAATAAAACAAGTTACCATATTCTAATAGACGCAGCCACATCGGAAAATCAGAAATGAGATATTTTCCTTCTCTTCCTGTCCAACCCAGATCATGACCATCTAAAAGAAGCGACTTCCGCACCAATGCAGTTGTCGGCTCTCCAATAAAGTTCACCTGATTCAACAATATCGAGCGGCCTGCTGATGCTCCATTAATCTTCACATTTTGACTTGCAACGGGACGCGAAAACGGAAAATCAGGAAGATTTACTCCATGTGCATCGATAAGTCTACGGTAAGACGTTACAATCGAAAGGTCAGGATTTGCAAAAAAGCAGTCCATCATCGTTCCAATCTTACTTGGTAAAAAGAGATCGTCATCCATCAGCCAGTTTACATACTTAGCATGAGGATTATCATAGGCACGTGCACGTAACCAGTTTCCAGTTGCATCAAATTCTGGATGGTGTTCATAGTGAATGCGTGGATCATCTGAAAAGTCACGCTGCATCATATCCGCCGTCTCTTTATTGTGCGAATTATCCGTGATAAAAATATCCAGATTACGATACGTCTGCGCAAGCACGCTATCAAGTGCGAGGCGGAAGTAATGCGGTCGTTGATAAGTAGGAATGACGATTGACACCAGCGGATAAATATCCTTTGAGTATGTATCAAGAAAAATCTCAAGACTTGCCTCGTCATACGTTACTTCACTTTTGCTCACAAGCAACCATGCTTCTTCCTGCTTTGGCACCACAACACGATAGCCTTTGCGCTTAAATTCAATGCATTGTGCTTCCGCCCATAGGCAGTTCGTATGAAAAAGATCCTTGCGCCATGGAATGTCATACTGTGTAGCAATCAAGTAGCCGCCGACCACCATAACATCTTCTGACGTTTTCTCAATATTTACTCCATCAAAATGATTGCCATCAGAAAATAAGAACTTGCCTTTGAGAAAGGCTGAATTTTCGAGCATTCCTGTTGTCGAAAGTTGCTCTGTACCAACTAGCCCCATGACGCCTATTGAGGGATCCTGCACGAACAGCTGAAGCATGTCATGAAAAAAGCTTGGTCGCAGCAAGATACTTCCAGATGACAGGTATACCTTATATTTTGCATCACTCGTCTCCATGGCATGCTGATAGGTAGCCGCAACTGCTCCGCCAGACGGCACCTCGATGAGTTCCACCTCATAACCCTGCGGCACGTTAATTTCATCTAAGTGTGACCGTATAGCAGAGTGTTTCGCTTCTCCACACTGTGCAATGACAGCAATCTTTCTGTTGTCCATAAACCAATCCTCATCGTGCTTCCCACTAACTATAATAAAAAGAATAGAATCTTTTTATTATAGCCCATCTTCCATTGGTTGCAGCACAAGCGTCGTATCGATATGGAATTTAATCTGACAATCCTTGCAAAGTGCTTCTGACATCCCTATAATGACGCTTATTAAATCCTGAACTTCAGTTATCTCCCAAACCTCTGATAGCTTGTCTACATTATGAAGAAGACCAACCGCTGCACGCAGCCATCGCAAAATACTTTCCCGGATGGTAACCATATCATGCAGATACATACCGCGTGCAATTGCATCCCGAATTGCCATCGCCCAGCCGATCATGCCAATAACCTGAGACGAAAACTTTGACTGATCATTTCCTTCATGCAAACGAAACTGGCTCAATGGCGTCGGAAGATATACCATATCTCCTTGGCTAAGCAGATGAAGCCATGTTGGAAAATCAGAAGTAAGATACTTCCCTTCCCTACCTGTAAAGCCCAAATTATGGCCATCCAGTAAAAATTCTTTTCGAATTAAAACTGTGGTCGGCTCACCAATAAAATTAGCTAAATTACGAAGAAGGAGCTCACCCGCTTTTTCTCCAGTAAATTTTGTAGGAACCTGAACAATTGCTTTCGTGTACCAAAGATCCGATATTTTATCGCCATTCTCATCGATACATTCACGATATGACGTAACCATGCTGACTTCCGGGTTTGCAAGCATCCAATTCACCATAATTGCAATTTTATCGGGCATGAACAGATCATCATCCATTAGCCAATTGACATACACTGCACTAAGATTATTATAGTCTTGAGCACGTCTCCAATTTTCTGCCGCTCCATACGAAGGATGATGCTCATAACGAATACGTGAATCATCTGCAAAATCACGCCGCATCATCTCTGCTGTTTCCATGTTATGTGAGTTGTCCGTGATGAATATGTCCAGATTACGATAAGTCTGTGCAAGCACGCTCTCAAGTGCTAAACGAAAATAATGTGGCCGCTGGTAGGTAGGAATAATGATGGAAACGAGCGGGAAAATCTCCTTTGAGTATGTATTGAGAAAAGTCTCAAGACTTGCCTCATCATACGTTGTTTCACTCTTACCCGTAAGCAGCCATGCCTCTTCTTGTCTCGACACTACAACGCGATACCCTTTGCGCCTAAATTCCACACACTGTGCCTCTGCCCAAAAACAGTCCTGCTGAAAAAGGTCCCTGCGCCATGGTATGTCATACTGTGTGGCAATCAGGTCACTACCGACCACCATGACATCCTCCATCTCGCCCGCAACAGGCTCCCCCTCAAAACGGGAATTATTGTCGTAAAGAAGTCTTCCTTTGATAAACGGTGACTCTTTGAAAAGTCCCGTCGTCGAAAGCTGCTCTGTACCGACCACCCCTATAATGCCAATTGTTCTATCTTGCACAAATATACGAAGCATATCTAAAAAGAAATTCGATCTCAGTAAAATACTTCCAGATGACAGATACACCTTATATTTGGCATCGCTCTGCTCCATAGCACACTGATACGTACCGGCAACTGCTCCACCGGATGGCACCTCGATAAGCTCTACTTCATAACCTTGTGGTTTGTCAAGAGCACTCAAACGCGACCATATGGCAGAATGTCCTAATTTCTCACGCTGTGCAATGACAGCAATCTTCTTTTCGTTCATAAACCAATACTCCCCGCTCTTCTCTGCTAGTTATACAGAAAGAGAGTCCTTCTGTTATTTTCCATTCTCTATGGGCTGCAATACAGGTGTCGTATCAATGCAGAAACTAATTTGACATCTCTTACGAAGTGCTTCTGACATTGCCAAAAAGACAGTTAAAAAATCTCGATATTCTGGCAGTTCCCATGCTTCTGGAACTAGAGTCGCCTCTTGCAAAAACTGAATAGAGAAAAGCAACCATTGCAGAATAGTTTTTCGTCGTATCTCTAAATCATGCAGAAACATATCTTGTTCGATAGCTGATCGAGTGACTATAGCCCAAGAGATTTGACCGCGAGCTTTTGTCCGAAGCTTCGACTGTTCATTTCCTTTATGAAATCGAAATTGACTCAACGGAGTTCTAAGATAGACAATATCACCTTGACAGCATAGATGAAGCCAAGTTGGAAAATCCGACCAAAAGTATTTTCCCTCTTCACCTGTAAATCCCAGATCATGCCCATGGAGCAGAAGAGATTTCCGAAGCAATGGCGTAGTTGGCTCACCGATACCATTCATCTGATAAAGCAACATATTTCTTCCCATTATTTCGCCATTAAATTTTGTCGATTTCTGTACCAATGGCTTTGTTGCTGGAAAGTCTGGAAGCTTATTCCCATCCCCATCAATGAGCTCTCGATACGATGTGACAAGACTGACATCAGGGTTTGCAACCATCCAATCCACCATAACTGCAATCTTATCTGGCAGAAAGAGATCATCATCCATAAGCCAGTTAACATACTTTGCATGAGAATTGTCATAACTGCTGGCACATGCCCAATTTTCTCTTTCGCTATAGTCGGGATGATGTTCATAATGAATGCGTGGATCATCTGCAAAATCGCGCCGCATCATCTTTGCCGTCTCTGTATTATGTGAATTGTCTGTAATGAAAATATCCAAATTGCGGTACGTTTGCGCAAGCACGCTCTCAAGTGCTAGGCGAAAATAATGTGGTCGCTGATAGGTAGGGATAATGATTGACACGAGAGGATAAATATCCTTTGAATATGTGTCTAAAAAGGCTTGCTGGCTCACTTCATCATAACCTTCCTGCCATTTCTTCGTGAGCAGCCATGCCGCTTTTTGTCTCGGCACTACCACACGATAACCTTTGCGCTTAAATTCCACACATTGTGCTTCTGCCCAAAAGCAATCCTGCTGAAAAAGATCCATGCGCCATGGTATGTCGTACTGCGTGGCAATCATATCCCCACTGATCACCATAACATCATCCATTGAACCTTCAATATCTGCTCCTTCAAAACGGGAGCCATCGGAAAACAAAAGCTTACCCTTGAAAAGCGATGATTTTTCAAATATTCCTGTTGTTGAAAGTTGCTTCGTGCCAACCAGACCCATGGCACCAATTGAGAGATTTTGCACAAATAACTGAAGCATGTCATGGAAAAAACTCGGTCGCAGCAAGATACTTCCAGATGACAGGTATACCTTATATTTGGCATCACTCGCTTTCATGGCGCGTTGATAGGTAGCAGCGACTGCTCCGCCAGATGGCACTTCAATAAGTTCCACCTCATAACCCTGCGGTACATCAATTTCACCCAAGTGCGCCCGCATAGCAGAGTGTCCCGCCCCTATGCGCTGCGCAATAACAGCAATCTTCTTGTCATTCATGGATTATGCCTTCCCTCTTATCGCCCTTTATTCTTTCATACCCCACCAAGTAATTTTTCACTCGCAATTTCATACAAAAGCACTTTTCTACCCTTTAAAATTTACTTCGTGTTTCAACATCTCAGATGTATTACCCCAAATCGCCTTTTTCATATTGTACAATAGCGAGCGCTGTCATTGCCGCCGTTTCTGCACGAAGGATGCGCCGCCCTAGACTGATAGTTTCTGCTCCCGATGCTTTCACACGCTCTGCTTCTTCTGGTGTAAAGCCACCCTCGGAACCGATGAGGATACTGATTTTTTCATCCGCCAGCTCGCGCAGAGCTTTTTTTGCACTGCGCCGTTCTTCATTTTCATAGCAAAAGAGAAGTGTACCGAAATCTTTTGCATGCTTTTT
>ERZ773049.587-NODE-587-length-22186-cov-5.541277_pt1 | contig 22186 bp, 22 predicted proteins | sample MGYA00580633_ERZ773049 | MGnify/ENA primary metagenome ERZ773049 (study PRJEB29015, sample SAMEA2737991) | human oral metagenome | biome: human oral; feature: human-associated habitat; material: dental | place: China | collected 2066 ...
AGTGCGGGCAAAAAAGATGCGTCAAGATGGCGCGGCTGAATTTATCAGTGCTTCCCTAAGATGGCACGGCTAAATTTATCCGTGCTTCCTTAATTTTCTCTTTGTATTGGACATGGATTATGGTACAATAATTAAGCAAAACAGGGAAGCGAGTTGTATAGAGTTTGGGAAAAACGTCTTGGTTTTATTGTTTGTTATCAGATTCTTGAAAATAAACAATTATTTTAGAGGTATTCAATAGGGAGGACGTATTATGTTTTTTCATCGCGAAAGGATGCCAACGAAAGACCGGCACCGGTCTCCACGCAAGGAGAGACAAAAGAGCTGGAAAACTATCTGCGCATACTGCTCGACGGAGATCTGAGCAAACGACCGCCGGCACTCAAAGATCCCGGTATGCAGAACGTCGCTCGCCTCATCGAACAGTTTGCACAACAGCGGCGCGAGACACTGACCGGGTTGTCACTCGAGATCAACCAGTCCGTCTACGATATTGTTCGAGCATCCGGGCAGCTGAACGAGCTGGCACGCGAGAACCGCATTGTGGAGACGAATGTCAAAGAGCTGCTCGACGCGGTAAACTCGATGACAGAGGATATCGTTTACCTCGCCGAGGCGACCTCGGAGACGGCAGATCAGACGGAACGCGGCAAGGAGGCTATGGATCTCGCACAGACGAGCATTCAGACGGTCGCGCAGGAAACGGGCACTGCGCAGACCGGACTCACGAGCATGACGCAGGATGTCAAGAGCCTACACGAGCGCACGGCGAGCATCGACAACCTCGTCGTCACGGTCAACAGCATCGCCGAGCAGACAAACCTCCTCGCCCTCAACGCCTCCATTGAAGCAGCGCGCGCCGGTGAGCACGGACGCGGTTTTGCAGTGGTCGCCGACGAGGTACGCAAACTCGCCGAGCAGTCCAAGAACTCCGTCGACGAGATCCGCGACCAGCTGACAAAGATTCGCACGGGTGTCGAGCAGATTACGAGCGAGTTCCAACATATGGACGAATCCTTCCGCGCCAACGTCGAAGCGGTAGGGCAGGCATCCGGTGAAACGGGCAAACTCACCTCGGTCTTTGACTCCATCAACAAGACGATCGACAACCTTGCACCGCTCGCACAACGCCAGTCCGCCGCATTCGAGGAGATGAAGCCACCCTTCAGTCCACCGTCGGCGATGTGGTACGCATGACGGATGGCTCAAAGAACTGCAACTACGGTCTCTATGACTCCACACGCAAGGTCAACGATGTACGCATGAAGATCGGCGCACTGAAGCTGGGCTTTGGTCCGAAAGAAATGATCGAATTCGCAAAGACCGACCACATGATCTGGGGGATGCGGATGCACCAAATGATGTGGGGCAATATCGAACTCAATGCCGCCGATGTCGAAAATCATGCGGTATGCCGGCTCGGAGAATGGTACTTCGGCGAAGGCAAGGAATCGTACGGTCATATGCCGGAATTCGAGACCCTCGGCATCTGCCATGAGAAGTTCCACAAGCTCTGTGCTGCAACAATCCGTGCATATCATGACAAGCGTATGCAGGAGGTAGAGCGGAACCTGCCCGAGGTCGACCGTCTGTCCGACGAGGTTCTCTCCTGTCTCGACAAAATCAAGAGCAGGATATAAGGAAGCACTGATCAGCGGTGCTGAGTCCATCAAAAAAGGCTGCGTACGGAGCTGCAGCTCCGTACGCAGTCTTTTTTATGTGCAATCATGCGGCAGCTGTGCTGCAATCAGCCGTCGTGTGAAGGGGTGTACTGCCTCCTTCAGCGCCGTTGACGGCAGTTCTTCGACGATTTCACCGCGCTCCATGACAAGAACGCGTGTGGTCATCTTCTGCACAACCGCAAGGTCATGCGTGACAAAAAGCCCCGTAAACCCATACTCAGAATGCAGTTCACGGATAAAATTCAGAAGAGCTGCCTGTGTAACAACATCCAATGCGCTGGTCGGTTCATCAAAGAGCAAGAGATTGGGACGAACAAAGAGTGCTCGGATCATCACTGCTCGTTGAAGCTGCCCCCCGCTGAGCTGATGCGGCAGACGCTCTGCCGTATCGGGCGGCAGGTGTGCGCGCTCCAGCATCATATTCAGGACGCTGCGCTCCTCCCCATCGGTGACAAGACCGAAACGGCGCAGCGGCTCAAGCAGAAACTGCCCGACCGTCATACGCGGACTGAATGCCTCGAGCGGATTTTGAAAGATCAGTTGGAGATGTCGGTAGACATCGCGCGGCCATCCTCTCTGCGCCGTTGTCAATGTCTGTCCCAAAAAGGAAATACATCCGTCAGACGGCGTTTCAAGTCCCGCAATCATCTGCAGGAGCGTGGACTTCCCGCAGCCGCTTGCACCGACGATTCCGGTGATCTCTCCCGCATACAGGTCAAAGGACACCCCCCTGACCGCCTCGACGAGGCGCGTTCCCTCACGATAGGTTTTCTTTAGATCCTGAACGCGAAGAACATTTTCTTTCATACGCACCCCGATCCTCACGTCAAATACGGAACAGCATCCAGCAAGACCCTCGTATAGGGATGCGACGGACGGTGCAGGACATCCTCTGCCCTGCCATGTTCAACAAATCTGCCGCTCTGCATGATGTAGATCGTATCCGCTACATAGGCTGCTGCGTCCATATTATGTGTCACAAAGACGATGGAGCAGCCCTGCTCCCCCGCCATACGCTTTAGCCGATCGAGCAGACTGCGGCTCGCAATGACATCGAGTGCGCTTGTCGGCTCATCGACCAAGAGGAGTTTCGGCGCGAGCGAGAGTGTCATTGCCGTGGCAGCGCGCTGACGCATACCGCCGCTGAGCTGGAACGGATACGCCTCCATGATCTTTTCGGGATCCTCCAGACTCTCACGGCGCAGAGCGGCAATCGCGGTCTCCCGCCAATCGCGCCCTGCACCGTGCGCCTTCAGATAGTCGGAGAACTGTGCACCGATGCGGCGTATGGGATTCAGATAGGCACCGGGATCCTGAAAAAGAACGGCGATATCCCGCCCCATCAGGTCGCTGCGCACGTACGCGGCAGCATCAAGCAGCTCCGTCCCGCAAAAGGAGATCGCGCCGCCGTCGATGATGCCGCCGTCCGGCAGAACGCCGATGACGGCGCGCAGGAGGGTTGATTTCCCGCAGCCGCTCTCACCGACGACAGCTGCAATCTCACCGCGCCCGACCGCCATCGTCACATCACTCAGCACACAATGTGCATGGATGCGCAGTGTCAGGCGCGCAATCGAGAGCAGGGAGACGGATCCGTCCGCCTTACTTCCCGCCAATCGTCAGATCCTTCGTGATGAGGTAGTAGTCGATCGGGTGCATATAGACGCCCGACACCTTGCTCGTCGCGACAACCTGGTTCGCCACGCTGAACAGGAAGAGGCTCGGCGTATCCTGCAGCACGAGGTTCTCAATCTGACCGGCGAGTGCAAGGCGTTCCTTGGCATCCGCAGAGTCGCCCATCCGCTTCAGGAGGCTGTCAACCTCGGGGTTGCTGTAGTGACCGACGTTCTCCTCACTGGTCGAGCGGAGCGTCTGATCCAGATACCAGAACGGATCATTTGTGCCGAGCGTGATCCAGTTGCTCTCCGTCAGGTCGAAGTCACGCTTCGTCTTTGCCTCCTCGGAGTTCTGGATGCGGCGGATCGTCGCCTTGATGCCCGCCTGCTTGAGCTGGTTCTGCAGAGCCTCGTAGATCTCGGACTTGCTGCCCCACGCATTGATCGTCAGCTCGAGTTCCTTGCCGTCCTTCGTCACATAGCCATCTGCATTCTTCGCAGTATAACCTGCGGCGGCAAGCTCCTCCGCAGCCTTCGCGAGATCCGTATGCTGACGCAGCGACTCCTGATACGAGGGCCCGAGGTGCGGCGGAAATACCGCCCCAGCGACAGCTGTGCCGTTCCCCTCGATCTTCACCAGATCATCGTAGTTAACCGCATAGCTGAGTGCACGGCGCAGATGTGCATCCGCAAGCACGCGCTCGAGATTCATGCGGAACATATAGACACGCACACCCGTGATCTCATGGATCTTGTATTTGTCATTCTCAAAGAGACTGCGGCTCGCACTGTTGCACCGCTGGATGTAATCCACATCGCCCGCCTGCAGTGCCATCGCACGCTTGTTGTCATCCTCGATGTTCTTGACCGTGAGCGTGTCAAGCCCGGGGGTGCCGTCCCAATAGTGCTCATTCTTCTTGAGCTGAATCTCCTCGTTCTTCTTGAAGCCGACAATCTGATAGGGCCCCGTCAGCACAGGTGCGGAATCCGCTTTCGAGAGATCCGCCTTCGTGTTGATGATAACAAAGGCCGGCTCCGTCAGTGCCGCCACGAGCGCACCGTACGGCTCCGTCGTCTCGATGAGGAGGTTCTGTCCGTCCACCTTGATCTCCTTGATCTTCGAGGACTTCTGCGAGCGCGGGCTCTCCTTCAGCGTACGCTCGAGCGATGCCTTGACGAGCTCCGGCGTCATCGCCTCACCATCCTGGAACTTCACGTTCTCACGGATGTGGAAACGCCACGTCGTCGGGTTGACCGCCTCCCACTTGTCGGCAAGCTGCGGTGTGAACTCCATCTTGTCCGAAACCGTGACAAGCGTCTCACCTGCGCCGATGCGCGTCACCGTCCAGCCGTCCCACTCATGCGCCGGATCAACGGACTCACCGAACCAATACAGGGCAGCATTCAGATGCTTGCCCGCAGCCTCCTGTTTCTCCGAGCCGCAGCCCGCGAGAAGCCCCATCATCAGGAGCATCAGAGTCATGAGCACATACAGTTTTTTCATAGATTTTCTCCTTCTTTCGCCCAAAAACTACGCTAAGATACGATTCCCTGTCATACACATCACCCCCCGGACGGATCCATTACGTCGCGCAGTATATCCCCCATATAGTTGAACAGAAAGATCGTCACAAAGATCGCTGCCCCGGGGTAAATCATGAGCTGCGGGGCGGTCTGCAAATAGTCGCGCGCTCCCATGAGCATCGTTCCCCACTCCGGATAGGGCAGGGGCACGCCGATGCCAATGAGAGAAAGTCCCGCAACCGTGAGCAGAATCTCTCCGATATTTTGAAAAATGAGCACCAAGAGGCGCGGCAGAACATTCGGCAGGAGGTAGGAGGACAGTGCGCCCCAAAGCCCTGCTCCACTGAACACCGCATACCGTGCGTAGGGTTTCTCCCGCTCGGACTGCACGAGTGTGCGTGCAACGCGGGCATACTCCGCCCAATGCGTGAACGAGAGCGCGAGAATGAGATGCGGGATGCTCGGCCCGAGTACGCCGATCAGAGCGATGGAGACGACGAGCGACGGCATTCCCAGAAAGAAGTCCAGCAGTGCCGTCATGACGCGATCCGCCGTCCCCCGCAGGAATCCTGCGACCATCCCGACAGCGATGCCAAAAAATGCTGTGACTGCGACAATGAGCAGCGTGACCGACAGGCTGATCTGCCCGCCGTACAGAATGCGCGAAAGAATATCGCGCCCGAGCTGATCCGTTCCGAAGAAATGCCCCGCCGTATTGCCCGTCAGACGCATTGTCAGATCCTGTTCATAGGGATCGTAGGGAGCGATATAGGGTGCAAGCACTGCGAGCAGCGCCCATACGATGAGCAGCATGCCGATGATGCAGAAATCCCGACGGCGCAGCAGTCTGCCCCACAGATAACTCATAGCTGACGCGCCCCCCCTTCCTGCATGCGGCGCGGATCCAAACGGAGACAGATGAGATCGGCGATGAAATTCATCACCACAAAAATCCCCGTCCCCCACAGGATATACGCCTGCATCAGCTGATAGTCCTGCGCGAGGATTGCCGTCGTCATCAGCTGCCCCATGCCGCGCCATCCAAAAATCGTCTCAATGACGGCAGAGCCGCCGAGAATATTCCCGAGCGTAAGCCCGAGCATCGGGACAAGCCCCGTCAGGGCATTCGGCATGATATAACGCCATAGGACAACATGAGCCGGCAGTCCGAGCGCATGCGCCCCAATCACATAGTTTTTCCCATGCTCCTCGAGCAGAGCATTGCGAAGGCGACGAATATAGAGCCCCGCAATCCAGATGGCGAGAGCCGCAGCCGGCAGGATCATCCCGCGCAGGCCATCCGTCGCCGTCACAGGGACGAGACGCAGATGAACGGAGAACAGCAAAATCAGCAAAAGGCCGACCCAGAAGGTCGGCAGAGAGATTCCTAGAAATGACAGGATACGCGCGGCATGATCGATCCATGTCCCATGCCGATAAAAGGCAAGCAGACCGAGCGGAATTGCAGCCACTGCGGCAAACAGAACAGAGAGACCCGCAAGTGCAAGCGTCCGCGGCAGTGCCTCACGCACCAAGTCCGCAACGGGAACTCCATAGGCGATGGAGTAGCCGAGATCGCCGGACAGTATCCCGCACAGCCAGTGCGCATATTGAACGATCAGCGGCTGATCCAGTCCCAGCTCCGCACGAAACTCCGCGACAAGCTGCGGGTCGGCGGGAACGCCCATCATGACAAAGTGAAGCGCGACAGGGTCGACGGGCGAGAGCTGCATGAGCACGAATGTCCCGCCGGTCATGGCGAGCAGCACGACCAGCATACCGACAAACCGCCGTAAGATGATGCCGCTCATATTGAACCCACGGCCTCGTAGTGGAACGACTCAAGCTCCCAGAGAACGCCCGTCAGCTGCTCCACATCCACATCGGAGAAGACACGCAGCGTCGGACGCACATCCTCCTCGGGGAAGATCGCAACGGTCGCTGCCTCCTCGCCGTACTGGAAGAATGCCTCGACGGCACTGTGGTCAACGTAGATGCGCAGCGAAAGAGTACGATCGACGTAGAGCTTAAAGCTGCGCGTACCGCGTCCTCCCTGGCGCATTTTCGTGCGGTCGATGGTCATGACCTGTTCCAGACGATTGTAGCGGAACACCAATTTCTCCGCCCCATAGACCAACTCAAGCGCAACGGTGTAGGCATCCCCTACCTCGATGTCGAGCAGCAACTCTGTGAGGTCAAAGAGCGCTGTCTCGAAATGGCTCGTTTGCTCCGCCTCCAGTGTGCGCTCTGTCTCACGGTGGCGCAGTGCCTTCAGTTCATGTACCGGCTCAGAAAAGATATGCCCCTGACGCAGTGTCAGCACGCGCGGCAACGTGAGGCTGTGCATCCAGCCCTCCGCGCGCGTCGGGTAGTCGTCCTCACGGTCGGGCATCCCCATCCAGCCGATGAGAATATGCCTCCCCTCATGCGTCACGACCTGCGGTGCATAGAAGTCAAATCCGTGGTCGAGTTCCTTGAACCGCCCGTGCATGAGCATCTCCATCGCGTCCATGGACGCATGCCCTGCGATATAGCCAGACTGATAGAGATTCTGGCGGTCGTAGGCACGCGCGGGCACCCCCTGCGGGCAGAAGAGCAGGACGTCGTAATCCCCGAAGGAGAGGAGGTTCGGACACTCCCACATATAGCCAAAATCCTTCAGCTGTGTCTTCAGCTCGCCGCGGTAGACCCAGCCATCCGCCGTCTCGCGGTAGATGAGGACACAGCCGCGCTCTTCCTCCGTCTGCGCCCCGATGATGAGATAGCGTACGCCGTCGCGCTCAAACAGATAGGGATCACGAAAATGCGCCGTAAAGCCGGGCGGCGGCCCATCGATGATGATCTCCTCTTTTTTCACCATCCCCGTCGCCTTCGTATACGTGCCGAAGCGCTGTACGGAACTGCGATTGCCCTCCGCATCCTTCGCGTTGCAGGTGTAGAGGACGCGCAGACGCCCGTCCTCCTCCGCAGCGCACCCCGAGTAGCAGCCGTCCTTATCGTGCGCGTCGCTCGGCCACAGGGCGAGCTGAGGCACGCTGTAGGTACAGAAGTCGCGCGTCTTCGTGTGTGCCCATGATTTATTTTTATGCACACAGCCGAAGGGATTCCACTGATAGAAAATATGCCAGCCATTGTGGTAGGCGAGCCCGTTTGGATCGTTGATCAGTCCAAATGGCATTTCGAGATGAAAGCGATTGTGAGGGCGATCGGTGAAGGGGAAGCCCTCCGCCAACCGTGTGTCAATGTCCCGCTTGTCAAAATTCTCCACAGCGCTCACTCCTCCGTGCGAAAAACGACAAAGGTCAGACCAAAGGCGACGGCAAAGCCGATCACGTTGACGAGGATGTAAGCGGGCAGATGATCAAGATAGAGCAGCGTCCCGGGCAGAACGGTGATACCCATGCCCGTCCCCGCGAGATGCAGGAAGCCCGCCACTGCGCCCGCGCACGCCCCGCCGACCAGACCGCAGATAAACGGGCGCATAAAGCGCAGGTTAATGCCGAAGATCGCAGGCTCTGTGATGCCGAGGAAAGCAGGAACAGCCGAGGAAATATAGAGGGCACGCTTTTTTGCATCACGCGTACGCGCTGCGACCGCAACGGCGGCACCGCCCTGTGCCACAATCGCACCGGTAATGATGGCGTTGAACGGGTCAACGCCTGTCGACGCGAGAAGCTGCACCTCAAGCGCGTTGAACACATGATGCACGCCGAACACGACGATCACCTGATGCAGACCGCCGACGACAAAACCGCCGATGCCGTACGGCAGCTCCAAAAAGGCACGTACTGCGCCGAAAACACCGATCTCGAGTGTGTGCATGATCGGTCCGATGATGAGGAGCCCGAGCAGCATAGAGACAAACAACGTAAGGAACGGCGTGACAATGAGGTCAATGATATCGGGCACAAAGGTCTTGAACCATTTCTGCAAACGCGCCGCAAAGATACCAAGTACGAGTGCGGGCAGAACCGAGCCCTGATAGCCGACCACGGGAATTGGAATCCCGAAGATCTCCATTGAGAGAGGAACGGCATCCCCCGCCGCGATCGCATAGGCGTTCGGCAGCTGCGGAGCGACAAGCATCAGACCAAGCACAATGCCGATGACGGGCGTTCCGCCGAAGCGGTTCATCGTCGACCAGCAGACGAGCGCGGGCAGGAAGGCAAAGGCCGTATCCGTCAGGATCTGACTCATGCGCAGGAGATTTTCGTTCATCTCGATGCCTAGACTCTGTGCCATCCCGCGCAGCCCCATGAAGAGTCCTGTCGCAACAAGCACGGGAATGACGGGGACAAAGACGTCGCCGAGGGTGCGTGAGACCTTCTGCAGCGGCGACATCTGCTCGTATGCCTCCTGCTTTCCGCTGCCCGCAGTCGAGCCGAGATTCGTCCCCGCGACGAAGGCGTCATAAACCTTGTCGACAAATCCCGTCCCGAGGATGATCTGATACTGGGCGGCGGCAAAGAACTGTCCCTTCACGCCGTCGATGTTCTCGATCGCCTTCTCGTCGATGATCGTCTTGTCGTTGACGATCAGTCGCAGACGCGTCGCGCAGTGCTCGGCACTACGAACATTCCCCGCTCCGCCGACATACTTCCAGATCAGCTTGGCGACGCGCTCTTCCTTTGGCAGATTCGGGTCAATGTCGTCCTCTGCCGCCTCCTCTGCCGCAGCCTGCGTCTCCGCCGTGGCTTCTGCATTGTGAGAGGAAATTTCTGCCCCATCCGACACCAGCGTGATCGTCCCATAGTCTACCGCATTGGTCACAAGGATGGGCGTCGTCGTCTCATAGCCGGCCGCGCGGATGGCGGCGGGATCGAACTCGATCAGCAGCTGCCCCTTCTTCACCGTATCGCCCTGCGCCACATGCGCAGTAAAATGCATCCCCCCGAGCTTCACCGTATCCACGCCGACGTGGATGAGGATATCCACGCCATCTGTCCCGTGAATCCCAATGGCGTGCTTCGTCTCAAAGAGCACAGTTACCTCGCCATCCACGGGAGAGACCACACGGCCCTCCGGGTCGGCTACCGCCGCACCGCGCCCCATTGCCCCGCTCGCAAAGGCGGGATCCGACACCTCCGACAGCGGGATCAGCCGCCCCTGCAGAGGACTGTCCAAACGAATGTCCTTCATGTAAATTCCCCCTTATGGAAACGCCGATACATTCGGCACTTCCTTAGGACCCCGCGCCCCATGCGCATATCCTTCTAAAATTTTACTAATTTTTCTTTTCATTGTCAACGGAGACCGCCTATATCACGGCATAATCGGCAAAATCATTTTACAACCCAAAGCCCATGTGATAGAATAACTGTGGAAAGTTTTATTGTATACCATGGGGAGGGCATAAGAGATGGCTGTAAAGTATGAAGTCAGTGTGACTGCCATCGGCAAACTGGCGCGCAAATTCCTCGAGACCAACAGCAGCATTATCCTGCTGGACGAGGGAGCACACCCCAATCTCGCCGAGATGGTCATTGAGCACACATCAGGCGATCTGAAGAGCGACATCACCGTCGGAGATACGCTGACGTTTGGAAAGCAGAAATATAAGGTCACACGCGTCGGTGAGAACGCAAATGACACGATCCGCGACAGCGGGCACTGCACGCTGCTCTTTAACACAACAGGCTCTATGCCAGGGCAGATCGAACTGGAGGGCGGTCCCGTACCTCCGATCTCAGTGGGACTGAAGTTTTCCTTCTCCGGGAAATAAAACCAAAGAAACTGTGAGAGCCAGATCAACTGTAATGCACTCTGGCTCTTTTCTGTACGCACAATGAAGGAGAATATCCATGAAAAAAATTCTCGCCGTATTGCTTGCCGCGCTGCTTCTTCTCACGCTCGGCTGCGGGAGTAAAAATACGGCAGCCGACGACGCAGAGGAAGATCATGCTGCCCTCGACCTCTCTCAACCGCTGAAGCCCCCTGCTTCCTTTGAAGGAAAACGCGTGCTCGTCGCATTCTTCTCGCGCGCAGGGGAAAACCACGAAGTTGGCTACGTCGAAAAGGGAAACACGGCGCTCCTTGCTGAGCAGCTTGCAGAGCTTATCCATGCGGATGCCACGTTCGAGATACAGACTGTCATCCCCTACCCGATCGACCTCAAGGAGATGACAGAGGTGGCAAAAGAGGAGCAAGCCAAACAGGCGCGCCCGCTGCTCGCATCAAAATTCGATGATATGGCGCAGTACGACATCATCTTCCTCGGCTATCCGATCTGGTACCAGGATCTACCGATGCCGATCTACACCTTCCTTGAGAGCTATGACTTCGCAGATAAGGTCATCATCCCATTCTCCACCGGATCGGGCAATGCAATGAGCGGCAAAGAGGCGGATATCCCGAACTATGCCAAGGGCGCGGCGGCGTTTCCGGGGATGTGCATCCGCGGCAAGACGGTGCGTGACAATGCGACAGAGACAAATAAGCACATTGCCGTCTGGCTGGAGGGATTGGGGTACCACAACTGATGCGCCCCCTGCTCTTTGTCCTCATCACGCTCCTCATGTTCTTTCTGCCAAACCGTTTGCTGACGACGGAGCCCGTGCATGAGTATCTGGGCTGTGCCCTTCTCATCCTCGGCGGCATCCACCTGTGGCTCGAGCGCGCCTATCTTCGCGCGCTCTTTTGGCGGCGCCTGCCGATGACGGCACTCAACACGGTGAACATCATCATGCTCCTGCTCCTTGCCGTGACCTTGGTATCGGGCATACTCATCTCCCTCTACGCTCTTCCCATTGTGCGTCTGCGCGGGCTCGCATCCATCTACGTCCACGCAGTCCACCTCTCTGCCGGTGTGCTGCTCTTTCTCGTCGTTGGCGTGCATGTCGGTCTGCATGCCCGCATGCTGTGGAGAGCTCTGCTACGCCGTATCCCGCTGCGTATCCCACGGACGATGCCACGCGTTCTATATGTCGTCGGTATTCTTCTGACGGCAGCAGGCATTCACCGCTTTATCACGACGCGCATCTACGACAAGATCCTCTTTGAACATCTATCATTTGGCGGACTTACGGGAACATGGACATACCAGTGCGACCTGCTCCTCATGTTCCTTGCCTGCGCATGCCTCGCCATCTTCTATCAGTCATGGCGCATGCGGAAATAAAAATAAAAAGACGCTTTTCACTATACTGTGAGAAGCGTCTTTTTCGTAAGTATTGCGTTTATCCCATCGCCATTACATCATCGCATCCATCGCGTCGAAGATCGGTAGGAGAAAGGAGAGTACGGCAAAGAAGATGAGCCCCGCGACAACGACGATCATCATCGGCTCGGCGAGTGCCGTCACACGTTGTCCAATGGTTTCCGCCCGGCGTGCGCAATACTCGGCTGCCTGCGGAAGAATGCGTTCCAATTCCCCCGCCTCCTCGCCTGCGGCTAGCATACCACGCACGAGAGACGGCAGATAGGGGTCATCTGCCATGATCTGTGTGAGGCTGCGTCCCTCGGTAAGTCGCTGTTCTATGCTGCTCAGCTGACGGCGAAGCGCACGATTTCCCGTTACCGTGCATGCCAGTGCAATGGCGCGGTCGAGGCGAATCCCACTGCGCAGGAGAACGGCGAGAACGCATAGGATCATCTGCCACGCACGACAGCGGATGAATACGCCCACAACGGGCAGCCGCAGGATGCAGCGGTCACAGAGAAAGCGCGCCGTCGGAATGCGCAGGAGCAGCCCGATACCGAGGGGCACGGCGAAAAGGAGACATACCGTCGCCACAGGCGCATCGGCGATCTGTGCCGACACCGTGAGGAGCAGCTGTGTCGGCAGTGGAAGATCGGCATGCAGATCCGCGAGGAGTGCCGCGAAGATGGGCAGAATAAAGACGGTCATGAGGACGATGGAGAGCACGACTGCCGCCAGTAAAAAAAGCGGATAGAGGAGTGCGCTCCACAGTGCCTCGCGCATACGGTACTCCTCTGTGAGAAACGACGCTGCCGCTCCGAGCACGACATCGAGCGAGCCGCTCTCCTCCCCCGCGCGTACCATGCCGATGAGAACAGGGGAAAAGATCTGCCTCTTCGTCTCCATCGCCTGTGAAAGCGGCATCCCCTGCATGGCCGCATGATGCAGAGCATGGAGCAGCCGTCCCGACGATGATGTTGCTCCCACGCCGTCGCGCAGGCGTTCCAGTGCGCGGTGCAGGGGAAGTCCCACGGCGAGAAGGGCAGATAGCTCCTGAAAGAAGGCGATCCTCTCCTCGTCCGTCACACCGCCACGGCGCGACAGCCACTGCTGTGTATGCTGCGGCAGGCGCAGCGTCCGTCGCTCCTCGATGCGCACGGCCGTCTCACCGCGCTCTATGAGCATCCGTGCCGCTGCCGGCGCGCTCTCGGCTTCAATGATGCCGTGTATCTTTCGCCCCTCTGCCGTGCACGCCGTATAAGAAAATATCGTCATGCGAGGACGCCCCGTGCACGAAGCTCGGCCTCTGCCATCTCCGCCGTCTGCATCCCCTGCGCAGCACCGCTCATCATGAGCGTCTCAAGCTGATCATAGCGTCCCTGCCGCAGGACATTTCGCACGGCGGAGGTACCAACCAGCGTCTCAAACGCGGCAATACGGCCGCCGCCCCGCCGCGGCAGAAGGCGCTGAGCAAAGATGCCGCGGACGACATCGGCAAACTGTGCGCGCACCGCATCCCGCGCATCCGCCGGAAAGAAACTCTCCACGCGGCGCGCCGCCTGCGCGGCCGTCCCCGCGTGGATTGTCCCCACGACGAGCACGCCCGTCGCCGCCGCGAGGAGTGTCGCCTCAATGGTTGCACGGTCACGGATCTCACCCACGAGCAGGAGGTCGGGATCCTCACGCAGCGCACTGCGCACAGCATCGGGAAAGGAAGCAAAATCCCGCCCCTCTTCCCGCTGACTGAAAAAGGCACGATCTGCGGCAAAAACATATTCGACGGGATCCTCAAGTGTGATGATATGGAGGGAACGCGTATGGTTGACCGCATCAATGAGCGCGGCAAGCGTTGTCGTCTTGCCTGCCCCCGTCGCTCCGCAGAGCAGCACGAGTCCATCCCTCATCTCAAGAGCCGTACGCACGGCAGACGGCATACCGATCTCATCGGGCGTCATGATGCGCTCAGGCAGGAGACGCAGGGAAAGAGCCATCCCCTCCTGCGTTCGATAAAAGTTTCCTCGAAACCGCCGTCCCTCCCAGTTCCACGCGGCATCGACATCCTGCACAGAAAGAAGAGCGCGCTGCGCATCCGAGAGCATTTGACAGGCGCACGCCTCCATCAGTGCCGCTGTGGGAATGAGATCCTCCGCCATCAGCATGCCGTCACGGCGCAGCTGTATCTGCTGATGCGGTGCCGCATGGAGATCCGAGGCATTCACTGTCATCATGCGGCGCAGCAGTTGCTGCCACGCGTCCGTTTCATCCATAGAGTGCACGCTCCACCTCCCCTAACGTCGTCTCCCCTTCGATAGCCTTTGCCGCGCCGTCCTGCCAGAGAGAGCGCATCCCCTCCGCCCCTGCCGCGCGCCGCAGATCATCTCGCGATCTCGCTCCGAGGATCGCCGTGCGGATATGCTCGGAGATGGGCAGCATCTCATGTATCGCCATGCGTCCATGATAACCGCTCCCGCGACAGTGCGGGCAGCCGCGCCCGCGCACGAGCGTCATCCCTTCATGATAGAGCGATCCGAGGAGAAGAGCCTCATCTGAGCCTGCAGCGACGGTGTACGTCTCACGACAATGAACGCAAACACGGCGCACAAGCCGCTGGGCTACGACCCCCGAGAGCGTCGCTGCGAGCAGATAGGGCGGCGTCCCCATCTCGATCATGCGAAAAATCGCGGCGACACAGTCCTCCGTATGGAGCGTCGAGAACAGCGCGTGTCCCGTGAGGGCAATACGCACCGCCATCTCCGCCGTCTCACGGTCGCGGATCTCGCCCAAGAGGATCTTCTGGACATCCTGCCGCAGTGCTGCCCGCAGTCCCGCGACAAAGGTCAGCCCCGCCTCTGGACATACGGCAAACTGACTGATTCCGTCAATACGCCGCTCCACGGGATCTTCGAGCGTCATAATGTGACAGTTTGGGTCATTGAGCTCAGCGAGTGCCGCATAGAGCGTCGTCGTCTTGCCCGAGTTCATCGGTCCACAGACGAGGAGGAGCCCCGTCGGTCGATGGATGAGTCGTTCAAAAATCGCTTCGTTTTCCGGCGTGAAACCGAGCTCCCTGCAGTGAAGGAATCGCTCCGTTCCGTCCATAATGCGCACAACCATGCGCTCACCGCCCACGACAGGAAGAACCGCCACGCGCATATCGACGCTGCGCTCCCTGTGTGGATAGCGAATCTGCCCATCCTGCGGACGGTTGCGCTTCGCCGTGTCGATGCCCGCCATCACCTTTAGACGTGCAATAACTACCGGAGCGATTGCCGCCGGCAGCAGGATCGGATACGCGCGCAGCAGCCCATCGACGCGGACGCGGATGCGCAGTCCTTCCTCCATCGGCTCAAGATGGATGTCCGTTGCCTCTTCATCCAGTGCTGCATCGAGGACGGCGTCCACGAGCGTCAGTACATGACTGCCGCGTCCCTCCGGACGAGACGGCAAGCGCATTTCACGTACGGCATTTGTCACAAGACGCTGCAGCATTTCCTGCTCCATCGGTATGGCTCCTTTCCGATGTGCCGTCATAATCCACCGCGAGTAGATACAGCCCGCCGGCCGGAGCCGTGGGCGGCGCGAGCCGACGATCCCGTGCCGCAAAGATCTCCGCAAAGCGATCCTTGGAGATACGCCCCGTACCGACCGCCACAGCCGTACTGACGATATTGCGCACCATGTGATAGAGAAAGCCCGTGCCGTGGATATAGAGCGAGAGACGCCCCTCCCCCTCCGCCGTCAGACGGATCGTATCGAGCGTACGGACGGGCGACATCGGCGCACCACCCGCCGCACGAAATGAGGAGTAGTCATGCGTCCCCTCAAGGAGATGCAGCGCCGCCCGCATCGCATCGTAATCGAGCGGCTGAAAAATCTGCCATGCATAGCTGCGTGTGAAGGGATCCGGCACGCGGCACTCCTTCATGCGATAGACGTATGCCTTGCCCGTTGCACTGTGCCGTGCGCTGAAATCCCGCGCTGCCTCCCACGCCTCCGACACGACAATATCCGGCGGCAGGAGGCCGTTCACCGCACGCGGCAGGCGCTCCGTCGGGATGCGTCCGTCCGTGAAGAAATTGACCACCTGACCATAGGCATGAACCCCCGCATCCGTGCGCCCCGCCGACGCAAGCTCCACCGTCTCACCGCAGACCTGGGCGAGAGCCGCCTCAAGGACATTCTGCACGGCACGGATGGGCGGCGTCTGCCGCTGAAAGCCGTGATAGTTCGTCCCATCGTAGGCGACCTTCAGCGCGATATTTCGCGCACGCGCCTTCATCATCGCCACATGCTCAGGGCGCAAAGCTCAGCCCTCCCACACTCACGGCACAGATGCCCGCCGCACCGAGGATAAAGACGGCGACAGCCGCATAGTCGACACGCCCGATGTACAGCTCCTTCATCTGCGTACGTCCTTCACCGCCGCGGTAGCAGCGTGCCTCCATCGCCATTGCAAGCTCATCGGCACGGCGAAACGCAGAGAGAAAGAGCGGCACGAGCACGGGTACAATGGCACGCATCCGCCGCACGATACTGCCATGCTCAAAATCCGCCCCACGTGCCTTCTGCGCCTTCATGATGCGATCCAGCTCCTCCAGCAGTGTTGGGATAAAGCGTAAGGCGATCGTCATCATCATCGACAGCTCATGCACGGGAACCCCCACATGGCGCAGCGGAGAGAGAAGTGCCTCCAGCCCGTCGGTCAGGCGCAGCGGACTCGTCGTTAGTGTCAGCAGCGTACTCAACAGGATGAGCAGGATTAGGCGCAGCCCGATATACACGCCGCGTGTCAGCCCCTCCCACGTCGCCGACAGGGGGCCGACGGCAAACAGTTCCGTCCCCGGCGTCATAAAGAGGTGCACGCCGAACGTAAAGAGTACGATCCAGAGAATCGGCCGAATCGAGCGCAGCTGCATTCCAAGCGGAACCTGAGAAACGATCATGAGCAGCGCAATGCTGATGCCAAGCGCAAGAAAGCCTGCCACGTTCTCGACGAAGAAAACGAGCAGCAGGTAGAAGAACAGGAGAACAATCTTGACGCGTGGATCCATGCGGTGCAGGAAGGAATCTCCGGGCATATAGCGTCCGATTTGTATGTCATTCAACAAATTACCACATCCATTTTTTCATTCTTCCTATTATATTATACCATCTGGTCTACTGTTTTTCATTTATTTTTCGAGAAAGCTATGATATAATTTCATAAAATGTCGATATAATATGTATACGAGAATGATAATTTACCGCGATCGTATACAAGATGAAGGAAGGTTCCCTTATGGAAGATGCATTCATCGGGCGTCAGGCGATTCTCGATCTGCAAAAGAATGTCTACGCATACGAGATTCTTTTTCGCAGTTGTCTGAAAAACGCCTTTGACCCCAATCTCGACGGAAATGTGGCAACACAGAGCGTCATGGTCAACGCCATGCTCAATTTTGGCATGAAAAAACTCGTCTCCAACCGAAAGGCTTTCATCAACTTCACAGAGAAGAATCTCCTGTCGCGTGCACCGAAACTCCTGCCCTCCGACAGCATCGTCGTGGAGGTACTCGAGACGGTGCAGCCGACTCCTGAAATTCTCGAAGCCGTACGTGATCTAAAGGATGCAGGCTACAAGATCGCTCTCGACGACTTTGTCCTGCTCCCGGGCTACGAGCCGCTCATCAACATGGCGGACATCATCAAGGTGGACTTTCGCATCACGACAGCTCCCGAGGAGCGTGCCAACCTGCGCAAGGTGCTCCCCCCGCAGGTGCGGCTTCTCGCCGAGAAGATTGAGACAGAGGACGAATTCCGTCAGGCAGTGGAGGATGGCTATGTCCTCTTCCAGGGCTATTTTTTCTGCAAACCCGTCGTCCTGCACCAAAAGAGACTCACCAACAGCGAGCTATCGCGTATTCGCCTTCTCAAGGAGGTCAACCGTCCGAACGTTGACTTTAACGCCATCACGGAAGTGATCGGGGCAGATACGAATCTCGTGTACAAACTCCTCACCTATATCAACTCGGTCGGCATCGGACTGACCAACCACGTCTCCAACCTACGGCAGGCTGCTGTGCTCCTTGGCTTCAGCGGGATCCGCAGCTGGGTGACACTCATCAGTCTCCAAACCTTCTCCGAGGACAAACCGAGCGAACTCTTCACCCTCTCGCTCCTGCGTGCAAAATTCTGCGAGCTGATTGCCCGCAGTCTGAACCGGCATGACCTCACGCCGGACACGGGCTTCCTGCTTGGCATGTTCTCCCTAATTGACGTACTGCTCAACCAGCCGATGGCGGAGATACTCAAGGAGCTCACTCTCTCCGACGAGTTGAATGCTGCTCTGCTTGGTGAGGACAACGCTCTGCGCCGTCTGCTCGACCTCGTCATCTCCTACGAACAGGGCAACTGGTCGTCAGTTGTTGCGTGCTGTGCGCATGAACACATCCCATTGGAGGAGATCAGCACGATCTATGACGAGGTTCTCGAATGGTATAACAAACTCCAGGCTGTCTGCTGACAGCGTACACCAAAAAAGCCCATTGGTTCACGCCGATGGGCTTTTCTATGTTCTTTATTATTTCGGGTTGTACTCCAGAATCTTAATCTTCTTCTCCTCATTGAGATCGATGACCTCATCCTCCGAAATCGTCACGATCGGGAGCGGCACAACACCGTGCGGATATGCCGTGATCGTTCCCTCGCGATGATTGCTGAGGAGCACACGCGAGCCGAGGAAGGCATTCTTGATATTCATCAGGACGGGCAGGCAAACCTGCGGATCGAGCGTCGTATACATCTGCCGCGCAATCTCCGTCACCGCATCGAACGGCGTGCGGCGCGGGTAGCCCTCGCGTTCGACCGTGATATTGTCATAGAGATCCGCCACAGCGATGATGCGAGCATAGAGATGAATGTCGTCGCCCTTGCTGTTGAACGGGAAGCCGCTGCCGTCCATGCGCTCATGATGCTGCATCGCCGCAAGGCGCACGCCCTCCGTCAGTCCCGCCACATTGTTGAGGATATGCGCTCCATCTACCGTATGCTGGATGTAGTTCTCATAGTCCTCGCCCTCAAGCGTTTCTACATTTTTTTCGAGCAGACGCTGATCAAAACGCGACTTGCCGACATCGTGGAGGAATCCCGCAAGAACAACATCCTTTGCCGTCTCACGGTCGAGCTTCATCCACTTGGCAATGACCCCCGCGAGGATCGACACACGCAACGAGTGGTTATAGATGTCGCTCGCGAGATGGTTGACCTCATTGAGATAGTCAATCGTTCCGCTGCGGCGTGAGAGCGGCAGCAGATCCTCCTGCACCATCTCATTCGTCTCTTCCACGGGAACCGTGCCCGTCTTCTTTGTCTCCTCAAAGATCGACTTCGCCGTACCGATGACATTCTCATACTGCTTGATGAAGAGATTGCTGCGCGAGAAGATCGGCGAACGCTCCTCCTTCAGCTCCGATTCGTCCTTGATGTAGACAACGGGGATCTTCAGAAACTTCAGGCGCGTGATGTGCGCCTTCGTCAGCTCCGTATTCTCCGACACCACCACCACGCGCTTGGCGTTGACGATCGTCCGCGCTAGGATCATCCCATTCTCAAGATCGTCTACGGATATTGCACGCAAAGCAAGCCCCTCCCTCGGTTTACGTCATTCTTCCTTACGAAATTCTCATGTCTATAAATATTTCGACCTAAAAAGAAAAAAACCTGCTTAATTAAAAAAATCTTGACATATTTTCTTCACCTATCGTATAATATATTCACATTAGTTCTTTACCGTGTTAAAGCGGTATGCAGCAGAAGGATAAGGAGAAACGAAGATGAACTGGAAAGCGATTCTGACCGGAGCAACGGTACTCGCCTGCTCGGCAGCACTCCTCGCAGGGTGCGGCAGCACTGAGAAAGCCCCCTCGACGGATAATGCGGCAGAGATGGGAAAGATCATCGTCGGACTTGACGACAATTTCCCGCCGATGGGCTTTAAGGACGAGAACAACAAGATCGTCGGTTTCGACGTTGATCTCGCAGAGGAAGCAGCAAAACGTCTCGGTCGTGAGGTTGAGTTCAAGGCAATCGACTGGTCGAGTAAGGAAGCCGAGCTCAAGAGCGGCCGCGTGCAGGTGCTCTGGAACGGTCTCGACATCACCGAAAAGCGCAAGGAGAGCATGCTCTTCTCGAAGCCCTATATGGACAACCACCAGATCATCTTCGTGAAGAAGGGCAACACCGCCGTCACGGATGAGAAGAGCCTCGCGGGCAAGACCGTCGGCACGCAGAGTGCGGGCACGGCGGAGGAGTACATGGACGCCTCAGATTTCTATAAGAAGGAAGTCAAGGAGGTCAAGAAGTACCCCGACTACGTTGCGGCATTCATGGATCTTGAGAATGGCCGTCTCGATGCCGTCATCGGCGACGAGATCGTCGGCCGCTACTACATGAGCAAGCATCCCGACACACTGGATGCGCTCGACGTGGTCGTCGGTCCTGTGAGCGAGTTCGGCATCGCATTCGCGAAGGACAACACGAAGCTGCGCGACGAGGTGCAGAAGGTCCTCGACGAGATGAAGGCAGACGGCACGATCGCCAAGATCTCGACGAAGTGGTTCGCCAAGGACATCACGAAGTAAATGGTTGCCCTTCTGCCGCACGTGGCAGAGGCACAAAGAAAGAGCTGCTGTACGATGTCGAATCATCGTGCGGCAGCCCCTTTTTCTGTAAGGAATATCATTCATGGACAAAACACTGGATACCATCCGTCTCATGCTCGAGGGCTCAGGCATCACCCTCGAGATTTTCTGTGTCACGCTCGCGCTTTCCCTGCCGCTGGGGCTCTTTGTCGCGCTCGGACGACTCTCTCGCTTTCGGCCGCTCAGCCGCATCCTCGAAATCTACATCTGGATTATGCGCGGTACGCCGCTCATGCTGCAGCTGCTCTTCGTCTACTTCGCCCTGCCGATGGTCGGCATCCTGCTCCCCGACATTGCAGCGGCACTGCTCGCCTTCGTCCTCAACTACGCCGCCTACTTCGCCGAGATCTTCCGTGCGGGCATACAGGCGGTGCCGCGCGGTCAATTCGAGGCGGCGCGCGTCCTCGGCATGAGCGGCCCGCTCACCATGCGCCGCATCATCCTGCCGCAGGTACTGCGCATCACCCTGCCGCCCGTCAGCAACGAGACCATCAACCTCGTCAAGGACACATCCCTCGTCTACATCCTCGCCATGAACGACCTCCTGCGCGTCGCGCGCACCATCGTACAGCGCGAGTTTGACATGACCCCCTTCCTCATCGCAGGCATCTTCTACCTTGCCATGACCGCTGTACTCACCTATGGATTCAAAAAACTGGAGGCGCACTATGGCAGATACGGAAACTAAAGACACGATGCTCAGGATGCGCGGCATCCACAAATCCTTTGGTGAGCTCAGCGTTCTCCGCGGGATCGACCTCACCCTCGCGCGCGGCGAGGTGCTCGCCATCATCGGCTCCTCCGGCTCCGGCAAGTCAACGCTCCTGCGCTGCATCAACCGATTGGAGACCATCGACCGCGGCGACATCACGATCGGCGGAGAGGTGCTCTGCCATACGCCGGACGGTGCGGCATCGGCGACCTACGCGGACGCTGCCGACGTGCGTCGCATCCTCATGGCGACGGGCATGGTCTTTCAGCAGTTCAACCTCTTCCCCCACATGACCGTGATCGAGAACCTCATCGAGGCACCGATTCACGTCAAGGGGATGAAACGCGACGAGATCCTCTCCTACGCCCGCGACCTCCTCAAAAAAGTTGGACTCTCCGACCGTGAGAGCTACTACCCGAGCCAACTCTCGGGCGGACAGCAGCGCCGCGTGGCGCTGGCCCGCGCCCTTTTGGTGCGCCCGCGGCTCTTACTGCTCGATGAGCCGGCGGCTGGCATGAATCCGAATGAGACGGCAGAGCTCATGGAGACGATTCAGCTGGTGCAGAAGCGCTTCCACATGACGATACTCCTGATTGAGCACGACATGAAACTGGTCTCCGGCATCTGCGAGCGCCTCACGGTTCTGAACTTCGGCAAGGTGCTGAAACAAGGCGAAACACAGGAAGTGCTGCACGACCCGGAGGTCGTGAAGGCTTACCTCGGCGAGTGAGGAGGGCATATGGACGAATTGCTCAAAGTGACAGATTTACATGTCTATTACGGCATGATACACGCAATCCGCGGCATCTCGTTTGAGGTGAAGCGCGGCGAAATTG
>ERZ773049.589-NODE-589-length-22181-cov-6.226928_pt1 | contig 22181 bp, 17 predicted proteins | sample MGYA00580633_ERZ773049 | MGnify/ENA primary metagenome ERZ773049 (study PRJEB29015, sample SAMEA2737991) | human oral metagenome | biome: human oral; feature: human-associated habitat; material: dental | place: China | collected 2066 ...
CGGCGACGCCGAGGACGACGGCTCGGACCTCGGCAAGCTGCCCAAGCTCGTCAACAAATCGCTGACCGAATCGGCGGGGACGGGCAACCAAGGGTTGGCCGCATTCGCCTTCCTCGTCTTCATCTTGGCGTACACGCCGTGCCTGGCCACGGTGGCCGAGCAGGCCAAACTCATCGGAGCGAAGAAGGCAACCGCCGCCGTGGGAGTCCAACTGGCGGTGGCGTGGGTCCTTGCCGTGGCTATTTTCCAGATAGGTAAGCTGCTCTTATGAGGTTGCGCATTTCCAGAAAGGCGAGAGCTACGGCCGATGTCGCAGCAAGCCCCGATGCCGATGCGGCCGGGCGTGCCGATGAGACTCGACATGCCAACCCGGCCGCGGACCGCGACAAGGCGGGGCGCGCCGATCGAACCGCATTTGACAATGGGATTGTGCCCGACTCGGCCGAAAATGACCGGGCTGAAAATGGTCAAAGCCGCGGACCCTTGGAGGGGCCTCGCGGGCAGGTGACCGAGCGAATACTGGAACAGATTCGCGCCGGTAGGACAGTTCGTGCGATCTGCGCCACCACGGGGGTTTCGGAGGTATTCGTCTCCACCTTGCTCGATCACTACGATCGTCTCGGCCTGCTTGACGACGCCGGGTCATTATGCTCATCGGGCTTGGGCGCCTGCCACACCACGAATGTAACGGATCAGGTGCGAGTTGCCTGCGCCGGATGCCCAATCGCCATCTGATCTGGGGCTTGACCCTTGTTCCTGACGGTTGAACCCGACAGCTCTGTGGGGTTCGGCCGTCAAGAACTCAGCGCGGGCTTAGCAGGTCCAGTTGGACGTTCGGCTTGGCCGGACACCCGGTCCAGTTGGACGCCCAGCCTGGCCGGACACCCGGTCCAGTTGGACGTCCAGCCTGGCCGGACGCTCCCCACATTTGCGTATGCGCCCTGGCACAATAAACCCATGGATCCGGTGATCGCTGTGGAAACAGCAGGTGTTCTCGAACGACTTCGCCAAACCGTAGCCGGCGGTGTCGACGTCGGCGCCCGCCGTAGGGCCGAGTATTCGACGGACGCTTCGAATTATCGGATTCCGCCTCTCGGCGTCGTCTTCCCGAAGGACGAAGCCGACGTCATGGCTACCCTCGCGGCCTGTCGAGAATTCGGCGTTCCGTTGACAAGCAGGGGCGGTGGAACGTCGTGCGCGGGCAACTCCATAGGGGAGGGGATCGTCCTCGATTTTTCGCGTCACATGAACGCAATAGTGGCGATCGATCCCGAGGCGCAAACAGCGCGTGTCCAACCCGGCGTCGTCATGTCGGATCTGCAGAAGGCCGCAGCGCCTTTCGGCCTGCGTTTCGGCCCCGACCCGTCCACTCAGAACAGAGCTACTTTTGGCGGAATGATAGGGAATAATGCCTGCGGACCCCACGCTGTGGCGTTTGGCCGCACGGCCGACAACGTCGAGTCCCTTGACGTCGTATTGGCCGATGGGAGGAGGATGACTGCGGGCCCCAACGGCCGGGGATATGAGGCGGTGCCCGAGCTCGAGCGGATCGTCGAGTCGAATCTCGCGACCATACGGATGGGATTCGGCAGGTTCAAGCGCCAGGTCTCGGGCTACTCGCTAGAGCATCTGCTACCGGAAAATAGACGAAATCTCGCCAAATTCCTTGTCGGCAGCGAAGGGACCTTGGGGGTTGTGACGGAGGCTGTCCTGACGCTCGTTCCGGTCCCTGACTCTCCCGCGCTGGTGGTGCTCGGATATCCCGATATGGCGAGTGCGGCGGACGATGTTCCAGCGCTTCTTGCCCATAGTCCGCTTGCCGTGGAGGGAATGGACGCTCGGCTCGTCGACGTCGTGCGGCGGGCGAAGGGCTCCGTTCCTTCTCTGCCCGCGGGCGGCGGGTGGCTTATGGTGGAAGTCGGCACTGCCGATGGTCGCGATGCGCTTTCGAGGGCCCGCACCTTGGCGGAAGTGGCGTCTACGCGCGCTGTGGACATACGCCCCGCCGGGCCTGAAGCGGCCAGGTTGTGGCGGATCAGGGCCGACGGCGCCGGGCTGGGCGGCCGTACCCCTGCGGGAAATCAGGCGTGGCCGGGCTGGGAGGATTCCGCTGTTCCTCCCGAGAATCTCGGCGGTTATATTCGCACCCTCGAGGCACTCATGAAGGGGTATGGCCTCGACGGTTTGATGTACGGACATTTCGGGGATGGATGTGTTCACGTCCGCATTGATTTCCCGCTGGAAAGCAAACGAGGCATCGAGGATTTTCGCAGATTCATGGGTGAAGCTGCCGATCTTGCGGTGAGCTTCGATGGGTCGCTCTCGGGCGAGCACGGCGACGGGCGGGCGCGTTCGGAGTTGCTCGAAAGAATGTACGGGCCGAATATCGTCTCGATATTCGAGCGGGTTAAAGCGACGTTTGACCCGGGTTGCCTGCTTAACCCCGGAGTACTCGTCAACCCCGATCGTGTTGACGAGCACTTGAGGCGGCCCGAGGCCACACCGATCTCTTATGCGGGAGGGTTCCATTTTGCCGACGACGCCGGCGACATGGCGCGGGCCGTTCACCGCTGCACGGGTGTGGGCAACTGCCGGGCGAATAGATTCGACCTTGGGGCCTTCATGTGCCCCTCGTACGAGGCCACGCGAGATGAAAAGGATGTGACACGCGGCAGGGCAAGGGTGCTCCAGGAGGTAGCGCGTGGTGGAACCCTCGCGTGGGACTCACCCGAGGTGCTCGATTCTCTCGATCTGTGCTTGGCATGCAAGGCGTGCTCACGCGATTGCCCCACGGGGATCGACGTCGCCCGGTATCGGTCTGAAACGCTCTACCGCGCCTATCGCGGCAAGCGCAGGCCAATGAGCCACTACGCCCTCGGCAGGCTCCCGCTGTGGGCGGGGATCATCACGAAATTGCCGATCGTCGCGCGGCTCGCCAATGCGGCCATGCGCCTGGGCCCGCTTCGCAGGCTCGCGTTCCGGCTGGTGGGCGTCGATCCCAGGCGCGAAATGCCCGGATTTGCAACCAAACGTTTCTCTCGAAGCGAAGAGGCCCGGCAACTACGCGCCGGCGCCCGTAAGGGGGAGCCGAAAGGGCTGCGCACCGTCTCCCACAAGAATGGCTTGAACTCCGGCAAGAAAGGCTCGAAAGGCCTCCATCGCGCCCCGGCCCCGGAAGTGCCGCAAAACGAATCGGTCGAGGGGCCTCGATACGTCCTCCTATGGGCGGATTCCTTCTCAGAGACGCTCGACTCGCGCGGAGCCAGGGCAATGGTAGACGTCCTTCAAGACGCCGGATACACCGTGCTGCTTCCCCCGGGGGAGGCATGCTGCGGCCTGACGTGGATTTCTACGGGACAGCTTGATGCGGCCAAGCGCAAGCTCAATTCCCTTCTCGGGACTCTTGCCCCATTCGCGGCCAATGGCATTCCGATCGTCGGTGTTGAGCCCTCGTGCACGGCGGTTCTGCGGTCGGATATGGAAGACCTCCTGGCCGATGACCCGCGCGTCGGCATGGTCAAGGAGATGACTTTCACGTTGGCGGAGCTTCTCAGCGCGCCAAAACCCCTTGGACCCGGGGAAGATTGGGCCATGCCCGACCTCGCCGGGCTCGAGGTAGTGGCCCAGCCGCACTGTCACCATTACTCTGTAATGGGATGGACTGCGGACGAGGAGCTTTTGCGCTCGGCGGGAGCCGAGCTGACTAAAGTGACGGGCTGCTGCGGTCTGGCCGGTAACTTCGGCATGGAGAAAGGACATTACGATGTATCTGTGAAGGTTGCCGACGCCCGCCTGCTGCCCGCGTTGGACAATGCGAATCCCGATGCCGTTTTCTTGGCTGACGGTTTCTCTTGCCGCACGCAGGCGGAGCAGTTGTCCGCCTCTCGGGGTATACACCTGGCTGAGCTCATCCGCGACGGAATGTCCGTTCAGCGTCGTATGTCGGACGAGAGGAGGATACCGATCCGCTCGCGATAGGCTAACCTTGTTTCATCACGCAAGTTTACATAAGGAGGTTTCGCCGATGGTGCTGTATGCCTTGGCGAACGGGCGCATCGCTCCCGCACAGGCCATTCGGCCGCGGGGGAATCTTGCCACGGAGGTTCTTGGGGCCCTTCGTGAGAGCATCCTCGACGTCGTCGACGTTCCACTTTTACCCGTGATGTGGGAAGAAAGCGATTCTGCGGGAAAACATGGGCAATCTCTCGTAGCGATCGATCAAGACGGCACCGTGGTGATGGTCAATATCCGCCAGCGCCTGACGTCGGTGGACCTTTACGAGGTCGTCAGTCGATCGGGCAGATATGCGCATACCGGGCCCGTCGACATGGCGCAGGTGTATTCGAAGGGAGCCAAAGAGTTCGGTCCGGCCTGGGAGGAGTTCCGCTCCGGCCGGCCGCCCCTGGACGGGGTGAGCCCGCGGCTTATCGTGGTGGCACTCGACATTGACGACGACGTCATCCCCGTCTTCTCAACCCTTTCCGAAAGGGTTCAGCTGCTTTCCGCCTCGATTTTCGATACGAACGGCGTCCGGCAGGTTTCCATTGAGGCGTGCCGAAAGAGGGGAGGGGCTGCAGCTGCTGATGAAGCGGGCGTGGAGTTCGTTCCAGCCCCCGACGTCGAAAGCGCCGAGGAATCGAAGCCTCGCAGGCGCGGGCGCATCCGTGACACGCAAGAATTTCAGCCTACCCTCACCATTCCGGCTACCCCCAGATTTACCGCCTTTCCCGGTCATATTGGCTCGCATGGATCTACGGGCGAGCAGGAAGTTGCCGATCCACAGCAAATGCCTATGGCCGAGCCTCAACCGGCGGATGTGCGCCCGGTTGAGGGTGAAGCGCCAGACAAGCCTGCCGGGAGGCGATCGAGGCGTTCGGCCCACAGGGAACAGAACGGCTCCGCCCAGGAAGATCCACAGGCTCAGCAGGGCGAGGGCGATCCCTTCAACCAGATGAAGATTCCCGTCATTCCTGCATGGCGAGTGAAAGAAGAAGGCGCCGACGAGACGCCCACCTACATCAGCGCCCGCTACGATCAGGAGGTCAAGCGCCCGCGCACCGAGCAGTTGCTGTGGGAGAAATCTGCCCCCAAGCGTGATGGAAAGCGCCGCCAGCCGCAGACTTTTTCGGAGACGACGGCGGCCAATGCCTCTTCCGACGCCGTGGCCCGGGCCGCCGAACGTGAACTGCTCACGCCCGCCGGACGCCTTGTGGCCATCGCCAGTCGCACGGTCACGCCGCTGACTTTGGAAATATGGAAGAACGGAACCCCGACGCTGGCCACCTTGACCTCAACGGGCACAATTTTGTTGGGCCGTACCTCGTATCAGGATCCCTCGAAGGCGGCCGCCGAGGTTCTTGGACGAAAGGACGTCAACGGTTGGCAGCTATGGAAGACGCGGGAGGGCCGCCTGCTCGGTGAGCTGTGACTGATAGGCGGGAAGGGGCGCCTGCCTCGGTGTCTCAGCAGGCTTTGAGCGATTAGAGGGGAAGAACGCCTGCTCGGCGAGCTTCGAATCGTCCTCCGCGAGCCTGTTTCAGTGTGCTTCGACTGACCTTCCGGAATGGAGTCTCGGCGCTGCGCCAGAGTCTCGGCGCTGCGTCAGAGTCTCGGCGCTGCGCCAACTCCGGGCTGTGGCAACACTCAAGGCTGCGGCAACTAGGTGTGTGGCTCGCGCGAAAGTCGAGAATACAGCGCAATTCCCGCTGCGACGGAAACATTCAGCGATTCCACGTCCGGATTCATCGGAATGCCAAATGCGCGTTCGGCCTTGCTTTCCAATTCCGATGACACCCCGTGCCGCTCGCTTCCCAGAAGCAACGCTAGCCGTCCCTGCATGGAACGTATGCCTGCCAATGGGCAGGCGACGTCGGCTGAGAGGCTCACCAGGGCAATACTCTGAGATTCCAGGTATTCGACGGTCTCCTCCCTGCCTGCGAGCACGATGGGCAGCGCGAATGCGATTCCCCGGCTGGCTCGCACAAGCCGCCGGTCGAGGACGGAGCTTAGCCCGCTGTCAACCAGGATCAAACCGGAGGCTCCCAGAGCGTGTGCGGTGCGTGCGATAGCTCCGATGTTGCCCGCCAGGCGCACCCCGTCCAATATGACGATATCGCCGGCGTCGCCGGTCAGATCCTCGAGCCTCGCCTTGCGAGGAGACCGGGCCAGCGCGAAGATGCGCGTTCTTTTCCCGGAACCAAAGAGTTCTTTTGCGACGTGGGCAGCCATTCGAAAGGTCGGTGCATGGGATTGCTGAGCGGCCGTGCGCAGGGCGTTGCTCATTTCGGCATTCTCTGTTCTGTAGAGCGCCAGCAGCTCGATTCCGTTTCGGACGGCCTGGCTAATATTCTCTTCGTCATCGATGAGAAATGTTTTGCGTGCGGCGCTTCCGGCCCGAAGTACGTCTGCCACCCTCCTGGCGTCCGGATCTCTGCCCGTGTCGATTGCTCTATCGGCTGGCACCGGATCTCTATTTGCTGGCGTCGGCAGTGTGTTGGCTAGCGTCGGCGCGTTCTCGGTGGAGTTTGTTGACGTTTCATTGGCGGGATGAGGGGGCTTGCCGGCGGGAGGCGGAAGCGGTCGAATTCTGGCTGTCATGGCACGACGTTCGCCCATACCGTAACGTGAGGGTCAAAATACATCGGTTCTTCCTCGGTTCCTGAGGCAAGATCCACAGGCACAAAGGCCTGCATCAATGTGTCGTCTCTTTTCCTCCATCCCCGAGGGAGGATCGCTTGACGTCATGCGCATTGCCGCCACTCTTGCCCTTGGGCCCGTGCCTCTGTTCTTTCATTCACCAAGGAAGGTTCCGCCAAGTAACGGTGTGCCGCAGCCCGTAAACGAAGCATAAGGACTTCAAACATTTTCATGTTATTTATTTGCAAACGAATCCATTAGTTGTGCTACCATCTTTCACAACGGTTCAGGGTGTGCGAAGCTTATCGCTTCTTAAGTTTGCAACAAAGGTATTCGACTCATTTTCGTCGGGGCTATTCGACATATCATGCATGATTCCTTTTCTGAGGCGACGTCGACAACCTTGACAACCGTGTATACACGGTATAGTTTAATTCCTATAACCAACTACACAGAGGGAGAAGCTGTGGCTGACATTCGTATTGTGGACGCCGAGTTTTATACGTTGGTGTCCGATGCAGGTGAGCTCGTCCAAAATCCTGGGCGAGGTGACGTTGAAACCCCCGCGCGGGAGGGAGCTCGGAGCATTCCTGGCGCATCGAGCGTTTCCACTTCGGGGCGTGCCGGTGGAGCGATAGACTCCCGGTGCGGAAGGCTCATAAATGACATAGGCCAGTTTAAAGACGATGTCGAGGAGGCGATCAAAGCTATGTCGGGGACTGACCAACAGGTTGCCGCCGCCATGGACAAGATCTCGAGTCGCGTCAAGGGCTCTTCGAAGAGTACGGGCCAAAAAGGGAAGGGAGGGGCCTCTCATGGCTAATTGGTCCGATGTTGTGGAATGGCGAAGAGACGGTCTAGCCGCCCAGGAAGAGCCTATGCGCAATCGGCGTAAACAGCTGATCGATGCTTACGCTAAATTGCAGTCGATGGAGCGTCAGATCTCCTCAAAAGGAAAGACGGTGAATGCCATCGTATCGATGCTGCAACATTTTCAAACTCGAGTAAGCCGTCAAATCAACGACGTTTCGGAATTGATGATGGCCACGGCTGAGATGGCGGATGGCGTGTGGTCTATCCAAACTCAGATCACTGAGTGCAACCAAGCGGCGAAAATTCACGGACTGCGTATTAGCAAGGGTGGTCAGCTTGTATCCGAGTCGTGTCACGATGCGGATGAGTTTGAGTCTGCGGCGGACGAACTAGAGCCGATGATCATGGGGGTGTTGGCTAAGGCCGATAAAATTGACGCAGCTTATAACAAGCGGCTTACGGCTTTGGCTAATGGCTCGTATCATTCTTCGGAACGGGGCTCTTCGACGAGCCCAGGTCTGCCCGATCTTCCTCAGAAAGGATGGACCATCGGCGAAAATACCGCATGGTGGTCTAGCCTGACTGAAGAAGAAAAGAAGGCTGTTGTGCGTGCGCATCCGGGGTTGATAGGCAATCGTAACGGCATTCCCATGGAATGGCGCGACAAAGCCAACCGCGCTCGGCTGCCCGGAGAGATTGCCGCAATGAAAAAGAAAGTTGCGGCAGAAAAGGCGATTATAGAGCGCAATGAACGAGAAGGCCTGCCTTCATCGCACGAAAAATACAACCTCTACAAGAAAAAGCTTAACGATCTCGAAGAGCTCCAGAAGGTCCTCAAAAAGAACGATTCGAAGATCTCATCTGAGTCGTCTCCTGACCGGCAACGGCTCATTTACCTTGATTCGAAGACGAGTACGCGCGTCCAAGCCGGTATTGCCCTGGGCGACGTCGATCACGCGAAGAACGTTCAAATGGTCATCCCCGGCATGAACAACACTGTCGGTAACAATATGGACGGTCTGATTGGCGATGCACAGAATGTACGGAATTCAACTTACGATGAGTCAAGAAAGCACTCAAGTAGCGCCGGTATTCACTCTAAAGGTGATATCGCTACTGTTGCGTGGATGTATCGAACGCCGCAAAATTTGGAGGTGTCCACTACGGATTTGGCTGAGAAGGCTGCGCCGAAGATTGCCAACTATATGGAAGGCGTGCAGGCCTCCCGGCAGGCAACAGGTGTCGGCCATGCTGAAATCGACGTGGGTGGGCATTCCTTCGGATCGACGACGGCGGGAATGGCCGTTGATCGTGTGCGTGTGGGCACCGTCCATAACCTTGCGCTGTACGGATCGCCTGGTTCGGGTGTTCAAGACGTTCGTGAGTACAATATCGACGGGAAAGCTTATGTTTCGGGCGTGAATACGAACGATAGCGTTCAAGGCATAGGCCCGGATGGCTCCTTCGGGAAAGACCCGATGAAGATGCGTGGCTTTACCCATCTGGCTAATAATCCGGAAAACGATTCTCAGTGCGAGACCATTGTTTCCGGGGGTGGTGCAGCACAGTTTTGTAAAAAGGGAGACGATAGCTACTTCGGGCGCCATTCGGAATATCTCCATAAAGGGACGGGAAGTTTGAGAGATATTGCTCGGATTATGGGTGGTATGGAACCGGAAGGGGAGAAATGATGATGGCTCGTGCCCGGTGGTGGCTTGTTCTCGCGTTGTGCCTAGGCATGATATCTGGGTGCGGGGAAGATATGTCTAAGCCGGGCGCGGGCCAATTGTTTGGCCAAGGATCAAAGAACTATTGGGATCGTCAGACGGTCGAGGAGTATCAGCGTAAAACGATCCCGGCCATCGAAGAATTTATGCGTCGAATCCTTGAAGCCGGCGGTGGCCAGCATTACACGGCTGAAGGTGTAAACGACCTATACATGTGCGAAACCAAAACTGATGGGCGCGAGTATGTGAGTGCGATTTACGAAACTTTAACTTCAGTTCCCCCGACTAGGATTAGAGCCATTGCCAAGGAAACGATCGAGAAAGTGGGATTGAAGATAGAACAGCAGAGTGCCGAAAGGGATAATGTGACTGGTTTCAGCTGGTCGGACTCAGAGAACGGCGGATTCTTCATGCTTAGTTCGCACCCGACAAAAGGTATCTCTTTTCATTTCACGTCGGGTTGCCGCCCGTCGACGAGCAAGAAGGATTTTCCACCGCCTTTGAACGGTGTACCGACGGTGCCTTACACGCCGCCACCGGATACGGGCTCGCCAAGTGGAAGCTCGCCTGCTTCGCCATCGAATTTTTCGGGAGGACCACCGCCAGCTCCGACGCAGGCGCCGTCTATGAATTCGATACAGGGGCCATCGTTAGGCGTGACGCGGACACGGTCGTTGGCTGTACCGCAACCACAAGCGTCGTTGCCGGGTGGGAGACGATGGTGATGTTTGGCTTCAGGCATTTGATGAGTGAACTTTGGACGAGCGATTCGGGGGAGAAGTGATGGTTGCTCGTGCCCGGTGGTGGCTTGTTCTTGTCTTGTGCCTGGGTGTGGTGTCTGGGTGTGGGGAAGACATGTCTAAGCCGGGCGCGGGCCAGTTGTTCGGCCAAGGATCGAAGGATTATTGGGATCGTCAAACGGTCGAAGAGTATCAGCGTAAAACGATTCCGGCGATCGAAGAATTTATGCGTCGTCTCCTTGAGGCTAGTAAGAGTGAGCACTACGAAGCAGACGGGAATAACGATCTCTATATGTGCGAGACAAAAACTGATGGACGCGAGTACAGAAGCGCGATCTATAGCACGCCTAGGCCCTTACCCGTAGCGAGGATTAGGGCCATTGCCAAGGAGACGATCGAGAAAGTGGGGTTGAAGTTAGAACGGCAGAGTGCCGAAAGGGACAATGTGACTGGTTTCAGCTGGTCGGACTCAGAGAACGGAGGATTTTTTATGCTTGATTCTCATCCGACAACCGGTTTTAACTTCAATTTCACGTCAGGTTGTCGCCCGTCGACGAGCAAGAAGGATTTTCCGCCGCCTTTGAATGGCGTGCCGACGGTGCCTTACACGCCGCCTCCGGATACGGGCTCGCCAAGTGGAAGCTCGCCTGCTTCGCCATCGAAGGTTTCGGGAGGACCACCGCCAGCTCCGACGCAGGCACGCTAAACGCCTTTCGGCGAACCAACGTTCCTGCGGCGCTGCGACAAATCTAGACAAGTACATCAACAGGTGCATCTGCCTCTCCGAACGAGGACTTTCTGGAGAGTAGCACTAGATTCCTCGAGAGTGGTTCTAGAGTTGCCCTTGAATTCCGAGGTGGATTCGGCTTACGCCCGCGGTTCTAGCCAACGGAAAATCAACGTCCGACGCGGAATCGACGGTACCGCTCACGAATCAGCGGTGCCATTCACCGAATCGGCGGTACCGTTCACGAATCAGCGGTACCATTCACCGAATCGGCGGCACCGCTCACCGAATTGATGTTGCGTTAGCCAATCCAACAGCCCCATTCGCCAAACCTACGTTGTTATTTAACGAATGGACGGGGCCACTTGCCCAATCGACGACGCCATTCGTTGAATTAACGGTGCTACTCGTCGGACGGTTAGTGCTCGCCGAACCATTGCCATCCGCGGCGTGGGTGCTATGAGATGCCTTGTTGTGAGCTTCGTTGTCAGCGCCTCCGGCTTGACCTCTGTTCCCGCCGCTTGCTTGGACTGTTACTGCGTCCCCACTGCCATCCGCCGTCCGGACTGTTGCTGCGCTCCCGTCGCTGCCCGCCGTTCGGACGCCCACGGTGCCCTTGCCGCCGTCGCCGTTCGCTCCGACTTCTGCGGCGTCCCCGTCGTCTGGAGTGCAGTCGTCCGGAATATAGTCGTCACCGTCTGTCTGATCGCGGACTCTCGATCGTTCCTCGTCAAGCCGGCTGAGGAAGCCCCTCACAATCGAGGTGACTTGGTCGTTCTCGATGAGAAAACCGTCATGGCCGTGGCGCGAGTAAACGGTTGCTACGCCGTCGGCTCCGGGTAGAGCTGCTGCCAACGAACGCATGTCCCGAGGGTAGAAGAGCCGATCCGAATCCACCTCTACAACCAAAGCGGGAATCGTCATCTGCTCGAGCACATGGTCGACTCCGCCGCGTCCCCGCCCGATATCATGCGTCATGAACGAACGGGTGATGACAAGATAAGAATTCGCGTCGAATCGCATGGCGAGTTTGTAGGCGTGATAGTCGAGATAGCTCTCTACAGCATAGCGCCCGCCGTGAAGGGGGTCTTCGCCTTCCTGTGCATTCCGGCCGAACCGCGCATCGAGTTCGGGCGCGCAACGATAGGTCAAATGCGCTATTTCCCGAGCGAAGCCCAAACCTGAGGAAGGGCCGTCGCCTTCTGGCGCATCGTAGTAGTTTCCACCCCGCCACTTGGGGTCGCCCTGAACGGCCTTGAGCTGAAAGTGGCCGAAAGCCACCTGTTCGGCCGTAGAGGCCGGGCCCGAAACGAGCACGGCAATGGCCGCCACCCTGTCGGGGAAAGACGCGGCCCATTCCATCGTCCGGTTTCCCCCGAAGCTCGCGCCGGCCACGAGCGCCCAACGTCCTACGCCGAGCAGATCGGCCAGCTTCGCCTCAGCCGCACACATGTCGCGAATAGTCACCTCGGGAAATCGCGGCCCCCAGGGTCTGCCGTCAGGCGCGAGATCAGCCGGTCCCGTAGTTCCTTGGCATCCGCCTAGAACGTTGGGGCACACGACGAAGTAGCGTTCGGTGTCGATGGCCAGACCTGGCCCCACGATGTCCTTCCACCATCCTGACTTTCCATCGCGGCTGGTTGCGTGCGAATCGCCCGTGAGGGCATGGCACAGAAGAATCGCGTTGGAAGCATCGTCATTGAGCTTTCCCCAGGTTTCATACGCCATGCGCACTTTTGGCAAGCGCCCGCCCAATTCCAGCTCCACGGGGCCGACGTCGACGAATTGGCGCTCGCCGGGGTCATCCCCTTCGCGCCAGGCGCCCGTGACCGGGATCCTCAGGCGTGGACGCGGGTAATATCCGGTGTCGAAGTCGCCGATGGGCTCGGCGTCGGTAACGTGATCAAGCGGTGGGTGCCCGACCAGGAAATTAGGTGAATCGGTTGGCATCTGTCGGCTCCGTCCGTGAGAGGGCCCCGGCCTGTCTGCTGCTTGCGGCCGCTGTGGCCTGCGATCGTTCGTTGGCCTACGCTCCACGACGGGCTGTCGTGGAGCAGCGGTTTGTGTTTGGCCGCAAGGCCAGCGACCAAACAGCAACCCGGGCTCGAATGGCGACCTATGATTGGTCACAGTGAGCGACCGGCCGGGGCATAGCGTTGCCGTTAGGCGGCGGTCGCCGTGGCGATAGCCTGATCAAGGTCGGCTAGAATATCTTCGATCGACTCGATGCCGATTGAGAGACGCACCGTTCCTGGGCTGATACCCGCGGCCAAGAGCTCGTCTTCGGTCATCTGCGAGTGTGTGGTCGATGCCGGGTGAATGGCTAGGGAACGCACGTCCCCGACATTCGCGACATTCGAAAATAGCTCGAGGGCGTCGATGAAGCGCCGCCCGGCGTCAGCGCCGCCCTTGATCTCGAAAGTGAAAACGGACCCTGCGCCCTTCGGCGCATACTTTTGGGCGAGCTCGTAATACGGGGACGATACCAGGCTCGAGTAACGCACGGATTCGACCCCGTCGTGCCTGTCGAGGAATTCGGCCACGGCCTTTGCGTTGGTCAGATGCCGCTCGACCCTCAGCGAAAGGGTCTCCAAACCCTGGGCCAGAAGGAAGGCGTTGAAGGGGGAGATGACGGCGCCGGTGTCGCGCAGCAGCACGGCGCGAATCCTCGTGACGAAGGCGCCGGGGCCGATGGACGCGAATACAAGGCCGTTGTAGCTTTCGTCAGGCTCGGATAGGAGAGGGAACTTGCCATTCGTCCAGTCGAAATCGCCTTTCTCAATAATAGTTCCGCCAAGCGACGTGCCGTGGCCGCTGAGGAACTTCGTCGTTGATTCGACTACGATGTCCGCGCCATGCTCGAAAGGCCGGACGTTGTAGGGAGTTCCGATCGTGTTGTCGACGACCAAGGGAATGCCGTTTTGGTGCGCGATGTCCGCCAGAGCCTGGATGTCGAGGATGTCGCCCTTGGGGTTAGGGACGGTTTCGCCGTACAGGGCGCGGGTGCGGTCGGTGATGAGAGCCCGCCAGGATTCGGGATCGTCGGGGTTTTCGACGAATTTGACGACGATGCCGACCTGGGCGAGAGTCACCTTCAGCAGGTTGTACGTACCGCCATACAGCGACGGTGAAGCTACGATCTCGTCTCCCGCTTGGGCGAGGTTGAGGAATGTGTAGAACTCGGCGGCCTGACCCGAGGCGACGAGAAGAGCGGCTGCCCCGCCTTCGAGAGCCGCAAGCCTTTCTTCGACGACGCCCTGGGTTGGATTGGTGATCCTCGTGTATATGTTGCCGGGCGCCGTCAGGGCGAAGCGCCCCGCTGCCGTTTCCGCGTCGGGGAAAACGAAGGACGTCGTCTGGTGGATGGGCAGAGCGCGCGATCCGTAATCGGAATCGGGGGTTTGACCCGCGTGGATCTGGAGGGTGTCAAAGCCCCACTTTTGTTCGGTCATGTCTACTCCTTTATAGGTCCGGGGCGTGTAGACACGGCAGCGTGCGACGTTAATCGCCTGTTGTTCGCTTATGTTCAGCTGCCGAGCAAGCCCGTATAGGACGATTTGTCGATGGCTTGCAGCGCAGCGCCGGGCTGGTCAGCGGGGCGTGCGCTAGTTGGGCATTCGCATGAACATAACGATAAGCATAGATGCCTGAGGGGAGGGTGGGTCAAGTCGCCACGTCGTCTTCATTGATGAACGGAGGTGCTGGTGTCTGCTGGTAGGGTGCGGGGTTGCAGTATGACAAGCGGGTGGGAAGCGTCCTGGTTTTGTAGCCGAGGGCCGGAGGGTTTAGAGCGGCTTGGGCGTGGTGTCTGGGTCTCGTTTATGGTGCCCTACTTTTGTTTGTTTGCCGGGAATTTGTGGTGCTCCGATGTTTTGTCTGTGTTTGTTTCGAGGGATGAGTGTGGCGGCTTTTGTGTTGGGAGACCTGTATGAGTTTGTGGGAAAAAAGACGGTTGAGAAAGCTTGGTGTAATCGGTGGTTTTCGGAATGGTTTTGGGTTAGGCTCGGATGTGCTCGAGAAGTTATAGGTCCGTTTAGTGTGAGATGGAATGGGCCTGTCACCGCTTCCTCGTGCAGGCTCGTTGCCCAAGCCGGTTGTGGGTGTGCTACTCGTGTAGTCTTGCCGCCGGCGGGGCTGGACGGTCTGGAAGGTGGGCGGACACCCCGACACCCGAATGTGATGTAGGTAACTGGTGTGTGGGGGTGGTGGCATCGGCTGATTCAAGGTATTCTACTATTGAGTGATCAGAAAGTGTTCTGGAGGTGTTTCCAGAAGTCTTCGTTCGCTGTAAAAACCCACGATAGTGCAGTATAAGTTTTGAAAGGGAGGTGTCCTGGGGTGGGAACTTTTTATATTAACACTGGCCTGTTCGATCAGCAGTTGGGTCTGTTGCAGCAGGCGAGTGAGCACTTCCAGAACGCCAAAGGACGGTTCTATTCCAGTGTCAAGGCCACGGTTGAGGCGTGGACTGATCTGGGTGAGATTGATCAGTTCCATCAGCCATTGCATGGGTCGTTGTTGACGATCAATGACGAGTTGGGGGCGACCTCGGAGCGGTTTACGCGTAATATCCTCGTGTTGCAGAAAGCGCTGCTGGATATCGAGGAACTGGATACCGGTCAACGCCAGCGGTATATGGATGCGTTGGCGAGGTTGACTGATCGTTTCTCATATACCCCGCCAGCGGAAGTTGTTAAGATCATGTCGTTCTGCAAAGCAGCGGCAAGCCTGACGGGCACCAATGTGGACATTCAGACTCCTATGGGGGACAACGGGGCTGGAGACAGTGATTCAAGCGGGGGAGATACCCGAGCTGATGCGAACCGGGCTCGTGCTTATGAGAATGCGAGGCGGGCTCGTGGCCACTCCTAATGTTGACCGGTTGTTCGGGATTGAGCCGTGGAACCCCACGGTCAATGAGGCGACCAATGAATCGATCATGGAAATCAAAAAGGATCTGAATCTGGTGGCCGACCTGACCGACAAAGTCGCCGCCGATATCGGCATGCTCGGTAGCACGGCCAAGGCAGCCCAGAAAGAATTTGCCTCCTTAGGTAGGCAAGTCCGCGGCTATGCCCAAGGACTCGACGAACTCGTCAAAGTGCGCACAACAGTCATCAACACCGCACGCGATGCCCAACAAACCAGCCGAGACCTCCAAAAGAAATTAAAAGAGGTTAATGAAGCATATAAGATCGTTGAGGGTACTAGTGCGTCATCGGGTCCAGGTGGTGGGGCTGTCCTTGCACAAGCACAGGCTATTCGTGATGCGAAGCATGCGAAGCTGGATGCCAAGGCCTCCGAAGTCCTTGCCGCTTCCCGGCAGGCCACATTAGAGGCCATCAGCCAGCTGCCTTTCCAGCCCGCGGACGTCCCGCCCTCAACCAGGCACAATCCGGATGGCGGCCATGATTCTAGTGGCGGCCACGACCCGGCCGGCGGTATATCGATAGGCACGTCAGGCCCCGAGAGCGGCTCTGGGACCGGCCTGGGAGACAACGGTGCGGGGAATGTTTCTGGGAGTGTCGGGCCTGCCGGCGGTGTGCCGCGTTCGGCCACTGACTGGAGGGCTGCAGGCACGGGCAGTGCGGGGCATGCCGGGACCGGCGTGTTGGGCTCGACTGATGTGGCGTTGCAGGCCTCGCATTACGCTCCCCATGGCGCTACCGGCAGTGGCGGGGCGTGGCGGCCGTCGGTGTTGGATTCGCCCAGCGTGCATAACCCTCTTGCGACGGCTGCGGCTATGGCCGGGGGGACGGCCGTTGCCGGGTACAAGGCCTATCAAGCAGTCCGTGCTGCCAGACTCGCCCGCAGCGTCCCGACATCGTCGAGGGCTGCCACCCAGTCAGGAGCCGCCAGGCGAACGCCTGCCTCCTCGGGACGGGGGATTCTCCGCGGGGCCACCACCGCTGTGCGCACACCCACGGCTGGTAAAACCACGGCGGCGGGCAGGAGCGTGACGCCTCGCGGCGGGGCCACAGGCATCGCCCGTCCTGCCAGCGCTGGCGCTGGGCGTAGCTCGGGCATTCTGAAAGGAACCACCACCGCTTCTCGGGCGCGAGTGGCCACTCCCTCCACGCGAAGCTCAGGCATTTTGAAAGGAACCACCACCGCCTCTCGGGCACGGATAAACGAGGCAAACCAAACAGCCCGCACCACGAATCGCTCGGCCGTGTCTTCGACCCGCACCACTGCGAACCGGCCTTCATCTTCGGCCCGAAGCATAGGCACCGGCACACGAGGCGCGTCTAGCAACACCCGCAGCGTGGGGTCTAGCCGGACCGCCCGTGGTGTCAGCCCGGCCGGTCGGGCTGCGACAACCCGCGGAGCTCTTGGCGGCTCGTCAAGAGCTCAAACAGCTGCGGCGGTAAACGGGCAGTCGAGAACAGGCGGCCCGAAAGACCCTGCCACGTCTCGGGCCTTGTCGAACCTCACCGGCACACGCCGCACACGCAAACAAGACAACAAGGACGAAGACAAGCATAGTTTCCAGCCCGAACGGTCGGCCACATCAGCCTACGAACCCGACCGCAAAATCACTTTCCTGCCAGCAGGACACACCCACCAAACGCACACGTCCAAACCCGACACCCGGTAAACCCACAACTCAGTAAAAACAGAAGGGGGCGGGGCAAGAAACAAACCATTCTTGCCCCACCACTCTTCACGCATCCACACCTGCAATAATCTCTTCCCGAGCGAACTAAGCTCGCCATACTTCTGCGTCTTTGGCTCGTCTACTGCCGGTAAGGAGGCTGCTATGGCCCAGTGTTTGGGCCAGGACCTCCATACAGCTGCGAGCCGGGCACCCCTGTACCTCCATGCTTGCGTTTGCCTGCGCGGGCAATCGCTATGATGCCAAGAGCGCACACTATGCCGCCGACAGCGATGCTCACCCACGCCCATACCGGCAAACCCGACGAGCCATCCATGCTAGTAGCTTGAGGACGTCCCGAACTGCTATGCGACGCTCCCGAAGACCTACCAGAACCATCCTTTTCTGCGACAATCGTAAAACCATTAGCGGTGTAGTTGAGGTCTTTGATTATTACCGTATTTCCCTTGACCGTGCCTACGGTTGATTTAATGACTTTACCCGGCATCGTGATCTTCGTAGTTGCTGATACATTTTCATCGTATTCTTTCTCACTAGAAAAAGTTGGTAATGTGATTGAGTACGATGTGGCGTTCTCGGTGAATTTGATTCGTTCAGACATGACATCCGATGTCACTTTGCACGTCAAATACCCACTCGGTGGAGTAATGTCTTCTAACTTTCCCTGCGCCAGAAACTTGTGAGTTGTAGGTAGAAGAGACTTAAGATCATCACAACTGCCCTTCAACTCTTTCATGGCTCCGTCGTCTTCAAATATGACTTCTGTATGTACGCTGCCGTTAGCTTTGAACTCCATCGCCGTATCGATACGGCATGCACCTAGAAATAAGGTCAAAAAAGCTATGCAGACTGCTGCTAGCCGTAACGGCATATATTCACCCGTTTCGCTTTAGATTTAGGTAGTAAGGGTTAAATATGCTAATAAGTCGTGTGAGGCGGGGGTGGTCCATTGTATTGGCCGGGGCTGGAGTGCTGTGTTTGAGAATTTGGTTTATTGCTGTAATGTTTGTGTTTCTTTATCCAAATAATTGATATGGAACCTATGACTAGAGTTAAACCACCAGCGCCAATTCCGACCCACCCCCAGATCGGAAGGCCGAAACTCTTTTTTGCGGTAGCGGGCTGCTTATTTTCATCACTGCTAGGAGTCGAATCCGAGCGAGAAATGCCAGGACCTTCCTTTTGGGCCGTAATTGTAAAGCCGTCGATGAGGAAGTTCAGTCCATTCAATATGACTTTATTTCCTTTTATCACTCCTGCACTTGTTTTAATTATTTTTCCTGGCATTGTAATCGTTGTTTTTATCTGCAAGCTCGTGAATTCTTTCTTTTCTGCTTTTCCACCCTTAAGAGTTAAGGTATATGAGCTTTTTCTGTTTGAAAATTTTATTTCGTCTGGTGGTGTATTGGATGTAATCTTGCACTTAATTGGTCCGTTGGGTAGAGAAATATCCTCTGTCTTCGCTTCGGCTAGAAATCGGCGAGTCGACGCCATCACTGTCTTAAGTTCACTGCACTTCCCGTTTAGCTGCTGCATGAAGTTGTCGTTGTCTTCGAATATGATTTCTGTTTGGACACTGCCATCCGTTTTGAAATTGAAAGCTGCGTCGACATGGCATGCGCTCAGAATTAACGTTAGTAAAGTTATCAAAACTGCGCCAAAGAGCGAAGCAGTTCTGTTAGTTATGTGATGTTTTTGATTCTCGTTGTCGTGCGGGGTCGTTTCGTGATGTGATGGGGTGTGCGTCAAAAATTCATTGAGGAATGGATTCTTGTGTAAGTTGTTGTCTGTATTGATGTTTAGGGGGGTGCTGATGCTTGTGTTGTTGTCGGAAACTGGGCCATGACTTGTATCTACGTTAAAAAAGCGATGTTCTTTCACGCGAACCTCCTCGGCTTATTGAAAGCTCACATATAAGTTACATGTGCGTACGTATTTATTCTAGTCCTGCTTCCCTGGGATTTCTAGAGGTGTGGAAAGGCTTCGGGTGAAAAAAGATATCTAGCGAAAAGTCGGCGGGATGGGTGAGACATTTCGATGTTTGGTGAAAATTTTGGAAGGGCTTTTGGATGGTTGGAACAAGAGCAAATTACCTGGATGTTATTTGTGTGAATAGTGTTACTAATGCGAGATTTAAGCAATGATTGTTATATATTCGTGACTGTTGTGATAAATGTGTGGTGCGGAGAGCCTGGAGGCTGGTTCTCCACACCACACACCGATATTGACCGGAGGAATGCGTGAGTATTCGCAAGTGGTACAAGGGAGCTTCGGGGGCGATCGCTTTGGCGCTTTCGACCGCCGTCGTACTCCCGGCGCGTGGCGATGACGCCAGTGACGCCACCAATGAAGCCGACGTCGCCGCTTCGAAGGAGGCCGAGCAGCAAACGGAGGCTGACATTTCGGGCATGGAGGCCCGTTTGACCCAGTTGGGCTCGAAGGCGAACGAGCTTCGGGTCGACGCCGCTAGGGCCGAAGCCGCATCGGTTGCCGCTCAGCAGCGGCTGTCGACGTCGATCGGGGAGGCCATGGATGCCCAGGACGCGGTCGAAACGGCCGATAAACGGGTGGGTGCGGCTCGCAAGCAGCTTTCCAAGATGTCGACCTCAATCTACAAACACGGTGCCGGAGCGGTCAGCGGTGGCAATATCGGGCTAGGTGTCGATGGCTATCGTCTGGTAAACGAAAAAGCGCGTGCTTATCGGGTGCTCGCAAAGAAAGCCAACCGGGATCTCACCCGATTCAAAACGGCTCGGTCTACAGCTGCAACCTTGCAGAAGAAGGCCGAGGAGAAGGCGAGTTCGGAAAAGAATGTGGCGCAGGGGGCCGCTGACGCCTCGGCGAAAGCAGCGACTGCAGCCTCGAGTGCGCAGGCTCAGATTCTTCGGATTTCCAAGGAACGAGATCGGCTGATTTCAAAATTGGCTTCGCAGAAGGGGACGACGGCGGAGCTCGTGCGCGAGCAGCAAGACCAGAAGGAAGCGGCGGCAAAGGTCAAGGCGGACGAGGAGAGCCGAAAGATCGTTTCGGACGCCAGAGAGCAGGCTATGCAAACCGTTGAGCGGGAAGCCTCGGCGAAGGCATCAGCGGCTCCGAGCACCGATGAGAATATCGACGCTAGGGCAGGGGCTTCGGAGGCACAAAGCAGCGATACTGCGGCGGATGCTGGAGCTTCGGGTCAACAAAACGGCGGCTCTGCGGTGAGCGTTGGGGCTTCGGGAACGCAAAACGGCGGATCTGTCTTAAAAAATAGCGGGCCTGAGGCGGCCGCGGACGGCTCGGCGCAGTCCATGGATCCCGGCGCAGGGTCAGGGGAGAGAGGCGCAGAGTCAGGGGAGAGAACGGCGGTCGGCGCTGGTGCTTCGGCTTCCCCGGTGCCGTCGGCTGGTTCTCATTCGCTCGCTGGCCTCGAGGCAACTGCAGGTTCCCGACCGTCATCAACGGTGAAAGCCGGGCCCGCTTCGGCGTCGACGTCACGGGCTGCTGAACGGCAAGTTGAGGCGCAAAAGCAAGCGCAGCGGGCGGCTGACCAGCGGGCTGCTGCACAGATGAAAGTGCAACAGGCCGCAGCGCAAAAGCAGGCGCAGCGGGCTGCGGACCAGCGGGTTGCTGCACAGGTGAAAATGCAACAGGCCGCAGCGCAAAAGCAAGCGCAAGCCGCTGTTCGGCAGCAAGCTTCTCAGCAAGCCGCGCAACAGCGCGCTGCGCAGCAAGCCGCGAAGCAGAAGCAGACCCAGCAGGTTGCGGCGCAGAGGCAAGGGCAACAAGCTGCCGCATCGAGCTCCGGCGTCGGCTCGCAGATAGTGGCTTATGCGCGCCAATTCGCCGGCGTCAGGTACGTGTGGGGCGGGACGAATCCTTCCAGCGGGTGGGACTGCGTTGGCTTCACGCACTATGTTTACGCCCACTTCGGGCGGGAGACGCCGCGAAGAACGGGCGGCCGCCTCGGGCAATTCTGGGGCGGTTACAAGGTGGTTCCCACCTCGCAGCGCCAGCCCGGCGACCTTATGTGGTGGCCGGGGCACACCGGAATCTACACGGGCAACAACATGCATATCGCGGCGTGGAATCCTTCGATGGGAACCCAGGAACGCAAGGTGTGGGGGAGTCCGGTCTACCTGCGCATCATCGGCTGACGGGCGGACGGTCGGCGCGAATCAACGGCCGCCCGCAAACGTCCGATCCAGCTGCCGCTTGGGAAAAGATCGGCTGCCGGCCGCACGTATGGGCATGATTGGCGCGCGGCCGGCGGGCTTGTGGAGGCGCCGTCGATGGCTCGCGACGCCGGGCGCGGCATTCGACACCGAGCGCGAGCCGAGGGCGTGGCCCGGGCCTCGCGAGAAGTGGCCAACAGAGGCGAAACACACGCGAAGGGGCGGGCTGACGGCCCGCCCCTTTTGCAAATCATTCTTGTTGGAAACGGCTCTTGCTGTAGATGAGCCTCGCCCGCAGAGGCCTGACGGCGAATTTTTTCTGGCCGCCGCGGCCGACGTTCCCGCCGCCTTTCCCGCAGACATATGGCGGCAGAGGTCTGGGACTCCCGTCGGGCACGGGGCTTCCGGAAGGCCACGACTTTTGACGCTCCATGGCCCTTTGACTCTCAAAACAGACTGCCGCATATCTGCGTCTCTCATACATACGTGTTAACCTGTATGTATGAGACGTTCTGCTGAAGACGCGAAGCGAACGCGTCTGTCGCTGTGCAAGGCGGCGCTGATGGTTTTCGAAGAAAAGGGGTGGCGGGGGGCAACGTTCGAGGCGATTTCCGAGCGTGCGGGTGTGACGCGCGGCGCGTTGCACCACCATTTCGGTGACAAGCGCGCGTTGCTGCGCGAAGCGCTCTCGTGGGGGTGGTCCGAATACGGCAAACGGCTTTTCGCGGAGTCGGACGGCGACGTCGAGGCGGCGTCGTGGTTGTCCGG
>ERZ773049.595-NODE-595-length-22033-cov-18.122532_pt1 | contig 22033 bp, 30 predicted proteins | sample MGYA00580633_ERZ773049 | MGnify/ENA primary metagenome ERZ773049 (study PRJEB29015, sample SAMEA2737991) | human oral metagenome | biome: human oral; feature: human-associated habitat; material: dental | place: China | collected 2066 ...
GAGAAATACTTACGACCAAAGACAAGGATAATAGAAAATTAATAAGAATACTCTAGTTTTTCTAATCCAAAATATATTTTTGTTTTATAAGAAGAACTTTTTAAATTCTGCTTAAGTTTAAATAAAAAATAAATAAATGAAAGGGGAATATTTTGGCTAAAGTAAAGGACAAAAAGATAGAAACAGTTGATACTACAGAACAAAGAAAAAAACAAATAGAAGAAGCAGTAAAAAAAGTAAAACTTACTAAAATATTTAATGAAAAGGCAGAAAGATATACATTTTCAAAAGTAGGTGACTTACTAAATTTACCAAATTTAATAAGTGTACAATTAGATTCATATAATTGGTTTATTACAGAAGGTTTAACAGAAGTATTAAGAGATATATCACCAATACAAGATTATAATGGAAATTTAATACTTGAATTTTTTGGACATAGATTAGAAGATAAACCTAAATATGATCTAGAAGAATCAAGAGATAGAAATACAACATATTCTAAAAGATTATATGTAAATGTAAGACTTATAAATAAAGAAACAGGGGAAATAAAAGAACAAGAAATATTTTTAGGGGATTTCCCAATAATGACAGAATCAGGAACATTTTTAATAAATGGTGCAGAAAGAGTTGTAGTAAGTCAGCTTGTAAGATCACCAGGATGTTATTTTGTAAATGTTGATTCAAATAGTAAATATAAAACAACACCATTATATAATGCAACAATAATGCCAATAAGAGGGGCATGGATAGAATTTGAAACAGAAACAGCAGGAACAGTGTTTACAAGAATAGATAGAACAAGAAAATTACCTGCAACAACACTTTTAAGAGCATTAGGTGTTGAAACTATTGAAGAAATGGTTGAATTATTTGGAGAAGATGAAGCACTTATAAAAACAGTAGAAAAAGATCCAATAGAAACACAAAATGAAGCATTAATTGAAATATATAAAAAATTAAGACCAGGAGAACTTCCAACAATAGATGCTGCAAAAACATTGTTTGAACAATTATTCTTTAATGTAAGAAGATATGATTTGTCAAGAGTTGGTAGATTTAAATATGATCAAAAATTATCATTAGCAAGTAGAATAAATAAACAAGTTTTAGCAGAGAACATAATTGATAAAGAAACAGGTGAACTTATATTTGAAGCAGGTAGAAAACTTAAATATACAGAAGCTCTACAAATTCAAAATATGGGAATAAACAAAGTTAAAATTAAATTTAAAGGTAAAGAAATAGTAATACTTGGTAATAATACAGTAGATTTGGAAGCATTTGTTTCAGAAGAAGTTAAAAAAGAATCAGGTATTAAAGAAAGAGTAAACTATACAGAACTTTTAAAAGTATTAGATAAAGTAGAAAAAGATAAAAAATTAGATTTAGCACAAGAACTTAAGAAAAATAGATCAAAACTTGTTTCAGAACATGTAACAAAAGAAGATATATTATCAACATTTAGTTATATATTAAATTTAAATCATGGATTATATAAGATTGATAATATTGATCATTTAGGAAACAGAAGAATAAGAAGTGTTGGGGAATTATTACAAAACCAATTTAGAATTGGACTTACAAGACTTGAAAGAGTAGTAAGAGAAAGAATGACAATCAAAGATCTAGATACTGTAACACCACAAACATTAATAAACACAAAACCAATTACATCAGTGGTAAGAGAATTCTTTGGTAGTTCACAATTATCTCAATTCATGGAACAAACAAACCCATTATCAGAACTTACACATAAAAGAAGAGTATCATCATTAGGGCCTGGAGGTCTTTCAAGAGATAGAGCAGGGTTTGAAGTACGTGATATTCACTATACACATTATGGAAGATTATGTCCGGTAGAATCACCAGAAGGACCAAACGTTGGGCTTATACTTTCACTTTCAGGATTTGCAAGAATAAATGAATATGGATTTGTAGAAACACCATATAGAAAAATAGATCCAGTAACAAAGAAAATAACAGATGAAGTTGTATATATGTCATCAGATATGGAAGATAATTTTGTTATATGTCAAGCAACAGAACCTGTAACAAAAGATGGTAAACTAAAAAATGATAGAGTAAGAGCAAGATATTTAGATGAAATAAAAGAAATGGATAAAGATGAAATAGACTATATGGATGTTTCACCAAAACAAATAGCATCAATAGCAACAGCAATGATACCATTCTTTGAAACAGATGACGCAAGACGTACACTTATGGGTGCAAACATGCAAAGACAAGCAGTTCCACTTTTAAGAACTGATTCTCCAATGGTTGGTACTGGTATGGAATATAGAGCAGCAAAAGACTCAGGAGAAGTTATAAACTGTTTAGCAGATGGTTATGTACATAAATTAACAGGTACAGAAATAATTGTTAAAGGTGATGATGGAAAGATATATACACATCATTTAAGGAAATTTAAGAGAACAAATGCAAGTACATGTATAAATCAAAAACCTATCGTAAAAGAAGGAGAAAAAGTATATAAAAATCAAACAATAGCAGATGGTATGGCAACAGATAAAGGTGAAATGGCACTTGGTAAAAATGCAGTTGTAGCATTTGCAAACTGGGAAGGATATACATTTGAAGATGCTATCTTAATAAGTGATAAACTTGTTAAAGAAGATACATATACATCTATACATATAGAACAATATGATTTTGAAAGTAGAGATACAAAACTTCGGACCAGAAGAAATAACAAGAGAAATACCTAATGTTGGTGAAGATGCACTTAAAAACCTAGATGAAACAGGTGTTATAAGAATTGGGGCACATGTAAAACCAGGAGATATATTAGTAGGTAAGATCTCACCTAAAGGTGAAACAGAATTAACAGCAGAAGAAAAATTATTAAGAGCAATCTTTGGAGAAAAATCTAGAGAAGTTAGAGATGTTTCATTAAGAGTTCCACATGGAGAAGAAGGAACAATAATTGATGTAAAAAGATATACAAAACAAAATTCTGATGAATTAAAATCAGGGGTAAATGAAGTAATTAGAATATATATAGGACAAAAGAGAAAAATAACAGTTGGTGATAAGATGGCAGGACGTCACGGAAACAAAGGGGTTATATCAAGAATATTACCAGCAGAAGATATGCCATACTTACCAGATGGAACACCAATTGATATAGTATTAAATCCACAAGGGGTTCCTTCACGTATGAACTTAGGACAAGTACTTGAAGTTCACTTAGGTGAGGTAGCAAGGACACTTGGAGTTAAATTTGCAACACCAATATTTGATGGAGCATCAGGTGTTGATATTAAAGAACTATTTAAGATAGCAGGAATAAGAGAAGATGGTAAAACATACCTATATGATGGAAGAACAGGAGAAAGATTTGATAATCCTGTAACAGTTGGAATAATGTATGTATTAAAATTACATCACTTAGTAGATGATAAGATACATGCAAGATCAACAGGATCATATTCACTAGTAACAAAACAACCATTAGGTGGTAAAGCACAATTTGGTGGACAAAGATTTGGTGAAATGGAAGTTTGGGCTCTAGAAGGATATGGAGCAGCACATACATTACAAGAAATGTTAACAGTTAAATCTGATGATATTAAACAAAGAGAAAAAACATATCTTGCAATTGTTAAAGGTGAAAATATACCAAAACCAGGAATACCAGAAAGTTTCAGAGTTTTAGTAAAAGAATTACAAGGACTTGGATTAAACTTAGAAATGTATAGTGAAAATAATGAAGAAGTAATATTAAAAGAAGACGAAGATCTAGAAAAAGATAATACTATTAAGAGTAGAAATGAAATAGTTCATAAACACCATGATGGTGAAATAGAAGAAGATGATGAAGATACAGCAGAAGAAAGCTTTGAACATGAATTTGAAGAAATATTTGAAGATGATGGGATGCAAGTTTTTGAGGATGAATCAGAATTAGATAAGTAATAAATAATATTTAGGAAGGAGAATTATTGTGGAAGAAATGTTTGATAAAATCAGGATAAGTTTAGCTTCAGATGAACAAATAAGAGAATGGTCACATGGTGAAGTTAAAAAACCTGAAACTATAAACTATAGAACATTAAAACCAGAAAAAGATGGGCTTTTTTGTGAAAAAATATTTGGACCTACAAAAGACTGGGAATGTCATTGTGGTAAATATAAGAAGGTAAGATATAAGGGTATAATATGTGATAGATGCCGGAGTTGAAATTACTAAAAAGACAGTAAGAAGAGAAAGAATGGGACATTTGGAGCTAGCAGCACCAATTGCCCACATCTGGTTCTTTAAAGGAATACCAAATAGAATAGCATTAATGCTTGATGTATCACCAAAAGCATTAGAAAGAGTAATATATTTTGCAACATATATAGTAACAGAAAGTAGTGTTAGTGATATAAAAGTATGTGATATATTAACAGAATCAGAATTAATTGCAGCAAAGGAAAAATATCCAAATGGTGAATTTAAAGCTGAAACAGGAGCAGAAGCTTTAGAAAAACTATTAAAAAGAATAAACCTAGAAGAATTAAGACAAAAAATTGAAAAAGAATTAGAAAAAGCAAGTGCAGGTAAAAAAGGAAAACTTTTAAAGAAACTGGATACAGTAGAATCATTTATAAAATCTGGAAATAAACCAGAAAGCATGATAAAAAATGTAATACCTGTAATACCACCAGATTTAAGACCAATGGTACAATTAGATGGTGGAAGATTTGCAACATCAGATCTAAATGATCTATACAGAAGGGTTATAAACAGAAATAATCGTTTAAAAAGATTAATGGATTTAAATGCACCAGAAATAATTGTAAAAAATGAAAAAAGAATGTTACAAGAATCTGTTGATGCATTAATGGATAATACTAAAAGAGGAAAACCTATTACAGGAGCAGGTAATAGACCACTTAAATCATTATCAGACATACTTAAAGGAAAGCAAGGACGTTTTAGACAAAACTTACTTGGAAAACGTGTTGACTATTCAGGACGTTCAGTTATAGTTGTAGGACCAGAACTTAAACTATATCAATGTGGATTGCCAAGAGAAATGGCTGTTGAACTTTTCAAACCATTTGTAATGAGAGAACTTATAGCAAATGGAATTGCACTTAATGATAAAGCAGCAAAAAGAATGGTAGAACAACAAAAACCAGAAATTTGGGAATATTTAGATAAGGTTATACAAGACCATCCAGTATTATTAAACCGTGCACCTACACTACACAGATTAGGTATCCAAGCATTCCAACCAGTTATAGTAGAAGGAAGGGCAATTAAACTTCACCCACTTACTTGTGCAGCATTTAATGCAGACTTTGACGGTGACCAAATGGCAGTACATGTACCATTATCACCAGAAGCACAAGCAGAATCAAGATATTTAATGCTTGCAACAAACAATCTTATAAAACCTACAGATGGACAACCTATAACAGTTCCATCACAAGATATGATTTTAGGGGTATTCTATTTAACACTTGAATATGAAGATGCAATAGGAGCAGGAAAATACTTTAAAGATAAAGATGAAGCATTATTAGCATATCAAACAAAAGATGTTACATTACAATCACCTATAAATGTAAGATTTAAAGATGAAGAAGGATCAAAAATTATTAAAACAACTGTTGGTAAATTGATACTTAATGAAGGAATACCACAAGATTTAGGATATGTAGATAGAACAAATCCAGAAAATAGATTTGAACCTGAAATATCTTTTGTAACAAGAAAGAAAAATATTGAAGATATAATAGATAGATGTATAAGAATACATGGAATAGATAGAACAGTAGAATTACTAGACTTTATGAAATCATTAGGATTTAAGTATTCTACATTTGCAGGATTTACAGTTTCTGCATCAGATGTTTCTGTTCCAGAAGAAAAAGCTAAGATTATAAAAGATGCTGATAAACAAATAGATATGATTGTGGAAAATTATAAAGCTGGGTTATTATCAGATGAAGACAGATATAATGAAACAATTAAAGTTTGGGCAAAAGCAACAGATGATGTTCAAAAAGCTATGGAAGCAAGTTTTGACTTATACAGAAACCCAATAGCAATGATGGCACACTCTGGAGCAAGACGGAAATGTAAAACACTTAAGACAAATTGCAGGTATGCGTGGTCTTATGGCAGATACAGGTGGTAGAGCAGTTGAAATACCAATTAAATCAGCCTTCATAGAAGGTCTAGACGCACTTGAATATTTCATATCATCACATGGTGCTAGAAAAGGGCTTGCAGATACAGCACTTCGTACAGCAAATGCAGGATATTTAACAAGAAGACTTGTAGATGTATCACAAGATATTATAGTAAGAGAAGAAGATTGTGGAACAACAGAAGGTGTTACAGTTAGAGATATAGTAGATGATGGACGTGTTATAGAAAAACTTGAAGATAGAATAAGAGGAAGATATGCACTAAAAGCAGTAAAACATCCAGAAACTAAGAAAACAATAGTTGCTAAAGATGAACTTATAACAGAAGAATTAGCAAAAGAAATTGCAAATGCTGGTGTAAAAGAAGTTGAAGTTAGATCAGTAGTTGGATGTAAATGTTTACATGGAATATGTAAAAAATGTTATGGTTCATCATTATCATCAAAAACAATGGTAAACTTAGGGGAAACTTTAGGTATAGTAGCAGCACAAGCAATAGGAGAACCAGGTACACAGCTTACAATGCGTACATTCCACGGTGGTGGGGTAGCAGGTGGAGACGTTACACAAGGTCTTCCTAGAGTTGAAGAATTATTTGAAGCAAGAAAACCAAAGGGTGTTGGTATAATTGCAGAAATAGATGGTACAGTTACAATATCATATGATGAAGAAGGATTAAGAGATCCAGAAATAACAGTAACAGGAAAAGATGAAGTAAGAACATATTCAGCAAATCAAAAAATACTTCCACATATAGCAAATCCAGAAGTAGATGAAAAAGGAAAAGCAAAACCAGTTAAGGTTAAAGCAGGTGATGCGTTAACAGAAGGTTCATTAAATCCAAATGATATTTTAACAACTGTTGGTATAAAAGGAGTATATAACTATATAGTAACAGAAATACAAAAAGTATATAGAAATCAAGGGGTTGATATTAATGATAAGCATATTGAAATAATTATAAAACAAATGCTTAGAAAAGTTAAAGTTATTGAACCAGGAGATAGTAAATATTTAACATCTGCACTTGTAAATGTTGTAGAATTTGAAAGAGAAAATCAAAAACTAATAGAAGAAGGAAAGAAACCAGCAGAAGCAAAACAAATACTTTTAGGTATTACAAAAGCATCTCTTGCAACAGATAGTTTCTTATCTGCAGCATCATTCCAAGAAACAACAAAAGTTCTTACAGATGCAGCAATTAAAGGAAAAGTTGATGATTTAATTGGAGTTAAGGAAAATGTTATAATAGGTAAATTAATACCAGCAGGTACAGGATTTACAGATTATAGAGAACTTACTACAACTACAGCTATCCAAGATGAAGCAGTAGCTAAGATTCGTGCAGAAAGAGAAGCGGTAGAATTAGGATTAAGAGAAGAAAAAAATAGAATTGCACTTGAAAGAGCAAGACAAGATTTTGAAATGTAGTGATAAATTATAGTTATATTATAATTTAATATACTATAAATTAAACCTATAGATTATTTAAAGAGACAGTAGAAATACTGTTTCTTTTTTTAATAAAAAAATTATTGTGAGGAAATATATAATAATAATAGAAAAATGAGAGAAAATAATAAAACAAAAGAAGTTTACATAATTATAAGAATCATGTTATAATATATATGTAATAAAAAATAACTTTATTTTTAAATAAAAAGAGAGGATGATTGAAATGCTAATTATGTGTGATTCAATGAAAAAATCAACATTTAAGGAAAGACCAGAGGATATACTTTGGTATAGAATGTATAGGGATGAAAAGCTGATTATTTTTAAAAAGAAAGGAGAGAATATGGAGAAGGCACTAGATGTGCCAGGAAAACCGATATGTTTTAAATTTTATCAGTATTTTTTCAAGGTTGGAAATACTTTTTTAAATATGAAAGAGATTTCTAGTTGTTATATTAGAAAGAGAGAAACTAATGATGATACCTATTATTTAATTGTTGAATTCAAGAATGATCCTTTGATGTATTTAGAGCTTGAGGATCATTCAAGAAAAAATGTAATTGATCAGCAACATAAAATCAATGTGTATGTTAATAATTTGAGAAAAGGGTTAATTTAGACAAAAGACCTGGAATATATATAAGTTAACTGACTTATAAATATATTTCAGGTCTTTTCTTGTATCTTGATATGTTTAAATGGTAAAATTAAGATATATAGTAATTTAGTTTAGATAAGGGGTTAATGTTGGAAATAATAGATGTAATAGAAGATGGATATGGAATTCGGAAAAGAGAATGGGAAAGTATATTTTGTTAAAAATGGAATATATGGTGAAGATATTGATATAGAGAAATGTATTGTAGAAAGTAAAGGAAATATATCATATATAGAAAATAAGGTTGTTAAAAGAGTAAGTCCATATATTATTAAGGATGATAATATAATTAAAAGAATATCTAAATATTTAAGTTTAAATATTGATAGTATGTCATATTTAGAATATGATATTGAAAAGAAACTAAAAAAGTATTCTGTTATATCTAGTTTTAAGAAGATTGGTAAGGTAAAAGAAGAAGACTTAGAGTATCATAATATATTAGGACTTGAGGTTTTAGGAGATGAAAAAAATAGATATAATTACAGGAATAAGGTTAGTATTAAGGTAAAAATAGGAAAAGATAAAGATAATAAAGAAACAGCTATATTTCGGATATTATAAAAAGAAAAGTAATGAGATAGAGGAAGTTTCAGAATGTATTCTTGCAAGTGATAAGATAAATAGTGTTATATCAGTTTTAAATGATAAAAGGAATAATAATAAGTTAATAGAAGAAATAAAAAAAGATAATATATTTGAAATTATAATTAGAGATGTAGAAGAAGGGGTAGCAATATATCCAAAAATTAATGAATTAGAAGAAATATTAAGAAATGAAGGGATTAGTATAGTAATTAAAGAATATACGAATAAAATTGGTGAGACTAAATATATTATTGGAGAAAAGTCATTTTTTCAAGTAAATAAGTATAATACAGAAAAATTATATAACAAGATATATGAGTATGTAGAAAAGATTGTAAAGAAAGATAAAGAAAATAAAAAAGAAAGTACAAATAATGATGATGTTGATAATATTAGAATTTTAGATATATATTCAGGTGTTCGGAAGTATAGGAATATATGTTAAGAATATGATGAATAATGATAATATTACTATTGCAGGAATTGAAATAGTAGAAGAAGCAGTAAAACTTGCTAAGATAAATGCAAAAAATAATGGGATAAAAAACTATACATGTATTTCAAGTACTGCAAAAGATATATTGAATATGGTACAAAGTAATGATATTATAATAGTAGATCCACCAAGAAAAGGACTTGATAAAAAGCTTGTAGATGGACTTATTAAAAAAGATGTTAAAAATATAGTATATGTGTCATGTAATTCAAATACACTTGCAAGAGATTATAGTATATTTAAAGATAATGGATATATATTAAAAGAGATATCATGTGTAGATATGTTTCCAAATACAATACATGTTGAGGCAGTTACCCTTTTAGTTAAGTCAGGTACTGACGCAAACTAAAAGCTGGTACTCTGCCCACGCGACCTAATGAAGAAAACTTAGCACTACACTTGATAATGAACTTGTCACAAAGTTATCTAAGGTGTTTATTGAATTTATAATGGGATTTATTTTTAAACAAAGACAAATTAGAATTTATGGAGGTTTTCTATGAAGTATGAAGAAATTAAATTAAATATTTCAAATGATAAAATTAGCAATTACAAAGTATTTAAAGGGATGAAGCTGTATTCTGAAATATTTAAATCCAAAGATGAAAAGAAGTTAATAAATAAAAGAGTATTTGTAACTCCAAAAGGAAACTATGTTTATTATGAAAGGACAGATATAAATTGGAACTATTGGTCAGATAAAACAAGATATGATTCGAGTTTTGAATTAAGTGATATAAAACATAATATAGTATTTGAAGTATCAACAGAATTGACTAAGTTTACAAAATATTTAGGAGAAGAAGTAGTCAAAAAAATTATGTTTAAAGAAAAAAATGGAGAAATAGTAGAAGTACTGGATATTTAGTACATCTTGAACTCCCTATTTATTAGATTAAGTAAATTTGGAATTTTGGAGGTATCCGTTTATGAAATGGTATAGTTATATGACTAAACAAGAAAGAAGAAATTTTCAAAAAGTAATTGCTGTATGTGTAGTAGGTGCAATTTTAATTCTACTTATTCGTATAGTTTTTTATACTATTTTGTAAGTAAAATATAAATTCCAGTTTGTCTAGGTACTACATTTTAACGATAACATTAAACTATCGTTAAAAAGTTCATGGATATGTTCCTACATACGAATGTAGCTACTTGACATACTTGGTGTTCACTCAATCCATGTTGAGACGGTAGCGTTATCGTCCAAACTTGATGTCGATAAGCATATAGATGTTGAAATTAAGCTGGATGAGCTTGATTTGACAAGTGCTGAAAGTAAAGCGACTTATGCACAAATCAAGGAATATATATTAGAAAAATTTGATTTAAAGGTTTCGACACACTATATTGCTCAGATTAAAAAGAAATGTGGTATTGAATTAAGGGAGCATTATAATAAATCGAAAAAAGAGAAACAAGTTATTCCACAATGCACACCGGAAAAAGAGGAAGCCATTATGGATGCTTTAAAGCATTTTAAGATGATTTAATAGAAATGGAGGATATTTATGAGATGGATAGTAAAAATAATCTTGTTTCCAATTAGCTTGGTGTTAAGTATTCTCACTGCATTTTTGACATTTTTACTTGCCATAGGAACAACAATATTGTATTTGCTAATGCTTATGTGTGTCGTTGTTGGAGTTGTATCATTGTTTCAAAAGGATTTTTCAATAGGTATAGAAGCCTTGATTATTGGATTCTTGGTTAGTCCATATGGAATACCGATGGTTGGGGCAGCAGTTATAGCTTTTTTACAAGGGATTAATAAAGCGATAAAATCAGTTTAAATCAAGAATTGATAAATTAGAATTTGCAAGTGAGAATAAAGTTGAACAACGCTGGATCAACGGCGCATGACGATCGTTTCACATAGCTTTAACCTTTATTCGGACGTACAGAGAGCAGACGATATTGTCTTGAAGAATAAAACAAATCAATCTGTAAATCATACTGATAAATCAAAATAAATGATATGATTATTTTAAAATATAAAATAGAAAGGAGTAATTTTTATGTTAAAACCTTTGTTTGATAGAAATTGTGAATTGATAGGGTGGATAGAGCCAGGAAAACATATATTTAATTGCAACATGGACTGGATAGCTTATATATCAAGAGGTCATTCTTGGTCATCTGAAACAGGCAATTGGATAGGATCAGTAAACGAACTTGTTTGTCTTGATACTAGCGGAAAGGTTATTGCATGGAGTACAGGCTCAACTATTAGGGGATCTGCACGTCCTGCCAGACCTGCTCGCCCTGCCAGACCTGCTCGCCCTGCTAGACCTGCTCGCCCTGCTAGACCTGTAACACCTGTTGGAGGATGGTCAAATTTATCTATAAATGAATGGCTCAATCAATAATTTGTACTTAACATCAGCAAAAAGCGGTAAGTCTATAAGGTTTACCGTTTATCAGGAATAGTAAAGTGTCCAATATGTGGAGCTGGAATGTTTGGGAACAAATCTATAAAATATAAAAAAGATGGGACGAAGTATAAAGACTTCTATTACTATGGCTGTAAACATAGACTTATGAATAGAGGATATAAATGCACCTATAACAAACAAATTAGAGAAGAATTGTTAGACGATGCCGTTACTGAGGTAATAATCAAGTTAGTAAGCAATCCAAAATTTGCGTCTATGATACAAGAAAAAATCAACATGAAGGTTGATACATCGGCTATTGAAAATGAGATAGATAATTACCAAAAAGAGCTGAGAAAAAGTCATTTAACAAAGTTTAAGCTCATTGAAGAAATAGATAACTTAGATGTTGATGATAAACATTATATGAGAAGAAAAACTGATTTGGATGATAGACTTTATCGTATGTACGATAAAATTGAGGAATTAGAAGAACAGTTAATAGAAGCTAAAGCAAAAAAAGAAACAATAGAAGCTGAGAAACTTACTGGCGATAATATATATAAGGTTTTGATTTATTTTGACAAACTTTATAAAGTCATGAACGATGTTGAACGCAGACAGTTAATAGAAGCACTCATTTCAGAAATTCAAATTTATGAAGAGAAGTAGCCTAATGGACAATGGCTAAAATCCATTACTTTTAAGCTACCTATCATTGATGAGGATCTAAATATAAGTTTGGACAATGATGAGCAAGTTGAGTGTGTGGTATTGATGTCAAAAGTACAGAAGTGAAAGGTTAGAAAAACTTAAAATCAAAGAAATCTAGGAATTGAAGCATATGAGTTTGATTTTAGGATTCTTCCTGTTAATGATTTATGAGAAATCATCCAGCGAAAAATTGTAGTATGCTTGAGTTACAAAATATGTAAACGGATGTATACCTTCTGCTACAAAGATTGCTCATATTGGGCTACTTTTTCAGACACTGAGAAACCAATTGATAGAAGAATTAAAAGTGGTAAATATATGAAGAAATCTTTGCAGCTGCACTTAATCATGAACTTGTAACAAAGTTTTTTAAAGAGTTTATGGAATTATATAATGGGATTTATTATTATACGAAGACAAATTTGAATTTATGTAAGAGGTTATGCAAAATGAATTATAAAGAGTTCGGAAAACAAAATAGTGATGTTATTATTCTATTGCACGGAGGCGGACTATCGTGGTGGAATCATCGCAAAGAAGCTGAAATGCTTCAAAATGATTTTCATGTCATTCTTCCAGTATTGGACGGGCATGCAGAAAGCGATAGGAATTTTACAACAATAGAGGACAATGCGAAAGAGATTATTTCCTTTATTGATGAAACATTTGACAGTTCTGTATTGTTAATAGGGGGATTATCTCTTGGAGGTCAGATTCTGCTTGAAATTATGTCTAGACGAGCAGATATTTGTGAATATGCAATCGTCGAAAGCGCTCTTGTTGTACCCTCAAAGATGATATACTCAATGATTAAACCGGTTTTTGGAAACTGCTATGGGCTGATTAAACATAAGTGGTTTTCTAAGTTACAATTCAAATTGCTTAAAATGAATCAAGAATTTTTTGATGATTATTACAGAGACACTTGCAAAATCACAAAGCAAAACATGATTGCTTTTTTACAGGCAAACTCTATGTATTCTATAAAAGATTCACTTAGCAATAGCAATGCGAAAGTGAGCATTTTTGTGGGAGGACAAGAAAATAGTTCAATGAAAAGCTCTGCGAAAACAATCAGTAAAATAATTGAGGATAGTTCTCTTAGAATTAAAGAAGGAATGTATCATGGTGAGTTTTCTATTAACCACCCTGTTGATTATGTAAAAGAAATATATGCTATTACAAAGTAGTGACAAATCCCATTTTGTCGAGCTAATACCTTTTAACGATAACCTTAAGCTATCGTTAAAAAGTTTATAGATATGTTCCCACATACGAACGCAACTACTTGACATACTTGGTGTTCACTCGTTCCATGTTGAGTGTGTGGTATTGCTGAAAAAAAGAACATAAAAGTAGAATGGAGAAATAGATGGATAGATTTTCAGAAAAAAGCCTTATTTCACTTGGAGATTATTATGTGTATGGACTTATAGATCCACGAAGTAAGCAAATTTTTTATATTGGAAAAGGTACTAAAAATAGGGTATTTAATCATGAAAAAGAAAGTTTGAGTAGTTCTGATAGTGAGAAGTTAAAGTTGAAGACTATTGCAGATATAAAGGAAGATGGGTTTGAGGTTGAAAAGATAATTATAAATTCAAACCTAAGTGAAGAAGAAGCATTTGCTGCAGAGGCATCACTTATTAATGCCTTTAATTATGTTAATAATGTAGGACTGATTAATATTGTAGCAGGACACCATTCTAAAGAGGCTTTATCAGTAGATGAATATGAAAGAATATATGGTGCTGTTTTATTGGACGAAAAAGACATTAGACATAAAATTCTTGTTATAAAAGTAAGTAAATTTTATAAAAAAGGTATGGACGAAAAGATATTATATGATACTGTTCGTGGTGTTTGGAGAGTATCAAAAGAAAAGGTTAAAAAAGTGGAGTATGTTTTCGGGGTATACAATTCTTTGATAGTTGCTGTATACAAGCCATCTGCTTGGTTTGTTTGTAAAGAGGCTAAGGATAGACTTCCAAAACAAAATAATGTTCTTACTCCGAAAACAGTAAATAGGTTATTTTTTGTAGATGAAAGATATGAGCAGGGGTTTCCACCTGATGAGAATCAATCATTCTATATTGATAAGTCTATAGCAGGATTTAAGCTAAATAAGTTAGCACAGAACCCTATTACATATCTTAACCCAAAGAAGTTATGATAAGAATTTTGTTTTAAGATAGAAAAAAGGAGATTAAGGATTATGTATAAATTAGTTAAAGCATCTAAAAAAGACATTCCAAGACTTATCAAATACAAAAAAGATATTATATATATGTATAGTAAAGATTTAGTAGAAGATGAAAGAAATAAGATAGATGAATATGTAATAACTAGTGCAAATGAAATGTTTGAAGATTATTATAATATTATTATTGATGATAAGATTATAGGAAGTATATTGCTAAAAGATATGCCACAAGGCAAATTAATAGATGAAATATACATAGAAAAAGAGTTTAGAAATAATGGTATTGGTACAGATATTATAAGAAAAATGCTAGAAAATAATAGAAATATATATTTATGGGTATATAAGGAAAATAAAAAAGCTATTTCACTATATAATAGGTTAGGGTTTATAATAGTAGATGAGACAGATTCTAGATATTATATGAAATATGATAAGTAAATATTTGTTTTATACTTTTAATTTTAAGGTTAAAATAATATAATGATTCAAGGCATTTTGAAAATATATAATAATAGAAAGGAAGAGATTATATGGGAGGATATCTATTAACAATACAAACAAGTATTTTGATTTTTCCGGTACTTGCATGTATAATTACAATGCCATATGTAATATGGATGTATAGAAAATATGGTTCAATTAATTTTATTAAGACAGTAATTATCTATTCATTTGTATTATATTTAGAAAGTTGTTTTTTACTTGTAAATTTACCATTACCAAATCCAGGTAGTGTTCATAATAATTATATTGATATGATAAATTTAATTCCATTTAAGTTTATTGGAGATTTTATAAGAGAGAGTCCATTAAGGATATTTAATATATCTACATATTTAAGTGCAGTAAAACATGGAACATTTTTTGTTCCAGCATTTAATATTTTGATGTTAATTCCTTTTGGAATATATCTTAGATATTACTTTAAATTTAGCTTAAAAAAGACAATCTTATTTACAGCACTTTTGAGTTTATTTTTTGAATTAGTACAATTATCAGGATTATTTTTTATTTACAATGGGCCATATCGTTTATGTGATATAGATGATATAATACAAAATACTTTAGGAGGAATAATAGGGTATCTTATTGCAGGACTTTTATGTAAAATTTTACCAACAAGAGAAGAAATAGATAATAGGGCAATAGAGAAAGGTAAAAAGGTTCCTGGAATTAGAAAAGTAATAGCTTTTTTGATAGATTTATTTTTGATTAAAGTAATTAGTCTGATTATTAGAATATTTGTTCCTCTTGATTCTATATTTGTTTTTATACTATATTTTACAGTATTACCTAGAAGAACTGGTAATACATTAGGAACAAAATTCTTGAAATTTCATCTTGAAATGGAAAATAGGAATTATCTAAAACTTCTTATACGTAGTTTAGGAATGATAACATATATATATGTATTTCCATGGTTTGTAATAAATATGATGAATAAAGTTAATGAAAATATTAATACATTAGATTTAGCGGCAGTCTTTTTTATAGTATTTATGATATTTGTAATATATATTATTGTTACAATATATATAATATTAGCTAATAGGAGTTGGCCTTTTGATAAAATATTTAATATGACATATGTTAGTGATATTAAACCAATAGGTCAAAAAGATAAAGAATAAAAGATAAGAATAAGTATAAGTGTTAAGAATAAATGTATGATATATAAATTGGAAATATGGGAGCAGTTTTACTACTCCCATATTGTATGTTGTGCCCCAATTCTATACCTATATGGTAAATTATCTGGAGTAAAATCTATTTCAATATGATAAGATTTCCAAAGCATATATCCAGCTGTTTGAAGTCTCAGAATAAATGAAGATATATTTTTTGTTTCACGATAGTCTGCAGGTTTTAATGAAAAAACATCTATAAGATCTTTTGTTTTAAAATCTGTTATTGTAAGTGATGAAAGGGGGATATTATTAAATTTGATTTGTGATAAATTATTGGTATCTGCTTTAATTTCATAAAATGTTATAATACAATCTTTAAGATTATCAACATCTTTCCAAATAGGTGTAATACACATATGACCATATGATTTATCTTCATAAATCAGTTCTACAAATTCACCATAATAGAAATGGTCATCACGCTTATTTCTAATTTGACTATTTTGTGCTTTATCTTTAAATGTAAATCCTTTATCTAATAGATATGATGCTTTAGTTTTACCAATTGTAATATTTGTATCTCGTATTTGTATATTAATAGGTTTTTCTGGAAAACCAAACATAGATATAGTAAGTGTGAGGAAAAAAGAAGTATAAAAAACAGCACCAATTACAGCTTTTGTAGGAGAATATATCTTAAAATGGTTATCATTTTTAGATATTATAAGAATAATACCTTTAATAATATCTGATATAATCATCGTTATAATAACAATAACAAATTGAGATTTTAAACAAGTAAATATTGATTTTGATAAGTTTGAGGTTTTGATATATGTATATATTAAAACACTAATATTTGCTATGATAGTAAGGATGATAAAGAGATTTGCTTCATTAAGTGAGTAGATATTTGTAATATCATCATATTTGACAATATTTCTCCTTCTAACACTTTGGCCAAACTTATATATCCAATTAGGTACTTCTTTGCCGATTCTTTACAGCAATAATAAGTTTAATATATATGTATATAGTAAATATACATGATATTAATAAAAAAGAACAAAAAAACAATGTAGGGACAAAAAATTTCATAAAATCCTCTTTCTATAATGAATTTATACATAATAGTATATGTATAAATTATATCATTACAAATATATTAAGGCAAAAAGAGAGAATATAAGAAATATAATGAAATATTAATTAAAGAAGAGGAAAATAGAAGTTTAAAATATAATTTGAAAATGATAAAATAATATTGTAGAAATTAATTATATATTTGTATAAGAAAGGAATAATATTATGAAAAGAAATATAGCAAAATTACTTTGGAAGTTAATGGTAATAATTTTTATACTAATAGTAGTATCAGCACCTGTTTTGTTTATAGGAAAGATATTACCATATTATTCATATCCTCAAACAGAGGCTAAAATTGTAAGTGTACATAATTATCAAAAAAGTAATAATAATTATAAGCAAGAAATAGAATATGGAAGTAGTATCAAACTAGAATATATGGTAAATGGTAAGAAAATTAATGGATGGTTAGAATATAGTACGAATTCTATTCGTAAAGAAGGGGATATCATAAGAATCGCATATAACCCAGATAATCCATTACAATGTAGGATGGTAAATGAAAAAGGGGATATTTTGATGGTAGTATTATTGGTTGCAATAATTATATATATTTTATGGATTTGTATAAAAATATCTAGAAAAAATAAAAATGATGATTGAGGATAAAAATGTGCAAAGAATGTTATTCAGATAATAATAGGATAAATCCATTGTTAAATCCTATAGAATGTTTAGAAAATCATACACAATATATTTGTGGAACTTGTGGTAGGTGTATTTGCATAGAATGTGATAAAAAAAGAGGATTACAAAGATGGAACTTTTCATTTAAATCACTTGAAATTGCTAAATTATATTTAAGAACAGCAGATTATACAATGAAAAAAGTATGTGATATATATGAAATTAAAGATAAAAATAATAGGAAAACATATAAGATATTTAAAGAAGAATAAAAATAAGATATGTGAAAAAATGAATCCTATTTTTAAAGTAGAAGAATATATAGAATATCCTAATACAAAAGTAAAAAGATTGAGTAAAGTAGAAATAGAAAAATATATGGAAGAAAGATAAAAAGAAAAAAATAATAAGTAAGTGAGGTAAAAGGTGGCATTTGATTTTAAGAAAGAATATAAGAAGATATATATGCCTAAAAAAGAGCCAGAAATAATTAATATACCTAAAATGAAATATATTGCAGTAAGAGGAAAAGGTAATCCAAATGATGAAAAACGGTGAATACAAAAAAGCAATAGAATTGTTATATGGTATAGCATATACAATAAAAATGAGCAAAAAAACTGACTATAATATAGAAGGATATTTTGATTTTGTAGTACCACCGCTCGAAGGCTTTTGGTGGCAAGATGGAATAATAGGTGTAGATTATAATAATAAGGAAAAGTTTTCTTGGATTTCTATTATAAGAATGCCTGATTTTGTTAAAGAAAAAGATTTAAATTGGGCAAAGCAAATTGCAGAAAAGAAGAAAAAGAAAGATTTTTCAAAAGTTGAATTATTAGAATATGATGAAGGATTATGTGTTCAATGTATGCATATAGGATCATATAATGATGAACCTAAAACAGTAGAAAAAATGCATGAATATATTGAAAAAGAAGGATATATTTTAGATATTACAGATACTAGATATCATCATGAAATATACTTAAGTGATGTTAGAAAAGTATCTGAAGATAAGTTAAAAACAGTTATAAGACACCCTATTAAGAAGAGAAAAGAGATATAATATAAAAAGTTGAAGAAGAAAAGAGGAAATAAATATGAAACAAAAATATGATTTAATAGTAATAGGATTTGGAAAAGCAGGAAAAACACTTGCAGCAAAATTATCAAAGATGGGAAAAAGTGTAGTATTAATAGAAAAAGATGAAAATATGTATGGAGGTACATGTATAAATGTACGGATGTATTCCATCAAAAAGACTTGTAACAGATTCTATAAGTGTACCAAAAGGTGATTTTAAGGTAAAGGAAGAATATTATAATAATGTTATAGAAGAAAAGAAAAAACTTACAGGAGCACTTAGAAAAGCAAATTATGATAAACTTATAGAAGCAGGAGTAGAAATTATACTTCGGAGAAGCATCTTTTGTTGATAAAAACCATATTAAGGTAACAGGAAAAGAAGAAATGATTCTTGAAGGAGAAAATATTATTATAAACACTGGGGGAAGACCAGTTATACCAAATATTAGAGGAATAGAAAATAATAAGAGTATTTTTCTTTCAGAAGATATAATGAATTTAGAAAAATTACCTAAAACATTAACAATAATAGGTGGAGGATATATTGGACTTGAGTTTGCAACAATATATTCTAGTTTTGGAAGTGATGTTACAATTATTCAAAATGAAGAAGAATTTTTACCAAGAGAAGATGAAGATATTGTAAATGCTATTAGAAAAACATTAGAAGAAAAAGGAATAAAGATTATAACAGGGGCAAACATAACAGAAATAGAAAATTCTACTGTTATATATAATATAGGAGAAAAAGAAAGCAAATTAGAATCTGATATAATACTTCTTGCAACAGGAAGAAGACCAAATACAGATAATTTATGTGTCGAAAATGCAGGAATAGTTTTAAATGAAAGAGGTGGAATAAAGACAGATGATCATTTAAGAACAGATGCAGAAAATATATGGGCAGCAGGTGATGTTTGTGGAAAATTACAATTTACATATATATCATTAGATGATAGTAGAATTATATTAGATGATATGAATGGAAATAGGGTTCGTACAATAAACAATAGAGGAGCATTTTCATATAGTGTGTTTATACAACCAACATTTTCACGTGTAGGGATGAATGAAAAAGAAGCTATGATGAATAATATAAAATATCGTGTAGTAAAACTTCCTGTAATGGCAATTCCAAAAGCAAAAGTTATTAGAAAAACAGAAGGAATGTTAAAAGCTTTAATTAAAGAAGATGGAACAATTTTAGGGGCAGAGCTTTTCTGTGAAGAATCACATGAAATGATAAACTTTATGAAACTTGCAATAGATAATAACATAAAAGCAGATGTTATAAAAAACTTTATATTTACACATCCAACAATGTCAGAAAGCTTAAATGACTTGTTTTCAATGTGATTAGTAGCAAGTAAAATAAATATTTGCAAAATAATAAGAGGGGAAAATAGTAAAATTCAAAAAAGTTTTACTATTTTTTATTATTTCATATAGATTTCACAAAAGTAGAGTATTATATATTCAAGAAGGAGGAACATGATGCTAAAAAATGCGTTTTTATATATTATTAGAAAAAAAACAAAATTTATAATAGTATTAACACTTTTTATAGTTATACTTGTAAGTATATATTCTTGTTTAGCTATAAATAAGTATAATGGTAAGATAGAAGAAATTATGTACAAATCTTCTAATTCATCATTTTTAATAACAGAAAATAATGAAGGAGTTATTAATCTTAAAGATATAGAAAAAATAAAAGATATTTCTGGAATTGAAAAATATAATTATATATATGAAACAATAGCAAAACTTAAAGATAAAGATGTATATAATGAAAATAAGAAAATTGAAATAAGTGATTTAAACCCAGAATATAAGAATGTTTTGAAAATTTATGGTGTAATAAATTCAGAATTAAATAATGAATTTTTAAGTGAAGTATTTAAACTTGTAAAAGGTAGACATATAGCAAAAGATGATGTTAATAAGGTTATGGTACATGAAGATTTAGCTAGACAAAATAAATATAATATTGGAGATAAGATAAAGTTAAATCAATTAAATCCATATAGTGCTAAGAAAAATGAAAAAAATAATGATAAAAAAGAAAATACAATTGAATATGAAATTGTAGGTATTTTTTCGGGTAGAAAACAAGAAAAATATACAGGACTTTCTTCAGATTATAGTGAAAATATGGTATTCACAGATTATAATTCAACACAAAAAGCAAATACAGAAAAACAAGTAAATAAATCAGTATATTTTGTTAAAAATCCAAAAGAAATGGATAAGATTATTGAAAAAGCAAAAACAAATAAAATAGACTGGAATAATATTAGCTTAGAAAAAAATACAAAAGCATTTGATGAAAGCATAAGTAGTATAAGTTCAATAAAAGGTATTATAAGAATAATGACATATTCTATAATACTACGGTGGTATTGTAATACTTTCAATGATATTAATATTATGGATAAGAGAAAGAATACATGAAATAGGTATATTACTTTCAATAGGTGTTAATAGATATAAGATAATAATTCAGTTTATAGCAGAACTTTTCTATATATCTATTCCAAGTGTAATATTATCATTTATAATAGGAAATGGATTAGCAAATAAGATATTAAGTGAAATGATATCAAGAGAAGCTATAGTAGGTAGTGCAAATAGTACAAAAATGGGATTATTTAGTATGGAAAATATTATTACAATGTCACAAAGTTATGGAATATTGATATTAATAATAATATTATCAGTATTATTTACATTAGGAATATTACTTATGAAAAAACCTAAGAAAATATTATCAAAAATGAGTTAAGTTAAAGTTAAAATTAAAATTAGTTTATTTAAATTAAATAGAAAAAATAGAATGAATGAAATAAGAAAATAATTAATAATGAATAACA
>ERZ773049.596-NODE-596-length-22026-cov-10.629876_pt1 | contig 22026 bp, 17 predicted proteins | sample MGYA00580633_ERZ773049 | MGnify/ENA primary metagenome ERZ773049 (study PRJEB29015, sample SAMEA2737991) | human oral metagenome | biome: human oral; feature: human-associated habitat; material: dental | place: China | collected 2066 ...
GCTGGGCATGGGCCGGGTACGCGGAGCCGAGCTACGAGGTCGCCTACGGCCCCGATCGCACCACGCTCACGCTTCCGCTCGCATCGACCGGCGATCGAACGCGAAAAGCGGTCGATTCGAGCGGCCGATTCCGTACGGAGGCGACCGAGACGGCGCGGGCGGCCATACTGGCGCTCTTCCCAGACAGACGTACTGCGTTGAAGTCGGCTGAAATCGCCGAGCGAATCGGGCTGGGCAAGACAAGGACAAACGAGCTGCTGCGGGGCTTGGTTGGTGACGGTCTTATCGTCGCGGAGGGCTCGGCGCGCAACCGCGTTTACAGGCGAGCCGAGCAGTAGGGCGGACACTGGGTGCGCGGTGATCGTCGGGCACAACCACGGCAGTCATTGCATGTGCCTACGATCCCGATGCTGCACTCTCGCAGCCGCTCTTCCCGCCGGAGGACGCAGCAGGCTGCAGGCTCCCAGAGCCACAAGCGGGATACCCGTCACGAAGCCGAGGGGGCTGGGGCCGAGCAGAGTCTTGCCACACGAGCAGAAGACGAGGCCCACGCTGGCTATGGTATTGGAGGCACTATGGGTCAGAGCGCATGGCCACACGCTCCCCGAGCGGACCCGCAGCAAGGAGAGCCAGCAGGACATCGCGGTGCACGCGAGGGTTATCGTGAGGATCCCTGCGACGGGGAAGTCCGCGTAGCCCATCCCGTAGTTGTGCCCCATGACAATGGCGGGGATGTGTCACAGCCCCCGAATTCTGGGGCACCGAGCTCCCGCAGGGTAGTCCGACAGCTCGCGCTGGGTCCTGCGGAGGTCCTGCTGGGAGCAGGCACCCCGGCGAAAGTGCCCCGCAGGCTCCGGGGTACCGAGTTTTGGGAATCAACTGGGCAAACCTCGGGCGAAAGTGCCCCGCAGATTCTGGGGCACCGAGGCTTGGGACCCCGAACTCCGAATCCCACTGGGTGAGCCGCGCTAGCCCGTACGCATCAGAGCGTCACCGTTTTGATGGGTGTGTAGGTGAGCGAGCCTCCCTTGGGGTGGTCGCTCCACATGAGGCTGGCACTCGTGTGGTGGGTCGTAACGGACGCAGTCTCGCTTGTTAGGGTCGCGCAGAGCTCAGCAAGGTTCACGCCCTTTGGGACGCAGACGTTGCGCGCGAGCGTCACGTGCGGCCTGAACGTCTCGCCACCGTATGGCAGGCCTCGCACCCGAAGCTCGTCTGCCACCAGCTCTTGGAGCAGCCCGAGCCTCTGGGGGCAGTCGCTATCTGTCGGTCCCACCCAGAGTATGGAGTTCCTGCGCTTCTCGAAGCAGGAGATATGACCGAGCGCGAGGTCGATGGGAAAGCTGCCGGGGTCAAGAGCCAGTCTTTCCGGGCACCCCGCACCATCTGTGCCCTCGATAGGCGAGTCACCCGTCCCTTTGTCTGCCAGAGCATTCCGATACGCCGTGACCGCAACGTCCAGCGCCTCCCTCGCGAGGGTCTCCCGGTCCTCGTCGCAGGGTCCTATGAACGAGAGCGTCATGTGCAGGTTGCCCGGTGCCGTAAGCCTGCCCGTGGCGATATGTCCTTTGAGCGCGTTCTGCCTCTGGACGAGCCAGTCCCTCTCGACCTCGGAGAAGGTCAGCGCCACGAAGAGGCGACGTTCACCCATGGTCAACCCCATTTCTTCCCATGCGGCCCGCCGACCCGCCATGCGTCCCGACACCTTGGTCGCGTGCGCATGTCCTGATTGCTTCAAGGTGCCGTGCCGTGCGCGCCGCAGCTAGCCTATGATGATAGCAAAGAGGCTGCAGGAGAGGGACGCCATGTCCAATATGACCGACTACCTACGCTGGCGTGGGGACATTACGCTTGAGGAGCGCCCGCTCAACGACGTGGACGCTCTCGTTTTGGCCACCGTCTCCTACCTTGACTTTGACGACATCGTCCCACCCGACGTCTCAGGTGGCATAGCGTTGGGTGACGCCTGCCAAGAGGTCCTCGCACGCACGGGTGACGACATCACGAGCGCAGTGCGCTCCATGGCATCCATCGACACGAGCTTCGTCGTGGCCCTCGCCCAAAGCGAGCGCTTCGGTTCCCTGCGCATGAGCCGTTATCTTGACCAGGTGGACGAGGCGACAAGCCTGCAGTTCTCAGCCGTCACGATCGGGCTTCCCGGCGGTGACCTGCTCATCTCCTTTCGGGGGACCGACAGCACGCTCGTCGGCTGGCGTGAGGACTTTATGCTTGCCTTCACCGTCACCGAGGCGCAGCGTAAGGCGAGGGCGTACCTGAAAGACGCGCTCGCTGGGTTGGATGCGGGCGCGAGGGTCGTGCTCGCCGGTCACTCCAAGGGAGGTTGCCTCGCGGAGTACGCGGCCGTGACCTGCCCAGAGGCACTGCTGTCCCGTATAGGCCGGGTCTACAGCTTCGATGGCCCGGGACTCGACCGGGCGGTGCTCTCGGACGATGCCTTTTCGCGTTTGGGCGAGAGGTTCTGCCACATTCTGCCGAGGTTCTCGGTGGTGGGCCAGCTTATGGATCGCCTTGAGGTGCCACGCCGCTACGTCGAGTCAAGCGAGTGGGGCATCATGCAGCATGATCCCATGAGCTGGCAGGTGGGACCCGCCGGCCTCGTTCAGGCGGATGGCCTGGCACCCGAGGCAAAGACCTTGGACGACGCGATCGCCTCGTGGCTGTCGGGAGAGGATCTTGAGACGCGTGAGCTCTTCGTGAGAGAGCTCTTTGACATCTTGGGGGCTGGTGGTGCGACGACGATTGCCGAGGTTGTCACGAACGGTGGGGTGCAGCGGGTGATCGCCGCCGCCGCACAGGCGAGCGAGGGGACCAAGCAGGTCATAGGTAGGCTCATTGACACGTCCATGCAGGCCACGAAGGAGAGCGTTGCGAGTGGGGTGGCCGATGGCGTGGAGGGCATCGCTCGTGTCGTCAAGCGCACGGGAGAAAACCTTGCCTCAAGGATCGGGGAGAGTCTCATGGTCCGTGAGGCCGCGACCAAGGTCGCCGAGATGGGCGAGATGCTTGGCGCAAGAGCGCTACCCGGCGAGGTCGGGCGTTTGGGGAAGAAGGACCTCGCTGGCGAGTCGGGCGGCGAGGAGGAGCAAGACGGATAGCTCGCGAGCGGGCATCCGTCGCCCTCAGTTCGCGCCGACGACGAGGCCCACCACCGTGGCGACGATCGAGACGATGATGGCGCCAAAGAACGCGGAGCCAAAGCTCTCGATCGAGATGCCCGCATGGAAGATCTCGCGCGAGAGGTAACTTGCCAACTCGAGCATGAGCGCATTGAGCACCAGGTAGAAGAGGCCGAGTGTTACGATTGTGATGGGAAAGGAGAGTATCACAAGGATGTGCTTGAGCGTTGCGTTCACGAGCGCGAGGGCAAGTGCGCACATGATAGGACCTGCGTAGTCCCCACCAACGGTGTCGATTCCCGGAACGAGCCAGACCGCCGACATGACCGCAATGGACGTGACCGCCCAACGACCGATGAACTCCATAAGCCACTCCTTTCATGTGCTCATGGCATCCTTATACCCAAAGGGGCACCAGGGGAACAATGGCTAGCATGGTCCTGTGTGGCTCAGGCCGTGCCTTCAGGTGGGTGAGCGGGGGGTTGCCACGCCCGCTCTGCGGAAGGGGGTCTGGCCCGTTGCGTGGGCGAGGGGCCACGGTAGGGGAGAGTTTGAGGAGAGGTCAGCATGTCCCTTAACATCCTTTGGACGGATGACGAGCGTCTGGCTGGCGCGGACGTCACGCGTGTGCTTACGTCGGCGCTCTCGTCGTGCGCCGGCGCGACGCTTTTCGTCCCGAGCTTCGCCCAGCAGCAGCTGGCAGCGTGTCAGGTCGCTCGTCACCCCGACCTTTCCCTGGGCGTCACCGTGACCACGCCTTTGGCGTGGGCCGAGGAGCGCTGGGGAATCTGGGGTGATGGCAGGGGCCTGGTCGACGAGGCGGCGCGCTGCCTCCTGACAAGAGAGGTGCTCTCCTCGGCTCCCGACGAGCTGCGCGGCGGCTTGGGTACCAATCCGGGGACCAGGCGCCTTGTGGGCGAGCTCGCCTCACGAGCCCTACCTTGGATACCCCCTGCGAAGGGTGGGGAGCTCGATGACGCACGCGTCTGCGAGCTTGGCCTTACGGGTGGCGAGAAGGCAGCCCTTCGTCTGGTGGGTCGCTATGCCCAGAGGCTGCATGACCATGGCCTCATCGAGAGGAGCGAGCTTCTGTGCGGCGTCGCGGACGCACTGCGCGAGGCGGGCGTCGTTGTCGCGCCCGTGGTCGTCTCCGGCTTCACGTCCATGGACCGCGCCGAGAGGGAACTTCTGGCTGGGCTCGCTGGCCTATGCGAGGTGACGGTGGCGTTTGGCAGGAAGAACGCAGAGCTCCTTGCCGGCTGCGAGGAGCTTGCCGAGAGTCTGCGTGCCCTTGCCGACAGGGGTGCGCAACGGGAGGGCCCAGGTACGCGGCATGACGGGTCGCAAGGCGCGGTTCCGTCCGCCACCGCAGGTGCGCGGCAGGGTGGGGAGACGGGCTTGGTGCCGTCCGTCCCCGCAGACGCCACCCCCGCAGACGCCACCCCCGCAGACGCCACCCCCGCAGACGCCACCCCCTCGCTCGTCCGCGACCCTGAGCTCGAGGAGCTGCTGGGAAGGCTCTTCTTGGCCTCTGGGAAAAGGGTGGTCGCGAGGGGATCCGTCTTGCTCCTCGAGGCGGCAGGTCCCCACGCCGAGGCCGAGCTCGTCGCACGCAAGATAGACGAGCTCGCGTGCAAAGGGATCACGAGCGTCGTGGTCGTCGCGCCTGACGTGGAGCGTGCCTGGAGGGAGCTTGCCCCCAAGCTCGAGGCCCGAGGTGTCTTTGTCACAGCCGAGCTTCCCTGTGCCTTCCCGAAGACGGACGAGGGTCGTGCCTTCCTGGAGTTTGCGCAGGGCGTGGCCCAGCTCGCCACGCTCGCAGAGACCTGGCCCCCCTCACAGGCGAGTGCGGAGGGGGAGCTCGTCCGTCTTGGGGACATGGGCTGGTGGCCCCCTAGGGGCCTTGCGGACTTTCTGCTCTCGGGCATCTCCTGCGTTCCCACTACACAGGCCTATCGCCTTGACCGCAGATGGAGGCAGGACCGCCTGCTCACGCCGACGGACGTCCTGAGGGACCTGCAGAGTCCCAAGATGACGAGCCTGCCCGTCGCCCAGGCGACGAGGGAGCTTCTCAAGGGAAGGCTCGCCTCGGCCGCATCGAAGCTCCTCGGGCCGCTTCTGGGGAGGACGGAGCTTGGTCTGCAGGACTTCGTCCAAGATGACCGGGGACGTAGGACCCAGGAGCTCGCCCGGGCAAGGGAGGCGCTCTTTGATGCCCGCGCCACGGCCGTGCTCGCACTGGTCCTCAAGGTCGCCGCCACGCTCAGGAGACTTGGCGCTGTGGTTGACCCCAAGCGGGGAGGCACGGTCACGCTTGCGGGACTCGTCGCCCAGGCGACAGACGCTCTCTCGGATGCGCTCGTCTCCCTGCGCCCGACGCTCGAGGTTGCGGGCGCGACCTGCAAGGTGCGGATACTGAGTGCCCGGGCAGCGGCGCAACTCGAGCCCGCGAGCGTCGACGCTGTCGTCCTCATGGGGCAGAGCTCGGACGAGTCCTTGGTGGGAACGGGAGACGACGTCCTCTCCGCGCTGCTCGTCCTTTTGGGTGTCGAGAGGGACAGTGACCCCTTGCCTCAGCTGCGCTCTGCGTTTCTCTCTACGCTTGCCGCCGCGCGCAGCCACGTGGTACTCGAGCGCAGCCTGCTCGACCGCTCGCTCAGGCAGCGCTGGCCCTCGGTCATGCTCACCGAGCTGAGGTCGTGCTACGAGGGCGGGGGTGCTGGGAAGGACGGCCTTCCTGTGGAGCGTCTGGATGAGGCGGAGGCGGACGCCAACTGTGCGCCCTCAGGTCGACCCTCAACGCGTGTGGGGCAGGAGGCGCTTGGTCAGCCGGGAGCGGTCTCGCCCTCGCTCAGGGGCCTCGTCGTCGTCCCGCCCGAGGGCAGGGCGGAGCTTTTGGACGGGCGACCCCTCCTCTCGGCATCGCAGCTCGAGAGTTACCTGGAGTGTCCCTACAAATGGTTCAGCCTGCGGCGGCTCGGCCTTCAGAACTCGGACGCGGACCTCACCAGCCTGGAGATGGGGACCTTTGCCCATCGGGTGCTCGAGGTGACGCACCGCACGATGCTCGACCAGGCACGAGAGAGGCTGCTTCGGGAGCGTGGGCGTGCGGCGAACACCCAGCTTCCCCTCACCGAGCGCATCGAGGGGTCATGCGTGGGCGAAGGCGACAGTGAGGGCCTCGAGCGCGCGCGGCGGATCCTCTCCGACGAGTTCGACCTTCACCTCGAGCATCAGTACCTCAGGCAGGGCAAGGGATCGCGCGCCCAGGTCTGCGTACCCCATGACGATGAGGAGAGGGGCCAGCTCGAGCAGCTGCGCCAAGACCTGCTCTCGACGCTCGACTATGAGGCTGGCCTCTTTCTGGGCTTCGAGCCGCGCCTCTTCGAGTGGAGCTTCGGCAGGGGTGAGGCACCGGTGGAATATGCCGGCGCCTACCTTGTGGGTACGGTCGACCGGGTGGACGTCGATGCCCACGGCCTCGCCATCGTCATCGACTACAAGCACCGCAGCCCGACGGTCTTTTCCAAGGAGTACGGTATCCCCACGCTCGCCTCCCTGGGGGGCTTCGTGCTGCCGCGTCGCGTCCAGTCGCTGGTCTACGGACAGGTGGTGCGCAAGCGGCACCCGGACCTCAGGGTGGTCGCTACGGTGTACCTCTCGAGCAAAGGGCGGCACGCCGTCTTCGGGGCGGTGTCGCGCAACGTGTCCGACCGCGTCTTTGGCAGCCACCCCTTGGACCCCAGGCAGCTTCCGCTCACGCAGGTGGACGATGCCTGTGACTTCGGGGTGGCAGGGTCTTCTCGTGGCATGGAGGCCCTGCTCGACGCGACCGAGGAGGCCATCGCCGAGAAGGTCGAGCAGCTCCTCGCGGGCCATGTCGAGGCCGACCCCATCGACGCCGCCGCGTGCCACTACTGTCCGGTCATGAACTGCGACATGAGGAGGTCGAGATGGGCGAGGTAGGGCTTGCGGGCCTGAGCCCCGAACAGCTGCGCATTGCCACGACCCTCAAGGGGGCGCTCTTCGTCGAGGCGGGAGCGGGCTCGGGCAAGACCTTCACCCTCACGAGGCGTGTTGCCCAGGCGCTCTGTCCTGGCTCCGGCGAGGGGGGCGCCCCCTTTCTGGATGACCTCTCCCAGGTGCTGGTCATTACCTTCACCAATGCCGCTGCGAGGGAGATACGGGAGCGCGTGCGCTCGACGTTGCGTGACGCCGGCATGCGCGAGGCGGCCCTCCAGGTCGACTCTGCCTGGATCAGCACGATCCATGGCATGTGCTCGCGCATCCTGAGGCGCCATGCCCTCGACCTGGGACTTGATCCCGCGTTTCGCATGGCCACAGAGAACGAGACCAGCCTGCTTCAAAACCGGGCACTCATCGAGGTCGTGGGAGCCGCGCACGCGTCCGGCGGCCGGGACGAGGACCAGGCCGTGCTCTTCGACTCCTTCGGGCTGGGGCGTGCGACGGGTGCCATGAGGGTCGTGGACAGGCTCTGTGCCGTGGCAAAAAGCGCGACGGGGGGCTTCGATGGCCTTAAGCTCGCTCAGGCTGCCGACATCGGCCAGGCCATGGGCTCCCTTTTGGGCGCCTACGAGAGCCTGCATGCCCAGAGGCTCACGCCGTCTGCGGCGCAGCGAGTCGACCCGGCCCTCGACCTTGTGCGCGACTTCGCCTCCCGGGCGCCTGGGCAGAAGGACGCCTCGGCAGCCCGCGAGCTGCTGTGCCAGGTCCGCTCCATCGGCTTTCCGCGTCCCTCGAAGGCGTACGCCGAGTTCGTCTTCGATCTGCGTCGCGTCTTCGAGGAGACCTGGGCGGACGTCGTCCTCTCTGAGAGCGTTCCGGCTCTGCGTGCCGCGCTCGCGCTCGCTCGCACGGTCGAAAAGCGTTACGGAAGGCTCAAGTCAGAGCGCTCGCTTCTTGACAACGATGACCTCATCGGCCTCGCCCTTGCCGCCGTGAGGGACAAAGCCGAGGTGGCGGCCGACTACGCCGGTAGGTTTCGCCTCGTGATGGTGGACGAGTTTCAGGACACCGATGCCCGCCAGCTCGAGCTCATAGGCCTCCTTGCCGGTGGCGGGTGGGGCCGCGTTGCGACCGTGGGTGACGCCCAGCAGTCCATCTACCGCTTCAGGGGTGCGGACGTGGGTGTGTTCAGGGAGCACGGGCGCAGGGTCCCTGAGGCGGGTCACGTGCGCATGGCGACCAACTACCGCAGCCACGCCGACGTCCTGTCCTTTGTCGACGCGGTCTGCGGCGGCAGGAAAGGTGTGCTTGCCGACTTCATGCATCTTGAGGCGAGCCCGGGTCGCAGGGACGGTTACCGGGCCTCTGCGCTTGACCGCATTGACGTCGAGCTCGTCTGTAGCGATCATCGCTCGAGGGGCGTCGCGACGGGCGTCGTGGCGACGTGCATTGCCGAGAGGCTCAAGGCGTACGCGGACGCCGGCCAGAGCGCAGGCGACATGGCGCTTCTGCTCGGCACGACCACGCATGCCGCAGATTACATAGACGCCATCCGGGCGCGTGGCCTGGAGTGCGTCGTCACGGGCGGCTCCACCTTTACCTCTGCGCCCGAGGTGGGTGTGATGGCCGCGCTGCTGCATGCGCTCGCCAACCCCCATGACACCGAGCCGGGACTCTTCCCGCTCCTTGCCTCAGAGATGTTCGAGCTTGGTGCCGACGACTTCGTGCAGTTGGGAACAAGGCCGCAGCTTGTGCTTGACGCCCCGACCAAGCGTACGGTGGACCGAGGACTCGAGACGATGGGCTTCTATGGGGACGAGCCGCCCTCGACCAGTCTCCGGCGGGCCCGCGACGTGCTCTGGCGCGCTCGCCAGAGGTTGAGGTCCCTGCCCGTGGCCGACGTCTGCCTGGAAGTCGTGAGGGAGTCAGGCTGGCTCGCGCGGCTCGAGGAGGAAGGGCAGGAGGGCCGCTCTCGCGAGGCCAACGTGCTCGCTGCCATAGACTACATCCGCGACCTCACCGACGAGCTCGGCCTCGGGCCGGCTCGTGCGGCGGGGGAGTTCGACACCTGGCTCGAGCTCTCCAAGATCCCACCCGCCGCCCTCGCCGGGGGCGGGCAGGACTCGGTGCGCGTCATGACCATCCACGCTTCCAAGGGGCTCGAGTTTCCCATCTGCGCGGTGGCCGAGTGCTGGAGCGACCCGAGGCCAGAGAGCGGCGTCGTGAGCGGGCGCGACAGCGGGGGAGAAACGCAGGTCGTGCTCGTGCCACCGCTTGCGGACAAGGAGAGGATAGACCTCAGCCGCTCGGAGCCGTGCGAGAGGCCCTCGAGCGTCTCGGAGGTCTTGGCGCAGCTTCGGTCGACCAACGCCCTGGAGGACGCGCAGGAGAGGACGCGCCTGCTGTACGTGGGAATGACCCGTGCGAGGGAGGCCCTCATCCTGGGCATTCAGGTGATCCAGTCGAAGTCGTCCGGCCTTGGGCCCGAGCTTTCCGCAGGCGTCGTGAACGCCCTCTTTGGCACGGAGCTGCCAGCTCCCGGTGAGCACGCACTGAGCTTTGGCGAGGGGGGAGCTGGCCGCGTGAGGAGCGTGAGGGTGTCCACGCGCGAGGACTACGTGGAGATCGACGATGGGGCCGGTCCTCAGGTGCAGGAGGCGCAGGAGGAGTCCGAGAGAGCCCCCTCGCGGACCTTCACCCTCTTTGACGTGGAGCGCTCAGACATCGAGGTGCGCGCAAGCCTCGCACCGGTGCGCGAGGGGATCTTCAGCTATTCCTCGGTGAGCGCACAGCTGCGGGCGAGCGCGCGCGAAGCGCTCGGAAGGGAGCTGGACGCGGCTTGGGACGAGGCGCCCGCCACGGGTGATGAGGACAGGGCCACGAACCTTGGGTCGGCCTTCCATGAGCTTGCCCAGGCCCTAGTCGAGTCTGGTGCGTATGAGCCCGGTGAGGCACGCCTCGGCGCGAGCGTACGTCGCTGGGGGCTCTCGCCCCGGGCACAGGGGCGCCTCAGGGCCGCGCTCGGGCGCTGGTGCGGGTCTGAACTTCGGGCCGAGGCTCGGTCGCACAGCCTCGTTCGTGCGGAGGTCCCGTTCTTCATGAGAGTCGACTCCGCCTATGGCGAGTACGTCGAGGGGTCCATCGACCTCCTCGCGACGGATGCGGGCTCACGCCATGCCCTGGTCGTGGACTACAAGACGGGGGACGCGGGCCTCTCTGAGGAAGAACTCCGCGCCCATCACGAGATGCAGGCGAACTTCTATGCGAGCGTGCTCATGCAAGGCGGCCTCAAGGACGTCGAGTGCGCCTTCTGCTGCGTGGAGCGTGACGCGTCCGAGCTGGGGGGCAGGGCGGGCCAGCCACTCGTCGTGCGCTACCGCTTTGACGGGAAACACCCACCTCGCCTGGGATCGTGAGCGAGCCCCGGCGCAACCCCCCCGCAGCCTGGCGGGGGGTTGTGTGAGCACATTTGCCCAGTTGGTCCATTTTCCATAGTGCCCCGCAGGCTGGCGGGGGGTTGCTCCCTACGCCTCCCGGGCGACGACGTGACGGAAAGGCGCAGTCTGCGGCTCCCGCGTCACGCAGACTGCGCTTTTCCGTGAGGCGTCGGGCCGGGATGCGCCCCTCCGCGAGGCCGCACGCGACCCTCCCCTGTGGTCCTCCTATGAGAGGTGGCCCGAAGCACCGGCGGGCTATAGGAACATGTGTGCCTGCTAGCATCGCACGACCAGCAGTAGCGTACTCGACAATGCGGCCACCACCAAGATGACGGAGGTATTCGTGATAGGGTGCTCGCTGCCGAAGAAGGGCAGTCCTTACGATAACGCCGTCATCAAGCCGGCGAACAGAAATCTTGGGAATCCGGAGATGATCCGGGGAAGACCCGCCGACATAGCGAAGCTGAGGCGGGAGCTTGACCCGTGCGCACGACGGCACGGCAGCGAGTGGACCCACTCCACGTCAGGCTGCATCAGCCCGGTAGAGTTCAGGAAAACGGAGGCTGCGGGAAAAGCCTCATGTGCTTGCAACTTCAAACGGCAATGCGGCGAGGCCGGGCGCCCGGGAGACGACCCCAACCCATCCGTCAGCCTGATTTGTTCCGCGTGTCCTAATGACTATGAGGAACTTATGAGTACAAATTTGTCAATAAGATTATGTACCTCTTAGCCGGGTCTCACCGTTAAGAGTAGAAAGGGGAGGTGAAGGGTCCCCGTCGCGTGACTGACTTACTTCTCAAGTTATAGTTGAGAATAGTACCCTATTCGGGTACAACATGGGTATTAATAGGAGGAGGTTTCCGATGGCAACCGCAGCAGTGACGAGGCGCGCCGAGATAAAGACGCGTACGACCGATGAAGTGAAGAAGGGTGCCACCGAGGTGTACGCCCGCTGGGGCCTGAGCCTCAATGACGCCATCAATACGTTCCTCATCAAATCCATCGAGGTTGGAGGCCTTCCCTTCGACCTGCGCCCGGAGGTGCCGTCCTACGATACCATCGCTGCCGTGGCCTACCGCGCGCCGCTGAACGCCGAGGGTGTGGCTGCGCTGCCGGTGGAATGGGACGACGGCGATGAGTGAGCCGATTCCCCAACCTTGGGAGGCCCGGCATGCTCGCTTTGACTTCTCCGAGGGCCATGGCTACAAGTACCGCCCGATCATCGTGCTTGCGATGAGGCTCGACGGGTTGCTCGTGGCTATGGTGACGGGCGTTGCCAACAAACTATCGCTTGAGCACGACCATCCCATACGCGAATGGGAGGCAGCTGGGCTTGACAAGCCGTCGATCGCCCGGCTCGATCGCATCGCCGAGATTCCCGCCGGCTACCTGGGCACGGTGGGCCGCATCGGATGCCTTACCGACGGAGACATCAACGCAATCAAGGCGATACTGGCCAAGATCATCCGATAGCGGCTTACCCCCAGCGCCTGCTTGACTCGATCCTCCACCGCTCTTCTCGATGGCATGAGCAGGGTGCTTCAAGGCCTCGTAATTCAGCTCGCCACACAGACATCGACGCCGTCGTGTGTCAATGCTTCCCTCCATTTGCTGGGAATGCTCTCATCAGTGATGAGCGACATGTGCTTTCCCGACAGCCGCATGGGGATGGCGCCGCGTCGGCCGAACTTCTCGGATTCGGTGAGCACGACGACTTGCTCTGCCGACTCCGCCATGGAGCATGCGGCGTCGCCGCGCATTTGGTCGGCGTTGGTGGGGCCCACGCCCTGAACCCAGCCGTCTGCGCCGATGAAGAGTTTCTCTACATAGAACTCCCGCGCGCAGGTACGTAAAAGTGGGCCTACCGTCACCTGGCTGTCGCGCTGGTAGGTGCCGCCTAGAAGCGTGCAGCTCACATTGGCACTGTCACGCACATAGCCCGCTATGAAGGCGCTGTTGGTGACAATGGTCAGGCCCTTCTTCGTGTCAGCGAGCTCACGTACGAGCAGCGCGCAGCAGCTGCCACTCTCGACCATGATGGTTGAGTCGTCGCGCACGAGCCTTGCTGCCTCGTGCGCGATGCGGCGCTTCTCGTCGTAGTGATATGCCAGACGCCCACCCACGTCATTGAGGTTGGAGAGCGTGGCAAAGCCGTGTTGGCGAATCACGAGCCCTCTCTCCTGCAACGCATCCAAGTCCTTGCGAACCGTGACCTCCGAGACACCAAGAAGCTCGCTGAGTTCCGATACCTCCACTCGCTGCCGGGAAGTGAGTATGCTGAGAATACGGCTGTCACGCTTGGCCATCGTATGTGCCCCAAGTTTCTTTTGCAGTTAGTACCATTGCTTTTGCATGGTACTTCAATTTCATTCGCACTACAAGGACAAAGACCTACCCTCAGCAGAAGCAAGGCGATCCACGGTTACTTTTCGTGGGCAGGCCCGTGATGCCTTCTCAGGCTGAAGCCGCCATCGCGGCACGGCCGACTCAGGCGAAGGTCGGCGATCGACATGATGGGACCTAGCAACACGTAATCTCCACAGTCCTCTGTTTTCCGAGTTGCTAGTATCCTTTCCTAAAATTGCAGTTGATCCGTATTGTCAACCTGTGGTTGACGCATGAGCGGACAAAAAGCGCCCAGCGGTTGGTTGCGGCAACCGCGTGGAGGGGGTCAAGATCGACAGGGAAAGGGGCAGGGGACCATGCAGGCTCTGTCTGACGATTCGGTGGGCACAAGCATCAACAAAGGCGCGGCGGGCCAAGGGGGAGGCGTGGACAGCGTGGGAGACAGCATTCAACGCCAGAGGGTTGCGCACGGCATGAGCCAGGCGGCCCTCGCCCAGAGCCTGGGCATCAGCCGTCAGTCCGTCGCGAAGTGGGAGGCAGGCAAGAGCCGTCCGGAGCTGGAGAAGATGATACGGCTCTGCAGCCTGTTTGGCTGCACGATGGACGAGCTGGTGTATGGGGCTAACCGTCACGTCGAGGTGCCTGCCGAGCGTGAGGTCCCAGTGTCCGTGACCGTCGCAGGCGGGCGCGAGACCCCCGACATGCCCGCCAAGGACGCCGCCGGATCCGAGGCATCGACGCGGGCCGACGCGATGCGAGACTACGACCGCTACGTCTCGAGGCGCTGCGTGCTCATGGCGCTGGGGTGGGCAGTGCCCGTTATGGGCATGGGCGTCTCCTCCCTCTGCGTCGGGCTGGGCGCGTCGAGCTCGTTTGCGGTCACGCTGTGGATGGGGTCCGCCATCGCGGGCGGCATGCTGCTTCGCACGGCCCGCCTCGAGCGGCTCGAGATGATGGGGGCGCATCCTCGCGTTGACGACTTCCACACGCCGGAACAGAGGCGCGTCACGCGCAGGCTCCAGACGGGCGCCTACGCGGCTGCACTCGCCATGCTCTGCTCCGCCCTCGTCCTGTCGTATGCGAGCGAGTGGGTCTCGGGGTACTGGTGGCACCTCGCGGGGCTCTCGTGGCTTCTCCTCTCCCTGGCCGTCTTCCTTGGCGTGCGGGGCTACCAGCGAGGAGGTGCCTGCTCCACCGAGCGCTACAACAGGGGAAGCGAGTCACGCGCAAGCAGGCGTTCGGACAAGAAGGAGCGGTGAGGTTTGTCATGCGAGGGGCCATGGTCGTGAGCGATAACGATGCGCGAGTACTTGAGGTCAGGGACGTCACCAAGCGCTTTCGCGGCGCGTCCGCGCCCGCGCTTGACCACGTGAGCCTGAGGGTGGAGCGCGGCAGGATCTACGGCCTGGTGGGCAGGAACGGCGCGGGCAAGACCACGCTCATGCGCATCATATGCGGCCTGTCCCACCCCACGTCCGGGGCCGTCTCAATCTTTGGCCAGGAGGGCGAGAGGGGCCTCTGCCGCGCCCGCACCCACATGGGATGCCTCATCGAGGGGCCGGCCGTGTACGCGGGCCTCACGGCCTTCGAGAACATGGCTATGCGCGCCTACCAAAAGGGATGTTACGACAGGACAGAGATCGTCCGCACCCTGGAGGCCGTGGGGCTTGCCGAGGCGCAGGGCAGGCGCGCCCGCGATCTCTCGCTCGGCACCCGCCAGCGCCTGGGCATAGCCATGGCCCTCGTGGGTGACCCCGCGCTCCTTATTCTGGACGAGCCCACCAACGGCCTGGACCCGGTGGGCATGGCGGACATGAGGAGGCTGCTTCGCCTGCTCTGCGACCAGAGGGGCACGACCATGCTCGTCTCGAGCCACATCCTGTCCGAGCTATATCAGATGGCGGACAGGTTCGTGCTGATGGACAAAGGGAGGATCGTGGAGGAGCGCACCTACGGGGAGCTGGCTCGGACGTGCGGCTCGGGAGAGTCGGCGGAGAGGTACTTTATTGGGAGGATCATGGGAGGTCAGGCGCGGTGGGCGTGATGGGGCGGCTCCTGAGAGCCGAGATGTACCGGCTTGTCCACGAGAGGCAGTTTCTGTTCGCCCTCCTGGTCATCCTCGGGCTGTACCAGTTTATGTATATGGGCGGAAGCTACTACGTCCTGCAGGGCTTCGACGCGCTGACGCGCTCCATGGTTGCCGTGAGGCTCGGCTGCGTCCTTCTGGTGGCCGCGATGTTTGGCGGGTCGTACCTTGCGGAGGACTTCGAGGCCCGCACGTTTCAGTCCCATGTCGTCGACGGCGCCACGCGCGGACAGGCGCTCCTCGCCAGGCTCCTCGTGTTCTACGTGGCAGAGCTCCTCCTCGTGCTGGCGTTTCCCCTGGCTTACGCGCTGTACTGCACGCTTGCCAACGGCGGGTGGGGTGGGGGTGGGTGGGGCGCGCAGGGAGGCGACCCGCTGTCCTTTCTTGCGTACGTGGCTGCGGCGCTGGCCGCCGTGGCCGCCTGCGCCTCCGTCTCGGGACTCGCGGCGGTCCTGTCGAGAAGTGTGAGGACCACGGTTGCCTGCGCCGGGGGCGTTGTCGCCGCGCAGTGGCTTCTCACCATGTCGGGCCTCGAGGTTACGGCGTCGCTGCTATGGCTGCCCCTGCCGGCGCTCGACTGGGCGAACTCGGGTCAGCTTCCCACAGCCTGCGCGCTGGTCGTCAGCGTGGCCTGGGCCTGTGTCCTGACGACAGCTGCGTTGCTCGTCGTGAGGCGCGGTGATCTTGCATGAGGGCTCATGCCCTATGCCGGAGGGGAGGGCCGTCATAAGGTATATGGCATGCGTAGTCTCGATGAAATTGAGGGCCTTGAGGATGCGTGTTGCTGGGTGGCTTCGGGTTTGGCTGTGGCTGTGGCGATATTTTTGGAGCTTTTTGCGGGTAAGTGGTAAGCGGGGGAGCGGAGTGGTGGTCTTTTCAGATACCTCCGATGTGCACCACCGTCTCTTCGCTATCGTTTAATAGGCTGGCATTGTATGACTATATGGATAAAAAATATCCTAAAACTGTTCGGTACATCGCTCTTGATTTGTGCGGCTGTTGCGGTGCTTGTGGGAGTTGCTGCTGCTCTCAGGCTTCCATACGATACTGGCAGCTTCCTTACACTAGACTTCATATCGAGTATCGGTTTGATTCCTTTTATTTTTGGTATGCTGATGGCTGTGATTGTCGCATCGGACCACTTTAGCAAGCGTATTATAGGGGCTAGGGTTGCTATAGGAGCAAGCCGTGCCTGTATATTCAGGGAGTTGTGGTTAGGTGGTCTTGTACTTTCTATTTTGCCAACCATACTTTGCGTGCTTATCTGTCATGCAATAATGATTGCGGGGGTCAGCGAGTCCCGTGGTGTCGAGGGTGAAGCCCAACTACTCTGTGATTTTGCTCCCTGTGTACTGCCATTCGTGGCGCTTGTGTCCATGAGTATGGCTTCTATGCTTGTCGTGCGAGATGCGGGAAGAACTGCACTACTTGTATTGACCGAACAACTCTCACTTGTTGCAATCATGATGACCATGGCCCAGGGGGATGCATGTAACTCACTATTTGAAATACACCCAATGATGTTCATGAGAATGCTGGCCGAGAGAACCCTACTGCCTGTAGACATTGCTATTGGGGAGTGTGCCTCAATGTGCTGGGCACTACTATTTTTATGTTTAGGGTGGATATCTTTTCGTAGGTGTGAGTTGCGCTAGAAGGTTCCATTTGGGAGGCCATCGTGCGCGTACATATCAACCAATCTGTCTGGCGCGCAGAGCAGGGTGTCGTCGCCCGCGGGGAACTCGTCCCAGTGCTTGGCGCGCCGTTAACAGGGTTACCAGCTCCGACCTCTCATGCAGCTGCGAGGTCTCGAGGCAGACTGCGTCGAAGACGCTTAAGAGGCTTGACAAAGGGGGTCTCCTTGTCTGGAAGGGGAAGAACAAGGCAGATCCGTTCCGGTACTACGAGCTGCCTGACGGCTGTAAGGAGCTGTAGGGCTGAGGGCGTCTCATCCGCACTCAGCCAAGGCCCCTGCATTCCCGCCTCTGTATGACATGAACTGATCGTTGCCACGCCATGACTCCTCTGGAAGTCAGGGGGGTCGGAGAACCTCTACCCGAGGTCGAAGTACGTGGGCTGCACGCCATCATCGATGGTGAGCCCGGGTGTCTCCTGTGGCTGTTTGCCCAAAAGCTCTGCCATCACGTGCGACGTTGATCCCAGAAGATCGACGGAGGGGATGCGCAGGGTCTGTAGGGCAGTGCGCAGATCCTCGCGCATGCGCAACGTGAGGATGGTATGAAAGACGGCGCAGGGTACGAGGTCATCCCCCTGCCCCTCGATGAAGTCAATGACCTGCTGCGCAGAGGAGGCGTGCTGCAGCACCTTTATGGCCACGTCGCTGGTAGGAAACTGGGCCGACGCCGCCCGAACGAGGCGGGCGACGGTCTCGCCCGTCATGTCGGAAACAGCATAAACGATGATCTGTCTAGGCATCTTGGATTCCTCTCTTATAATGAATGCTTCCGGGCGCACTGTGATCAGAAGAATGTCTCGACCCCCTCGTCGAGGTAGACCTGCCGATAGTCGGCTAGATCATCAGGGTGCAGGTTGGCCATGCCATGCAGGGCATAGGGTTTGTCGATGAGCGCATACTTGCCCTCTCCGAAGTTGTGGAAGGGCAGCAGCTGCACTCGGGTGCCGCCTACCTGCCTGATCCAACGAGCCATTGCTCGTGCCTCCTCAAGACCGTCGTTGAATCCTGGGATTACAGGTGTGCGAGGTGTGACGTCGGGATGGTGGTCAAGAGCCCAGGCGAGGTTCTGCAGCATGAGGTCATTCTTGGCACCTGTATGCTCCCGTAGCTTAGAGCTGTTCACATGCTTGAGGTCTATGAGCATGTGGTCAAGCATGGGGGCAATATGCTGGAAGGTGCCAGGTTCGACATATGCCTCGGTCTCCACGCAGGTGTCGATGCCCTGTGCGTGGAGGCGCTCCAGAAGCTCCTCGCAGAAGTGCGGCCAAATGAGCGCCTCGCCGCCAGAGAGCGTCACCCCGCCGCCAGAGTCCTCATAGAACGGTCGGTCCTGCAGACATACGTCAAGCACCTCGTCTACGGTCTTCGTCTTGCCGGTACAGGTGAGGGCGTGGGTTGGGCAGGCGGCGACGGCGGCACGACCTCCCTTAGAGTCGCCGGCAAGCGCCCTCACGTCCACATGCCGCTTGCCGGCGTACTCAGACGCCCGGGCTCCCGGTGCGGCCGTCAGGCAGGCGCCGCATCCCACACACGCGCTCTCCTTCCATTCCAGCTGAGGGGCACGGGCCTGACTTTCGGGGTTGGCGCACCACGCGCACCGAAGAGGGCATCCCTTGAGGAATACCACCGTACGGATGCCCGGTCCATCGTTGAGGCTGAACTTCTGTATGTTGAAGACAGTCGCCGTCTGCATGGGTGTTTGCCCCTCTCCTCCTGGTTCCCGAGCATTGTGACCGGTCAATCTATGAGTATCCTCTTACTGTTGTCTGCTAACGATGATATCATACATTACGAACGAAAGTAAAGATAAAACCTTTCAAAGAAAATGACTTGACAAAATGCTAGTTTACTGATACGTTTATTACATACGAAAGTAAATTAGATTCCGACAAGCAATACGGGCATACGGGATGTTTGTCTGATCCAAACGAAAGGAACCGTTCCATGGAGAACCGCGAGCACTTTGGAGCCCTCACCGACCGCATGCAGGCCTTTCGGGAGGAGGTGTTGGACGAGAAGCCCTTCGTCGATGCAGAGCGCGCCGTGCTCTGTACCCAGAGCTATCGCCAGACAAAGAGCCAACCGCCCGTCATGCGTCGTGCCCTATCGCTTGCGCACATCCTTGACCACATGAGCATCTACATAGAGGACAAGACCCTCATCGCTGGCAACCAGGCCACCAAAAACGGCAACGCCCCGGTCTTTCCCGAATACACGTTGGGCTTTGTGATGGACGAGCTGGACACGTTCGAGAAGCGCGACGGCGACGTCTTCTATATGACGGAGGCCGACAAGCAGGCCATACGCGATATCGCCCACTTCTGGGAGAACAACAACCTGCGCGCTCGCGGTGAGGCGTTGCTGCCCGATGAGGTCTCCGTCTTCATGGAGACGGGCATCTTTGGCATGGAGGGCAAGCTGAACGCTGGCGACGCGCACTTGGCTATCAGCCACGCCCGTATGCTCAGGGAGGGTTTGCGCGGCTACGAGGAGCGCACGCGTGCTGCCAAGGCTGCGCTCGACCTCGCCGACCCCGACTCGGTGGACAAGTATGTCTTCTATAAGGCTGTCCTCATCGTGATCGATGCCGTGCGCCGCTGGGCAGGCCGCTACGCGACGCTCGCTGCCGAGCAGGCCGCTGCGTGCGGTGACCCGGTGCGCAAGGCTGAGCTCGAGCGCATGGCCGCTGCCTGCACGCGTGTGCCCTATGAGCCGGCCAAGACCTTCTACGAGGCCGTGCAGGCCGTCTGGTTCAGCCAGGTGCTACTGCAAATAGAGTCCAATGGCCACTCCCTCTCCTTCGGCCGCTTTGACCAGTATATGGATCCATACTACGAGGCTGACCTTGCAGCCGGGCGCATCAGCGAGGACGAGGCCACCGAGCTGCTCGCTAACCTGTGGATCAAGACGCTCACCGTGCAGAAGATACGCAGTCAGGCTCACACCTACAGTTCTGCAGGGAGCCCCATGTATCAGAACGTCACCATCGGTGGTCAGACGCTCGATACCCACGAGGACGCTGTGAACCCGCTCTCTTGGCTGGTGCTGCGCTCTGTCGCGCAGACCCGCCTCACCCAGCCCAACCTTACCGTGCGCTATCACGCCAAGCTCAACCCAGACTTCTTCGCCGAGTGCATTGAGGTCATGCGGCTGGGCTTTGGCATGCCCGCCCTCAACAATGATGAGATCATCATCCCGAGCTTCCTGGCATGGGGGGTCTCCGAGCACGATGCCTACAACTACAGTGCCATCGGCTGTGTGGAGACCGCTGTCCCCGGCCGCTGGGGCTACCGTTGCACCGGTATGAGCTACATCAACTTCCCACGCCTGCTACTCACTGCGATGAACGGAGGCGTGGACCTCACCTCCGGCAAGCGTCTTGTGGAGGGTCACGGGAACTTTCTTGAGTGGGAAAGCTTTGATGACCTCATGGCAGCCTGGGAGGCCAGCCTGCGCGAGATGACCAAGTGGTCCGTGGTGGTGGAGAACGCCATCGACAAGGCCTCCGAGCGCGACGTGCCCGACGTGCTCTGCTCTGCCCTCACTGACGACTGCATCGCCCGTGGCAAGACCATCAAGGAAGGTGGCGCGGTCTACGACTTCATCAGTGGTTTGCAGGTGGGTATCGCGAACATGTCCGACAGCCTCGCCGCTATCAAGAAACTTGTCTACGAGGAAGGCAAGATCTCGCGCCAAGAGCTGTGGGACGCCCTGCTCTCTGACTTTGCCGGTGGGGAGGGCGAGCGCATCCGTCAGATGCTCATCGATGACGCGCCTAAATATGGAAATGACGACGACTACGTAGACTCTCTGGCTGTTGAGTGCTACGAGCCCTACATCGACGAGGTGGCCAAGTACCACAACACGCGCTTTGGACGCGGGCCCATCGGTGGTATCCGCTACGCTGGCACCAGCTCGATCAGCGCGAACGTGGGTCAAGGTATGGGAACCATGGCAACCCCAGACGGCCGTCATGCGCACGAGCCGCTCGCGGAGGGCTGCAGCCCTGCGCACAACTGTGACAAGCAGGGTCCGACGGCTGTGTTTAAGACTGTCACTAAGCTGCCTACTGACAAGATTACCGGTGGTGTCCTACTCAACCAGAAGGTGACCCCCACCATGTTGGCAAGCGAGCAGAACAGACAGAAGCTGCAAATGATGATGCGCACCTTCTTCAACCGCCTCCATGGCTACCATGTGCAGTTCAACGTCGTGGATCGAGCTACGCTGCTTGACGCCCAGGCTCATCCCGAGGCGCACAAGGATCTCATCGTTCGTGTTGCAGGGTACAGCGCGTTCTTCAACGTGCTCTCCAAGGCGACGCAGGATGACATCATCGACCGTACCGAACAGGTGCTGTAAGTAAGACGCGGGCAGAGGCACCAGGCAAAGGGGACGCAAGGGACCCTCACCTCAAAAGAAAGGGAATCACCATGGAGTTCTTCATTGATAGCGCCGATATCGAGGCCATTCGGGAGCTTGCCGCGTTTCTTCCCATTGATGGCGTCACCACCAACCCCACCATCCTCACTAAGAGCGGGAAGGATCCTGAGCAGGTGTTTGCAGAGCTCTGCGAGGTCCTCACCGAGGACCAGAAGATTATCGCCCAGGTCGTCTCGCCCGACTATGACAGCATCCTTGCTGAGGCGCGAAAGATCGCCTCTATCCGCGGCGGCAAGAACATCGTAGTGAAGATTCCCGTCACCCACGAGGGCCTGCGTGCCATCCCGGCTGCCAAGGCCATGGGCATCAAGGTGTTGGCCACCGGCATCTACTCGCCCGACCAGGCATTCTGGGCTGCCAAGGCCGGCGCCGACTACCTGGCACCCTACGTCAACCGCATGTGCAACTACGGCGATGGTGTGGGCCAGGTCATCGAGCTCGTCCAAACCCTGGCACAGTATGGCCTCGCGGCAAAGGTCTGTGCGGCAAGCTTCAAGAACGTCGACCAGGTGCACCAGCTGCTGGCTGCGGGCGTGCCAGCTATCACGGTGAACCCTGACACCATCCGAGATATGGTGGATCACCCCGGCACCGCCATCGCCATGGACGAGTTCTGCGCCAACTGGCAGAAGGCGTACGGAAGGACCACACTATAGGTCTGGCCACCGCCTTGGCGGCGTGGGCCTCAGGTCCAAGCCGCCCTGGCATCACGGGGGCCATGGGGTCGTCGATATCGTGGGACCCGTGGCCCCGCCCGGTCGCGCGGGCAGCCGTGGGGACAGTCAGGAGTGTACACAAATCGGTGGAAATGGCCCCTCGGCGCCGTTTCGGGGCATTCGTGTACACTGTTGCGCCGTGGACTTGGGTTGTGGGTGGCCTTGGGATCGCAATAGTGTACACAAATGGGAGGATCGG
>ERZ773049.599-NODE-599-length-21982-cov-16.142883_pt1 | contig 21982 bp, 11 predicted proteins | sample MGYA00580633_ERZ773049 | MGnify/ENA primary metagenome ERZ773049 (study PRJEB29015, sample SAMEA2737991) | human oral metagenome | biome: human oral; feature: human-associated habitat; material: dental | place: China | collected 2066 ...
AAAATTTTTTATATTTTTTATTTTACCATTTTTGCTTTACTTTTAATATCTTGTGGCAAGTTAATATTTAGCGCTGCAAGTGTTTTTTCATTAATTACGATTTCGCTTAGTGGCATTTGCTTAAACTGGATTTCACTTGGCTTTTTACGGTTTTTCAAAATTTCAATTGCCATTTTTCCAGCTTCTTTTCCAATTTCATAATAACTTACTCCCTGAGTTATTAAAGCTCCTTTTTCTACATGGGCGGCTTCCGCTCCAAATACTATTTTTTTAGCACTTGCAGCTTTTTCTGTGATTAAATTTGCAACCGAAGCGACCAAATTATCTGTCGGCAAATAGATTGCATCGGCTTCCCTTGTCAAATTATCAACTGTCTGTGGGATTTCATTTGCCTGAGTTACACTTTTTTCAACAACTGTAAGTCCTAGTGGCGCTATTGCTTTTTTTAAGTCTTCCACTTGAATTTTTGAATTTGGTTCGGATGAATTGTAAATGACACCAACTGATTTGATTTTGTCATCCAATCTTTTTAGCAGTTTCATTTGTTCAGCTACATCCATTCTGTCACTGACACCAGTTACATTTGGTTTCAAAATTCCAGCTGATTTTGGGTCTGTAATTGCTGCAAAGACAATTGGTATAGAACTTGTTGACTGTACCGCAGTTTGTGCTGTACTTGTCGCTATTGCGTAAATTAAGTCAACTTTTGAACTGGCAAAATTATTTGCAATAAGATTTGCATTTGCAGTTTCCCCATTTGCATTTTTTTCATCAAAATCCGCATCGACTCCAGCTTCTTTAAAGGCATCTTCAAATCCTTTTCTCGCATTATCTAGCGCCGGATGTGACGCAATTTGTGTAATTCCTATCTTAAATTTTTTGGAATTACCTGTCTTTTCATTTGTTTTGTTTCCGCTTTCTGATGAATTACCGCAACCGATAATTAAAAAAGTCAGAAGGCTAAACAAAATTAATAATTTTTTCATAAATTTCCCTCGCTTCCTACTATCCTACATTTTTTTCATCATTAAATAATACCATTTTTTTTTGGTTAAAGCAATAATAATTATTTTTTTGTGGCATTCGGGATAAAATTATAAACTAAGCTGTCAAGAATATAAATATAGCAAGGTATTAAAATTATAAGAAAAGTATTAAAAATTATATTAGGAAATCAATACCCCCTGTTTTTTATTATTAAAAAAAATAAAAAGTATATCTCTTCAAATCCAGTTAATAATAGTTTTATATTTGTTTTATCTTTGTTAATAAATGAAAAAAGCATTTATCCTTTCAATTTTTTTGTAAATTCTTAAAAAAAAGCTTGATTTTTTTTTTATTTTCTTGTTATAATACTGATGTTACTAAAAAAATAAAAAATTTAAAAATTCGGAAATTCTATTAAAATCACTCACTTATCTAAACTATTCTTGATAGTTTTTCCGCATTTCTTAGTTTTTTAAAAATTTTAAGAAAGGTTAATGTTTATGACTGATAATTTAAGAAATTTAAAAAAAGAACTGAAAGCTTTTGCGAAAAGAGTTAAAGATTTTAAATATACAGACTCAGCGCTTATCACTTTCCTGTTGACAGGAATGTTGGGAATTACTGGATTTGCTGTTAATCTTTATTCAGCAGAGGATGAAATAAAAACACAGGAACATGCAATAAATACATCCATATTACAACTACAGAAGGATTTTAAGCGGGCAAGACAGGAAAATAACAAGCTGTTAAGAACGACAAATCTTGAATTAATTCAATTAATGGAACAGGGAGATCACGTAGTTAAATCACCTTGGAGCTCTTGGCAATATGGAATGAATTATGTTAATAACAACTGGAATGGAGAATATAAAGGACGTGGAGATAAAGTAAAAGATGTAAGATATACAAGAGATACATCTTCCAATAGATTTAAGCAAGGAAGTATGTCACTGTCATATGGTGAAACTACACAATTAGGGAATGTAATCGAACCGAATGCAGAAATACCAGTATCAGCTTCATTGACACCACTAATTCCAAAAACTAAAACAGCAAATTTAGCAATGAATGTAAACTTAAGTGGATTACCCTCATTTGAGCCAACAGTAGTAGATCCACCAGTAGCTCCAAGTAAACCTAACATGCCAACTATTCCGCAAATACATTTTACTTTAAATGCAAGTTCATCAGGGAATGGGTCTGGTATAGCAGCATTTGATAGAGCTAGAAGTAACGGGGCAATTGAAGGGGTTATTTCTGGAGGAGGAACTTTTAATGTTAAAAGGGGAATGAATGGTGCTAGTGGTACAACAATGTGGTATAAGTATAGTGACTATAAAGGTACAGCTCCTTCATCTTGGGGAACATTAGTGGGAGATATAACAAGTAATCCTTGGAGTGGTGAAACTGGAACTGGGATAACAGGAAGTTATCTTGGTTTTCAAAAAGTAGTAAGTGGTTTTGGATTATCCAATACTAATAGTTTAGTGACATATGTAGGAGATGGTACAAATGTTAGGGAATTTGTTCATATGGATCATCATAATCATTTTAGTGTAGCAACAATTAGAAATGCTTTGAATAGTGCTGCTACTTCAGGAGCAAACTGGGATGGAAGTGTTTCTTCAGGTTCAAGTCAAAATGTAATACTAACGGCTTTTGATGAAGTTGCCAGTTTAGCTGAAACATCAACACAAGGTGGAGAAGCAACATCAGGTTCTGATATATTTGGTTGGATGAACAGTGGAAGATTGGTAATGGAGGGAATTGGTAACACAGTTACAAATAACTATGACCACAATGGACAAGCTTCTTCAAAATCAGTTCATATAAATGTAGGAGATATTTTATTCCAACCGTATTTTGATGGAACAAATTATTACGATACTGCCTCTGCTGTATTTTCTACTTCAAACGGAGGGGGTGCAGATGGACACTTTGTAGTTATTTATAACGGTGCTACTGGAAATATTGATGCATGGACTAAAAAATCTGCTTATTTTTTAAGTGATGATGCATCGAGAGATGTAACTTTAATTAATAGAGGAAATATTAATTTATATGGTGAGGGTTCAGTAGGAATATTTTCACAAAGTAATCCACAAGATTTTAATTTGCAATTTGTGAGTTCAGATTTTTCATTTAATACAGCTACTAATACATTAACAGGTGGTTCATTTAAACCAATTACTATTTATGGGGATGGAAGTGCTGGTTATTATAGTAATAAAGCTGGAACTACAACAGAAGGGAATTTTGCTGTAAATATAGGGGCAGCCGGTGTAGGAAATAAAGGATTTTCTACAAATGCAACTTCAGCAGTAACTGGAAACGCTGAAACAAATGGTACACCACTTACAAACTACGACGTAAATTCTACTGATACAAAAGCCAACGCAAAAAATAATCCAGACTACATAAGAGGAAGTATAGGGATTTATTCTGAAACAGCAACAAATCTAACCAGCCATGATATAAATATTTTTGATAAGACAGAAGGAAATGTAGGAGTTCTTCCAGGAGCAAATGTGTTGTTAAATATCGGTGGAGGTAATATAACAATAAATGGTGGTTCAACTGCTAAAGATAATGTTGGTATTTATATAGACAACTCAAAAGGTGGAGCTGTTAAATCTACAGGAGATATAAATGTAAATGATGGATTAGGAAACTTAGCGGTAGTAGCAAGTGGTTCAACTCGTCCTAGTGCTAATACTGTAGAAGTTAGAAAAATAAATGGAAATAATACAAAAAATTCAACAATAATTTATGCTGATCTTGGTGCAACAGTAAAAGCTGATGAATTGAATATTGTAAATTCTACAATTGAAGCTGATGCAAGTACAGTAAACAAAAAAAATGCAGGAGCAGTTTATGCTAAAAATTCTGGAACTGTAGTTACAATTGATAGAGCTGCAGTACCATCAGGAGATAATATAGTAATAACTGGAACAAAACAAACTGACTCAAATAATTATACAGGATTTGGATTATTTGCTGATGATAGTGCAGTTATTAATGCTAGAAATAATAAAATTAAAGTTACGAATGGTGGTTCTGGAATTGTTTCTAACAATTCAGCTAATATTATAGCAGATGGTGGAGCATTAACATATATTGGAAATGGTTACGCTTTATATTCAGATGGTACAGGACAAATTAGTTTACAAAATGGTACATTAACATTAGGAGGAAGTTCTATAGGGTATGTACTTGATGTAGCAGCTGGAACAAATCCAATTAACTTAAATGGTACTACAATAGATGTGCAATCAAATAATGTAATATTAATGGATTTAAGAAATGCTGGAATATTAAATACATTAGGATTGGCTCCGCAATTAATGAGTTATTTAGCAGGAACAACTATATCAGGTGGAAGTAATGCTTATACTTATAAATATGCTGTAGTTGATGGAAGTACATTAAATATAAACTCGGATATTAATAAAAACAATATGTCAACAACTTCTGATGATTATATTTTCACAAGAAGATTATTATTACAAAACTCTATAATTAATGTAAATGGAGGAAAAACTGTAACAGCAAATTTAAATACTACTGATTTAGCAGGAATTGATAGTAATTTAACGGTGCCAGTAGGATTAGCTGTAGCAGCTTCATCACATTCAGTAAATAATGCTACAACTGGTATTTTAAATGACGGAACTGTAAATGTAAATAGAACAGATAGCGGAAATGGTGGAGTAGGACTTTATGTAAACTACGGACATATTAATAATAATGGTTCTGGAGTAGTAAATGTAGAAACTACTGGTAATAATCCAAATGCAGTAGGTATTTATGCGACAAATAATACACCAGTAGTAAATAATGGTACTGTAACAGTAGGTGGTAATAAGTCATTTGGTATTTTAGGTCTTTCTTATAGATTAGATAATTCTGGAGCAATGGTAGATCCTTCACTTGAAGCATATTACGAAGCATCAAATTCAGTATTAGGTGAATATGGAAAAGTAAATATCACAAATAATGGAACGATTACTGTAACTAATGATTCTGCAATTGGGATTTATGCTCATAATAATAGTTTAAGTGCTGCAAATGCTACTGATCAAAGAGCAGCTTCTGATATTAAAGCAGTGAATAATGGCACAGTTAATACAAATGGTGGTAATAATTCAATTGGGATGGGAACTAACAGAGGGACTCTTACAAATGCTTCAGCTGGTATAATTAATGTAAATGGAACAGTTTCAGCTGGTATGTATGGGACAAATTCGTCTGTATTAACAAATAATGGAACAATTAATGTAGGTGCAACAGCGTCTGGAACTGAATCAATTGGTATTTATACAGATGATATAAATACCCCAATAACTACAAGTGGTACAATTAATGTAGGAACCAGTTCTTATGGAGTGTTTGGTAAAAATATAAATATGATAGGTGGTACTATTAATATAGGAGATAATGGAGTAGGTGTTTATTCTACTGGACCTAATGTAAATGTAAATGGAACAATTAATGCAGGAAATAACAATGCGGTAGGTGTATATGTAGAAGATGCGTCACCAGCAACATTAACTACAGTTAATGGAAATGCCAATATGACAATTGGAGATAACCAATCATTTGGATATATTGTTACCTCAACTGGGGCACCGGTAAATCTTACAACTGGAGTTGGAACTGTGGCAACTGTTGGAGAAAAATCAGTATATATTTACTCGGCACAACCATATACTTTAGGTACTCCAATAACGAATAATACTGTTATTACAGCTACTAAAAATAATGGTTACGGAATTTATTCAGCACAAAATGTAAATAACTACGGAAGTATGGACTTAAGAAGTGCTGGAGGAGTAGGAAATATTGGTATTTACACAATCAATGGAGCAACTGGACATAACTATTCTACAATTGAAGTTGGTAAAACTAACTTATCAAATGAAGAATATGGTATAGGTATGGCAACTGGTTATTATAACAAAACAACTGGAGCAATATCAAATCAAGGTAGAATTGAAAATCACGGTACTATAAATGTAAAAGAAGATGGAAGTATTGGTATGTATGCTGTTGGAAGAGGTTCTACTGCAGTAAATAGAGGTACAATTAACTTAGATGGAAATAATACTACAGGAATGTATATTGATAGATATGCAGTTGGAGAAAATTACGGTACTATTCAAACTATCCCAAATGCAACTGGAACTGGAATTAAAGGAATTGTAGCAGTAAATGGAGGAGTTATTAAAAATTATGGTACAATAGAAATTAAAGGTACTGATAATATGGGAATTTATAGAGACATTCGTTCAACTTATGATGAATTAGCTTCAGCACCTCTTGGAAATACTTCAGATGTACCTTTATATATAGGAACTCCAACTACTGAAAAAACAACTGGAAGTGTAACAATTCAAGTTCCAAACAAAGTACCTGTACCTACAGTTACGTTAAATGGAATCCCTGTACCGATAACAAAAGTTGATACCAATGTACCTACTGCTTCAGCAACAGATATATATATTACAGATGATACAGGTACAACCACATTGAACTTAGCATCAGCAGGAATGCAAAATACCCAAAACGTAGCTAAAGTTCTAAGTATTGGAATGTATGTAGATACTTCAGGAATTAATTACACAAATCCAATTCAAGGATTGCAATACTTGAAAGGATTAAAAGAAGTTAACTTAATAATGGGTAATGAAGCTACACATTATACTGGGGCAAAAGCTATTGAAATTGGAGATAATATTTTAAATCCATATAATCAGGCATTGAAAAGTGTAGTAACGACAGGTGGTAAAGTAAATGTTAATTCTGGAAGTTTAACTTGGATGGCACAACCAACTCAATCAACATCAGGAACAAATATTATAGATAAAGTTTATTTAGTAAAAGTTCCATATACTGATTTTGCAAGCGCAAAAGATCCGGATACGAAGAACTTCCTGGATGGATTAGAACAAAGATATGGTGTAGAAGGTGTAACTTCAAGAGAAAAACAATTATTTAATAAATTGAATGATTTGGGTAAAGGAGAAGGACAAATATTTGCACAAGCGGTAAATGAAATGAAGGGTTACCAATATTCAAATACACAGCAGAGAATAAATGAAACAGGAAGCCTTCTTGACAAGGAGTTCAGTTATCTTCAGGATCAATGGAGAAATCCATCGAAAGACAGCAACAAGATAAAAGTATTTGGAATGAGAAACGAATACAACACAGACACAGCGGGAGTGATAGATAACGAAAGCAACGCCTACGGAGTAGCTTACGTCCATGAAAAGGAAGATGTGAGAATGGGTCACAGCCAAGGATGGTATGCAGGTGCGGTAAACAACCACTATAAATTTAAAGATTTAGGTGGCTCAAGAGAGAACCAGACAATGGTAAAAGCAGGAGTGTTCAAGACAATGTCACCGGCTAAGGACCACAACGGCGCACTTCAATGGACAATAGCAGGAGATGTGTTTGCAGGAAGAAATGAGATGAAACGTAGATTCTGGATAGTTGACGACACATTCAATGCGAAATCTGATTACTATTCATACGGAGCCGCATTGAAGACTGACTTGGGATACGACATAAGAACATCAGAAAGAACACATTTAAGACCATACGGAGCATTGAAAGTGGAATATGGAAGATTTACGGACATAAAAGAGGATGACGGAGAAATCAGATTGACAGTTGACGGAAACGACTATATTTCAGTAAAACCGGAAGTTGGAGTGGAATTTAAGTATGTACAGCCAATGGCACTAAAAACAAACTTGTCAGTAGGACTTGCAGCAGCGTATGAAAATGAATTGGGAAGAGTTGCAAACGGTAAGAACAAGGCAAGAGTAAGATACACAGAGGCCGACTGGTTTGGAGTTAGAGGAGAAAAGGAAAATAGACGAGGAAACGGTAAATTTGACCTTAATGTCGGAATTGACAACACAAGATTCGGAGTAACAGTAAATGCTGGATATGACACTAAGGGAGAAAATGTAAGAGGTGGACTTGGATTCAGATTGATTTACTAATTGAAGAAAACTTTTTTACAATTTAGCATGAATAAAAAAATAGTGAGACTTTTATGTTTCACTATTTTTGTTATTTATTAATAAAAAAACCTTGATTTTACGAACAAAGTAAAGTATAATTTTACTATGAAATTAAAAAATCACGATTTTAAAATAAGTTTATTTAAAAAAGATTAAATTGTGATATAATATATAAATAAAAGTTAAAAGGAGAGAAAATGTTATTAGAATTGAGAGAATTACAAAAAAATACTTCAAAATATTTGGAGCAGGAAGTTACATTGAATGGATGGGTTAAGAAAATTAGAAGTCAGAAAAATTTTGGATTTATTGAATTGAATGATGGGACTTTTTTTAATGGAATTCAAATCGTGTTTGGAGAAGAGCTGGAAAATTTTGCAGAAATTTCAAAACTTACGATTTCGTCGTCTGTCAAAGTTACTGGAGTTGTTGTAAAATCCCAAGGAGCAGGGCAGGATTATGAAATTAAGGCAACCCAAATTTCGGTTTATCAGAAAGCTAATTCAGATTATCCGCTTCAAAATAAAAGACACAGCTTTGAGTTTTTGAGAACAATAGCACACTTGAGACCAAGAACAAATGCTTTTTTTGCGACTTTTAGAGTGCGTTCAATTTTGTCTTATGCAATTCACAAATTTTTTCAGGAAAAGAACTTTGTCTACGTTCAAACTCCAATTATTACTGGAAGTGATGCGGAAGGTGCAGGAGAAATGTTTAGACTTACGACGATGGATATCAACAATATTCCTAAAACTGATAGTGGGGAAGTTGACTACAGACAGGATTTTTTCGGAAAAGAAGCCAATCTGACTGTAAGCGGGCAGTTAAATGTGGAAACATTTGCGACAGCGTTTAAAAATACTTACACTTTTGGACCAACATTTAGGGCGGAGCGTTCAAATACTCCTAAACACGCTGCGGAATTTTGGATGATGGAACCTGAAATCGCATTTGCAGATTTGGAAGTAAATATGGACATCATTGAAGAAATGATTAAATATATTGTAAATTACGTGAGAGAAAATGCAGCTGAAGAGATGAAATTTTTCAACAAATGGGTGGATAAAGGTCTATTTGAGCGTCTTGATACTCTAGTAAACAATAAATTCGATAGAATTACTTATACGGAAGCGATTGAAATTTTGAAAAATTCAAAAGAAAAATTTGAGTATGAAGTGGAATGGGGAATTGACTTGCAGACTGAGCACGAAAGATATTTAGCGGAAAAACACTTTAAAAAGCCTGTATTTGTAACTGATTACCCAAAGGATATAAAAGCGTTTTACATGAAGCTTAACAAAGATAGAAAAACAGTCAGAGCGGTTGATTTACTTGCTCCTGGAATTGGGGAAATTGTTGGAGGAAGTCAAAGGGAAGATGACTACAATATTCTTTTAGACAAAATAAATGAAATGGGACTAAAAGAAAAAGACTACTGGTGGTATTTGGATCTTAGAAAATATGGAAGTGTACCGCATTCAGGATTTGGGCTAGGATTTGACAGAATGCTTATGTATATAACAGGAATGACAAATATTAGGGATGTGATACCGTTTCCTAGAACTAATAAAAATCTCGAGTTCTAAAATTTACCAGAGAAAAAGGTGAAAAAATGAAAAAAATAATATACGGATTAGTTGGAATTTTGCTGCTTAGCACAACAATCGTCATAGCGGAAGTTGAAAATTCCCAAACATCGACAGCAATTGAAGAGAGCACTTTAGAAGAACCTTCAGCGCCACCGCAAGAAGAGCAGCCAGCAGTGGCTCCTAAAGCAAAACCGAAAAAACGGGTTGACGTGAAGAAGGAAACGGGCAAGCAAAATGTTGATACTGGGACGATGCCTGTTACACAAAGCGAAGATGTCTCATCTGAAGAAAAATACAGCTCGTATGGAAATTACGAAAATGCCACGCTAAAAAAAGGAAAATCTGCAACATTTAGAATGGCACAATTGTATTTTAAAGACGGACTTTATGAAAAAGCTGTAAATTTGGCGTTAAAAGAAGGAGAACCTGATATTTCTCTGTTGTATGTCGTCGCAATCGGATCACGGCTTATGGGAAATTTTGACCAGTCTGTTGAGTATTATAACAGAATACTTTCTCAAGGTGAAGCACAGCCTGAAGCACTTTTGGGAATTGCCATCGCTTATAAAAGTAAAGGAGATTTTGCAAAAGCTCTGAAATATTTAAATGAATATGAAGATCTTAACTCAACAGAACAAGTTCAAAAAGAAATAAAATATTTAAATGAAGTTCTAGCGACAAACAGTTAAACTAAAACATTCAAAAAAAGGGGGGATTTTTATGGAATGGATTAGACTTAAGGAAATTGGAATGAAAAATTCTCATATAAAAAAAATAATGGCAGTTTTTCAGAATTATGAAGAATTATTCTCAGAAGAAAATTTCAAATTATTTAGCGATGATTTGAAAAGAAAGCTGGAAGAGGCGCAAAAAATTAATTTGGAAGAAAGACTCGCGCTCTATAGGCGTAATAAAGTGAGGATAGTGAGCGTAAACGATGTGGAATATCCCAAGAGACTGAAAGAGATAAAAGATTTTCCCGTATTTTTATATTTAAAAGGAAAAAAAATAAAAGAATATGACAGAATAAAAATAGATAAGGACAAAATTTTTGTCGATAATAAACGAAATATTGCTGTTGTTGGAACGAGAAAATTTACAAGTTTTGGGAAAAGTGCATGTGAAAAGATAGTAAAGGAACTGTCGAGTTACGATGTCACGATAATAAGCGGACTTGCAGAAGGAATTGACTCGGTTGCACAAAAAAAGGCTATTGAATGTGAAATGGAAGTCATAGCTGTCGTGGGAAGCGGAATAGATGTTGTCTATCCTTATGAGAATCGAGATTTGTGGCAAAAAATTGGTGAAATTGGGACTATTGTGAGTGAATATCCGCTGGGAACTCAGCCAACAAGGTGGACTTTTCCTAGAAGAAACAGAATCATAGCTGGAATGTCAGACGGAATTTTAATTGCTGAAAGTTTTAAATCTGGAGGTTCACTCATAACAGCAGAACTTGGATTTTCTATGGACAGGGAAATTTTTGCAATACCAGGATGCATCAATTATCCGTCGTTTGAGGGGTGTAATAATTTAATAAGAGATAACAAAGCTAAACTTGTGGCTAGTGCTGAGGATATAGCAAAAGAGTTTTTGTGGGACATAAAAAAAGAGAAAAGCAAACTAAAAAAATTAAGTTCAGAAGAGAAAATCGTGTTTGAAGCGATAACGGAAGAGACAAGCTTTGAAGAAATAATTAATAAAACGAATCAAAAAGTGGATAGAGTAAAATTATTTTCAATAATAATGAGTTTAGAAATAAAAGGTTTGATTACCGAAACGAATGGCTCAAAATATATAAGAATTATTTAAAACAGGAGAAAGAAAGTTGGCAAAAAAATTAGTAATTGTGGAGTCGCCATCAAAGGCGAAAACTATTGAAAAAATACTAGGAAGAGGCTATGAAGTTACAGCATCTTATGGACATGTGATTGATTTGCCGAAAACAAAATTGGGAATTGACATAGAAAACAATTTTGAACCGCAATACAAGGTTATAAAAGGTAAAGGTGAAATTTTAAAAAATTTAAAGGAAAAATCAAAAAAGGCAAGTGTTGTGTATCTTGCGTCCGATCAGGACAGGGAGGGAGAAGCAATAGCTTGGCATATCGCAAATTACATAAATCAGCCAGACAAAATTAAAAGAATAGAATTTAACGAAATTACAAAAAATGCCGTAACCAATGCGATAAAAAATCCAAGAGTAATAAATAAAAATCTTGTCCATTCGCAACAGGCAAGAAGACTGCTAGATAGAATAGTCGGATACAAAATAAGTCCGCTTTTGTGGAAAATCATAAGCAGAAATGCGAGTGCTGGAAGAGTTCAGTCGGTTGCGCTAAAATTAATTTGTGACCTGGAAGATGAAATAAAAGCATTTGTGCCGCAAAAATACTGGGAAGTCAGTGCATCTATTCAAAAAAATATAAATCTTAATTTAATAAAGATTGCCGATGAAAAAGTTGACAGAATTTTTGATGAAAAAGTGATAAAAAAATTGAAAAAAGATTTGAAAAATGGCAAACTTACGCTTGATAAAATCGAAGTTAAGAAAAAGTCTCAAAGACCGCCACTTGTCTTTAAAACAAGCACATTGCAACAACTGGCTTCATCATATTTGGGTTACGGCGCAACTAAAACTATGAGAATTGCGCAGCAGCTCTATGAAGGACTGTCAATAGATGGCGAAAATAAAGGGCTTATCACATACATGAGAACAGATTCGACAAGGATTTCAAACGATGCGATAAATATGGCAAAAGATTACATAACTCAAAATTACGGCGAAAAATATGTTGGAAAATATGTGACACGAAATTCAAAATCAAATGTTCAAGATGCACACGAAGGAATTAGACCGTCCTACATCGAGCTTACGCCAGATTCGATAAAAGACAATTTGACAAATGAGCAGTATAAATTATACAAATTAATTTGGGACAGATTTTTGGTTTCACAGTTTGCGGCGATGAAATATGAGCAGATGCAAATTAATGCAGTAAATGGCGACTACAAATTCCGTGGGACGATTAATAAAGTAGTTTTTGACGGCTATTACAAAATTTTTAAAGATGAAGATGAAATAAAAACAGGGGATTTTCCAGAATTAAAAGAAAATGATATTTATCCGATTGAAAAATTAAATATTGAGGAAGGAATAACAAAAGCACCGATAAGATTTTCGGAAGCGACTCTTGTGAAAAAACTTGAATCTGAAGGAATTGGAAGACCGTCGACTTATGCTACGATAGTTGAAACACTAAAGGCAAGGGAATACGTTGAAGTTGTTGACAAGCGATTTTTCCCAACTTATTTGGGTTATGAAGTAAAAGATGAATTAGTTAAAAACTTTAGAAATATAATAAATGTAAAATTCACAGCAAATATGGAGAAAGACCTCGACAAAGTTGAAGAAGGTCTAGTTGAATGGGTGCAGCTTCTGTCAGATTTTTATGATTCGCTGGAAAAAGATATTAAAAAATTTGAAATTGAAATTGAAAAGATAAAAAGTAAACGAATTGTTTCGGATGTGCTGGATAGCAAGGGAGCTCCTATGGTTTTAAAAACAGGGCTTTATGGAAAATATCTGGTAAGCGAGAGTAATGAAAAAGAAACAGTTTCATTAAAAAAAGTCGTTATTCCACAAGAGCAGCTAGAAAATGGGCAAATTTTTGTAAAAGAGGAAGTCGAAAAAATTCAGAGTACAAAAAAAGGAATTTTGACAGATTTTTTTACGGAAGATGGGAGCCGTTATTTATTGAAAAGTGGGCGATTTGGAGAGTATTTGGAAAGTGAAAATTATGAAAAAGATGAAAAAAGAATGTCGTTGCCACCAGAATTGAAACAAAAGTTTAAAAAGGGAGCAATAGTTGAAGTTGATGATATTTTGCAAATTAACGAAGAAATGACTAGAATTTTAGAAGAAAATGAGAAGATTGTAAAAGAAGCCGGAGTTTGTCCAAATTGTGGAAAACCGTTTGAAATAAAAAATGGACGATTTGGGAAATTTCTAGCTTGTACAGGTTATCCAGATTGTAAGACAATTAAAAATATAAAAACTGGGAAAATAACGGTTGCTTCTGACAAAAAAACTGAAACAAAAGATAAGACAAAATCAGCAGCTAAAACAGCAAAAAAAGCGACAGCTAAAAAGAAGACTGCAACTAGAAAAACAAAAGCGAAAACTGCGAAAAAGTCAATTACAAAAAAATAATATTTAATTTATCATTAAAAATTTTGAAAAATTTTCAAAAAGGAGAATTAAAAAATGGAAAATGAGAAAAAAGATAACATTTTAAAGCAGCAGAAAAGCGAAGCTCTTCTTTCCTATGTCGATAAATTTTTGTATTATGAGGAAGTGCTGATGGGTAAAAGTTATAATACGATTAGAAGTTATAAAAGGGATTTGCTTCAGTTTGCGGAATATCTTTTTGAATATGAAAAAATTTATGATTTTGAGCAAATTGAAATGATGACTTTTAGGTCATTTATCATGTTTTTAAATTCTCCAGAAAGAAAAAAAAATAAATCTGACAAAAAAGATGTTTTGGGTAGAAAAAAAGAGATTAAGCCAGTTTCTAAAAGAAGCATAAATCGTAAAATATCGGCTCTCAGAACATTTTTTAAATATTTGCAGGAAATTAAAGTAGTAAAGACAAATAAAGTTATTTACATAAATATGCCAAAATTTGAAAAAGAACTACCAGATGTTATAAATCGAGATGAGCTGCAAAAGTTGAGGAATGTGATTGACACAAGTAAAATTCTTGGATTAAGGGACAGGCTTATCATAGAACTTCTTTATTCCAGCGGTCTTCGTTCGGTAGAACTCATAAATTTAAGCGAATATATGGTTGACATTGAGGAACGTGAAATCCGTGTCATTGGAAAAGGCGGCAAGGAAAGGTTTACTTTTTTTAGTGAAACTGCAAAAAAATGGCTGATAAAATATATTGCAGAAAAACAGAAACAGTATAAAAATTACACGCCGGATGCGATAATTGTAAATAGTAAAGGCAGAAAACTGACTACACGGTCGCTCAGAAGATTAATTTCAGGTCATGCAAAAAATGCGGGAATAGAAAAGGAAATAACCCCGCATGTATTTCGTCATTCATTTGCAGTAGAGCTTTTAAATAAAGGAATAGATATGGAATATTTACAAGAACTCTTAGGACATAGTTCCCTTTCGACAACACAGATGTATACTCATGTGAATAAAAATCTACTGCGGGATATTTATATGAATACGCATCCTTTGGCAAAGAAATAAGTTTAAATTGATTTTTTTTTAAATATATGTTAAAATCATACAAAATTAGGAGGTAAAAAATGGATTTAGATATTAAAAATCAGAGATCAATAGCTGGATTAAGGGCTAATGCTGTGGCATTTTTAACGAATTTAAGCACTTTCGTGGGAGTTGGACTAATTTTTTCTTTAATCGTATTAATTTTAGAACCAGAAAACGAATTTGTCAGAAAATATTCAAAACAGACACTTTCACTAAATGTCATAATAATTGTGGCACTGCCATTAAATATAATAATGAAAATTGGCTCTGCACTATTTTTTATAATTGTCGCAATTATATTAATATTGCAAGCTGTGGCGGCAGTATTTTCAATTTTAGGAAAAGAATTTGAAATACCGAAAATAGACGAGATAAGTGATCTGTTGTTTGTGGATTAAAATATTATTTAAAAAGACACTGGAAAAATGTGTCTTTTTTTGTGTAACAAGCTTGTCAAATAATTGGTAATCTAAAAATCTTATAAAAAATATTGACTTTATACATAATTTTAAGTATAATAATTTTGAGGTGATAAAATGCCGATGACATCTATGCAAATGATAAAATTTCTTAGAAAAAATGGCTTTGTACAAGTTGCAGGTGGAAAGGGTTCACATAAGAAATTTTATAATAAGATTACAGGCAGATTAACAGTTGTTCCAGATCATAAACAAGAACTTGGGAAAGGTTTGGAACATAAAATTTTAAAACAGGCTGGATTAAAATAGTCTAGCTTGTGCCTCACAAAAGGAGTGTGACAAGTAATGTTGGTAGTATATCCAGCAATATTTCATAAAACAAAAGAAAAAGGATACATTGTAGTATTTCCAGATTTTGACTGTGGAGCGACTGAAGGAAAAACATTGGAGGAAGCGATGGAAATGGCAGAGGACTATGTTGGAACTTGGTTATATGACGATTTTGTAAACAAAAAAAAATTGCCGACTCCGAGTAAATTGAATGATGTCTCTCTTGAAATCCCAGAAGATGAAAAAGATTTTTATGTAGAAGGGGAGAGTTTTAAAACATTAATTGCATTAGATATGTTAAAGTATGTAAATGAATGTAAAAAAACGACAGTTAGAAAGAATGTGTCAGTACCGAGCTGGCTAAATGAAATGGCAAAAAAACAAAACATAAATTTTTCTCAAATATTGCAAGATGCTCTAAAACGTGAGTTGGGGATAGAATATTGATAGAATAGAGAGGAAATTTCTTGTTTATAATTGCAATTTAAAGTATTCTAAATTTAAAATATAAAAGGCACTGGAAAAATGTGTCTTTTTTTATCAAAATTCTAATATAATTTATTTACAATGTATTAATAAAATGATACAATAATTAAAAAAGAGGTGAAATATTATGACAAATGCAAATATAAGTATCAGAATTGATGCGGAAACAAAGGAAAGAGCAAACGAATTATTTAACAAACTTGGCTTGACAATGACAACTGCTGTAAATATATTTTTAAAAACTGCGATTAGAGAAAATGGAATTCCTTTTGAGTTGAAGTTGGAAAAAGAACCGAATGAAACAACTTTGGAAGCAATGAGAGAAGCTGACAGAATAGCAAGAGATGAGAATGTAAAAGGATACGATAATATAGAGGAGTTGAGAGAAGCACTTGGCGTATAAGGTTAAAATGAATACAAAATTCTGTTATTTACACCTATTAATTTTTATTTTTTATATTTGTTTTGTCTTTACTAATAAGTAAAAAATATACAAATTTTTTGAAAAATCTTAAAAAAATACTTGTCTTTTCTTGATTTTTCTGATAAAATATCATTGCTAAAAAAATTTAGGAAACTTAAAGTTTTATTATCACCCACTCACTCATTTATTTTAAATTATTCTATAATAGCTTTCTAGTTTCCTTAATTTTGAATAAAAAGAAAAGAGGTAAAAAGTTATGACAAATAATTTAAAAGTCTTAAAAAAAGAACTTAAAGCTTTTGCAAAAAGAGTTAAAGATTTTAAATATACCGATTCAGCACTTATTGTATTCCTGTTGACAGGAATGATAGGAATTGGTGGCATCTCATTTAATCTTTATTCTGCTGAAGATGAAATTAAGACACAGGAACATGCTATAAATACATCAATACTACAATTACAAAAGGATTTTAAGCGGGCAAGACAGGAAAATAATAGATTGTTACGTACGACAAATCTTGAGTTAATTCAATTAATGGAACAGGGAGATCACGTAGTTAAATCACCTTGGAGCTCTTGGCAATATGGAATAAATTATGTTAATAACAACTGGAATGGTGCTTACAAGGGAAGAGGAGATAAAAAAGAAAAATATCCATATGAAGGTATTTTTGAAAGAAGTGCGGATCCTTATGAAAGATATGTTGCACCTAACAGTAAAAATTATAAATTGCTATCAAAAAGCAGAAATCCACGTTCAGCATCATCAAACAATAGACAGGGATTATCAGGATATGGTATAGCAAGTACACGACCGGCACGTGAGCCAATTGTGGCTTTTGAAGTAAATGCTGCAATTAATCCAAGAGCGTTTGCTGCACCAGCAGTAATACCGCCTGTGGCTACACAGCCTAATTTACCGCAGGCTATTAATTTTATTCCGCCAAGTATTCAAATTAGTTCACCAGTGGCGCCAACAGTTACGATACCGCCGATAGCACCACCAAATACGGGTAATGGAGATGGAGAATGGATTCATGATCAAGCAAGTGTTGCTATTCTTCATCAACAAAATTTAACTAATGGAATTTTGACTATGAATCAAACAGGAAATCATTTTACATTATCTTCAAGCAATATAAATATGACAGGAGTAAGTGGATCTAATCATACACCGAACTCTCATGGGCTAGTAAATGATAGTTGGCAAAGTACAGAAGGTGCTGGTTGGGGTGGAGGTAATCCAACATATGCTGCAATGAAACTTGTTGGGGGACAAAAAATAAACATTAATGATGTTACAATTAATTATTCAGGAAATGGAACTTCTGATTATGGGAAATGGTTATTTCACACTGATGGACATAATGATTTTGGAGATTCAACATGGGTGCTTAATGGTGGAACAACAGTTGATATGAATGGTGACAAATTAGTGATGTATACATCTCAATACCATACTTATACTTGGAATCAAGGTCATTATCCACAAGAAAGAAATAATATTGGATTTCAAAATAATGGAACCGTAACTACATCTGCTACTGGAAGCAATAATTATATCTGGTTAGCATTAGCTGCAGATGGAGCATTCCACAGAGTAATGTGGTTTGATAATCCTGGAAGTATAACACTTAATGGAGATGGTGATACATTTGCAGTAATAGGAAGTGAATACGATACCAATGGTGGATTTAGTATAACTAATGGTGGAAATTTAATTCTTAATGGAAAAAATGAGAAAGGAATCGTTGTTAGTGATAAGCAGCTTAATACTTCTCAAACTGCTAATTCAGGTTATCCTGGTGCTGAAATTAGATTAACTGCTCCTATGCAAATTAATGGAACTAAATCAGTTGGAGTCGCATTTAAAACATTCGCTGATTTAGATGGAGGAACTCCTTTTAATGTAGGGGCTGCAGCAGATACAAATCCTAATGTAAGTGCAACAAGTGTTTTAGCAATGCCTGCGTCAACAAGAGAATCAGTATTTAAAATTAATATTGCAGGCTCTGAAAATATAGGACTTTATTTTAATCATGCTAATGCAAACACAAATCCATTTAATGTTAAAGATTATACTTTAAATTCTACAAATGGGACTTCAAATGCTTTAGTTTATGTTGAAAAAGGATATGTTAATTTAGCCGCACAAAATAAATCAAGTACAGATAATGCTATTAATATAACAGGTGGAAGTAAAAATATTGGAATATATACAAAAGGAGATGATTTAAATACTGCAGGAAAAATAACTATAACAAATTCTGATGATTCAACAGGTATATTTGCTGAAAATTCTGGAACTGTTACGAATACTGGAGTAATATCAGCATCAGGAAAATCTGTAAAAGCAATGGTTGTATCTAATTCTACAATTACAAATAGTGCCAAAATAGACGTAACAGGAACTGCTTTAAGTGCAACAGATGGTGCAGTAGGTCTTGCAGCAATGAATAAAGGTACTATTACTCATACTGGTGGAGGAACTATAGCTGTTGATGGTGGTTCTTCAGTTGGTGCATATGGAGGAAGTAATGGAACTGTTGACATTACAGGTGGTACTATAAAAGCTACTGGAGGTGCATTTAATACACTCGCAAGTGGAGGTACAGTAAAATTAAATGGTACAGTAATTGATACAGGACAAAAATCATTAGCATTCTATGCAGATAACAAAGGTGGAACAGGAAGAATTAATTTTACAGGAGCAACAACTGCAAACATAGCTGGAGGAACTGACCCTAGTACAAGAGGTACCGCATTCTATTATAAAGGTAGCGGATATTCTCCATTTACAGCAGGAGATATAACAGGCTGGGCTGGAGCTACATTTGGTGGAACAATTGGACAGTTAACACTTAATATGGCAAGCGGTTCAAGATTGTTCATCGCTTCTGACGTTTCAATGGACTTGTCAGATACAGCAGGTACTGGACTAGCGGGTGCATTGGGTGCAAATATAGTAGGAACTGACTATAAGACATTTATGCTATACTTGAGTAAATTGAAATTGAATCAGTCAATTAACTTGGATGATCCTAATGATGCTTACAATAAATTAGAAGTTTCAAATTCATCAATTGACAACAATAACAGTAATACTATAACAGGAACTCAAACAGGACAAACTGCAATTGCACAGGAAAACTTGACAGCTAACAGAGCAGCCGTTACATTGAATAACGATGGGGCAATTAACTTAAGTGGTGCAAATTCAACAGGAATGTATGCTAAATATGGAATTGTTAATAACAATGCAACAGGAACAATTACATTGGGAGATACTTCAACAGGACTTTACGGAGTAGGAGACAGTATCCTGACAAATACAGGAACTATTACAATGGGTAATAAATCAACTGGTATATACTCTGAAGGTTCGACAACTCAAGGTGTAACAAACGCAGGAACAATAACAAGTGCTGGAACATCTTCAGTAGGTGTGTTGTTTAAACCTGACGCATCGCTTGGAGCAGGAGCAGTTCTTGGAAATACAGGAAATATTACTTTAGGTGATAGTAGTGTAGGTCTATATGGTGATAGTACAGCTACAAACTACACAACATCAAATTCTGGAAATATAACAGTAGGTAATAACGGTATTGGTATGTTCGGATATGCCGCTGATGTAACAGGAGGAACAGTTAAAGTAGGAGATAAAGGTGTTGGATTATACTCACAAGGCGGAAATGTAAACCTTGCAGGAGGAACAATTCAAACAGGAGCATCTGAAGCAGTAGGTGTGTATACAGTAGGAAGCGGTCAAACAGTAACAAACAGCGGTACGGCATTTAACTTGGGAGATACATCAGTTGCAATAGCGAATGCAGGAAGTGGAAACACTATTAATTCAACAGTGGCAAATGTAGGATTAGGAACAAAGAACATCTATGTTTATTCAAATGATGCGACAGGAACAGTAAATAACTCTACAAGCTTGAGTACAACAGGAGGAGGAAACTACGGTATCTACTCAGCAGGAACTGTAACAAACTCAGGTAACATTGACTTTGGAAATGGAATTGGAAACGTTGGTATCTACTCAATTGGTGGCGGTACTGCAACAAATACAGGAACAATAACAATCGGTGCTTCAAATGCAGGAGCAGGTGAATTTAGTATAGGTATGGCTGCAGGATATCAGAACAGCGATACAGGAAATGTAGTAAATAATGGAACAATCAATGTAAATGGTGATTTCAGTATAGGTATGTATGCAAGTGGAGCAGGAAGTACAGCAACAAATAATAAGAATATCGTATTAAATGGAGACAATACTACAGGTATCTATGCTGATAATGGAGCGAAAGCAATAAATACAGGTAATATCTCAACAGGATCAGGAAGTTATGCAAATGTAGTTGGTGTATTCTTAGGAAAAGGATCAACTCTTAATAATACAGGTAATATTACAATTGACGGGGTAAACTCAGTTGGTGTATACTTAAAAGGAGGAAAAGTAGTCAACTATGGAAATATAACAGTAAATGGAAGCAGCAGACGAGAAGATGTTGAGTATACATTTACAACACCTCCAACAGGAAAAGGAGTAGGTGGAACAGTAATTGACGCACCTGCGGGAGCACAAACAGCAACAGTAACAATAAATGGGGTAAAACAAACACCAGTAGTAATAAATACATTTGCAAAAAATCCAATTGAAGTATCAGCATCAAGTATAGGATTGTATGTAAATACATCAGGAAAAGATTATACAAATTCAATAAATGGATTAGGAAATTTAACACAGGAAGCAGATTTGATTATTGGTACAGAAGCGACAGAGTTAACAAACAGCAGAACAATTTTAATCAAAGATCCTAAAATATTAGATCCATATAACAATGCAATCAAAACAAGTGGAGTTAAAAACTGGAATATTTATTCTGGAGGATTGAACTGGATTGCAACACCAACATTGAATCCAAATGATGGAACAATGACAAGTATTTACATGGCTAAAATACCATATACAGCTTGGGCAGGACAAGAAGATACACCAGTAAACAGTACAGACACATATAACTTCTTAGATGGATTGGAACAAAGATACGGAGTTGAAGATTTAGGAACAAGAGAAAGACAATTATTCCAAAAATTAAATGGAATAGGAAACAACGAAGAAATATTGTTCTATCAAGCAACAGACGAAATGATGGGACACCAATATGGAAATCTTCAACAAAGAATCAATGAAACTGGAGGATTATTGGATAAAGAGTTCAGTTATTTGAAGAATGACTGGAGAAATCCTTCAAAAGAAAACAATAAAATAAAAGTATTTGGAATGAGAAATGAATATAATTCAGATACAGCAGGAATAATTGATTATACAAGTAACGCCTACGGTGTAGCTTATGTTCATGAAGATGAAACTGTAAGATTGGGAAATTCTTCTGGATGGTATGCAGGAG
>ERZ773049.601-NODE-601-length-21965-cov-8.978686_pt1 | contig 21965 bp, 10 predicted proteins | sample MGYA00580633_ERZ773049 | MGnify/ENA primary metagenome ERZ773049 (study PRJEB29015, sample SAMEA2737991) | human oral metagenome | biome: human oral; feature: human-associated habitat; material: dental | place: China | collected 2066 ...
GCCCGCCCAACACCACAGACAGGGGCGGCCCGGGTTTCACTACTGGCCTGTGCGCAAGTTGTTAGCGGTTTGTTTGTGCGGGGCGCGTCTTAGCCGACGAGTTCGCGCTCCCGCGGCTGGACCCGAACCAACAACCATCCGTCCTAATACACCTTATGGCGCTCGGTGCTTTCTGACCCTGACGCTCGATGAGGTGGTGACCTCCACGTCCTGGGAGTCTTAATGCACCTTATGGCGCTAGGCGCTTTCTGACACATGCCCCCGAAGTCCCCCGAGGTAGTCTCCAAGTAGTCCTAATGCACCTTATGTGCTGGGTGCTTCCTGACAGCCCCATCGTACGCGTGGCGCATTTTGCAGGTATATCGTCTTAATGCACCTTATGGCGCTAGGTGCTTTCTGACAGAGAACATGAGTACTGTTACCGGAATGAAGCGCTCCGACGTCTTAATGCACCTTATGGCGCTAGGTGCTTTCTGACCTTGGAGACGACCTCAGCTATCGAGCGTGGCGACCTCGCGTCTTAATGCGCCTTATGGCGCTGGGTGCTTTCTGACAAAGACAGCACCGAGCGACATCACCTACACGCTCTCCATGTCGTCTAATGCGCCCTATGGCGCTAGGTGCTTTCTGACCCGTCATTGACGAGTTCCGCAAGGGGTCCGCGATCCTGGTCTTAATGTACCTTATGGCGCTAGGTGCCTTCTGACCTACAAGATCGACGCGGATGTTCACGGCGACTCCGGGTCTTAATGCACCTTATGGCGCTAGGCGCTTTCTGACTGAACACCAAGAAGATCGTCGCAGTACTTGTCGCGTTGTCTTAATGCACCTTATGGTGCTAGGTGCTCTCTAACACGGCAAAAAGAACTCCCTTGAGGATTGCCTTACTGGCGTCTTAATGCGCCTTATGGCGCTAGGTGCTTTCTGACTTCAAGCCAAGATGATCTTCCAGCAGGCTCGCTTGAGTCTTAATGCACCTTCTGGCGCTAGGTGCTTTCTGACCTCAGCGGTGTCGCGCCACACGGAGCAGCGCATGAAGAGGTCTTAATGCACCTTATGGCGTTAGGTGCTTTCTGGCCGTTATCCAGCGACGTGAGTGGGCGCCATTCAAGCTGCGTCTTAATGCACCTTATGGCGCTAGGTGCTTTCTGACTCATGAGCTTCCTCGTTCAGCTGGTTCTCACCATTGTGTCTTAATGCACCTTATGGCGCTAGGTACTTTCTGACTCCAAATGGACCAAGCGAGACATCCTCGACGCACTCCGTCTTAATGCACCTTATGGCGCTAGGTGCTTTCTGACCCACCAGCCAGGCCACCATCAAGGCCACTGTCCGCAAGTCTTAATGCACCTTATGGCGCTAAGTGCTTTCTGACACGGCACGAAGCTAGGGCTTAAGAAGCCTGCTTCGCTGGTCTTAATGCACCTTATGGCGCTAGGTGCTTTCTGACTTTTCGTGCACTTTCACGACTATTCTTCTCTTAACGGAAGTCTTAATGCACCTTATGGCGCTAGGTGCTTTCTGACCTCGACAGGTCCCCCGAGGCGCGGCGAGTGTGCGACGGTCTTAATGCACCTTATGGCGCTAGGTGCTTTCTGACTGTCGATCATGCTGCCTGACTCGGCGAACCAGTCGGCGTCTTAATGCACCTTATGGCGCTAGGTGCTTTCTGACCTGCAAGACGATTAGAGGAGAAATGACCGCACCCCTGAGTCTTAATGCACCTTATGGCGCTAGGTGCTTTCTGACGCGCCTACGATCCCGAGCAGAACGTGGAGTACCTGGTCTTAATACACCTTATGGCGCTAGGTGCTTTCTGACTGGGTGGATGACAGTCTTTTTCACCTACTTCATGGTGTCTTAATGCACCTTATGGCGCTAGGTGCTTTCTGACAGCGTACTCACCGGCCTCCATTGGGGCCGCGAAAAAGCGTCTTAATGCACCTTATGGCGCTAGGTGCTTTCTGACGCCGTCTACGAAATGCTCACCCCGAGCGTGGATGACTCGTCTTAATGCACCTTATGGCGCTAGGTGCTTTCTGACATATGAGGTGTACTCATACACGACTAAGATTGTGCGGGGTCTTAATGCACCTTATGGCGCTAGGTGCTTTCTGACCGTGGGTGCGTAAGAGCACCGGGATCGATGTTGCCGGTCTTAATGCACCTTATGGCGCTAGGTGCTTTCTGACGTAAGGACGTTGGTCAAAAAGATGCCAACGATGTAGTCTTAATGCACCTTATGGCGCTAGGTGCTTTCTGACCCACTATTTACAAGAAGCAGAAGTTCGATCGTGACGACCTGTCTTAATGCACCTTATGGCGCTAGGTGCTTTCTGACAATATAAGACAGACGATCAGATGCTTGATTTTATGGAGTCTTAATGCACGTTATGGCGCTAGGTGCTTTCTGACCACGAAGGCGTGGCTGTTTGACGTGCGAGATCAGGGCCGTCTTAATGCGCCTTATGGCGCTAGGTGCTTTCTGACGCTCATGCTCCTGGCCCAGAATGCCGAAGAAGTCAGTCTTAATGCACCTTATGGCGCTAGGTGCTTTCTGACCCGCATCTGTATGCGAGGCGGCGTCGTCTACATCTCGTCTTAATGCACCTTATGGCGCTAGGTGCTTTCTGACACGAACATTCCGGTCGACTGTTGAACGGATTCGGGGGTACTGTCTTAATGCACCTTATGGCGATAGGTGCTTTCTGACAGGCTGGCCGTGAAGAACGAGAGGCTGCCCTGACGGATGTCTTAATGCACCTTATGGCGCTAGGTGCTTTCTGACACGGCGGTGTGGCTCTTGGATACGGTCACGGAAGAAAGCGCGTCTTAATGCACCTTATGGCGCTAGGTGCTTTCTGACCTCCAAGACAAGCCACAGCCGCAGCCGACAGGTGAGGGTCTTAATGCACCTTATGGCGCTAGGTGCTTTCTGACCTGAGGCGGCAAGCGTGGCTCTGTGGGCGGCTCGGGCAAGTCTTAATGCACCTTATGGCGCTAAATTATTTCTGACCTGCTCAAGAAGACGGCGACTGACGGCACCGTACTTGCGTCTTGATGCACCTTATGGCGCTAGGTGCTTTCCGACCACCCAGGCAACCGCCTCCACCCGCGCGTACAACACCGAGTCATAATGCGCCTTATGGCGCTAGGTGCTTTCTGACGTACTTGAAGGCATGTGAGCGAGCCGAGTATGTGGCGAGTCTTAATGCGCCTTATGGCGCTAGGTGCTTTCTGACGTACTTGAAGGCATGTGAGCGAGCCGAGTATGTGGCGAGTCTTAATGCACCTTATGGCGCTAGGTGCTTTCTGACTTCGAGAACGTGCTCGACCTGATCGACCGCATCAACTGGTCTTAATGCACCTTATGGCGCTAGGTGCTTTCTGACGCGATCAAGACGATCGCCGCGTCGAAGAAAGTCAAGACAATGTCTTAATGCACCTTATGGCGCTAGGTGCTTTCTGACCGTATGCGAGCGGTTTCAACAGTGTGCAGTTGTCTCCGAGTCTTAATGCACCTTATGGCGCTAGGTGCTTTCTGACGGCCCTCGACGCGATCGACGAGTTCCTCGACCTCCTCGTCTTAATGCACCTTATGGCGCTAGGTGCTTTCTGACTTGCGGGCGAGCGCGTCGACGAGGTGTGAGCCGAGGAATCGTCTTAATGCACCTTATGGCGCTAGGTGCTTTCTGACTTATCGAGATTGATTTCTCTTGTCGGCAAATAGAGATAACGTCTTAATGCACCTTATGGCGCTAGGTGCTTTCTGACGTTCCTCGCCGCGATTGTCGCCCTTGTCGCTTATGGGGGTCTTAATGCACCTTATGGCGCTAGGTGCTTTCTGACCGAAGGAGCTGAGCGCGAAGGTCGCTCGCTTTGAGTCTTAATGCACCTTATGGCGCTAGGTGCTTTCTGACCGTGTGGGGGGGGGTGCGTGGACGCCTCGCGAGTCCACGTCTTAATGCACCTTATGGCGCTAGGTGCTTTCTGACGCCCATCAAGTAGCAGACGCCCGCGAACCCGCACGTGTCTTAATGCACCTTATGGCGCTAGGTGCTTTCTGACTCTGAAGACGTTCTATTTCCAGTTCACGAAGGGCTACGTCTTAATGCACCTTATGGCGCTAGGTGCTTTCTGACTTAATAAGTGTGACATTGCGGAACTTCCTTTGGGGAGTGTCTTAATGCACCTTATGGCGCTAGGTGCTTTCTGACGGTGTCAATTTGCGGCACCCGCATAACCAAAAGCTAAGTCTTAATGCACCTTATGGCGCTAGGTGCTTTCTGACTTAGAAAAACGGAAGCAGGACTAGAGCTCAGTAGAATGGTCTTAATGCACCTTATGGCGCTAGGTGCTTTCTGACGGAGGAGCGGGCGGCGCGGATACGCGGAGTGTAAGTCTTAATGCACCTTATGGCGCTAGGTGCTTTCTGACGCCTTGGTTTCGATGCTCTTCCATAGCGCCGCGAAAATGGGTCTTAATGCACCTTATGGCGCTAGGTGCTTTCTGACGGGCTACCTCCCTTACCGCGTGACCGTCCCTAGTCCCGAGTCTTAATGCACCTTATGGCGCTAGGTGCTTTCTGACTTCGTGGACTCTTATAATAAGTGGGCAGACGGTAACGTGTCTTAATGCACCTTATGGCGCTAGGTGCTTTCTGACGGTTAGCGATACCACATGCCTTGCACGCTTTTTTCCAGTCTTAATGCACCTTATGGCGCTAGGTGCTTTCTGACAAGTACTGCGGATGTTTTGAAGCGAGAGGTGGATAGTCTTAATGCACCTTATGGCGCTAGGTGCTTTCTGACCTACGAACGAGACATCCTTCTGGAACTGAGAGATGAATGTCTTAATGCACCTTATGGCGCTAGGTGCTTTCTGACATGCCGCACGCGATCACGAGCGACGCGAAGACGCATGCGCCGTCTTAATGCACCTTATGGCGCTAGGTGCTTTCTGACGGCTCAGGACCAGCTCGCGGGCGCTGCAAACCATGCTGTGTCTTAATGCACCTTATGGCGCTAGGTGCTTTCTGACCGGAAGACCCGGAACGAGAAAGGGTCCTCGCCGCAGAAGTCTTAATGCACCTTATGGCGCTAGGTGCTTTCTGACGTTCCTGTACGACGATGAGGGCGGCGGCTATGACCTGCTCGTCTTAATGCACCTTATGGCGCTAGGTGCTTTCTGACCAGTCATCGACTTCGGTAAGAAGTACGGTTATGATTTCGTCTTAATGCACCTTATGGCGCTAGGTGCTTTCTGACATATCCATCGCTCATCCATCGACGAAAGTCCCATAATATGTCTTAATGCACCTTATGGCGCTAGGTGCTTTCTGACTAGAGAGTTAATGTTCATAATCACCGAATGTATCAAGTCTTAATGCACCTTATGGCGCTAGGTGCTTTCTGACTGCCCGGCGTGTCGCACCCCCTGTGACCAGCAGAAACGCCACCCCGGATCGCCAGGGGCCGAGAAAGCACCCGCCCGACCCGCAAGCACACGGCCAGAATAGCAGGGTTTTCGTTGCAAATCCTCACATCGCCACGGACACGCCAAGAAGCCGAACTCGCTCCGGAAAAGCCGATCAGCATCGGCGTGTCGCGGCTCGAACGACCCAAACACTTGTACGGTAACCCTAAAGTTGATGCACCGGAAGGTATGACAATGACGCAACCTGCCACGGCCTCGTTCATGAGGGACGCAAGCACCCCCGACGCGCTCACCCGCGCACGCCGACGCCTTCTCACCAACAGCGCGAGCGATGCCGACCAGCACGCTCTCACCGACGAAGAGCTCCGCGAACTAGCCGACCCGGATTGGACACCGCCCCACATCGACCGCCTCGACGCCCAATCCATCGAACGCGCAACCCCGTCCCTCCGGGCACTCCTCGCCGAGGCCGTCACCGATGCGCTCGGCCGCCTCCTCGCCCTCGAGCGCCCGCACGGGACCTACGACGACACGCCCGACGGCCACGAGGCCTTCACCCGGCGCGTCACCGCCGACTACGACCACGGCAACCATCACCTCGCCCGCGCCACCATCCGCCACGCACACCCCGAGCAGGCGACGCGCGCGGGGCTGGAATGCCTCGGACTGCCCGCAGACGCCCTCTCGATCATCGCCGAGCTCGCCCATGCCTCGGACCCCGCCGATCGCATTACCCGCACGCTCACCGATGCGGCGCTCCTCGACCTCGACAGGCACGCCACCGGACGAGGCATCCTCTACTCGCGCGTCGCATCCACCCTCATCCTCGCCGCACCCAACGAGCAGCGCCCGGGCAAGGCCATCGATGCCGTGGCAGGCGCGGCCGTCGCCCTCGGGGTGCGGATCTGCGACCCCGCTACCCAGCACGTCGACGTCGACGCGACCCTCGCCAGCATCGGCATCGACCACGTTCCGCCGCCCGAGAAGACCCAGCCCTCGGACCTAGCAGACCGCATCGTCTACGTCGGACGCGACGGGGCGCGCATCCACGTCAAGGCCGGGAGGCTCCTCGTCGACGGACCCGCAGGCATCCCCGCCACGAGCCTGCCGAAGAACAACGTCAGTAGAATCGTCCTGTCCGGAAACGTCGGCCTCTCCGCAGGCGCGCGCACGTGGGCCATGCGCAGCGGCATCGACGTCGTCTGCCTGTCACGCCGCGGCTCCTACCAGGGCGCCCTCGTCGGAGCGGGAAGGGGAACACACGCGGCTCGCCTCCTCGCCCAGACCAACCTCACGCGTGACGAGGAGCGCCGCGTTGGCCTGGCGGCCGCCCTCATCGGCTTAAAGATCCGCGGACAAATCCACGTGCTCACCCGCATCGCCAGGCGCGACCCGGGCCTCCACCTCGCCGACACGACCGCCCACATGCACCACTGGCGGCGCAGCCTCGCAGGCGCACGCACCATCAACGACATCATGGGCATCGAAGGAGCCTGCTCCACCGCCTACTTCGACGCCCTCGCCGTGTGCGTCCCCGCCGACGTCCCCTTCGGCGGGCGCAGCCGACGCCCGCCGCGCGACCTGCCCAACGCTGCGCTGTCATACGGGTACGCGATCCTCCTGTCCGAATGCGTCGGAGCCCTCCACGCCGCCGGACTTGACCCCTGCCTCGGTATCGCCCACGCACCCACCGACAAACGCCCGAGCCTCGCCCTGGACCTCATGGAGGAGTTCCGCCCCCTCCTTGTTGACCAAACCGTCCTGGCACTCCTGCGCACGCGGAAGCTCCGCCCCGAGCACGGTGCCATCGAACCCGAGAGCGGGGGAGTGTGGCTGGGCGCGGAAGGAAAGAAGATCCTCGTCGACGCGTACGAGGCCGCCTCCCAGCGCAGCGTCACCGGAGCCCTCCCCGGGTACTCGGGGTCGTGGCGCAGACACATCACGCACGAGGCGCAACTCCTGGCCCGCGCCATCACCGAGCCCGACTACCAGTGGAGAGGAATCGCGTGGCGATGATCTACATCATCGCCTACGACATCGCCGACAACAAACGACGGCTCCGCGTCGCTAAAACACTTGAATCCTGGGGCTACCGCATCCAAGAATCCGTGTTCCAGCTGCGCCTCGACGCCGACTCACTTGCCCGCGTGCACGTCAAGTTGGCCGCCCTCATCTCCGACACTGAGGACGTCATCCACATCTACCCGATATGCGCCTCCTGCGCCGACCGCGCCGACATACTCGGCGCGGCCATAGCGCTAGACGACGTGGGGTTGTGTCGGGGAGTGTGGTGAAGGGCTAGTTGTGCTTAGGTGGGTCTGGAACATGGATAGGATCGCCGCTTCTTGGACCCCAGAGAATACCTGGTTCGACACCGGCGCCCGACTCGGGCAAACCCGTCCTCCACTTTGCCCTATTGTTCCGTTGATTCTCTTCAAGAGTAAGATGTCGGACTTCATACTGGTCTTCGTAACCAAAGGATGCTCGCTGAAACGCCTTCACCCAGGGTGTGTCAAGGTATTCATCGGACACATCAAACGTCGTGGAATCGGTGGTTGAACATGCCCTTCCCAAGCAACCCGACAGATTGCGGTATGCCGAACTGAGGGTCAATTCTTCTGTAGAGTTCCCAGATGACTCGATTGCTTGAAATCCATCCTTAATGAGTTCGACCTGGACAACTCCTAGGCCCAGGGGCTTTCCGGTCCCAAGTCGCAGATAACCTAGGGGGCGTTCCTTCGCGGTGAGGCGAGGTCGGTTGGCTTCGGTGCGAGGAATGAGGTTAGCAGGATTAAGTAGCCAGAGCAGCCAAGACAGCTCGAATGTGCTCAATGCTTCAAAGCGAAGTGTCACTTCAAAGGTCGTCCCTGCTTTGAGGTAAGAACTGACGGGGGAAGTGAGTTTTACTGAATCATCCGGTTTCTTCAAGGCCTTCTCCGGGAAACCGTTGGTCCTGTCGATCTGTACCCAAGAGTTTCTGTCAACAGGATAAGTGGTTGCCCCAAGAGATTGTTCAGGTTCAGTGGAGAAATACTGACTGCGTTTAACCTGCTGGCTGTTGGAGTTGACGTTGTTACCATCGGCACGTGTCAGGAATCTACGTGCCGAGGAAGGACGAGGACTCAAGAGCGGTCTGAGTCGAAGTGCAGATGGCTTCGGCTTAGCCAGTTCACCACCAGTAAAGTCGACCTTGGTTACGAAAATGCGTCCCTTGAACGATGGTGCTGAACTGCTCTTCTCGTCGTTGTTTTGACTCATGTCGTCGTGATGTGCAACAAAGCCAAAAAGTCGGTCGGCTGGAGAAAGCTCGGGCAAAATCTGTGGCGGGGCAACATTAGCGCGTCTTGCTACTGTGAGTGGAGATAATGCGTAGGCGTCTCTCCCGATAGAAATTGGCACGATGCTATCCACTGTCTCGTCACCAGATAGATCCTTGGAAACAAGTACGTATGCAAGGAAAGAGGAGACTTGCTTGAGGTGTGGTGCCTTGTGTTGCCTGATGAACCTGTTTGGTGTGCGGGTGGTTTCGGGATCACGCTCGAGTTCGTCGAGCCAGTTGTCGACATAGCTCTGAACTGTTAGGAGGTAGCGGTCAATTGGAGACGGGTGGTCGTTAGTTGCGTGCGGGATCGCGACGACTTGAGAGTTGCGTTCGTTTTCTGTGAAAAAGACGCGTTCTGACACCTTTTTTTCGTGTGTTGCCCTGTCTTGTTTTAGGTCTTCTGGGTCAGTAGTGAGATAGACGTATCCCTCCTGTTTAGTGAGTGTTTCTCCAAGATCTTCTCCGGGTAGCGTGTTCTCGTTAAATATCGGTTCTCGCTTATTGCCGTCATTGGAGTATATTGCGTAAATGAACCAGTAGGCGTAGTGTTTATTGTCGATCAGCTTGGCGTCGAAGTATATCTTTCTGCTCACTGCCCCGTTTTGTGGGCATATTTTGCGCAATAGTTTCTCATGAGTGATTCCTGGTGCAAACTTGATTCTTTTGCTAGGCTTTGTTCGGAGCGTTGCTGCTCTCATGATGGGGATGGTTTGCGGTTTCTCTCGGAAGTGTAACTTTGCGGGGGCTTCAATTTCTTCCAGTCTGGGATGCGTTCCGGTTAGGAGTCGCGCTTTATTTTTTTTGGGATTCACGATAGCAGGGATTAGCTTTGGGCTCGCAGCTGGATCTGTTCGATAGGTTAGTGGATCTGAGTAATTGTCAAAGATTCGTAAGCGAGATGTGGTCACTCTTTCAAAGGCGTTTGATAGCATGCCTTTGACCATTGTTGCGGGTAGGACTGGAATCTCTCTCAGTGTGTTACCGGGGCCATCGAGTGTTTCGGTTGGGATAGAGATGGAGCGGGTTTCTTCGTCTACATTTCCGTATACGAGTGGAGTTTTGGCTGTTATCGAAAATTTGATTGAACCGCACCACGTTTGTGCCGGGAGGTGATCTAAGGGGAACGGTTCTCGATCCTGGAGTTCAGGGAAACGGCGAAGCTGCTCGTCTGTACGTAGGGTTGGTATTCTGTTTGCCGCTGCGTGAATCTTAGGCATTTTCGTGCCACTCTCCCGTGAATAGTTGATCGGTGACTGTCGTGTTTCCGTATGTGGTTTCCTCGGTGATGAACTCGATCGCGTGCATCATTGGAGGTTTCGCATCTTCTTCGAGCGGGCCGCGGCGCGGATCGTGTTGCATGTAGGTGATCCTGTGGGTGTATCCGATGGGGGAGGACGCTTCGTCTGCCGATACCCCGCTCTCGGAGCCTGCAGGAGAATCCGGTGTCACTGACAGGAGTGTCAGCTCACGGGACCCCATGCCGTTCACCCAACGGAACTCGTGTGCGAGCCGATCGTTGGCGACGTCGTCGGTGATGACCTCCCAAACGCGTGCCTCGTAGACGCGCGAAGGATCGAAACCACCGGAGGAGGACACCTCAAGCGTCGCCTCACCCCCTCCGCTGGCCGAGCTGATCCCCAGGAGCGTCCCCGTGCCGTTCGTTGCCCACACAATCCCCGCGACGTTACGGTCCCCGAAAACACGAGCCAGGATTGCAGGCAGCTCAGCGGCATCGTGCACCTCGTGCTCGGCAACCTCCAGACGGCACGGGATAGTTGCAGCCGTGCGCTTGTCGTTCTTTGTTTCGTTGTCACTCATCTGCTTTCACGTCCTTCGTGTCCGACACACTACGTGCTGCGGCAGCGGGTTCCGCAAGGTAATCGGCCCACCCCGTGTATGGCGTTTGCTCGCCGGATTCGCCCCGCAGATAGGCCAGGAGAGCGTGCGCTGCGCTTGGTGGAGTGCCAGAGCCCTCCGCCTGTTCTGGGGGCCATATCGTCTCGCCGCCCGGAGGACTGATGATCATGCCGTCGGCCCCAGACACGCTGATGCCGGTCACCTTAACCTGACCGAGGCCTCGCGTCGTCTTACCACCAAGAGGGAGCGTGCCCGCGCTGAGTTCCGCCAACGCGAGACACAGGAGGCACCACGAAGCCCGGGCGCGCCCCTGCACCGCTTCCTCCGACAAGCCGGTTCCGACGCAGCCAGTTCGCACGTTGCGCAGCAGCTGGGCCGGATCAACCTCAATGACGATGTCATTCCACTGAGCGTGAGGGTAAACGATTTCGAAGAACAAGCCACCGTTGATCACCCCGCCTGTCCACCGGTCAATCGCATTGTGGGGGATCTTGAGCTGCTTACCGAGGTCGATTGTCGTGCAGTCACGTACCCTGATTGCACCACGGTATTCGGTCGTACCAAACATGTAACGCACGAGGCCGGGATCACGGGCAAGCTGTTCGTGAATATCCCTGGAATACCTGCCCCCGCCCGACCCTGGAGCACCTGCATCCTCGGTCGCCTCCGCAAGGAAGGTATCGCTCTCTGTTGCCTGACCCGTCGCGTACAGGACAGTCCGCGCGATCCTCGAGCAGCGTGCGCGCAAGGCACCCCGAATTGATGTGCCCGGCAACAGAAGCGGATCGCAGCAATTCTCGTCATTCAACGTTGATGTCTTCGCACGAAGGGGGAAGAGCGTGTTGCCGTCGCCCGTCGCCTGCACGTCGTGCACGAACACGCCCGTCGGAGAGCCCCATTCAATCGTGAGGCGCGTCGGGTGAATCCCGTTGGTGGAACGGGAGGACTCCGATTGACCCGTCTGCGGGGAGGACACGCAATTGTCCCGGATGAAGGCAAGCGCCTTCTCCTCCAGTGTCCTCCTGGCCGTCCCGCTAGCAACTGTGACGCCCAGCTTGCGCAGGACTTCCCACAGGATTTCTCTGGCGTACCTAGCCCGTTCCCTCCGCTCGGTTGCGCAGTCGCTTCCGGACACAGCGGGAGAGTAAGGCACGCTGACGCCACTGTCGGTATCCGAAAGACCGGTGAACGATACACGGGACACGTCAATCGAACCGAGGCCCCCTCCCGAACCGCCTCCAAGCCGTAGCACTCCCTCACACAGGTCAACGACGGACAAAGCTAGGAGAAGCAGAGCTGCGCGTAATCTCCCCTTAACAGCCTCAGACTCGCATGGGGAAGCATCGTTTTGCTTCTCCGCTAGAGTAGCTACCTCCGAGTCGCGCAGAATGTTGCGACACAGCTGAGGGTGATCGACCTCGATCCTGATTGGTTTCCACTTCGCGTGCGGGTGCAGCAGTTCGGCGTAGAGCGCGCCGTGAGCCGCGCTGCCTGTTACTCGGTCAATGGCGTTACGCGTCAGCTTGAGAGAAAGTACATTACCGTCCTTGGACGCGGAAGCATCCTCTTCACAGTCGTTTACCCGAACAGCCCCCCGATACTCTGTCGTCCCAAACAAATACTGAGACAGGGGCTGCTCTTCGCTGTCCGGCGTACCACGCGCTTCGCTTTCAATGCGCGCGCACCGAGAGCGGAGCACGCCACGGATAGACGTGCCCGGAAGAACCAAAACAGCTGTGTCCTTATGTGCCTGACACGGATAGTCGACATCACCGTGGGTTGCCAGGAACGCGTCGTCTTCGCCCAGTCCACTGTTCTTGCGCCAGTTGCGTAGTGGCGCGGAAGGAATGGTCTCCTTCTCTTCAGAGCGGATTCCCTTGGGTCTGTGCATTCCGACAAATAGCCCCGAAGGAGCATCCCACTTAATCTCGATAGATGTTGAAGTCGAGTGGCGGATAAGATTCGACTTTGGCTCCAACGTCAACGGGGGATCTTCTGACTGACCCACAAGCGAAGAAAGAGGGTCCGTTGACGTGTCTTTCTTTTCCTTCTTGTCCTTCTTGGTGGGTACGGATACCCTCTCGTAGGTGATTTTCTCCTCGCGGAGTTTGATGCGCCCCCACCCGGACCCGGTCTTACCGCCCAAGCTGATCATGTCATGCTTGATGAGAGTCAGGATTGTTTGCAGAGCCCTCACAACAAGGTCCGGGCCTGCGGGCTTGGCGCCACCCCTGCACCCTTCCGGTTCCTCGTCTGTGGCCTCGGCGCTGATACGAATGTCGAAGGAGGTACCCACCGGAAGGTATTCGTATGCGAAGAGCGCGCCGTCCTTGACGCTTCCGGTTGCCGGGTCAATGGCGGTGCTCATGCGGTGGGGGAGTTTGCCGTCTTTGCGCTCCCACACCACCGCGTGGTGGAAAGCGAGAGCACTGGCCTGAAGGGGCAGGGGATTATCGTTTTCTTTCTCGTGTTTTTTCTTGGAAGTACCGACTTCCCGGCGCATTTCCCCGCCCCACAGCCTCTTCAACTCCTCCTTCTTGAACTCCAGGGCTTCGGCGTGCTCCTCGAAGGCAGCGCGAATAACCCCTTTGATCGACCGACCGGGGAGGATCGCCTCGCCGATACCGTTGCGTGCGAAAGCGTTGGGCTGAGCTGTGCGTCCGTCATCGTCGGTGATCGGTCGTTCGGGCACACTGTCGATGCCACCGGAGTGGAGGACCGATACCACGCGAACGGGGATTGTCATGTCGTAGCGGTAGATGGTCATTGGTGGGCCTCCGATTCGATATCCGTGAAGTGCTTACTCACGGTTTTAATCAGTTGTAGTTTCGTCTTTCTCAGGGCATGAGAATCCACCTTGAATCGCCCATAGCCCTGCGGGGTGAGTTCGCTGACGCCCACGTGTCCGAGGGTCTTCAGCGTATTCAACTGCTCGGATGCGACTCTCACACGGATCACCGAACCCGCCTGGATCGCCAGTCGAGTAGCACGAGGTGCGTTGTCCGCCGGAGACCACGAGTCCACGCGACGGTGCCGTATCGCGGTGACGATATGCTTGCGGTTTCTGTGAGGCGGGCAATCGTCGGTTCCTGATGGGCAGGGGTCCTCGTCTTGCTCAGGGCACGGAAGTCGCGAATCGCCGCCACTGCTCTCTTGAATTGCCTGAAGAGAGATCCCGGCGCGCCGGAATGCGAGTTCCAGGTCCTTAACGGTGCCGCCCGGTCCTAGTGCGCTTGAGCGAGCCAACACGTCGGACGTGAACCACAGGGACACTTCAATCAGGTCGCGGGATGATAGCGATACATCGTCGGACTTCGCCGGTCCTTGAACCAGGCACGGAGTGCTCCCCACGTGCCTGAAGTCCTCGCTCAACGTGCAACGGGCGCGCCCGAAGGTGCCTGTGAGCTTACGGGATCCGAGAAGGGCTTTCTCTTCAGTGATTCCAAGGTCGAGCCTGACGGTTTGTGCCGAGTCCGAGGAAAAGGTGTCTTCTCCGGCTACGGTCGGTCGAAGCACTGCCAACAATCGTTCGGAAACGACCACCGAGCAACGCAAACGCAGGCCAGCGGGAAGGGCGCGTACCAGGAACAGGCTTCCATCCTTGGCGGCACCCTTGCTCGAATCGATGGCAGTGGACTGTCGCCCGATGAGCGCGGGCTTGCCCACCCACCCTTTTGCCGATACGTTCGCTCCATCGTGTGTGTCCGACTCGTCGGTGGAGATGGTGAGGAATACGTAGCGGTTGCGTGTAGGGACTGTGTTGCGTCCGCACTCCTGGAGTGCGATGGGGAGATGCCGGTTAAACAGAATGCAAGGCTTGTTCTTGCTGGATTTGTCCTGGGAAACAGCATCTTCAGGAACCTTCTCCTCCTCAAGGACAAAGGGAATCGGAAGACCCGGCGTGCCTCGATAGACCGGCAGGGCATCGCCGATTCGCAGGTCGCCGCTGACGATTGCCGAACCAACAAGGTCGTTATCGGGGAACTTCCTGCGTAGAAGCCCATGCAGCCAGGGCAGCACCACCGTTCCGCGCAGGAAGTCCAGGGAGCGGACCTCGTTAGAGAAGGGCACCTCGTAGGAGACGATGGGAGAGTCGAGCACGATGTCGAGGCTCGCCTCGTACCACGTCGTGGCGTCGGCCTCCGGACGGTCGGCCGAGGGCATCGTGACGTCCAGGCGTTTGCGCTCCTGCGACTTACGTGGCAGTTGAGGGACCTCCGACAGCTGTCCTCGAACGAGCTCTCGCAGGGCCTTGGCGACTGCCTTGACGTCCGCCGTCGTGTACGTGAACTCCTGCGAGGAATCGTCGCCCTCGCGCGCAACATTCTCCTTGATCCTCGCGAGAGCTTTAGTAGCTTCGCCATCAAGCTGGCCATCCGCCAAATTGTCTCCATCGACGACCGCGACCGTACACTCGCCGTCGCCCCCGCTGCGTCCCGAGCCGATGCCTCGGACCATGAGGCCAGCGACGCCCAAGAGGAAGTGGGCCGCGTTGATTGCCTTGTCGTCGCCGAGAGGTGCGCCCGCCTCGTCGATGAGCTGGAAGGCTCCAGTGAGGACCCCCGGCGCGGCCCGCTCCGTGAAACGCAGGAACTGGTCGCGCGCGGTCCCCGTGCTGGGGTCAATGGACAGGGATACGGTGTCGTGGACGGGGAGGAACGCGATGGGCGAGGCATCCGTGAAGATCACGTGGCGGGGACTGGGGCGTTTCCTCTGCGAGAGGTCGGGGCGTTGGCCGAATAGCCACTCGGCGAAGCTCTCCCACGGCCCCGTGGTGTCGTCGGCAGCATCGGGAGCACCGGGTGTGCCGGACGTTCGTGCCGCAGTGTCGAGCGCGCGGGCGGCGATGAAGGCCTGCTCGCGCAGAACACCCGTGATGACGGTGCCGCGCACGACCGGCCGACTGTTGCTGTCCCGCTCGATCGTTGAGTGGGTGCGGCCCGCCCGGCCGACGCCCGTGGATACGCCCCAGTCGGACGTGAACACGATGGTGACGTGGCCGCCGGGGCCGCGCGAACCCGCCTCAGAGTGGGATATGGTGCTCACTTGTCTCCTCCTTCGCTGGAGCTGCCGACAGCCTCGTCGTGCCCGCGCCCGGCTTCCTTCGGGGTGTTGTCTTCGGGGACGGACTCGATGGACGAGGCGATGTATCTGTCGGCGAGGTTTTCGGACAGGTCGATCAGGTCCAGGAGCCAGTTCACCTGCTCCGCGTTCTCCTTCGCGCTCAGGTCAATCAGTGCAGACTGGAGCTTTCGCGCAGCCGGGGTGGTATCGAGCGCGAGTTCCCATTCGCTGACTGCCTGCTCGCTATTGCCTTCGGCGAGGAGTTTCACGATCCGGTTGGCGCGGGCGCGCGGGAACGGATCACCGATCGTCTTGTCGGGTGAGTCCGGATCCCTGCCGTCGAAGGAGGCGACCGCCTGGAGGATCCGCTTCCACTGGTCCTGCGTCGGTGGGGTCGCCTCGGGGGACGAGGCCGTGGTTGCGTCCCCGATCCGCTCCGGCGCATAGTGGCCGACGAGGAAGGGGCGCTGCGTGCGGCCCTCGTACTCGTCCAGCGTGTCCTGCGGGTCGAGGACCGTCGTGTCACGCAGCACGTGGAAGTCGATCGTCGAACAGGGGGAGGCCACCGGCTTCTTGCCGAGCTTCTTTCCACGCGATACCAGCTCTTCCGCCAGGTCGTAGGCGATGTGGAACGGGAAGTTACGGCCCACGATGACCACGCCTGCTGAGGCCGTGAGGGGGCCGGGTGTCTCCGCGTCTGCGACAACGGCGAGTTGTTTCAGAAGCTCGTCTTTCTCTGTGAGCTCCTCGTAATGGCGGATGTAGGCCTCGGCGAAGGGAATTGCGTAGCGTCCGTCCGTGTAGACCGTGACGTCATCGCCGCCAACGAGGACCGGAACTACGGGAACGAGTGCAACATCATCGTCACCATCGTCCTTAGCGAGGCACTCAACGTCGGCCCACGAGCGCGCCACCCCTTCCTTGACGATGCCATCGAGCCGGTAGTTCACCTCCATGACGAACCACTGGAAACGATCGTCATTTATCGAGCATGGGTTGTCTCTGCGTTCATACGCCTCGTCTTTGAGCGAATCAAGGCGCGCGTCGACTGTGTCGAAGGCTCTGCCGAGGTCGCGCATGATCGCACCCACGCCGTTGCCGTCGATGTGGATCACGCCGACGGAGGACAGCTCCGGGAGAGGCTTCGTGGCCCCGTCCTCGTCAGACACATCCTGAAAGGCCCTCTCCAGCTGAAATGGGTCCTCGTTCAGGTTCTCGATTCGATCTCTGACTTCCTCGTCGCTCTGACTCGAATCCTGGCGCGCGATGACTTCCCTGAGCTGCAATCGGCGCGCCGAACGCGACCATGCGCGCTTGACTCGCGACGGAAGTGACAGGGACCGATCCTTGTCTTTTCCCGTCTGTGTTGGGACCTGACCGTCGTCGTCCGAAAGCATCGGAACCTTGAGTGATCGACTTGCGTATTCGCGGATCCTGTCGAGTTCCTCATCCGAGAGTGGTGTTGAGACGGGGAGTGCCGACTCGTCCGCCCTTTTCAGGAACGGGAACTGTGGGAAGCGTGCTAGCGCCGGGCGGCGGTTCAGTGAGTACTCCAAGAACAAGCGATCAAGCTCCTGCAGGTCGTTCGCATCTACCGTACTGGATGACGCCTCGATGAAGACTCCCGTGACGTCGAGGCCTGGGGCGTCAGTCAGCGCGCGGAGTGTGACCTCTCGGATCAGTCGCTTCGCTAAATCCGTTGGATCGCCATCAGTGTCTCTGAAGCGAACGGTCACCTTGCCGGACGAATCGGAGACCCAGAAGGAATTGGGTAGGCGTTCAGTCTTGAGGAGAGAACGTGCTTCCTCCTCGACCCAGCGTGAGAGGAGCGTGATCTCGAAGGAGGCCCCGATCTGTTCGCGCAGGCGAGGCGAGGAGAAGATGAAGGGCTGATTGCTGTTCGTCTGCAGCATGACGAGAACGTTGGACATTGCTATCACCTAGGAGGAATAGTCGTCACGCTATGCGAGGAACGTTAGGAGGGACAGAACGTCGTTTGCCAGACGTCCCGATGCGCGCGTGACAGTAGTGAGGCTTCGTGCATTGATTCTTTCGAACTCTGTTTTTTCTAGGTCCAATGACTCCTCCCCATGGGGCGCGAAAAACACTAAGGCCTTATCGGAAGTCTTTTTGCTAATGATCTCTGTGAATGTGTTTTCTCGGTTCACAGATGCTTGTAAGACTCGGGTAGATATGATAGTTAGATCGTGTGATGAGATTCGCTCGATATTGTGGTGATTTCCCTCGGTAATTTGCAGATTCTGAAAGAGTGGTATCTCCTTGAGTGTGTCAATAAGGTTGTTGTCACCAGGTTCCTGAAGGACGAGTATTTTCTTATCTCTCAGACCTGCTGAGAGGTTTCGAAGGTACTTCTGGACATTTTCGTCCTCTCTTATGAGACTTATGATGTTCTTTTTGGTCCACTTTCGATTTAGTATTCGGTTTATTAGAATTGATGCAAGTAGGACGATGATTCCGGCGACTACCTGTTCACCTATGGATATTGCGTTCATTGCGTGTGTCTTTCTTTCGTAGTGTCTACGCCGCGACCGCGTCTATGACGCCCATGCCGTAGCTGGTGTGTGAGCCGACGTTCGTGTAGGCCGAGAGGGCCATGAGGCGCGAGAAGACGCGGGTGGCCTCGGCCCCCTCGACGCCGCTGATGCGCAGGCGACCCTCGTGGGCGGGGATCCTGCGGGAGGAGAGGCGCCCCTGCTTGGCGTCGCGAGGCAACCTCAGGGCGACCATCGAGCTGCGCGTAAAGTCTTGCGTCGCCAGCACGCTCGCCATCTCGTCCCGGTCAATCCGTGGGGGAGCGAGCCTCCTATTCCACGCCCACCACCGCTGCTGCAGGCTCGTCGCAATCGTGGCCGGAGTCAGGCCTGGCACGTGCTGACCCCTTGACGAGAACGTCGTCGGCGTCACCAGGCGCACCTCCCACGCCGTGTCCTCGTCGCGCTTGGCCAGCTCCTCCCACGAGGCCTGGGTGACGATCTGCCCGTCTGTCGCGATCAGTATCGCGTCCTCATGCGTGCCCGCTCCGATCCGCATGACACCACCCCACGACAACCACGCGTCCAGCGTGTCAAGAAGGCGATCGTCCAACAGGCGCACCTCCACCCCAAACGTCGACTCGGAGCAGCTCAGCTCACCCAGCGAATAGGGCTTCGGCATCCCGGCCCCGTGCGCCGGGCGGCACGCCAGGTTCGCGAAGCGCGCCGCGCGCTCGGGGCTCACCCCCGACGGCAGGTCCAGCACGGACGCCAGGGCGGCGTGCAGGCGGCGCGGCGTCGCTGGCACCCCATCCGGCGCGTCGAAGCTCAGGAAAATGGATGATGGCATCGATGCCTCCCACCACTGGCGTGTGACTGACGTTACTGACCGTAGCACACATGATTCGTTGTTTCATTCGCAAATGTCAAGCTCTGCATCCGGTGTGACAAAGGGAGAAATGCCCATGGCTGCAACGTTGGACAACGCGATTGCTCTCAGTGACCTTTCAGTTTTGAATTAGTGTCTAATGATCTGGTCGGTAGATTCTGGCACCCGGCGCCGCCGCCCGCGAAGCCCCGCCATGACGGCGTTTCAACCGACGCTGTCGGGGTGCCCCGCGAGTTCGCGTCGCCGTGGCGCCGCCTGGCCGCGGTTGACGGTCAAGCATTTCCGACCCGTGGGTCAAGATTTCTTAAAATGTGAAACCGCCTGGCAGGTTTGTCGCAATCCTTGACACGATAGGCAGACGGCGCACTGTGCGGATCGGCCCAACGGCGCGCCCCTATCAGTACAGAAACGAGGATTGATAATGCATCAACGCTCATGGAAGACCCTCATCGCAGGGGGAGCTGCCCTCGCGGCAGGCCTGACGATGACCGCGCTCGGCGCCCCCGCCCATGCGGCCGGCGTCCCCGGCATCACCTCCGAGGCGCGCGCCCGCGACGAGGTCATGAACTACGCGGTCAACCTGCCCGCCGACGCCTCGCGCTACACCTTCAACGCGGCCGTCTCCAAGGCCTCGGAAAACGGCGTGGTCCTGGCCCAGTACCCCGAATTCAACGCCTTCTTCGTCCAATCCGTGAAGGCATCCTTCGCCCCCGACCTCGGCAAGAGCCTGGTCGACGCCGGCATCTCCTACCACTCCATCGGCCCCACCCGATACAAGACCGTCACCGGCGACGAGGTCCGTACCGAACAGCCGCAGAACACCCCCGCTGAGGCCGCAGCCGTCTCCGAGGCCGCCAGCACTCGCACGACCGGCCTCTCCGCCGACTCCCAGCTCGCCGACTTCACTCCCGACGAGGGCGACGCCAACGCCTGGGGCCTGACCGCCATCGGCTCCATCGAGGCCCAGCAGGTCGACGTGCCCCGCGAGAAGGTCACCGTCGCTGTCATGGACACCGGCCTCGACCCCGACCACAAGGACCTCAAGGACCGCATCGACGCGTCCCTGTCGGTGGGCTGCCAGGTCAACGGCATCCCCAACCAGGACCCCTCGGCCTGGAAGGATGATCACTACCACGGCACCCACGTCGCCGGAACCATCGCCGCCTCCCACAACGCCTCCGGCGTGGACGGCGTCGCACCCGACGCCACCCTGGTCGGCATCAAGGTCTCCAACCTCGCCGGCTCCTTCTACCCCGAGTACGTGGCCTGCGGCTTCGACTGGGCGGCCGATCACGGCATCGACGTCACCAACTCCAGCTACTACATGGACCCCTACGCCTTCTGGATGCCCAGCGAGGGCTCCCAGGCCGCGGGACTCGAGGCCGCCTCGCGCGCCATCCGCTACGCGAAGAACCACGGCGTAGTGAACGTCGCCGCCGAAGGTAACGACAACGACGACCACGACAACCCGACCATCGACGCGGCATCCCCCAACGACGTTGAGGGAGCCGCCCACGAGCGCGACGTCCACGGTGGCATCGACGTTCCCGCCATGCTCAACGACTCGGTCGTCTCCGTCGCCGCCCTCGCACTGCCCACCGGCACCAACCCGGCGACCGACCCCCTGGAGCGCTCCAACTTCTCCAACTACGGCAAGAACTCCGTCGACGTGGCCGCCCCGGGCTCGCGCATCTGGTCGACCATTCCCACGTGGAAGAGGGAACCCCCCTTCGCCTACCTGTCGGGAACCTCGATGGCCTCCCCGCATGCCGCCGGTGTCGCCGCGCTGATCAAGGAGATCCACCCGGACTACACGGCCGACGAAACCATCGACCTGCTCAAGAAGCAGGCCGGCTACACCTACGACCGCCTCGCCGCCCCCACGGACGGCAAGGAATACCGCGGTGCGGGCCTCGTGAACGCGCTGGCAGCCGTCCTCAAGGACCAGCCCAAGCCGACCCTCGGAGCGATTGAGTACTCGCGCGACGGCGCCACCGACTGGAAGCCCCTGGCCGACGCGCGCGTGTCCGGCACCATCTACGTGCGTGCCACCGTCACCGGACCCGTCACCAACGTGACCCTCGACGTGGCCGGCCTGGCCACCGCGCAGGGCAGCGCCGACGGCTCCTTCAACGGCGCCGTCACCGTCGCGACCGGCCCCGTCAAGGTCTCCTCCCTGGCCGGGGCCACCGCCCAGGAGAGTGCCACCCTCACCGCCGAAGGCCGCAACAAGGATCCGCGCGCCGACGACGACGTCACCTCACCCGTCCACTTCCACGTTGACGAGTACGTGCGCGAGGGCGGCGCCTGGTCCAACGGAGCCAACGGCTGGAGCTACTGCTACGCCGACGGCTACTGCGAGCACAGCGGCCACGCCACCATCGGCGACGCCGACTACTACTTCAACGACGCCGGCATCATGGTCACCGGCTGGGTTCAGTACGACGGAGCCTGGCACTGGATGAGCGCCTCCGGCCGCGCCGGAAGCGGCTGGCTCAACGACCGCGGCACCTGGTACTACCTCAACGCCGGCGGCGTCATGGCCACCGGCTGGGTCAACGACGGCACCGCCCGCTACTACCTGGACGACTCCGGCCACATCGTGACCGGATGGGTCAAGGACGGCGGCACCTGGTACTACCTGAAGGCCAACGGCCAGGCCGCCACTGGCTGGACCTACGTCGGCGGCTGGTACCACCTGGGCGCCGACGGTGCGATGACCACCGGCTGGTTCAAGGACGGGGACACCTGGTACTACCTGGACACCGCGTCCGGGAAGATGGCCACCGGATGGGTCCGCATCAACGGATCCTGGTTCCACTTCAGCTCCTCGGGCGCGTGGCTTGGCTGATCGCCACTGATAACCCCGCCCCCGCGCCCAGCGCGGGGGCGGGGGCGCGAAGGC
>ERZ773049.604-NODE-604-length-21927-cov-12.102917_pt1 | contig 21927 bp, 22 predicted proteins | sample MGYA00580633_ERZ773049 | MGnify/ENA primary metagenome ERZ773049 (study PRJEB29015, sample SAMEA2737991) | human oral metagenome | biome: human oral; feature: human-associated habitat; material: dental | place: China | collected 2066 ...
GAGCCGTGGGCCTTGCCCCGCTCGCCCGGGCGCGCTACGATGGCGTGTGTCGGGGGAGGCCCTGCCCGCGCGCTCCCCCGCAGCCCCGTCCCCACGACGCGCCTCCCCGGAGGGGAGGCGGGAAGCCAGGTGCGACAATGCGCGCGAAGCTCACGTCCCCATGTCCCATCGAGCTCGACATGCCGCCATCCCTTCCGGCCCTGTCGGCGCGACTCGGGGAGGCCGCCTGATGGACAACGCGCTGCTCGCCCTGTATGGGTGGTTCTCGCTCGTCCTATACGTGATCTTCGCCGTCGCGCCGCGCTCCTCCTCCGCCGTCGTCATGGCCCTCTGGTCCGCGCTCTCCCTGGCCCTCTCCGCCCACATCGCCTGGCGCAGGCTCCGCTGGGTCCCGGTGGAGGGGGAGGTGGTCGAGGTCAGGGACGGCGGCCCGTGCTCCGGCTCATGGTCCTTCGGCTGGCGTTGGTCGTACGGGGGCGTGACGCACACGGCGACGGACGTCATCGGGGAGAAATTCGTGCGGTTCGCGCTCCTGTTCAATCGCATCGGGAGGGGGACCCGCGCGACCCTCTGGGTGGACCCGCGCGACCCCTCGCGCCTGCTGCCCCCGACCTGGCGCGCGCGCCTCTCCTATTACCTCTCCCTCGGCATCGCGGGCGTCTACGAGACCCTGTGCCTGGGGGCGCGCGCCCTGGGGCTTTCCTGGGGCGGCGTGGGCGGCTTCGTGCGCCTACTCCTCGGGGGCTGAGGGTGGCGGTCCGGCGGCCACCTCGTGCTCTGCCCGTGATGCCGCTTCTGCCGGCGAGGCCCCGCCGGTCCCTCTCCCGCAGCCCCGTCCCCACGATGCGCCTCCCCGGAGGGGAGGCGGGAAGCTAGGTGCGGCATGTATGCGAAAGCCACTCCCTCATGTCCGGACGGGCTCGGCGGGCCGTCGCCTGCTTCGGCCCCGCCAATGCGACTCGGGGAGGCTGCCTGATGGACAACGCGCTGTTCTACTGTTATCTCGCGTTCATGTTCCTGATACCGACCCTTTCCGCTTTGGGGGGGCGGCCACGGGGACTCCCTGACCCCCTCTCTCCTCTCCAGCACGGCCCTCGCCCTCTCCGCCCACATCGTCTGGCGCAGGCTGCGCTGGGTCCCGGTGGCGGGGGAGCTGGTGGGGGAGTATAGGTATCCTGGAACGCGCCCCGCCGCCTTCGTGCGCTACGAGTTCTGCGGCCGGGTGTACGAGTCGCAGGACAGCATTCCGTTGGGCCTGGGGCGCCACGGCACTGTCTGGGTTGACCCCGCTCACCCTTTTCGCATCCTGCCCCCGAGCTGGAGGTTCCGCCTCCTCGCCTGTCGCCTCACGGCTGCGCTCGCCCCGCTGGTCGTGTCCCTCACGGCCGCGATCTGCGCGGGCTGGGTCACGTGGTGAGCCGTGGGCCTTGCACCACTCGCCCGGGCGCGCTACGATGGCGTGCGTCGGGGGAGGCCCTGCCCGCGCGCTCCCCCGCACCCCTGTCCCAACGATTCGTCTCCCCGGGCGGGGGAGGCGGGAAGCCAGGTGCGACAATGTGTACGAGGGCCTCGTCCTCATGCCTCTGCGATTCCGGCACTCCGTCGCCCGTTCCAGACCCGGGGAGGGCCGCCTGATGGACAACGCGCTGCTCGCCCTGTACGGGTGGTTCACGCTCGCCCTGTTCGTGATCGTCGCCGTCGCGCCGCTCTCCTCCTCCGCCGTCGCCATGGCCCTCTGGTCCGCGCTCTCCCTGGCCCTCTCCGCCCACATCGCCTGGCGCAGGCTCCATTGGGTCCCGGTGGAGGGGGAGGTGGTCGAGGTCAGGAGCGGCGCCTCGGGCTCCGGCTCATGGTCCTTCGGCTGGCGTTGGTCGTACGGGGGCGTGACGCACACGGCGACGGACGTCATCGGGGAGAAATTCGTGCGGTTCGCGCTCCTGTTCAATCGCATCGGGAGGGGGACCCGCGCGACCCTCTGGGTGGACCCGCGCGACCCCTCGCGCCTGCTGCCCCCGACCTGGCGCTCGCGCCTCTCCTTCTACCTCGTCGGTGTCGTCATGGGCGCCTACGGGACCCTGTACCTGGGGGCGCGCGCCCTGGGGCTTTCCTGGGGCGGCGTGGGCGGCCTCGTGCGCCTGCTCCTCGGGGGCTGAGGGTGGCAGCCTGGTGGCCACCCCGCGCTCTGCCCGTGATGCCGCTTCCGCCGGCGAGGCCCGCAGGCCCCTCCCCCGCGGTCCCGTCCCCACGATGCGCCTCCCCGGAGGGGAGGCGGGAAGCCAGGTGCGACAATGCGCGCGAAAGCCACTCCCTCATGTCCCAACGGGCTCAACGGGCCGTCGCCCGCTCCGGCCCCGCCGGCGCGACTCGGGGAGGCTGCCTGATGGACAACGTGCTGTTCGCCCTGTATGGGTGGTTCTCGCTCGCCCTGCTGTTCGTGGGGTGCGTGGGGTCTATCGGTGGAGCGCCCCCTCGTGTCTCTTCGCTTCGGATGGTGCTCGTCTGCGCCCTCCACGTCGCCCTCTCCCTGGCCCTCTCCGCCCACATCGCCTGGCGCAGGCTCCATTGGGTCCCGGTGGAGGGGGAGTCGATCGCCACCAGCCAGGAGGAAAGCCGCTCCTATCCCCCTCCTCCCTATAGGAGCAGCGGCTGCGGCTGGCGCTGGACGTACGGCGGGGTGACATACACGGCGGAGGACTACATCCCGTTCAACATACCGGACAAGTACTGCTGCGTCTCGGGGAAGCGGACGACCGTCTGGGTGGACCCGCGCGACCCCTCGCGCCTGCTTCCCCCGAGCTGGCGGGATCGGCTCTTCCTCTACCTCTTCTTCGGCGGCATGAGCGCCTACATGGCCCTGCAGCTGGGGGCGCTCACCTTGTGACTTTCCTTGGGTGGTACGGGAGACCTTGCGGGCGGCGGTCCGATGGGCAGCGCCTGCGAAAGGCTGCATTATGCCCGCCCGTATGCCGCGCTGCGACTATGGGACTGTTGGAGATATGTGTGCACATTCGCCCACACGACGGCACTGATGGATGGACGTGCATGCGGGGGGCTATCGCCTGGGAGGTTGCGGATTACGCGCAGCAGAGAAGGACCTTGCAACTATATTTGGAGGCCATGTTGTTGCCTCATGGACTACATAGATGCATAGAGGATTGGCTCGATTGCCTGGATGGTACCGTCTCAGCTAACTGGTGAACAGTATCTGAAGTTGGCCGGGGGATGAGCAATGGCCCACTTGAGTGCATACCTAGATACGCATAAAGTCTCCCGAGGCCAGATGGAGCGACGCGACAGAAGACGTGGCCTATGGATCGACGCATATAGCCTGCACGAGGCTTGCAAGGCCTTCGGCAGGACACAGGTGCAGGTGGCGAAGGCCATCGGCGTATCACAGAACCGCGTGTCGCACATGGAGAGCGGCGATATGGGCGCTACGGGTATCGATTCCCTGCGTCGCTACATTGCCGTTCTCGGCGGCAGCCTGACGCTGGACGTCCGCCTGCCCAGTGGGGACATCAAGTTCGCTGAGGGCATGCGGACGCAGGCCCAATGGTGCGACCCCACTGCACGTGCGACCCCGACGCGGTGAACCCCGCCGCGAGCTGCGTGCTCTACACGACAGACATGCACGACCCCACCGCACGTGCGACCCCACCGCCGCCCTGGACTCACCGCATGTGCGGCCCTACCGCAGGGCCACCTCGCAACATGGCAGGGCCACCGTCTGCCGCAAAGGTCACGTGTCGGTCCGTACCATGTGCGTGAGCGCTCTGTTGCGATACACCAAGTCGTCCCTTACGCTAAATCCCTGTCGTTCCCAGAACAGGTTCCCACCCTCATTCCTGCCAAAGACGACTAAGGCAACCTTGTTAATTTTGAGCGCGCGCAGTGCACTGAGCGAGGCTTCGACCAGCTGCGTACCTATGTTTCGATGACGCAGTTCGGGGTCGACCGAGGTGTGGTATACGTATCCCCGGCGACCGTCATGGCCAACCAGTATCGCCCCGATCACCCTTCCATCCTCAGCTACAAAGCATGTGTCGGGGTTTCTCACAAGGAATCTTTCAATCCCGCTCCTTGAGTCGTCGAGGTTATTCAGCCCCATGCCGGAGCATGACATCCACAGCTCACGCACTCCCTCATAGTCATCGATCGTCATTCTCCTGATCCTCATGGCAAACCTCCGGCGTGTCGTGCATTCCCAGACAGCACCCCCTAGAATAGGCTTGACTTTGCGCGGCGTCTACGCCCCCAGACCCAAAGACGCGCAAGATTCGTCGCTATAGACCGTTCCAGCGCACCAGGTCGCCGTCCACCTGCGAGCTCCCCACCTGCGAGTCGCCCGCCCGCGCCGCAGGAGGTTGAGCCGACGTTCGGCCAACTCGTCCTTGCTGTCGTCCCCAGGTACCGTCGCATGCGACTGTGGCCGACCGTCTGGATCGTGTGTTTCTCGTTCGAGAGGCAGCGTCACGGCGTCGAGGCCAGGCGAGGCATCGCAACCAAGGTGGCCGAGCTCATCGGTGGCAGAGAAACCGTCATCGTCGACGCGGGCACGACGGTGCTCGAGGCTCTCAGGACTGTGGGCGACAAGTCCAATCTGACGGTCGTGATAGACTTCCAAGATCTGCGATGGCAGCATCGACGTGTCGTTTTACCTGATCTCGACGGGCGGCATCTACAGGTGGGAGTCCCTGTCCTTTCAGGGGGGGCGTGCTGGAGACTGTACGCAGGCATCATGTGGGTCTTGCCGTGCTGAGCCGCAAGGCAAGACCCTATCCTTACCTATCCTTACAACATGACCGACTGGGAGGAAGTGCCTACATGGGACTCAGACATCACAATATCATCGACAAGATGGACTTGGAGCAGAAGTGCGCGCTGCTCTCGGGGGCGACGGGGTTCGGTACGCGCGCCTACCCAGACCTAGGTATCCCTGAGCTGCAATTTTCGGACGGCCCGCACGGCATGCGCCATCAGGACCCCAATGCGGCCAATCATCTGGGCATTGGCGGCTCCATACCGGCGACCTGCTTTCCCACGGCGGTGACGGTCGCTAACAGCTGGGATCCCGCGCTTGCCGAAGAGCTGGGTCGCGCGCTTGGCGAGGAGGCCGTCGACCAAGGCGTGAACGTTGTGCTGGGCCCTGGCCTCTGCATCAAGCGAAGCCCCCTCTGCGGGCGCAACTTCGAGTACCTCTCAGAGGATCCGCTGCTTGCAGGTAAGATGGCTGCAGGGTACGTGCGAGGCATCCAGTCGAGTGGCGTGTCCGCCTGCCCCAAGCACTTCGCCGCCAACAGCCAAGAAACTCGTCGCCAGGCGTCGGACTCAGTGCTCGACGAGCGGACGCTGCGCGAGATCTACCTATCCGCCTTCGAGACTGTGGTGCGCGAGGCGCGACCCAAGACGATTATGACCAGCTACAACAAGGTCAACGGCAGCTATGCCAACGAGAACCCCCACCTGCTCAAGGACATCCTGCGCGGTGAGTGGGGGTTTGAGGGGGCCATCGTCACCGACTGGGGAGGTTCCAACGACCATGTTGCCGGCGTGGCCGCCGGCTCCACCTTCGAGATGCCCGCACCCGGGCTCGACTCGGTGCGTCAGCTCGTGAAGGCGGTGCGGGCAGGAGAGCTGGCCGAGGCCGATGTGGACGCGCGCGTTGACGAGGCGATCGATCTCGTGCTCTCTACGGCACCTGCCGTCGAGGCGGCCGCTGGCAGGCAGTTCGACGTGGACGCGCACCATGAGCTTGCGAGGCGCATAGCCGCAGGGGGCATCGTGCTCCTCAAGAACGAGTCCGCCTCGGCAGACGAGGGCCAGCCAGCTGACGCAGGGCGCCCCCTGCTGCCACTGCTCCCGCGCACGAAGGTGGCGCTCATAGGCGACTTTGCGCAGAACCCGCGCTACCAGGGCGCCGGCTCGTCTCTCGTGAACTGCACGAGGCTCGACACGCTCGTGGACGCGATCGGCACGAGCGAGCTCGAGGTCCTGGGTTTCGCGCAGGGGTTCGACCGCACCGACTCCGCAGACGACGCGACGGACGCGCGCCTGCGCAATGCGGCGGTGGCGCTTGCGCAAAAGGCAGAGGTCGTCCTCGTGTGCCTTGGCCTCGACGAGCTCGCCGAGAGCGAGGGGCTTGACCGTGCGGACATGCGCCTCAACCAGAACCAGGTCAAGTTGCTCCATGCGGTGAGTGAGGCGAACGGCAACGTGGTTGTGCTGCTCTTCGCGGGAAGCGTCGTCGAGACCGACTGGGCTGCCGATGCCCGCTCCATCCTCTATTTGGCCTTAGGCGGACAAGCGGGTGCCTCTGCCGCAGTCGACGTGCTCACGGGGAGGGTCAACCCCTCGGGCAAGCTGGCCGAGACCTGGGCCAAGCGCCTTGCGGACACCCCGACCTACGACAACTTTCCGAGCGATGGCCCCGTGGCGGCGTACCGAGAGGGCATCTACGTGGGCTACCGATACTACCAGAAGGCTTCCGTGCCGGTCGCGTATCCGTTTGGGCACGGCCTCTCATATACGAGCTTTGCCTTCAAGGACATAGGGCTGAGCGAGACGAACGAGGTCACGAGCACGAGCGTCTCGTTTGACGTCAGCAACGTCGGGGACGTCAGTGGTGCCGAGGTCGCCCAGCTCTATGTGGCCAAGCTCCGAAGCAAGGTGTTCAGACCGCTGCGTGAGCTCAAGGGGTTCGCGAAGGTTCTGCTCGAGCCGGGAGAGACACGTCGTGTGACGATCGATCTGGACGAGAGGGCCTTTCGATACTTCAACGTGCGAACCGGCTCATGGGAGGTTGAGGGAGGCCTCTACGCGATCGAGGTCGGGACATCGAGCGAGGACATTCGCCTCTCGGCCCGCGTGAACGTCGCGGGCACGCATGCGCAGGCCCCGTATGAGGGCCTTGACCTTACGCCTTACGAGACGGGCAGGGTGCGTCAGGTTGACGATGCGCACTTTGCGGCGCTGCTTGGGCGTGACGTACCAGACGAGAGATTCAGGATAGACCGCAACGTCTGCTTCCGCGACGTGGGGAAAAGCCGCAGCCCGCTCTTCTGGGCGATCGGCGCCCTCCTGCGCTCGCTCAGACGACGCTCGCGAAAGAGCGGGACGCCCGACCTCAACATCGAGTTCATCTACAACATGCCGATGCGCGCGTTGGCAAAGAACGCGGGGCAGTTCGTCTCGATGGGGCTGGTTGATGCGATCGTGCGAGAGCTCAGGGGCTGGGGTCTTGCGGGGGTGCTGCCAGCGGCTCTCGTCGGCTTCCAGACGGGCAGTGCGGGCCTCTTCGCTCTGGTCTGGCTGTTGTGGTTTTCCCTACCGCTTACCTGGGAGTTTGTGCTCAATCGGATCCTAAACGCTGTCGGCGAGAGGCGCCTCGCAAGGAAGGAGAGTTAGCATAGCCCTCAGGGATTGGACCGAGCGCCATCGGGGGTTCTGGGAGCTCATCAAGTTCAACGTGCTCAGCAACGTCTCGACGATAGTGCGCTTCGCTTTCATATGGGCTGGGTACATCCAGTGCGAGAGGGTCGTGGAGGTCGTCCGGTACGGCCCGCTTAGTGAGCCTGGCGCATCTCTCGACGCACCAGAGGCGCCCGACGAGCCGAAAGCGACCGAACCTTGCGCCGATGGGTCCCCGGTACCTGTTGTCCAGTCTCTATAGGGGGCTCCTCGGGGTTTGTGAGGGTTGCTGTCTCGGCAAAGGCGCCAACCTCGCGGCGGCGCCACTCGTGCGTGACCCTCGCGAGTCGCAACAGTGTACACAAATGCCCCAAAACAGCCCCGAGAGGCCATTTTCGCCGATTTGTGTACACTCCTGCGTCTCCACATCTGTCTACAACAGCGCAACAGTGTACACAAATGACCCAAAACAGCTCCGAGAGGCCACTTCCGCCAATCTGTGTACACTCCTGCGTCCCCACGGCCGCTCGCGTGACCCTCGCGAGTCGCAACAGTGTACACAAATGCCCCAAAACGATGCCGAGAGGCCATTTTCGCCGATTTGTGTACACTCCTGCGTTCCCCAGGCCTCGTGCGTGACCGGGCGGGGCCACGGGTCCCACGATGTCGACGGCCCCATGACCCCCGTGATGTGCAGTTCTTATTGAACCAAAATACCAGGGTGCTCTGGGCTGAGACCCACGCCACCGCCCCGGTGACGTCCTCGCTGCCGGGGCGGTAACGCAACCACCAACCCACGCGAGCTCGCGAAACCTCCTATAAAGTGTACGTTTTCGTCGCCTTGAAGAAAAAAAGCTCCATCTACCGGGCTTTTGCCGATCGGCATGACGAAAGCGTGCACTTTGACATGACCTTCCGAGCATAAAGAACTCTGCATGGTCCCAAAAAGAGGCCGGAGGGGCCCTGATGGCCTTCAAGGCCTTGGGGAGAGCATGGCTCCCGTGCCCTGCTATCTACCGAGCACAGGCCGATCCGCTCTCTGGACGCCTCCATGCTAAGCTATACGTACTCCGGCCTCTCTGGCACCCACTCTTCCGGTATGTCCTGATCCCAACAGAGACGCGATCCCGACAGGAAGGACTCGACCGATGCCCTCAAGACCAAGGCTCCTGGCGCTTGACATGGACGGCACACTCCTTAACAGCCAGAAGCGCATCTCGCCCCGGACAATCACTGCATTGTACGGGCTTGCGCACAGGGGCGTCGTCATTACCTTGTCAACTGGGCGCGGTCTTGCCGAGATTGCGGACTATAGGGATGAGCTTTCTTGGCTCAGATACGCATCGCTCGACGGTGGTGCGCTCGTGTACGACTTGGAGGCGAAAAGACCGATTGACGCTCTCCCTATTCCCGACACCTTGGTCCTCTCCTGTATCGGGATTGGCAGGAGGGAGGGGGTCATGGTCCATATGAGCACCACGACGGGATCGGTCGTCGAGCATGGCTACGTCGAGCGGTCGGACGAGTTCGGTGTGGGCATCTACCAGCCCATGTTTGACCGCAGGTGCGAGCGTGTGGATGACATTGCCCGCTACGTGCAGGACCATCCCTGTACGGTCGTGAAGATCGACCTCTTCCACCTCGACTCCGCGTCGCGTGAGCGTACGTTCGGTAGGCTTTCGGCAGGTTCCTCGCTCTCGCTCAAGCGTGCCGAGGCCACCTCGGTTGAGTGCACGCCCGTAGGCGTCAACAAGGCCACGGGCCTCCAGAAGATATGCGAGCTACTCGATATCGGGATGGGAGAGGTCGTCGCCATTGGCGACGCCGACAACGACATGGACGTCCTTAAGGCTGCGGGCACCGCTGTTGCCATGGGCAACGCCAACGAGCGCATCCGCATGGCCTGCGACGTCGTGGTCGCCGACTGTGATCACGACGGCATCGTCGAGGCCATAGAGTGGCTGTTCTGAGCCAGAGGGACTTGTGCCTTCCAAGCACACCGAGCGTGACCAACTCACAACCTCATCCTTGGGCACAGGCGCGGACGTCCTGCTCCAGCCTCTGATAGAATGCGACGAGGGTCACAAGACGTGAGGAGCGCTCATGTACTTGAACAGTTTAGAGCTACGGAACTTCCGGAAATTCGAGGAGCTGCATATCGGGTTTGACAGGCAGCTTACGGTGCTCGTCGGCGACAACGGCTATGGAAAGTCCGCTGTGGTTGACGCTGCAGCGATTGCCCTAGGGACGTTCTTTATGCACATACCCCAAGCCAGCCAGCGCAGTATTCGCAACACTGACGCGCGGGTGGTGTCTCGTGCGGTCGGTAGCACCATTGAGCGTCGACCGCAGTTTCCCGTCATTATCCGCGCGGACGGCTGTGCCTATGGTCGGAGTCTTTCCTGGCAAAGGGAGTTGAGACGGGATGGGGGAAAACCACTTGGGGGAACGCCCGGGAGATGGTCGAGCTGTCCGAGCGGGTTCATGAGTGTCTCTCGTTCGGGGATATCCCGAGCGATCTGGGCGAGTGTGGTGAGGGCGGGGTGCTGCCCCTTCCGATCATCTCCTATTACGGAACGGGCCGTCTGTGGGCCCAGTCAAAAAACGAAGAGCCGCGTACGTCGCTCAGAGAGGCCGCATACGCCTCATCCCTTTCGCCGCGAGCGGATGATGGTAGTCTCATGCGATGGTTGCGAAAGATGACCTACCAGCAGCTTCAAAAGGGCGAGCCCGTTCCCGAGCTGCAGGCAGTGCGCCGTGCCACTGAGGAATGTCTGGGACGCATCATCCAGGCAGATAACGTGCACGTCTTCTTTGATGTCCAAAGCAATGACCTCTGCGTCGAAATATATGGCGATACAGCGATCTCGCTCCCTCTCCACCAGCTGAGTGACGGGTATCGGACTACGCTCGGCATGGTGGCTGACATAGCGTACAGGATGGCCCAGCTGAATCCCCATTACGGCAGCGACGCCATCGAGAGGACACACGGCGTAGTGCTTATAGATGAGGTTGATCTGCACCTCCACCCAAAGTGGCAAGCGAGGATACTAGGTGACCTGACGGGCATCTTCCCAGGGGTGCAGTTCATCGTGACAACGCACTCACCTGCGGTGATAGCGTCTGTCAAAAGAGAGAAGCTGCGGAGTTTCACAGAGAGGGGAGTCGTAGTGATTCCCGGGAACCAGACCTATGGCCGCGATGTGTCCTCGATGTCCCGCTCAAGATCGATCTCCTGAACCTTGGGTCGATCGCGCAGGTCAGATATAGGAGTGACGGGACAGTCTGGTCTGAGGATTCTGACATCAACCGGGATCTCGACAAGCTTCTGAACCTAAACAGCAGGGCGTTCAGTCTCAGGGAGAATCGAAGACGTGCCCTTGTGAGTCTCCAGAAGAAGATCGAAGGCCACTGCCGTGCCCACGGTCCTCAATCGAAGCGCAACTGGTGTACCAAGATGTACGGCCGCATCAGCAACGCCACAACAAAGTCCGAATATGTGGCTCTTCGGGGGTTAGTGTGGGTTGACGCCTCGGCGAATCGCGTCGCAGCGGCGTACACAAGTACCCCACTCTGCAACCGGCGACTCACGGAAAGGCGCACTCTGGGGGTCTCACGCTCACGCAAAGACGCACTCTGAGGTCTCACTCTCACGTAAAAGCGCATTCTGCATGTGGGCGGTCGCGCAGAGTGCGCCTTTCCGTGAGGGACTGCGCCCAGAATGCGCTTTTCCGTGAGGGTCCGCGCGCAGAATGCGCTTTTCCGTAGAGTGCGCTTTTCCTCACCTGCGCAAACGCTGCGCCACCTCACGCAAAGGCGCATTCTGCGCAGACGGTCTCACGTAAAAGCGCACTCTGCAACCGCCGGCTCACGGAAAAGCGCAGTCTGCGCCGGCGACGCCACCGCGACATGACCAAAGGGCGCACTTTGGGCGGGCGACGTCACGGAAAAGCGCACTTTGCGTGTGGGCCTCACCAAAAGGCGCATTCTGCATGCGAGCGGTGGTTGTGTCGAGAGGCCATTTTCGCCGATCTGTGTACACTCCTGCATACCCACGGCCGCTCGCGCGACCGGGCGGGGCCATGGGTCCCACGACATCGAGGGGCTCGTGGCCCCCGTGATGCCAGAGCGCCCGGACCTGAGGTCCATGCTACCGGGGCGGTGACGCAACCACCCACACGAACTCACGAAGCCTCGAATATGTGGGAATTTTGCTTTGGCAGCTCAAGAGGTGGATGAAGTAGCGAAGCACGTTCGACGTGGGGGCTCCGGGACTTGTGGAAGGATCGACGTCTGTTTCTATCAGATATCGATAGCATCTCCAGAGGGCTCGTCCAACCCGGGCACGGGCGGGTTCCACGGCTATACTTGAGGTTCGTCTGACGCAAGGCGAGTCAAAGCAACGCGAGTCGGAGGTGCCATGGAGTCGCTGTACAGGAAGTATCGTCCCAAGACGTTCGAGGACGTCGTTGGCCAGCAGCATGTCGTCTCCACGCTGGAGCATGCCGTCCTTGAGGGCAGGACCAGCCATGCCTACCTCTTTTGTGGCCCACGTGGCACGGGCAAGACGACCATGGCACGCATCCTCGCCAAGGCCCTCATGTGCGAGCGCGGCGCAGGGCAGCTCCCGGACGGCACATGCGAGAACTGTCAGCTCATCGCCGCAGGTGAGCATCCTGACGTCTACGAGCTTGACGCGGCGTCGCGCACCGGGGTCGACAATGTTCGCGAGGAGATCATCGGCCGTGTGAGCTTCGCGCCCGTGCGCGGCAGCTACAAGGTCTACATCATCGACGAGGTTCACATGCTGACGACGGCGGCGTTCAATGCGCTGCTCAAGACGCTGGAGGAGCCGCCCGAGCACATCGTCTTCGTTCTCTGCACCACCGACCCGCAAAAGGTGCCCGAGACCATCCTCTCTCGCGTGCAGCGCTTTGACTTCCATGCGATTGGTGCGAGTGACATCTTGGGCCAGCTCAAGCGTGTGTGCGATGCCGAGGGTTTCTCATATGACGAGGCGGCGCTCGAGCTCGTGGTTCGCCATGCTCGAGGCGGCATGCGAGACGCGCTCTCGGCCTTGGAGCAGCTCTCGACCTTTGGCGGCGGCAGCGTCTCGCTCGATGCCGCCCGCGACCTCTTGGGCGAGGTCTCGAGCTCAATGCTCACCGAGCTGACGGGTGCTCTCGCGAGGCGTGACGTGCCGACCGTCTTTGCCAGGATAGGAGAGCTCGTCGAGTCGGGCAGAGATCTGCTCCAGCTTGCGCGCGAGCTCTCGGCGCACCTGCGTGACGTTTACGTTGCGAGCGTGGTGGGAGAGGGTGCGTCCACACTACCTGTGGCGGGAGACGAGCTTCGACAACTCAAGGACGAGGCGCTGGCCTTTGGAGCGCCCGATCGCGTGGCGCGTGCCCTGGCGGTTATGAGCGAGGTTTCGAGCGAGATGCGCGTTGCCACCAACCAGCGTCTGGCCCTTGAGGTGGCCCTTACGCGCATCGCCCGACCCAAGTCAGACCTGACGTTAGACTCACTTGCCGAGCGCGTCGCCCAGCTTGAGAAGACCGTGGAGGTGCTCGCTGCGGGGAGCGCGTCCGTGCCGATGCCAACCACTCCCGCGTCGAGCCTCACCGCTCCCGCGCTGGCGCCCACCGCTCCTGCGCCGATATCTCCCGACCCTACGCCGCAGGCATCGGCGAGGCAGACCATATCCGCCCCTCAAGTTGCTCCTGCGCCTGTCCATGCGGAGCGGCCGGAACCACAGGCTCCCCAGCCCCCAACTTTAGAGCAACAGGCACAGTCAACGTCGCAGGAGCCCCAGCAGGTTCCCGCATCGGTCGCACGACAAGCGCCACAGGAGCTGCTGACTTCGGAGGAGGCGCCTCTCGCCTCGCCTGCGCAGCCAGCGCCCCAGCAGCGTTCATCAGAGGGTGCCTCACAGTCTGATCAAACAACGGGCGCAGGTGCCGCGCAGCAGCCGCAACCCCCAGACGCTGCCGTCCAACCAAGGAAGGAGACAGCTCCAGCAACGCCTGCCGTCACCCCCGCAACGCCTGCCGTCACCCCCGCAACACCTGCCATCACCGACGGGGGGGAGCTGCAGCGCAGGTGGCGTCAGGTTGTGGACGGACTTGTGCGAAGGGACCCACCGCGCGGATCCCTCCTCGCGGCGTCGACCGCGCTCGAGGATGACGGACATCGGCTTCTGATCAACCTGCCCAAGGGCTCGTCGTTCGTGACCAAGATGCTCGACCGCAAGGATGTTCGTGCCACCGTGGAGGCGGCGGTGCGCCAGGCCTTTGGTGAGAGGGCGCTGGTCTATGCGGAGTCGAGCCTCGTCGGGGCTGACATTGCTCGCTCTCGGGCCAAGGCGCCTGCACCTACTCCAACCCGCGGTACGATGGTGACGCCGCAGCCCTTGTCCGCATCACAGGGGCAAGCGACTCCTCAGGCCGTGTCTTCCGTCGTCCCGCAGCGAGGACCTGCGCCTGTCCCGCAGCCCGCCATGTCGCACGCGGCGGCACCTGCGACAGCTCCCCAGGCAGAGCCGCCCGTTGAGGAAGTCCCCCTGGAGAGTTACTACGACATGCCTTGGGACGAGCCACCTGCGTACGAGGACGAGCCAATGGCTCCTGTCGGCGAAGCTTCCCTGGCCGCAGAGCCTCAGGTGGCCTCACGAGCCGTCCCTGGACCTGAGCCTGTGCACCAGACGTCTCAGCAAGTTGAGCCTAGGACCGCCGTTGTCTTTGAGGCGGAGGCGGCAAACACTGCCGAGTCCAAACCCAAGCCCGATCCCAAACCCAAGGCTAAGACCACAGCAAAGACCGAGCCCAAACAAAAGCCCAAGCCCGATCCTAAGCCCAAATCAAAGGCCGAGCCCAAGCCCCGGTCCAAACCCAAAGGGTCCAGGTCTGTCCCCAAGCGCGCCGATGGCATGCCTCAGGATATGAATGAGCTTCTTGCGATGCTCACCGAGGTCTTTGGTGACGGCGTGGAGGCGAGTGTGGAGAAGCTGCAGGACAGTGCCGTAGAGCAAAATTGAGTCGAGGCCCCTGCCGCAATGTCCGCAAGATGAGGTAAGCTTTCTTCTCAATGAGGACATTCCCCCTGCGTCCGTCTGCGCGGGTGGGCATAAGGAGGATTACCATGGACATGCAGCAGATGATGAGGCAGGCGCAGAAGATGCAAAAGCAGCTCGCCGACGCCCAGGATAGGCTTGCGGACATCGAGGTCTCTGCCTCTGCCGGCGGTGGCATGGTCAAGGTGATCGGTACGGCCGACATGCAGATCACCTCGATCACCATCGATCCCGATGCGCTCGATCCCGAGGACATCGAGATTATTCAGGACACGATCGTCGCGGCAGTCAACGAGTGTCTCTCGAGTGCGCAGGAAGCCGCCAATCAGCAGCTCGGAGCCGTCACGGGTGGCATGAACATCCCGGGGCTGTTCTAAGGTGCTCTAGATGGGAACACCTGCGCAGATGGGCAAGCCGCCACAGGTCGCATCGCCGCCACAGGCTGCAGAGTCGCTACGGGTCATGCAGCCTGCGGAGCCCAACCCGAGCGACGGACGTGCGCTGCAGCGTCTGCTCGATGAGCTTGGCAGGCTACCGGGGATCGGTCCCAAGTCTGCACAGCGCATCGCATACTGGATCCTTGAGTCTGACGCAGAGGCCGCGCGTCGTCTCTCGGCTGCCATCACACGGGTCAAGCAGGAGGTTCACTTCTGTCCGGTCTGTTTTTCGTATGCGGTGCGCAAGACCTGTGATATCTGTGCAGATTCCTCTCGCGACCGGGGTTGCCTCTGCGTCGTGTCGGAGCCGCGTGATGTCTCGGCGATTGAGCGCAGCGAAAGCTATCATGGCCTATACCATGTGCTTGGCGGCGTCATCTCGCCCATGGACAAGGTGGGGCCAGACCAGCTGCACGTGCGTGAGCTGATCTCGCGTTTGGCTGATGGTACGGTGCGGGAGGTCATCCTCGCCACCAACCCGGACGTCGAGGGAGAGACTACGGCCGCCTACCTTGCGCGCACTATAGCGCCCCTAGGCGTCAGGGTCTCGCGACTCGCGAGTGGCCTGCCCGTTGGCGGAGACCTTGAGTACGCCGATGAGGTGACGCTTGGACGCGCCATAGAGGAACGCCGTATTATATAGAGAGTGGGAAAGAGCGGAGCGTGTGCCTGCCGATGTGGCTGGCCGGTACTATCAGGTGAGGAGGTCTGACATGGCCCAGGACAATAACCCAGTGTCTCCACGGGGATCTGCAGTCCCCCAGGGAAGGCGGGCGGTCCCTGGTGGATCAACGCCTCGCTCGCATGCCACAGGCTTCACGAGAAGCTCGTCGAGCGGCCAGTCGCCACTCGCCTCGCGCCTGCCGTCTGTTGGCTCCCACGAGGGGCAGGGATCACTAAGGCCTATCGGCACGCCTCACCGCGCTCAACGCAGGGGTAGAGGCAGAGGCAGTCGGTCTCGCCTTGCCTCGAGCCTGCCGGTCGTGGGTCCCCTCGACGAGCAGGAGGCACCGAGGCCCATTGGTGTCGACCCAGCTCAGACGGGAGCCTTCGCCCGCATCGATGCGAGCCAGGGTGCCACGGTCGAGACCAGGGATAACATTGGCAAGATCTCGCCTGACTCCACTGCGAGCTGGTCGCGTACGGGGCTTGGCGCCGAGATGCGCCTGCGGGGGGCACGACGTCCGCGGGTGGCCAGCAGGTCGCACGCAAAGGAACCTGACCCGCACACGCTTGTAGACCAGCTTAAGGAGCGCTGGTTCATCGTCGTGGCCGCGCTCATCGTCTTGGGCATCAGCTTTGTGCTGTTGCGCGGCTGCATCGAGTCGGCTAACAAGGTGAGTGAGCAGGTGGGTCAACCACCGCAGCAGACCCAGACCTCGGCGGAGGGGAGCGTCACCTACCAAGGGACGGTCTTCTCGATATCAAAGCAGGATGACGGTGCGTATGCGCTGGTCGGCCGTAGGGAGAACTCAGCTTCCGGTGACGCATACATGAAGATCCCTGGTAAGCCTGCGCAACTCGTCCTCTATAATGGCACGATCATCATTCCCGAGAGTCTCGACGAGGGCACGTGGGACGTGCTCGCCTATACGGTTGGCAGCGGATCATCGCCGGTGGTTGACGAGGATGGAAACCCCGTGGGTGGTCCTGGCTCCATCGCCAAGGCGGAGCTCAAGGGGTCGAGCCTGCTCGTGACAGACGATGCGGGTAAGGTGACGACAGTCTCGCTGGAGTAGTCCGGGACATGAGGCAGAAGACAATCGTCGGAGGGCTATTCTGCCGCCGCAGAAGGTTCGTGCAGACGGAGGGGGCTGGCGTGGAAAGATGGGAGCGCGTCTGCGAGAACTGCGTCTTCTGTCAGGAGCGCACGGGCTTTCTGCGCACGCGTCTGGAGTGCATGGGTCCCGGTAGGCTCAAGGGCAGCACCGTCTTGGCAAAAGACCCTGCGTGTGAGGCCTTCAGGATGACACCAAAGGCGAGCTTCGGCCTCTTTGGCGAGCGCAGGTTATCGCAGGCCTGGCCGCTGGCTGGGACGGACGCGAGTCACGCGCGGGCACCCGCTATGGACGAGTCTCCAGACGAGATAGACGTTCTTGAGCTCAAGGCCCAGGCCGCCGAGGCGCGCGCCGCAGCTGCCGAGGCACGCGCCGCTGTGGCGGAGGCGCGACTTCGGCGTGGTGGGACGAGAGGGAATGCTGATCACTAGGTTCCGCTCACCCGAGCGCCAATCTGTCCGCCGAACTCCACCTGTGATCGCTGACTCCACCTGTGGCCGCTGTGAGGGGTCTCGACAGGGCCAGCTGGCGGTGTGGGCCTCGCGACTTCCCAACCTGCGGGTGTTGCGTCGGCGTCGGAGCGTGTCCCGGGCTGTGCTCGGAGCGGCCTTCCGCGAACAGCGGGCCGTCTTGCTGCCAGCGGAATAGTTTCTCAGCTGACCAAACGGATGCGTTTCGTGTCACTTTAGGGTATGAGGACGTATCCTGCGACATAGGCGTCACAGGGTCTGTCGCCGCTGACTTGGAACGAGACGCTCGTGAGGGCAAGGCAGCCCCCATCCTTGGTGACAATGCGCATCTCGCTCGGGTCGACGTCGTCGACATGCGTCGAGTATTCGCCCCTTGGCCGTGAGGCGTAGTGCTCCCTGAGTCGCGCGATAAGCTCAGAGCAGTCAACGTGTAAGGCAGTTCCGTCGGCAGACCAGAAGTCGAGCGTGAGGTCATCCGCAAGCTCCCTCGCGTCAAGCGGGTAGAGACGCGAGTAGCCCGCAACACCTATGTTGGAGCCATGTCTCACAGCATACGTTTCGCGTGTCGAGCTAGACTTGTTTCTGCTGCCCAAGGAGCTATCCAGGACGCCGTTCGAGCCGGAGGGGGTGTTGGAACTGAGGTAGTCGAGAGCCCCGCTCGCCCGACTGTCGCCCCTTAGCTGGTCCACAAGCTCGGAGTTGGTGAGCGCTCCCGTGCGCGATGACAGGTAGCTCCAGCTGCTTGCGATGCGCTCTTGTTCCCCCGTGGAGAGGGTGCCCAAGCTCTCATGGGTGACGTCCGCCGCCTGCGACATGCCGCCACTTGCGAGCGCGGTGCGCAGCCGTCCTGCCTGCTCCTGGTACGGCAGATCGATGATGTTTGCGGGAGTGACGCAGGCGATGAGCGTGACGACGCAGCACACCCCAAAGAGCTCTCGGGGGTGCCTTGCGCGCGCGGCAAGGGCGAGCCCCACCGCGCCGACGATGACGCAGAGAATCGAGGCATAGCGCGACGTCGTGAGACCGTAGGCCGAGACGCGCAGATAGATGGCCATAAGCTGCACGATGAGGATGGGGATGACAAGGGCCCAGCCCCAGCGCAGATACCAGCGCACCACGCCACTGCCAATCATGCGGATGCCTGCCCAGAAGAAGAGTGTGCCGAGCAGCGCGAGGCAACCAAACCAGTTGAGCTGGCCTGAGGGCAGGGTGCGCGTGAGGGCAATGCGCGCGATGTAGAGGTAGAGTACGGCGAGCAGGAGCAGATAGATGTAGAAGAGGGCCCTTCCGACGACGATGCGGTAGACGTGTGGGACGTCGAGCCGCTCGGTGTGGCGGGGGACCTGCGAGCAGAAGATACAGGGAAGCACGAACGTCCACACGAGTGACGCCACGGCCTGATGCGCATTGCTGCTCACGTGTGTGATCAGGGAGTCAATCGCGGACATTACGATGGATAGACCAAGGTGCACGATGCCCGCGACAAAGACGGAGAAGGCCACCCCCTTAACGAGGAAGGCAAGGAGCACATCCTCATTGTCAGACGTGTAGAGCAGCCAGGGCAGACCGAAGACGCTGATGAGTACGATGGCCAACACGACCAGACCAAAGAGGGTGCTCAGACGCTCATCTGCCCTGACTGGCAGGTCGATGGCAGCATAGAGCGCCCATACCGCCGCCCCCGTGGCGGCCTGCACCAAGGTGGGACGTGGTCCTAGGTGGGCATGCGTCTTCTTCTCCGTGGCGTCGTTCTCGTGCGCGTCACGTAACAGCCGTTCGGCGGCGAGCGTGGCCGTGATGCAGGCAAGTGCTGCAAGTCGAGACCCGCTGATGAAGCTCTGGGCTACGAGTGCCGACGTTGCGATGTTTGTGCGCAGGGGACCTCTATACCACAATACCACGAAGAGGTCATCTGAACCTGCGCTTATTCCAAAGACGTCGTAGGCCTGAAGTATCGAGATGAGCGTCCCTGCTGCCGCAAGCGCGATAACGACCGGAAAGCGCTCGAGCATCCGGTGCGCTAATCTCTCCAGTGCACGAATGATCCGCCCCGCCTCGTCAACCTTCATGGTGAGCCCCCGTCCCTTGATATGCCTATGATAACCGATGACCCAGACACCGGGCATAAAGGGGCACACGTCGCGCTACGCAGAGGATGGCGTAACGTAGCGTCACTATTTACGGGTAGGTTAGCTGTCCATGTCCACCGTGCCGCCGTCTAGTGCCGTTTCCTCTCCGATGACCTCTGATCGACGCTGTATGTCCGCGTGCCACTCGACGTCACCGAGTGGCACGCGCATAGCGCACTCGACGCCACCGAGTGGCACAAGAGTCGGCATATGCGCAGTTGCCAGAAGATGTCGTGCCACTCGACGTCACCGAGTGGCACGCGCATAGCGCACTCGACGCCACCGAGTGGCGCGGCGAGCCCCGCAGATCCGGCGCCCGGGGTGACGCCACGATGAGACACCCGGGCGAGCTGCCCGCCCGGGCACTGCTGCGACGTCCACGCCCGCGAAGGTGTCGTGGCAGCAGGAGGCGCACAGGTCGCGGTGAGGGGCGCGCTCGGGAAGTCGTCCGCCGTCTTCGACAGGGCTGCAGGTGGAGTTCGGCGCAACAGCTTGGAGGCGCATCATTGGCCTGCCCATGAAGAGTAACGCAGCGTCCTGCGAGCGGGGACTACCACATGAGTTGCCTTCCGGGGCAATAAGCCCTAGACTCAACTGTAAACAAACGGTTTCATGGTCTGATGCGGAGGTCTTGCAATGCATGCATACGCCCGTAATCACGCGAGGGCCATCCTGGGCGCCGTCATCGCCTTTGTCCTGAGCCTCGTGGCACAGCCCGTCAGGGCCGTCGCGGCAAGCACCTTGGCGGTTACGACCCAGGACACCGGTCATGTCAAGATCATGAGCTCGTGGTCCGACTATGAGGCGAACCGTCCTCCCGAGAACGACAAGTTCACGTGGCCGGCAAGCGACTCCGCCTCACTTGACGGGGCTGCTGCCGTGATCCTGCGTCCGGCAGACTCCTACGGGTATCTTCAGTCCCTGAAGGCGGCTGATGCGCAGGGCCAGAACGTGGTGCAGCTTGGCTTTACGGACGTGACAACCGATAACAGGTTCAAGTTTACAGATGAGTTTAAGAGTGGCAATAATCCACTTGGTATCAAGCTTTCGGGCCACAACGAGAACAACGGTAACACTGACATCGACTTTGGTATGACCTTTGGCGCGGACGTCACGGTCACCGCGGTCTACTGCCACAGGAGCACGGTTACGTTCTATACCAACTACAGTGCATCTGACAGTTCAGTGCATCAGACGATGGAGGGCTATAGCGGCGACCCGATCGCCGTGACAGTCCCTGTGCGCGAGGGCTACGTGTTCAAGGGCTGGGCGACGTCTCGCCTTGGGCCGGTTGTGGCAGGGCCTGGAGAGGTACTGAAGTTTCCCGACTCATCTACACAGAGCTACTATGCCATCTGGGGGACATTGTCTCCCGAGGCAGCAACCCATACGATCAGCTTTGACGCCAACGGGGGCGAGGGATCCATGGCCCCCCAGACGTACGAGGAGGGCAGGCCACAGGCACTCGTGCTCAATTCGTTTGTCCGTGTGGGCCACAGCTTCAGGGGTTGGAACACGAGTGCGGACGGCACAGGTACGGCCTACGGCGACGGAGACACGATCGCAGTGACGTCAGATCTGACGCTCTATGCGCAGTGGACTCCCATATCCTATACTGTGACCCTTCACGCAAACCATGGGGAGGACGAGACGAAGCGAGTCACGGTCACGTATGGTAAAGACACGAAATTCATCACCTATGACATATTCACGTGGCCAGGGCACAAGATCGTGGGGTGGAACACCAGGCCTGACGGCAGCGGAACGAACTATGGGCCCGGGGAGTACATTAGAATTACGCGAGATACCGACTTCTATGCCGTGTGGGCTGATGCGACCGAGACGCCCAGCTATGGTCCTAACACCACCATACCCAACAATCCTGTCACTCCTGTGACGGCTGTCGAGGAGTCCTCTCGGATCAGGGGCGGAGACATTCAACCAGCCTCTTCCAGGGACAGGGCACAAGACAGTGCCTTACCCCAGACGGGAGATGATGGGCTGGCTGCCCTCGTGCCCGTCCTTGCGTTCGTGGGCGCGGTCGTGCTCGTCGCTGGCGTCGTCGCAAGACGGAGGCAGTCACGACTGCCACGTTAGGTGGCAGGAGGCACGTGAACGTAAGGGTGTGGGTGGCGTCGTGGAGCACGAGGCCCTCTTGGCATTGAGTTGTTGACTTCGTGGAGCAGGCAGATGTGTATTCCCTTCGGTTCGATGATGGGGTATACGGGCTCCTATGGTCGTGTTTCTTAAGAACCAAGGCGGAGTGCTGGCACGTCGATAGAAGGAAGCGCGTACTCATGGCAACGAGCGAGGCTCAGAAGAGAGCAAACGCAAGGTACCGCAAGAAGAGCGTAAAGCAGATGGCGCTGCGCTTCTATCCGGTTGACATGGATCTCTGGGAATGGCTCTGCGGGCGCAAGAACAGACAAGCATACATTCGCGAACTCATTCGTGCCGACATGAAGCGTTGTACCGAGGAGTCGCTATAGGCAGACAGAGGCGAGCAAGGCCCATGGACGGACCGGCGTCTCGTGGCCTCGTGTCTGGTGCGGTGCCACCAGGTCTCTTCACAGCAAATGTTTGGTTCTTCGGGGTTTTTGGTGGGTAGCACGGGCTAGGCCGGCCGGTCCCGAG
>ERZ773049.607-NODE-607-length-21901-cov-26.125057_pt1 | contig 21901 bp, 19 predicted proteins | sample MGYA00580633_ERZ773049 | MGnify/ENA primary metagenome ERZ773049 (study PRJEB29015, sample SAMEA2737991) | human oral metagenome | biome: human oral; feature: human-associated habitat; material: dental | place: China | collected 2066 ...
CAATGGCAAGAGTGAAAAAGGGCGTTACAGCTCATGCACGTCATAAAAAGATTTTGAAATTAGCTAAAGGTTACCGCGGTACTCGTTCTCGTTTGTTCAAAAAAGCTAACGAAACAGTAATGAAAGCGTTGTACTACGCTCGTCGTGACCGTCGTGCGAAAAAACGCGAATTCCGTCAATTGTGGATCGCTCGTATCAACGCAGCGGCTCGCATCAACGGTACAACTTACAGCCGTTTCATCGCTGGTTTAGCTAAAGCAGGCGTTGAAGTTAACCGTAAAATGTTGGCTGACTTGGCAGTTAACGATGCAGCAGCATTCGCTAAACTTGTTGAAGTAGCTAAAAACGCTTAATAGCATACCATAACGAATTAAGGACTCTCTTTGGAGGGTCCTTTTTTGTATGGTGAAAGCCTCCTCTAGTACGATGGTACAGAAACAATTAAAAGGAGATTTACTAGTTCATGGCGAAATACTCAGTATAGATATTTCGTTAACAAATCTCATATAGAGGAGGGATTAGTATGAACGTATTAAAGAAAGCTTTAGTTTTAGGGGCCGTAGGTGCTATGTTAGTAATACCAGGCTATGCAAAGGTTGTAACTGGTAGCCAATCAGATGCCAATTTAGATTTAAAATATCCTTTGGTATATACTGATTCTGCTTATGCTCAACAAGCGATTAATACAGCTATTGCAAACTATGTGCTAGAAGCAAAGGATATGTATTACAACCAACATATTTATAAGGTGGCTCAAAATTATAAGGTAACCTATGAAGATAGCCAAGTTGTTTCCATTCTATTGACGACCTATCATTACTATGCCGGTGCCGTTCATGGTATGACTAATACCAGAGGACTTGTATATAATAAAATAACAGGTCAACGTGTTCCTCTATACAATTATGTAAAAATCGCTAATGCAGAACAGTTGGACAGAGGATTACGATCTTATGTATTAGATTACTACACAGGTTCCCATACAAAGAGCCGTATTCCTCAAGGCTGGAGTGTAAAATATGTAACTGATAACTACTGCCTACGCGGTAAGGGGAACATCGATCTAGTTTACCAACCATATGAATTAGGACCTTATTCTAATGGCACTACCTATATTGGATTTACACCGCAATCTATTGAATACTTTAATCGCATGAACTCGTAATAAAGGTGGCGTTATAGTTGTATGTAACATTATTAATGATACCCATCGGACTGTTCTTACTGGTGATTAGCCTTCGGTATATGGTAAAAATTTTTACTATCTCGGACATACATGATATGCCTTATAGAACAGACAAAGGGATATTTACTATACAAACAGCTGGTCGCTATGATATATGGCTTAATGGTAATCGGTTTAAAAAAGCTCCGTTGGGTCTTTTTGGTCTACAGCTTATTAACTGTGAAACGGAAAAGGAAGTCCCATTAAGAGCTAACTTAATACCCATTAGCGTGGCTAGAGTAATCGACGTACGACTCGAGCTCTATACATTTTATGCTAAGCCGGGGATATATCAAATCGTATTTAACGATAACCCTAGTCCGATGGCTAAGATCTTTGGCAACATTAGTCGATTTTTGATGGGTGGTAATGATGATTATAGCTCCTATTCCATCAGAATCTATCCACATCAATCTATGATCTATTCGATCCTTAGCATATGGGGGTTTATATTTGGAATTATGGCCGTACTGTGGGGGATAGCGGGACTAGTTATACATTAAAATACGCCTAACGTGTAAGCACTGCGAATGCTTTTATGTTTTATCTAAATAAAACATAAAAGCCTATAGCACTAAAATAGTACTATAGGCTTTTGTCATGTTTAATATATTATCTTCTGTATCCGCCGCATCCTCTAGAATTAGAATTTGAACCGCAATAGTTTTGGTTGTTATTGTTGCATGGTGCATAGTTAGCATTGTTATTGCAGTTGTATTGTGTGTTAGTATTGCAATTGTACTGAGAATTATTGCATACATAATCATAAGCAAATCCTGTGGATACTACAGCAGTCACGGCTAAAGCAGTCATGATGAGTATACGTTTAGTAAATTTCATAGTAATCACCTCCTAGTTTTTATACTTACATTATACTACTATAAGTCAAACGAAATATGATATTCTATACATATATACTATTTGAGAGAGTTTATGTGAAAGGAAGCATTATTATGATGAAACGTGTATTGATGGCTACGCTCTGTTTAAGTTGTGTTGCATTGGGTGGTCACGCAATTGATATTAATATACCTGGTGCAGATCCGATGGTATCAAAGGATGCGTATCAGAATTATCGCAAGACTGATGCGGATGCGCAACAAATGGAACGGGACGTTGAAAAGGATATAAAAACATATATGCCAAAAGAAGTGGTAGGTAACGGTGAATTAGATTTAAATGATGTCATTTATTCTAATCGTGAGTTGAACCATGCATTGGATTTTTCTTCATCCGTATTTATATTGAAAGAGGATGGGGCCAATGTAAAATTCACTATGCCATACTCGAGTCGATATGGTAATACTGAGAAGATTGCAGATGGTACACCTGCTTTCAGAAATGCAATGATTATGAGCCCCGACGGTATGATGGCTTATGAATTACGTCATCAACCAACAGGAAATAATTGGGAAGATAGTAAGATTCCTTATAGCAAGTTGACTGTTGATGATATGAAAGCTATTGCAGAGAAAACAGCTGGCGTATTTCGTGGTGATGACCATTCATTATATGCTGGTAAATTTACGTATCCTACGGTTGAAAAAGCGACATGGGATGTCACGTATGCTAAGGATTCACCAATGGTGGGGAGCCTTAATTTTACGATGAAGAATACACCGACGATTTCGTATCATGTGGGTTATAATTTTATGCCTAGAAAACAGTTTAGCGTGTTAAAAGCTCAAGGTGTCGATAAGACTAAAGACATGATAATGTCTCCGTTGGTAAACTATGTATTACCATCCATTGAACCAGCGAAGGATATACTTTCAAAAAGCAAAGCTTTGAAAATTAATGATTTTACATTCTTAACGCTAAAAACAAGTAAAATGATGCGGGAGGATAAAAATAATTCGTATATGTATGTATATGATAGCGATCAGTATAGAGAAGGTATCATGGTGATGCCGGTTGAGGCTGAAGATATACAACATCCAGAGAAGATTTTCCCGAAAGCCGTACGTAGCATTATTTTAACTGACAAGTATTCGATGCACCAACCAATCCAATTTGCTACCGTATGGAATGATGCTATGCCATCCGTATATATGCAAATTAAGCGTCCTAAAACAACGATATATATGTTAATATCCCATGATAAACAATACGTATACAATCACTTTATTATGACCTATAATACTAGCTCTTTGATCGAAAAAGATTTGAGAGATATTGTGCAATATGTAGACACTAATAACAATAAGGACTACTATAACACATTCCAAAGTGGGCTTGGGGCTAAGATGCCAAACGATATGGCGACGGTTGATATTAAGAATACGAAATAATAGACAATGTAAGGAAAGCTAAAAATACCTTGTGAAGTAACTCTCACCATAGGTTAGATTTTTTCATGTAACTATAGGCTCTCTGTTGTGAGGTATATACCTTGTGATAGAGGGCTTTTTATGTGTGATGAAAGTTAAAAAAGAGTTCTATTTTTCTAGAAAATATCTTTATTTCTTATGCTAAAAGGCGTATACTATAGATAATAATATAGAACATATATTTGTATTTAAAGAGAGGAGCAAGATGTATGAGTGATGATGTAAAGATATTTGAAGGTAGTCAAATTCGTTCTGTGTGGGATAATGAAAGGGAAGAGTGGTATTTTAGTGTAGTTGATGTGATAGGTTCTCTGACTGAAAGCAATAATCCGCGTGATTATTGGTATCGTGTGAAAAAACGTATGTCAGAAGAAGAGAAAAGTGAACTGTCGACAATTTGTCGACAGTTAAAATTGAAAGCTCCAGATGGTAAAATGCGATTAACAGATGTTGCCGATATGCAAGGTATTTTCCGTATCATACAATCTGTTCCATCGCCTAAGGCAGAACCTTTTAAAATGTGGTTGGCCGAAGTTGGTAAAGAGCGTATTGATGAAATAATTGACCCAGAGCTAACTATAGATAGAGCCTTAGAAGGATATGCTAGAAAAGGATATAGCCGAGAATGGATTAATCAACGATTACAGGCCATTCAGGTTCGTAAAGAATTAACCGATACTTGGCAAGATCATGGTGTTAAAGCTGGTAATGAATATGCTATCCTAACGAATGAAATCTCTAAAGCTTGGTCTGGAATGACGACTAGAGAATATAAGGACTTTAAGGGGCTAAAAAAAGAAAATCTACGAGATAATATGTCTACTACAGAACTTATCTTAAATATGTTAGCTGAAACGGCTACAAAGGATATTGCGGAGGCAACTAATCCTCAAGGATTAGACGAGAATAAACAAGTTGCTAAAGATGGTGGATCTATTGCTGGTGATGCACGTAAATCTATTGAAGCTAGAACTGGCAATCCTGTTATTACCTCTAAAAATGCTATTGATTTAGGACGACTAATTAGTGATGTGGTGAAACATGATAGATGAACGACTTGAACGAATGAAACGAAAACATAATTGTAGAGTGCATTTTGATGCAGATTCTTTTCAGATATCTGATTGTACTGTAGCACCAGTACACGACATACCTGATGTAATACATGAAAATCAGGAGTTTGATTTTTATGTTGAGTCTACCTATGATGTATATCTGCTTCGCATCATACATAGTCATGATTGTGTTGTGAGTATTTATCCTGCAAAAGCTGAGGGAATCATATATATCGTAAGTTCTATACCTGTGTCTAAAGATAATATCAAAGAGACTATTCAAAAGATTTTACATGCGTTGGAGACATATGGTTTTCCAAAATTGAAGAATCCTAAAAGTAGTATTACATTTAATATATAGTGATGAAATAGATTGTAATGAAAATAATACCACATCATATAGGAATTTTTGGTCCCGTATGATGTGGTATTTTGTTTCTATGTTTACAAAGAATGTTCCAATAAAAATTATATATCGATATCTTGATATATACAGTATTAAGTTATTACCAGAATATATAGATGAAGTCTTATAAGTATTATCTATATTGAGTGCCATTTATGGAATATATTGGTACATTGTAATATAGTAATTTAACGTCAATTGAATATGGTAATATTTGATTTTGAGATGTTTAATTTTTGCCACATATTTCACTATTACTGTAGTAAACTGTTTATATGTGGCTATTTTTATAGTAGAATGAAAATTAAATGAATATATTTTAAATGAGGATTGTTATATAAGGAAAGTAAACACAATATATAAGGGAGCGTATAAATGCTTAAGGGACAAAATGTAAATTTATTTTTACTAGATGGAGAGGTTACTGGTCGTATTAAGTGTACTTTGGCTAATTGGACCGGATTAGTTTATAAAATTCCTAGATCTTTATTAGATGAATCTAAAGATATCAGTGCATTACATCAAAGTGCAATCTATATGTTGTTTGGCATGGATGATAATAATGAACCGTTAGTATATATTGGTCAGGCTGGAATTCGAAAAAATGATGATGGGGTTTTACAGCGCTTAAGAGAACATGATATAGATAGTAGTAAGGACTTTTGGACAGAAGCTGTAGTATTAACAACATCGAATGATAGTTTTGGTCCTACTGATTTAAATTTTTTAGAGAATCATTACTATAAATTGATTAAAGAAATCGATCGATATAAGGTCTTTAATGAGAATGAACCAACTCTTGGAAATGTAACTGAAGAAAAAGTTAGTGAGTTATTAGCGTATATAGAGTTTTCAAAATTACCAATAGGATTATTAGGTAAGAAAGTTTTAACACCAATTGATGAATTAGCTGACTCGGGTCGCAGTGAAGGTGAGATTATTTATACTATGACTCAAAAAGTTAGAAGTGAAGTGATTACTGGTTATGCTAAAGAAACTAATGAAGGTTTTTTACTTCTAAAGGGAAGTAAAGTTTCTCATAAGACTGCTCAAACTATATCTGAATCACTTAAGTTACGTCGGAAAACAGCAAAAAAAGATAATGATAATTGTATAACGGAAGATATTTTATTTAATAGTCCTTCTACCGCAGCTATGTTTTTAATTGGTCAGACCGCAAATGGATTAATTCTTTGGAAAAATAAAGAAGGAGTTAATTTAAAAGAAATACGAAATAGAAACAATACTATTTAAACTAAAGTTGCATTTTTAAAAATTACAAAATTACATTTGCTTTTATATGAATTACACTGTATACTTTAATTAAAAGATATGCAGTGTAATTTTTTTAAATGCAAAAATAAAGGTAAAATGAAAAAACAAAGAAAGAGGTGACATAATGTATATTCAAAATGTATTTCATAGTAATACGGGTATATCACAGTATCGCATTGAAGAAAGCAATAGTCCTGATGCGAAAGTATATACCTTGTATGGGCAGAATGAATTATATGAGGATTTATATGGTGTACCTGGGGCTATGAGTGATCGGAAACAGATAAAAGTAAATGGAATGGGGACTGGTGCTATTGCTAAAGAAGGTGATTTATTATTTAGCACAATTTCTGGTGAAGCTACAATAGTAAGTGCGGAACACGATGGCTATGTATTTACACAAAATTATGTTCGTATGGAGCCTATGAGTAGGTTAGTAGATAGAAAGTATATGGCTTATTTGATTAATGAAAATCAATCAATCAAACGTCAGTTTAAACAAAATTTACAAGGTAGTCAGGTGATACGATATAGTTTAAAACTATTGAAAGAAATTGCGCTACCAGAATTACCATCAATAGAGATTCAACGGGTGATAGGGGATATATACTTTAAGCAATTATTATTGCGGTCATTAAGACAACGGGTAGCCGAGAATACATATCGTTTATCAATTGCTATGTTACAGGGAGTGGAGTAAATGACAGAACTAGAATTTGAACGTCAGCTAATTGAACAATTATCGTCAGGAATTATTAGTAGTACAGCTAACCAAATGGGAGACACTACAGCTCCATACGGTAATATGAAGGTGTTTAAAAGCAAATTATGGAAGTATGAGCCAACAATTAAAACGACTGAAGACTTGTGGGAAAACTTTCGGTCTATTTTGTATCAATTGAATCAAAATCAATTGACGCAACCATTAAGTGATACAGAGTTTAAACAGGTTCAAAAGGTTATTAATGAACTTTATACACCATATCAAGCGGGTCAATTTTTATATGGTATTAATGGCGTATCTCAAGTAGAAGTCGATCTTGATGATGGACGTCATGTATTTTTGACGGTATTTGATCAAAAACAAATTGGAGCAGGTAATACAGTATACCAAGTGGTAAGTCAAATTAAGCGAGACCCACAAATTGCGGGTCGTCCAGAACGTCGTTTTGATACTACACTACTTATTAATGGTTTACCAATCATTCAAATTGAGGAAAAATCTGTTAAACATTCTGTTGATGAAGCATTGAACCAAATGCATCAATATATTCAAGAGAAACAGTATAGTGATATTTTCTCAACAGTTCAAATTCTAGTAGCTATGACGCCTAATCGAATTAAATATATGGCGAATACAACGGCGGAGTTATTCAATAAGGACTTTGCATTTGAATGGCAAAATCCTAATGATAATAAGGTGGTTCGTAACTGGACTACTTTTGCTGATATGTTCCTTAGTATTCCAATGGCGCACCAAATGTCTACATTGTTTACTATTCTTGACGGCACTAAGAATAAACAAATGCTTAAGGTTATGCGCCCTTATCAGGTATATGCTACAAAGGCCGTTTTGAATGAGCTGAAACGTGCAGACTTTGATTTACCTATCAATAAATTAGGTTATGTATGGCATACCACTGGATCTGGTAAGACTATCACTAGCTTTAAAACAGCATGGTTAGCTAGCCGTATGCCTAATGTAGATAAGGTTATCTTTGTTGTAGACCGTATTGCACTAACTAAACAAACAGAAGATAACTATAAAGCGTATGACCCTGAAGGATCTATTGATGATGGGGGTAAAGAGTATAACAATGTAAGTGGTACGTTAAATACAGATGCCTTAGAGCGTAAATTGAACAAAAGTGGTTACGGAATTATCGTTACATCTGTACAAAAGTTAAATACTCTTATTAAACGCAAAAATTTTGTGGTACCTAAGAAAAAATTTGTATTCATCGTCGATGAGGCTCATCGTTCCACTGGTGGTGAAAGCTTTGAAGAATTGCAAAAGATCTTTAAAGGCGCCGCATGGGTTGGGTATACTGGAACACCAATGTTTGACGAGGTTGTTGGTAAAAAAGGAACTAAGACTCATGAAGTATTTGGTAAATTACTCCATGCTTATACAATTCGCGAAGCTATTGCCGATAAAAATGTGTTAGGGTTCAAGGTAGATTTTGAAACTACTATCGCCGAAAATCAAATGAAGCAAGAGTACTTACCTAAATTTTATAAGGCACAGCATCCTGATTGGAATGAAGACGATATTCAACGTAAAATTGCTAATCTTACTGATAATGACATGGATGATATGATTGAACCTAGTTTCTATGATAATAATCCTAATCATGTGCGATTAGTAGTGGAGGATATCTTCAAAAACTGGCGCAACCGTTCTAATGATGGTGCCTATAATGCTATGCTTACTACACATGTAGGAGGTAATCGTCCAAGTACACCAATGGCCTTGATGTACTTTGATGAATTTGAACGTGTTAATCAAGAACGAGCAGAACAAGGATTACCTACACTGAAAGTTGGCGTGACGTTCAGTATGAGTACAAATAATAGTGATAACCAATTAACGACTAATGATGGCTTATTACGAGCTATGAATCATTATAATAAGATGTTTGGTACCGGCTTTGGTCTAGATGATGTGTCTGGGTATACACAAGATTTGACAACACGATTAAATCGTACTGCGGAAGATGGGCAATATTTAGATATTGTTATTGTTGTAGATCAACTATTAACTGGTTTTGATGCACCTAAAATGAATACGTTATATGTAGACCGTACATTAAAGGATGCGTTGTTGATTCAGGCTTACTCCAGAACAAACCGTATTGCTGATAATCAAGGAAAACCATGGGGACGTATCGTTAATTATAGGTGGCCAGCTAAGAACGAAGAACTTATGAATCGGGCGTTAAGTATTTATGCTAATAAGGCCTCTGCTGATATACAAGAAACTTTGATTGATACAAAAGAGTTAGAAGATGCTGGTGTGTTAGCAAAATCTTTCAAAGAACAATTTAAAGAGGTCAAACATGTAGTAGATCAATTAGCAGATATTACAGATACTTTTACAGAAGTACCTGCTAGTGAAGCAAAGCAAGAAGAAATGTTTAATCTTATGAGAACTTATAGTTCGGGAATGTCTAAATTAAAACAATATGACCCAGAAACGGTTAATGGTGAGGATGTTGGTTTTGACTATGATAATCCAGATGAACTTGTGACACTACTTGGCATGACACCTGAACAAGAGGAAATGCTCACAACATCTTTATATAACGATTTGAAAGAACGGATTGCACAAATACATGATGTTCCTGTAGCACAAATTGAATTACGCATGATTCATGTAAAAGATGTTAGTGTTAATTATGATTATTTAACTGAATTGGTAGAAGCATTAATGAATGCAGTGCATGAGGACCGTATGGATGTAGCTGCTGACTATCGAGATAAGATTAGTGATTTTGCTATGGCATTGGAAGACCGTCACTATGCAAAACAAATTAATAATGCTGCTGATGCGATTTATAGTGGTAATTATCCTCCTGAAGGTCATGAAGTAACATATCCAGTTCAATTGAAATCTAGTTTAGATATTATACATGATGCTAATACCATGATTGTGAAGGATAATATCTTTGATTTCCGTTTAAAATGGGGCATTATTGATGTTATTAGTAATGATGAAATTTTAGAACTATTTGGACGCCATACTGCAGGTAAACAAGACCTTGATAGTACGGGTCGAATTAGTCAACTAAAGAAAGATGCACGTAAAGAATACCAAGTTAAAGCACAAGATAAAGAAGTGGCAGCACTTAATAAGATTACATATGGCAATGAATTAGTTGCTGCATTATATAAATTTGCGGATTCTTATGTTAATGAAAGGTAGGGTTGTTATGGTAAAAGGAAAGAGGGGTTGCGATGAGTAAGGAAAAACGGAGAGTACCTAAGTTGCGTTTTCCAGGATTTACGGAAGATTGGGAACAGCGTAAGTTTTCAGAGATTACATATTTATCAGGTATAAAAAATAAAGAAAATAAACCATATGAGAGCTACTCCATATCTAATGAGTTTGGATTTATTCCACAAAATGAACAATTTGAGCATGGTGGAACAATGAAAACTGCTGATAAAAGCATGTATTATATTGTTAGTCAAAACTCTTTTGCTTATAATCCTGCTAGAATTAATGTTGGATCCATTGGTTATTATGATAGGCCTGATAATGTTATTGTTAGTTCTTTGTATGAGGTTTTTAAGACTACAGATATAGTCAATGATAAATTCTTATGGCACTGGTTTAAATCAAATCAATTTAATCGTTTGATTGAAAAGTACCAAGAAGGTGGCGTTAGACTATATTTTTACTATGATAAGTTGTGTAAGGGTACTATAGAGTTACCTGCTATTAAAGAGCAAAATAAGATTTCTAATCTACTTGATGATTTAGATATATATATTACCCTTCATCAGCGTAAGCTTGAACACTTAAATTTGAAGAAAAAAGCGTTACTTCAGAAACTTTTTCCAAAAAATGGAGAGCGTTATCCAGAACTTCGTTTTCCCGGGTTTACTGATGCTTGGGAACAGCGTAAGTTGGAGAGTCTTGGAGAAATTATAACTGGAAATACACCTTCAACTTTAAAAAAAGAATATTGGAGTACAAATTCAGAGGGTGTAGTATGGATAACACCTACCGATATTAATTCTGTAAAGACAGACTGGTCAGAAAGATTATTAACTGAGGAAGGGGCATCTCAAGCTCGTATAGTACCTGCAAATTCTATCTTAGTAACATGTATTGCTTCTATAGGCAAGAATACAATAAATACGGTTGAAGCCGCATTTAATCAACAGATCAATGCTCTTGTACCACATTTGTCTAATTCATATTTTATTTTAACTATGCTAAATAATATGGAATCTGCTTTCAAACGTGTTGCAGGTACCTCAGCTACTTCAATAATAAATAAGAAAGAATTTGGTCAATTAAGTGCTTTATTACCAAGAGTTGAGGAACAAAATAAAATTGGTGAGATTTTCGAGTTAATTGATAAATCAATTACCCTTCATCAGCGTAAGTTAGAGCACTTACAATTACAGAAAAAAGCATTACTTCAACAAATGTTTGTATAAATAAAGGAGATTTTGTATGGCAGAATCAAAAGCACAGAATATTTCTAGCCAATTATGGGCTATTGCCAATGATTTACGTGGCACAATGGATGCAAGTTCTTTTAAAGATTATATTCTTCCGTTTTTATTCTATAAATATCTTTCTATTCATCAAGAAGAATACTTGGTTAATAATGAATTAGTTGATATTTCTGATGGTAAATCTGTTAATGACGCATATAAAGAACTTGTCGAAAATGAAGGTTTAGAGGCTTGTTTAATTGATATTGCGGGTACACTAGGCTATGCTATTAATCCTGAGGATACATGGGCCTCTTTAACTGAAAGTATTCATAATGGATCTGTTATTCCAAGCGATTATCAACGATTATTTGAAAATTTTAACAAAAATGCTGAAATTAATAAAGAAGCTGCCGCAGATTTTAGAGATATTTTTAACTATATTAATCTTGGTGATTCTGGGCTAGGTTCAACTATAACTGGTAGAACTAAAACTCTAAGTGCAGTTGTAAGTAAAATAGATGAAATCGAGTATAAAGATGAAAGTGGTAGGGATATTCTTGGTGAAATCTATGAATACTTAATCGGTAAATTTGCAGCTAATGCCGGTAAAAAAGGCGGCGAATTCTATACTCCTCATGAAGTTAGTCAAATATTGGCTAAAATCGTGACTGGTAATATAAAAACTCAACATGATACTTTCACAGTCTATGACCCTACAATGGGATCTGGTTCATTATTATTAACAGTTCGAAATGAAATTCCTGATGGTTCTCGTCAAGGTGCCGTTAGCTTTTACGGTCAAGAATTAAATACAGTTACATATAACTTGGCACGGATGAACTTGATGATGCATGGTGTCACTTATAATAATATGACATTAAATAATGCGGATACTCTTGAAAGCGATTGGCCAGATGGTCCAGACCGTGATGGTATTGATAGACCACGATCTTTTGATGCTGTTGTTGCAAATCCACCGTACTCTGCTAAATGGGATAATAATGAAAGTAAACTTAAAGATCCACGCTTTAGTGAATATGGTAAATTAGCACCAGCATCTAAAGCAGACTACGCTTTCATATTACATAGTTTGTATCATCTAAATAATGAGGGTACGATGGCAATCGTTCTACCTCATGGTGTTTTATTCCGCGGTGCAGCAGAAGGTAAAATCCGCCAAACTATTATAGAAAAAAACTACCTTGATGCGGTGATAGGTTTACCTGCTAACTTATTCTATGGTACGAGTATCCCTACAACTATTCTTGTATTTAAGAAAAATCGTACAACTCGGGATATACTATTTATCGATGCTAGTAACGAATTCGAAAAAGGTAAAAACCAAAATAATTTAAGCGATGAAAATATCACCAAAATTATTGAAACATATCGTAATAGACAAGACGTTGATAAATATGCACACGTTGCATCTATTGAAGAAATCAAAGAAAACGACTATAACTTAAATATTCCTCGCTATGTCGATACATTTGAGGAAGAAGAAGAACTTAATCTTGATGAAATTAATCGTATGATTGAACAAGATAACAAAGAAATTGCAAAACTAGAAAAAGAAATAGCCGAACAATTAGCTCTATTAGGCGTCAAAATGTAAGGAAAAGAGGTAGAAAAGACCGAATAGGACTTTTCTACCTCTTTTGAACTTCTTGGGAACAGCGTAAGTTAGGAGATATAGCTACATTCTCAAAAGGTAATGGCTATTCTAAATCAGATTTAGTACCTTCTGGAAATCCAATTATCCTATATGGTCGGCTTTATACAAATTATGAAACCACTATTAGTAATGTAGATACATTTGTTGAGTTAAAGGATAAATCAGTTCTTAGCCAAGGTGGCGAAATAATAGTTCCTGCATCAGGTGAAAGTGCAGAAGATATTTCTCGTGCTTCAGTTGTTAAAAATCAAGGGATTATTATTGGTGGTGATTTGAATGTAATTAAAGCAAATCACTTATTGAATCCCACATTTTTGGCGTTGACTATTTCAAATGGGGGACAACAAAAAGAGTTGAGTAAACGAGCTCAAGGAAAATCAGTAGTCCATTTACATAATTCTGATTTACAAGAAGTTAATTTAACATTTCCATTGCTTAATGAACAAAAAGAGATTTCGACTCTTTTTGAGAAGATGGATAATATTATTACCCTTCATCAGCAAGAGCCATTTCTATGTGGGAACAGCGTAAATGGTGGGGTAGAATTATGTTAACAATAGAGGAAAAATCCGAACTATTTTATATTTATTATGAAAAATGGATACACATACATAAGGAAGGGGCTATTCGTGATGTAACAATGCGAAAATATGAGATAACGTTATTATGGTTAAAGCGATTAGTACCTAATCTTAGGCTTTCACAATTAAATAGAATATCATATCAACAATTATTAAATGATTATGCTGAGTTTCATGAACGGCAAACAACAATGGACTTTCATCATCAAATAAAGGCAGCCATATTAGATGCCGTAGATGAAGGTTTAATTGATAGAGATCCAACGCGAAAGGCTATTATTAAAGGTAGGTCACCGAGAATCAAGAAGAGTAAATATCTGAATCAGTTTGAATTACATACATTATTAGTAAACTTGAAGCTGACATCAGAAATTAATTGGGATTGGTTGATATTGATAATTGCAAAAACAGGTATGCGATTTTCTGAAGCTTTAGCATTAACACCAAAGGACTTTGATTTTTCACACCAGTCATTAATCGTAGATAAGACTTGGGACTATAAAGGCACAGGAGGATTTTTACCTACTAAGAATCGCTCATCTGTAAGAAAAATACAGCTTGATTGGCAGACGATTATAAAGTTTTCAGAATTAATTAAAGGATTACCAGATGATAAGCCTATATTTGTGAAAGGTCGTGTATTCAATTCGACAATAAATGGTGTATTAGAACGGTATTGTAAAAAGTTAGGAATACCTGTCATATCGATTCACGGATTACGACATACACATGCCTCGTTATTACTCTTTGCAGGTGTATCAATTGCAAGTGTGGCAAGAAGACTTGGACATGCAAGTATGACAACAACACAGAAAACATATATACATATAATTCAGGAAATGGAAAATAGAGATATTGATCTGGTGATGCGGTCGATGGCTGGATTAGCTTGAGATTTATTTTGTAGAAATGGCTTTTACTGATGAAGGGTAATAATCAAATCAATACGCTGTAAGAAGGTCCCTAATAACTTTTGTTCCTCATTGTTTGGCAAGCTTATCTCTAATTCCATAACTTTATTTTTTGAAATATTATACCGTGATATACCTTGAGCAAGAATCTTAATTTTGTCTCTCATATATGGCGCACGTAATGAAGATCCTAAAAAATATGAATCAATTTTTTGATTAGGTCTAAAACCAAAACAAAAGCTATTTAAATAAATATTAGGTGTATCTCCAAGCCATACTGAGGACATACCAACTTCTTCTGGTGTTTCAGATGATGTAGTAAATAATACATCCCCATATTTCACTTCATTTTGTGTTGGATCTATTTCCACCTTATCAGTCATGGTTATATTAGAGATTGTATTTTGAAATACATTTAAATATGTAATATATTTTGCTTCACCATGCCCAAAATCTTCTTTTGTTTTACCTGATAATCCAGTATATGTTGAGCCAATACTGCCTAACTTACGCTGTTCCCAAGGGATTACTTTTAGATGTTAATAAACATATAGATTGAATAGATTTATAATAATGTGATCTGACTCTACTTGTAGTTTTAATACTTGAATTAATTAAGGAGTACATATTATGGAAAAATCATATATAAAAACATTATACATAAATGGATTTAAGAAGTTCATTGATTTTAAAGTTGGATTTAATGAAAAGATGAATATTTTGGTTGGCGAAAATGAGGCTGGTAAAAGTACAATTCTTGATGCTATTAAATTGGTAATATTTCAATCTTATAGAAATACTGACAAATCAGTTTTACTAAATTTATTTAATGTAAATGACGTCATTCGATATCAAGAAAATCCGTCTTTAGAAACTTTACCCAAAATATTAATCGAAATAGAGTTACATGTTGATGATAGGCATCCAAAAAGTCAAGAACTTTTTGGACAACATAATCATACAAAGAAAGAGCTATATGGGCTGAGATTTGTATGTGAATATTCAGATGAATTAAGTGATGGTACTTTTAGCTTTAATTCAACTATTCCTGTAGATTACTATATTTTAAAGTGGGAAACATTTAGTGGTAGAACTTATGTATATCAAAATAATTTAATTAAGACAATAGCAATTGATACATCCAAGAGTGATTCAAACTCTTCATATAATTATTTTAATAAACAAATTTTTAATAGTGTTTTTGATTCTAATGAACGTAATAAAAATAGACATATGTTTCGTGAATCTTTAGATAATATTTTCTCAGGAGAAAATAAACTGTTAATTGATGAAAATCGAGCTTTTAATATTAATGGTGCTAAACTAATATTAGAAAATTTAATTACCATTTATGATGATAAAATCCCACTAGAGTCGAAAGGTAGTGGGATGGAAAATATAATTAAGACAGAGATTGCATTAGCAAAAGCTGGAGATGCAATTGAATTAATTTTACTCGAGGAACCAGAGAATCATTTAAGTCATAGTAATTTAAGAGCGATGATTAATAGGATTACTAATCATCGAGAAGATAGTCAAATAGTTTTAACTACTCATTCAAATTTGATAACAAGTCGTTTAGGCTTAAATAATATTCTTTGGATTGGAAAGACACAAAGTAAGTCATTTAAGAATCTTGATAAAAATACTGTGCAGTTTTTTCATAAATCTGATGATAATAAACTATTAGAGTTTTTACTATCAAATAAAGTTATATTAGTCGAGGGTAAAACTGAGTATTTATTGTTATCATTATTGTATGAACAATATTATAAAAAGTCCCTAGATGAGGATAATATAACTATTATTTCTTTGAATGGTTTATCTTACAATAATTATTTAGATATTATGAACGATAATGATAAAAAAATAGCAGTTATTACGGATAATGATGGAAGGCAAAGTAAAATAGAACAGGCTATAAAAGTTAATAATGTATCTCATAATATAAAATTTTTTATGGGAAAAACAATTGAAGATTGGACATGGGAAGTTTGTTTTTATAATATTAATTCTAAAGTGCTCGAGGAAATTATCAGTATAAATGAAAGTGCTGATTATCCAGTAAAAGAATATAAGGATGGAAGAAGCAATAACCCATCTATTGTATTAAGGAAGATGATTAATAGTAAATCTGAATCAGCATATACTATTTTGACAAGTGATAGAGTATTTAATATACCTGATTATGTTAAGGAGGCTTTTGAATGGATAAGAAGTTAGTTTTAGCAGTTGCAGGTTCTGGAAAGACTTATTATATTTGTCAAATGCTAGTTGAAGATGAAAAGAATTTAATTTTAGCTTTTACACATGAGAATATAAAAAATATTAGAAATGAAATTATAAAGAGATTTGGGTATATTCCAGAGAAAACATGTATACTGACATTTTCAGCTTTCTTATATAGATATATACTCTTTCCGTATGTTTTTTCTATTACCAAGTTCTTTAATTCGAATAAACATATTTTAGGGGTGGAAACTAGTGCATCTCCAAAACCTTGGATAAATGGTCGTTATAATTCTAAATATATAAAAAAAGAATATATAGAGCATTATATCTCTAAAGATAATAAGTTTTATTGTGATTTGATGAGTGAGTTAGCTTTAAATACTAATGATGGGGATAAATCAATTGCAGAAAAAGCATTGGAAAAACTTAATTGTTTTTTTAATAAGGTACTAATTGATGAAGTACAGGATTATCGTAATAATGATTATAATTTTTTGCTTAAAATGTATAAATATTTAGATACTATTATTACTGTAGGCGACTACTATCAACATTCTGTATCTGGGACCAATAACACAGGAATACCTTTTATTACCGGTAGAGGGTCTAAAAAAAAGGATATAACTTATACTGACTACATTAGTAATATAGAAGCTGAAGGTATAGTTGTTGACACAGAGACTTTGTGCAAATCAAGACGTTGTGGTGGTACTATTTGTGATTTAATATCAAAGAAGTTGAAGATACCTATAAATTCAGCTAATTTTACTGAAAGTGAAATAATTAAAGTAGATGCTGCATCTATAAATAGTGTTTTAGAAAATGATCAAATTATAAAGCTAGTATATAAAAATGCTAGTCATTATGATTTTAATGCTATGAATTGGTCTTACTCTAAAGGTAGTACTTATGATGAAGTTTGTGTAATTTTAACAAATACATATGATAAGATATTAGATGATTCATTTAAACTCTCAAATACAATATCTACTATTTCCCGAAATATATTTTATGTTGCGTTATCAAGAGCTAGATTAAAATTATATATTCTTAAAAATGATTTATTTCAGACTGTTCAAAATGAATATTTAAAATCTGAATATAGAGATTCATAATATATAATAAATTTCTGTGGTACCCCTTTTAGTTTTGGTAGTGTCATTAATTTTGAGTTAACGTCTTTTCACTCTCAGCTACGAAATAACTAACTTTAATTATGCTAATATAGAGGCTATATCATTTTTTTCTAACTATCATACGTATCATATTTGTTATATACACCCAACAACATTTGAAATGTGCTCTAGGATATATTTTCTGACAAGATTGTTGCAATCTATCACCTACAAAACGGAGGATTTCCTTTAGACCTCTTTGTTTTGCATGATTTAATAGCACTTTGTAGGCTAATGTGCTTTCATTAGGATTGTGCCATGATCAATGACATGTTTCTTACCTGATGGTGTAATTCCAATTAAAACATGAAGAACCTCTTTTGTTATCATTTTATTGCTATATAAGTACATTAGAATATACAAAATATAGTTAGTGTGTATTGAGGAGATTTTATGTTTAGAAAATCTTTGTTATTCGGTGGTCTGATTGCTGTGTTGTGTTTGAGTGGTTGTAGCAATGCTAATGAGTTGCCTGGGTATAATGCAAAATCTAAGCATTCTAGTGCTGATTTTTATAAGAATGATTTGATGGATAGTATTCTTAATGAAAAAATCTATAATGCTACTAGTGCTGCAGATATTAGTGATGCGGCTAGATTGCTATATCGTGTTGATGAGATGAATACTGAGCAGCGTAGAAATTTAAATTATTCTATGTGGCGTGCCCAATATAATGCTGTAACCGAAGTCCATATGCATACTGATAAGGGCGGGCTTTCCTATACACTGCCGTTTCCAGCTTTCAAAGGTGGCACACAATCTGTCCCTATTCCGGATGTGAAAGATACTAATACACTTGTGTATACATTTAACCATCCTTTTATTTATACTAGTTTATTTGTGGATAATCATCCGTATGAGCAAAGTGCTCAATATTTGGGCAAACCCTATAATGAATTAAAGCAAGGCTATGTGCGTTCTGCATTGCAGGAAAAATGGTCACATATGAATCAAGATATGTTTGATATATCCAGTATTGATGGTAGTACTTTCAAAGGGGAAAGGGTTATTAATGGCCGTTGGAGTACCATGAAAACTAAAGGCAATCCTACCTTTGTGGCGAATGATATTTCTTTTGCCTTAAATAATGAGCCTGATACGCAATATGTACTTACCTTAATGGTTAGAGAGGATGGCGAACGAGGTATTGGCAAACGGGGCATCGAGGACATTATCGCTAATTACATTGTGCCTAATATTACTTCATTAGATAGGTTAAATAAGGATAGTCATTTTGAAAGCTTTAATAACTATAATTATCGGGTATTAAATGATGCGGTTGAGGAAGCATCCGGTAATGAGCATATTAAAATATATAAGGATCCTACAGGTATTTCGCAGATGATAGAAGTATATCCTGTTGAGCATAAGGGGGAAATCTGGGCTAATCTTGTTGACATAGTTACAATCTCTGAAGCACAGTTAAAAACTAGAAAGAATATGCGTAGTGGTAGCCATACGTATATATGGAATGATGGTGTTCCTGGCGTGCTGGTAACATTTGAATATGAAGATGGTACTAGTGAATGGCGATTTAGTACGCAAGATGCACATAATCTTTATATACATACAATCCATTATATATATGATGCGAATCGAAAGAGTTTGCCACCACTCGCAGGAATCGCCTCTGATGCGAAGATTTTAAACTTGGGTGATACATATAAGGGCGAAGTTGATTTTTTATGATATAATTTATATCAAAGTGAGGCATAAATGGTTTGGTCGCCAGCTCTCGCTTCTCGAATTTAATGTTGAAGAAACGGTCTGACTTCTATGTCGGGCCTTTTTTCATGCGTTCTCTCACTGCCAATCCTCGAGTTGATTAGCAAAGGCTGGACCCATTTAGAGGACTCAAGTTCAATATAGTGTTTTGGTTTATAAAAGTAAATAGATTAGGGGTTCCTAATAGTCACCTAGGTGACCAATAGGAACCTTTTTCGTTTTGTAATCGTATTCATAATTGTGTTCTTATTATGTTACAATACAGTTAAAATTACTATTTTGTGGAGAGATGTATATGTTAAAACGATTATTATTAAGTGCTATTGTATTGAGCGCTGTTAGTGTATCTAGTTATGCTGTTGATGTGAATATTCCTGGTGCAGATCCAACTATTGCTAAGGATGCTTATGAGCAGGGATTTTATAGGACTGAGAAAATTAAGAGTGCTTATGATGTAGAAACTCGAAAGATAATAGACTCGATTATTTTAAAAGAGGGAATACCTAAAGAGTTTGGTACTGATGTTAATGATGCTGAAGTTGAAACCTTTAAAACTGAGTTATATTCTATCAAGCGTCGTCAATTTGATGGTAATACAATTGTGAATTTACATAATAATGATGGTGGGCTATCAGTTACACTTCCCTTTAGCGCAATACAGAAAGAGGCTATATCTGATTTTCCTAATTCAAATGCTCATTATTTAGTAGAATCACCTATGATTGCTGCAGGTATTATTGAAAATAAAACACTAAACACTACTGAAAAAACTGATGTGGTTTTTCAATATGACGGCTTAAGTAAAAGCTCTTTGAGAAAGACAACGCTCAGAGGGGCTGTTGAGATGGAGATTATTGGTTTAAAATTTGAACTGAGTAAACAGCCAAATCAGGAGTATAATGTTATCCTTTATCCGCGTGCAACGAAGCTAGTTACATCAAATGATATTAATAGATTAATGGCTAATTATATATTGCCTTCAATTCATTCTCTTCAAGATTTAGATAACTATAGCAAGGTTGAGACATATAAAACGTATTCCTTTAGAGTACCTAAAACAGCTATAAAAGATAAAAAGCTGAATGAGAGCGTAGATGGTGTAACCTTTACAATTGATAAGGATATAAATCAACAGATTCGTATTGAACCTAGTAATGAATCTGAAAAAGGTTTATTTAGTACAGTTGATGAGATTCGTATATTAAATAAGCTTGATAATAAGTCAGCAGAGCTTTTTGGTATTCCTGGAGCAAAAATGATAACAAAGGGATTCCATACTTATGTTTGGAATGATGGAATACCAGGATTATTACTAGATCTCGAATTAGATAATCACCAGGGTATATTGATGTTTATTACTTATGATGAAAACCATAAGTATGTAAACACAATCCAATACCCGTTAGATAATGGTATATATAGTAAAGCGCAATTACGTAGATTAATTACTGATGTAAAATTAACGTCTACTGGTGATATGTATGAAGGTAATGTTTGGATTATTTAGTTAAAACTATCTATAAATGAAATAGGGGCTGTAACAGAATGCGGTTTTACCGCATTCTAGTTGCAGTCCCTTTAAAATATAAGAAACACCAAGACATTTAGATTTGTAAAATCTTATGTTTTCTTGGTGTTTCTTGTTAAAAATTTCTTGGTTTAAGCAGTTTGTTTTGCAGTAAATAATGTTGTATTAACTCGTCCTGCTTGTATTCTGTTATGTAACTTTGCTAGATTGAATCCCATGGCCAACAAGTATAACATCTTATGTACGTTTCCACTACCACGGTGTAAAAATCGTCTAAACCCAAGGTCTTGCTTTAACACACCAAATGCGCCTTCAACTTGAATGGAGCGGTTAATTCGTAATTGAATGCCTGTATCACTAAGTAGTCTATCTTGGTTTTCTGCCAATATAGCATCATATGCAGGTGTAGTTTCAATTCGTTTTACGGGATTTACTGTTGTTGGTTTTACATACCGTTGGCATTCCTTTTTGTATCCGCATCGGTTACAAGACTCACAAATATATACCTTTCTCTCAGATATAAAGCCTGTTTTAGCTTTAGCATTATGAGTGAAAGCATATTTTAATTTACGCCCTTTAGCACATATAAATGCATCTTCTTCAGGTAT